>Ga0134121_10000241_pt1 | contig 65391 bp, 49 predicted proteins | sample KB301_FD_96463 | JGI IMG/M metagenome (GOLD analysis project Ga0134121, IMG submission 96463) | Terrestrial soil microbial communities without Nitrogen fertilizer from Kellogg Biological Station, Michigan, USA - KB3-0-1 | ecosystem: Environmental > Terrestrial > Soil > Unclassified ...
GCGCCGTCGTCGGTGCCGTAGAAGACGTTCTCCGGGTGATCGTGATACATCTCTCGATTGAACGCGCGCGGTGCTTTTGCTGTCACTGTGATCCTCCCACTTCCCATGCTGGTCTGTTGAGCTGCTGGTAGTTTTGAAACCTGTCTTTCCACTGCAGGTTTGTTTCCGGTTCGCTGTACGTGATCGTAATCGTATTTCTGATCGATTCGAGTGCGTCTTTGACTTTGTTTGTGTCGGGATGACGAACGGTGATGTAGCCGTCGCCGGTGTATGTGTCTGACTTTTGCGCGCCGGTTTTGGGCCAACGCGCGTCGACGATCAGATCGCCGAGTTCGCGAACGATTGTCTCGACACCTGCGACATGTTCAATAACGCCTGAACCAATGCCACGCAAAAAGATCGTTCCCACCGCATACTTGCGTTCCCATGGACCATCGAAGCAGCCGTCAACTACGACTCTCGCCCAGGCGCGATAAGGATCGACATCGTACGCAAAACCGAGCATTGGACCGATCCGCGCGCCCGCAGGTCTGAGTGTCGCGTCAGTAAAGCCGAGCAGCCGGCCTTCAGTGTCGAGGAAGCCTTCCATGTGCGTGAAAGAGTTTCCGACCGACAATGCTCGAACGGCTGCGAGACCTTGTTCGATGAAGTCGCCGTAGAGGTCCATCTCACGCGGTATGATGCAAGTCCACTGGAGTTCCGGGTGTTCGATGGCTTCGAGTATGGACGGATAGTAAAAGCAGATCGAATGGAGCTGTGTTTCGTTATATAGCGTAATCGTGTCGAAACACAGCTCCTGCCCGTGCAGATAAGCTTCGGCGAGCACGGGGTTTTCCGTTGACGGTTGCATCAGATGCAGCGCGTGATCTAAATCAGCGGCAGTGTGGATCAGGAGTGTCGCGAGCGCGCCGCTCCCGCTCAATGGCTTCAACATGATGGGGAAGCCAACTTCACTCAGGAAGCGCACGGCGTCACTCTTGCTCGTCACAACGCGATCGGTCGGCGTCGGAACTCCAGCACGGCGCAAGGTCGATTTGAGTAGCGACTTGTCCAGTGTTTGTCTCACTATTGCCGAGCTCATACCGGGAATATCGAGGGCTTCACGTGTCTTTGCCACTGGCTCGAGCAGTGTCTCTTGTGCAGTGACGATGTGATCCAGCGGTCCGAGAATTCGCGCCGCAGCCAGCAACTGATCCGCGTCGTGAACATTCGCGACTTGCTGAATATCGACAAATACCTCCGCCCCATTTGAATCTTCGACAATGCCAAACAACTCAACTCGCTCAAGATCTCTGAGCGCTTGAGCACTCCGCAGGCTTTCCCCGGCCGCACTGCGACACACAAAGACAACGCGCCGCGTGCTCATGTCGTGGCCCTCTCTTTTGCACGCAATTGCGCCGCGCGCACTTCCCTGTCGTGCAGCACATACTGGATCACATCGCGCCCCTCGCTTGCGACATCAGTCTGTGACAGCGGTTCGAGTCCGTGAAACGAGATATCAGAGCGCATGAATGCCAGCATCGAGTTGGGCTTATACGGCGCAGTCTTGACGCGAATGAAATTTTCAAACGGATAATGCTTGCTGTCAGGACAGCTAAACGACGGATCCTTCGGCCGATACAGCGAAGTACCGAGATGCTCGGCTCGGTTATCAGGCGCGAGATAGATCAGAAGCACGACGAGCTTTGTGTAAAGGTCGGAATGTGGACCGAGGAAGTAGCCGGCGCGATGCCGGATGAATTGCGATTCAACGGATACTTCCGGCCAGGTTGATCGTTGGCTGTGGAATGAATCGAGCACTGCTCGTGCGAGATCAGGACCGAGAAACCAGTCATTAAAAGACTTCCAGAATAGTTGCAGATCCTTCGGGAGTCGCTCGATCCAGCCGGCATCCATGTCGCGCTGGTTGCGATAACGGAAATGATCGAGTTTTAAATCGGTGACTTCGTAGAGATTGTCGTAGACATCGGTCGAAGGCAGATTGCGTAGAAGCTCCTCGTAATAATCTTCTGGGAAGACGTTTTCGAGATAGAAGTGTGGAAACGGATCGAGGTCTACCGTGACGCTCTTTAAACGATCAATGAGATGAGACAGTGGGGTCATGATTCTTAGCAATTTTTCTCACGCAGTGGCGCAGCGGCACAGCGGAAAATCTAAAATTCTCCGCCGCGCCGTTGCGCCGCCGCGGGAGCAATTCTTCCTTCCAGCTCACGCACGAGCGGCAGCACCTCGCGTCCGAAGATCACCATCTCATCCAGCTTGGGCCAGCCCGCGATGATGAACTGCGTCACTCCAATCTCCTTGTACTCCATGAACGCGCGCGCCAGATCCGCAGGCGTTCCCACCAGCGTGATCGCCGACGAACCGTAGTACGGCACGAGGCCCGCATAGAGATTTCGATTCATCCAACCTACATCGTCCGCCGCCCGCAACGCCTCCTTCAGCGTCTGCGAATCGCTGCTCGACAGAATCTTCCGCTCCTGCTTCTCGATCTCTTCAGCCGGCATGAGCGCCTGCGCGGCCGCGAGCGCCTCATCCATTGTCGGCCTGCAAATCACACACAACCGCAAACAGACCTCGACACCATGCTCACGAAAACGCCCGACGATCGGCGCAAGCTTCTCCGGCGTATCGATCAGTCGCAGGTAACACGACGCCTGTGTGAGCGCAAGATGCTGCGCCTGCTCCGAGTGTCCCGACACGTAAATCTCCGGCTCACTGCGATCCGGCGCGAGAAACGGCGTGAAGATCTTTCCTTTATCGACGTGACAATACTTGCCCGAGAAACTCACGTCGCCATTACGAGCCCAGAACGCATGACACACCGTCAGAAACTCTTCCGCGCGTGCGTATCGCTCATCGTGGTCCAGATAATCTCCATATCCGCGCTGCTCCACTGCCGAGCTGCCCGCCACGACATTCAAACTCACGCGTCCATCGATCAATCCGGACAATGTGTTGATCTGCTGCACGAACGTAGCCGGCTGCATCAGCCCCAGACGATACGCAACGATGAACCCGAGTTTCGTCGTTACCTGGCCCATCGCACACGCTACAAAGATCGTGTCAGGCTCGTAACGACTAAACGAAAGCAACACTGATTCGATGCCTGCGTCTTCCGCAGCACGCGCAAACCGCAGCCAGCCTTCCATGTCGGGCAACGCGGCGGGCGAATGCGCCTGCGTCGTCGCCACGCGCGACGTTTCCTGCGCGGTCTTCATGCCGACCTCGCCGCCCTTCGGCATCATCCAGTGAAATCTGAGGCTCATGCTTGATTAATGCGAGGCAGTATCTCGCGTCCAAAAACGTCTACCGTATCAACTTCGGGCCAACCGGAAATGATGAATTCCGTGACGCCGATCCGTTTGTATTCGAGAAACGCCGACGCCAGCTCGTCCGGCGTGCCGATCATCGTGGTCCATACCGGGCCGTAGTGCGGAACGAGACCGGTCCAGAGCCACGGCTCGGGCCAAAACGCATCGCGCTTGAGCTTCTTGCCTTCGCGATACATCTGCGAATCGTCCTTCATCGTCGTCGTGCTTTCTTTTGCATCCGCCGGTAACAGTGTTTGAGCGACGCTGATCGCTTCTTCGCGCGTCGGCCGGCATAACAAACAACAACGCAGACAGACCCCCGTTCCACGCTCGCGTGTGCGGGCGACGATCGGTTCCAGCTTCCGCGGACTCTCCGCGACGCGCAGCCAGATACTGCCCTGTGACGAGGCGAGCTGCTCCGATTGTTCGGAGTGACCTGATACGAAGATCTCCGGCGCTCGTTTGTCCGGCGCGACAAAAGGCGTCGCGAGTTTTGCCTGTTCGACGCGATAGTATTTGCCGTCGAAGTTGACTTCGCCATTCGCTCGCCAGAAAGCATTGCACACTGCGAGAAATTCTTCGGCTCGCGCGTAACGCTCGTCGTGCGAGAGGTAATCGCCGTAACCGCGTTGCTCTTCAGACGAGCTGCCGGCGACGATGTTGAATGACACGCGTCCCTGGACGAGTGCTGAGACCGTGTTCATCTGCTGCACGAACGTCGTTGGGCTCATCAGCCCTGAGCGATAGGCGATGATGAACTTGAGCTTCTGCACGGCCTGGCCCAACGCACATGCTACGAGAAATGGATCGGGTTCATAACGACTGAACGAGATGAGCACTGAATCGATGCCTGCGTCTTCGGCGTGACGCGCGAAGTGCGTCCAGCCGATGAGATCAGGCCGCACGGCAGGCGACGTGCTCTGCATCGACTCGATGCGATACCTCGCCGCTTCGCGCGGACTTTGTTGCCCATCCAGCGCGACCTCGCCGCCTTTCGGTAACATCCAGTGGAACTTGAGACTCATCGTTTTTTAATCACACAGCAGTGCTGCCACTCACGACACACCGGCGAATGGATCGTCGCGCCGGGAAACAACTCCTTCATATACTCCGACGTAAAAAACGACGTGTACGATTCGAGCGGGTTACCCTCGCGCGTCTGATGACACACGAGATTACCCGGCTCAACATACAAACGATTATCAATGATCACGAACCACCGCGCGCGCTTCACCATCTCACTCTTCCCACGCGGCCCGAGATTGCGCAACACCGTCATCCCCCGCGGCTGGGCCGGCGACGACAACGACCGGTCATACTGTGGATCGAAGAACGTAAACGCGAGCACACCAGCGCGCGCCAGCATCCGCCGCAGCGCGCCAACCGTTTCCACCATCTCGTTCACATCGACATGCGTAAAAACTGAAAACGCGAGAATGAAATCAAACTTCACACCGCCGCAATCCGGTATCGCGAGGTTACGAATACCGTGCGGGTTGTATTGCGAGCTGTAGCGATTGAAATGAACGAAATGAGCGCGCGGATAGGTGCGGCTCCCCTGTTCGATCACCGCGCGATTGATGTCGATGCACCAGTAATCTTCGTGGCTCACCTTGCCGCCCGCACTCTCGAGAAACGTGCCGACGTTCCCGCCGAAGTCGAGAATCTTCCGCCGGTGCCATTCCGGATGGCCCAATACCTCGTCGAAGTACGGAAACTGCGTCAGGCGCGTCGAGACGAGGTTCCATGGAAACGTGCGGCTGTCGGCGAACAATTGTTTCGCTTCGTCAATGAGTCTGGTTTCGTCGTGTAAGGACATATTATGCGTCTACAGTCCACGGCACCGTTGCGCGCGACAGGCCGTGTCGTTTGGCCCAACGTTCGAGGGCCCACGCAGGCGTGTCGACGTCGCGATAGCCGCCCAGCAGTTGTCGCGTAATCGGATCGACAGTGAGTAGTTGTTGCTCATCGGGTGTTTCGAGATACACCTCGGGTTTCATCCAGCGATACGCGTAGCCGTAAATCACGACCTTCGACGTGCGATCGCTGCGATTAGGCGCGGCCGTGTGAAAGATACGGTTCTCGAAGAAGAGCGCATCGCCCGCATTGAGTTTTAGATCTTTGACTTCGACACCGATCGGATCGACTTCGCCTTTTGCGAGCTGCAAAGGCTCCGTGCGCAGGTGCGTGCCGCGCGCCATCAGTGTCATGCCGCAATTCGGTTGTTGGAAATCCGTCAGGCAGTAGCAGACCTTGATGCCGACGAGCGGGAGTTTTTCGTGGCCGAGATCTTTCGGGATGCGAATGTCGCGGTGCCAGCCGCGACGGAACGTCGGCGCGTCGGGAGTCTCAGGTCGTTTGTAGATGACGGTGGTCGAGTGCAGGTGGATGTTCGGGCTCAGCAGTTGGACCAGGAGCGGGACCGTGGTTGAGTTTGCGACGAGCGCGAGTAGTGCTTTGTATTTGAGAAGACCGCGACGCAGATCGAGATGGTTGTACTCGGGTTTACCGGCGAGTTCCGGTTTGTTGAGAAATGGCGCGCAGAGCTGGTCGGCTTCGGTGAGAAGGTTGTCCACCGTGTCGCGATCGAGCGCGTTCGGGACGACGAGGTAGCCGTCGGCGGCGAATGACTGGCGCTGCGATTCTGTTAGCGGCACGAAATCCATAGGGTTATTAACCACGGATTACACGGATTAGATACGGATTACGCAGCAGTGCTGCATTTCGTCGTTTACCGGGGGAAGAATTTCGGCGTTAGGGAATAATGATTTCATGTAATCCACCGTGTAGAACATGTGATAGGTGCGTTGCTCTTCCGGAGCGTAGTGCCTCGTCTGCTCCGTTTCGAGATAGAGATCTTCACCGTTGACTAATACAAACCAGTTCGCATCCTTTGCTTCGGCAGCTAGACGGGGGATGTCGATGTCGAGAGTATTTCCCTTTTCGCCTTCGAGGTAAATCTCGCGCTCGAGGCGCCATACGAGATTGTTTCCATGATAACGCTCCGGCCACGATGAGTAATGCGGATCGATGAATGTGAACGCGAGCGCGCCGCCGTTCGTCAACTTACTTTCCAACTGGCTCACGAGATCGAGCATGTCTGTCCGCGACGTGTTCGTGAAGACTGAGTACGCGACGATGTAGTCGAAGTTTTCTTCAATCGCCGGCAGCTTCAAGGCCTTAGCTCCGTGCGGATTGAAGAAGAACGAATAGCGATCGTAGTAGATCCAGTGAGACTGAGGAAACATCTCCTTTCCCTTTTCGATCGACTCCTCCACCACGTCGAGGCACCAGTAACGCTCGTGATCGATCGTGCTGTTCGGATCGCGCAGCATGTTGCCGATGTTGCCGCCGAAGTCCAGCACGTTCTTACCACTCCAGTCTTTTTCACCGAGTTGCAGCGAGAAGTAAGTGAACTGCCCCGTTTTCGATGAAAGGAACGCCATGATGATTAGTGGCGGTAAAAGAACTCCCGATTGAGATAATTCGCGCGACCACTATCGTCGAGAAACGTCGCGAACAAGACGATCACGAACACGCCTTTATTGATCCGAATGTGCGTGTCTGCGCGCATGAAACCGAGATCGAAAGTCGCGGTCATCGCGAGTGTGCGTTGTCCCGCTTCTTCTTCAAGGTTTGCGAGCGGTGTCGCGCGGGCGGTGGGCCAGTGAATTGGTCCATCGTCGCCGACGCCGATGATATTGACGGTGATGTCGTCGCCGTCTCGCGCAACGGTGCATTCGGCGATTCCAGGTGTTTCCCAGTTTGTATTTATCCAGCGGCCGAGAAGTTTGTCGGGGTTGAGATTCGCCGCCGCCGGATTGAGCAGGTCAGGATGCAGATGGCTCTTTTGTTTGAAGTTCATGTAGTTAAAAGTGATCCTGCGTCATGGAGTAATACTCGCGCAGGAAATAGTTCGCGCGGTTGCTGTCGTCTTTGAAAGTATGAAACTGGGCCAACACGAGCAGCCCTTTCATGATCATTGCCTGGAAACGCGCTTCTGCGAATCCGAAGTCGTAGGTACACGTGAAGCCGGCGCCTATGCTCGATGACGGACTTGATGAGAACACGTCGGCGGGCGCTGTGCCCCAATCGATTAGCCCGTCCGGGCCAATGGCGAATACTTGTAGCTGGAGTTTGCCGTTTGCTTCGGTGATGTTGATGCGGGCGATGCTGTTGGTGTCGGGGTTGGAGTTGATCCAGTGGCCGAGCAGTGGTTTGGGATCGATGTTTGACATGATTACAGGATTAACAGGATGTTCTTATCCAACTGCGGATCATCAGGCGATTGGAGTTTGAGCCGGCGGCGATCGGCGTGCGTGCGTGGATCGTGCGGCGGTTGTCGGAGAACAAAAGCTCGCCTTCGCGCATGAGGAAGTCGAGCGTTTGCGGTGTTGTGGAAACGAGATCTTCGAAGTTTTTGAGCGCGTCGAGCATGTTGGGTGAAAGTGTCGCACCAGTTGAGTCGAGCGCCATGTCGATCGTGTAGCGGCGCCAGCACATGTTCGACTTCGTCAACACCGGGCGCCAGCTCACACCGCCGCCCCAGTAAGGCGCGAGTTGCCACGGGACGGGCTCGGTTTCGAGACGCGTGAGCGTGTCGGAGCCGAAGTGAGTTTCAACTTCGTTTCTGATCGTGTCGATGTCGAGCACGCGCGAGCGACCGCCGCCGTCAGGATCTGCGCGAACGCAAACCATCGAGATTAACTCAACGGGCGGCTCCCAGTCGGCACAGTCGGTGTGCAGTCGTTCGCTTTCGTGACCGCCGCGAGTGGAAACGATGTCGGTTGAGGGTTGAATATAATGTACGAGTTGCGCGCGCGGTTTTTCGTAAGGACGAGCGACGAGTTCGCCGAACGCGCGGTTGATTGCGACGAAGACGCGGTTGTTTTCGTCGAACGAGAGACCTTGCACGAGGGCGCAGTATGGCCAACGTGCGAGGCGATCTTTGATCGCGGTGATTACTTCATCGAACGCTTCAGGGCAGCTTTCACGAACAGAGTTCAAGACATGCGCTTGCAGATCGGTCGAGTAAAACTCGCGGTTGTCGTACTGCGGCAAACGCTCAGCGGCCGCGAGTATCTCTCGTGCGACGGTCGGATCAACCTTCACATTTGCGTTATCGGGAAAGCTCACAGCAGTGCTGCATTTCTCCATTGACGGGGCTATTGATCTGCGCGCCCGGGAATTGTGCGCGCAAAAACTCTTGAGTGTAGTAGACGTTGTACGTAATGCAGTCCTCCGGGGCTTCATCCCATTGCCCAGCGCTGTTCACGTACAACTCGATGCCATTCACGAGCGAGCACCAGTCAGCATCACGACTTTTTTCTAGTAACTCCTCGACACGATCCGCAGAATTTCGCTTTTCCAAGCGCCAGCGCAGATTCGACTCCCAGTGCGGATCGATGAACGTGAATGCCAAAACTCCGCCCGGTGCGAGGCGCGCCCGCAACTGTTCGACCAGATCCTTCGTCTCTTCCCAGGCCGTGTGCGTAAAGACCGAATAGGCGAGTATGAAGTCGAATTCAACGCCCAAATTCGGGACCGGTAGATCTACAACACCTTCGGGATTGAACGAACAGTTGTAGCGATCGTAGTGAAACCAATTTGCTTGCGGAAATGTTTTACGACCCTCTTCGATTGCGTCACGAATTATGTCGAGACAGTAATAATTCCGGTGACTAATCGTACAGGCAGGATCAAGCAGCAAATTTCCCTTGTTCCCACCAAAATCTAACACGCGCTTCCCAGACCAATCAGGACGATCCAGCTGCGTGTCAAAATAGGCAAACTGCGTCGCCTTCACGAGCTGCGAACGCATCGCCCGCTGTTCTCCAGTTCCGCGCCAGAGGTGTACTTCTTCTATCATCATCTATGAGGATTTCTCACGCAGCGGCGCAACGGCACAGCGAAAATTCAAATAGTCCGTTGCGCCGTTGCGCCGCTGCCTGAGAAAAATATTTTCGCTGCCGTGTCTTCACGGAAACGTACAAACTCCGTAGCCAGACTCTCATTGAGACCCTGTAACCAATCCGCTCGCTCCATGACCGTCAACCGCGATCGCAAAAGTATCATCTCCTGCTCGGGTGTCGTCGGCCTGCCGGGCACGTTCCGACCCATTCGCGATGCATCAACAAACCGGCGCACGTGCGACCAGACCTGCGGCAAAACGACCACACGACATGCATGGTAGAGCCGCATCTGAAACTCCCAATCCTCACAACACACCAGGTCTTCGGCGAACAACTTCTCACCAAGCCTCGCCAACGCTTCACGACGCACAGTGATCGAGCACGTGTGAACCGTGTTCATGCTGTTAGTCCAAAGCCAGTGACAATCACTTGCGAGCCGCACTTCACATGCCGTCGCCTCGAGCAAACCGTTCTGCGCAAAACGACTCTCGCCATCCACTGTGCCTTCAAAAAAGTTTTGACTATCAGAAACTACAACCTCGGCTTCAGGAAAACGCGCAAACACTTCGAGCTCGGCATCGAATTTTCCCGGCAGCCAAACGTCATCCGAGTCGAGAAACGCGACAAACTCACCACGCGCCATGCGCACACCTGCATTCCGCGCCCCTCCAGGCCCACGACGGTGCTCGAGTCGCAACAGACGTATGCGATCGCCAAACTCTTGATCGAGCAGCTCAACAGTCGCATCAGTTGACGCATCATCAACGAGGATCGCTTCCACCTCACCTTCGCGTTGCGCGAGCACACTACAGATCGCCTCGCGCACCAATTGGGCACGGTTCCACGTAGGAATCACAACACTGAGCAATGGAGTTTTCACTTTGCGAAAAGAACCTGATGGTTGCCGGCGCAGTAGGCAGCAACTGCTTCTTCCATCGAACACAAACGCGGTGCCTCAACGACGCGAAAACGATCTCTTGGACCATCACCGCGCACCCACGCGACAGGGGTGCGGCTGCTCAACAACGCCGGTGTCGAGTAAGTCGCGGAGAACCCGATGCGTGCTTCAGCGCTTCGATTGGGATTCGAAGCGTGGAGCATCAACGGATGGTGCAAACTCATCTCACCGGCGCGCATGACCACGTCGTGCGGCGCCTCAATCGGCACCTGCGCAGTCGCGCCCTGCGTCGTTAAGTTGTCGGGGTTGGGAAAATCATCGTGCCGCACGAGACCGAGACGGTGCGATCGCGGCACAACGCGCAAACATCCGTTTTCAGCAGTCGCTGGTGTCAGTCCAAGCCAGATCGCGGGCACGTGCGCGTCTGCAAGTTGTTCAGTCAGACCATCCTGATGCCAGCCCACGAAAGAATCGCTGCTGCCGAACTTGTAGAAGAGGCGCGTGGACTTGAGCATGACGTTTGGTCCAATGAGCTGTTCCATGCAGTCGAGCACGCGCGGGTGTGTGCTGAGCTCCCAGGCCCAGCGAAAGTAGTAATGCGGTTGGTCGAGACGCGTGATACGACCACCGAGCGCCGCGCACGTCTGATCGACTTCAGCGCGAAAATGGCACACTTCATCCGCCGACAGAATCGGGATCGAATCGAGGAAGCCGAATTCCTCGTAGTCAGTTAATTGTTGCTCGGTAAGCGTTGACATGATTCACATGATTGTTCAGGATTAACGCGGTTCTCCTGAAAAATCTTGTCCATCCTGTTTCCAAAAATCGTTTGCATCAATCTCGATCGACGGCCCGAGCGCTGGCAGCGTATGCAGCACGAACTCGCGCGACACGGTCTTGGACCGGTCCAACGCTTCGCTGCCTGCGACGGCGCGATTATCGCGAAGCCTACGGGCTGGATCCACAGCGACGGCGCTTACGGCTGTCTGCGCAGTCACGTCGAGGTGATCCGTGAAGCGCAACGGTCCAACGCGCCCAGCGTGCTGATCTTCGAAGACGACACAGTCCTCGATCCTGACTTTCAAAGCAAGTTTGCCAGCTTCAGCAAGGAAGTGCCTGACGACTGGGACATGCTGTATTTCGGCGCGCTTCACAAAGACGAGCCGGCGCCGATTTCAGAACACGTGGGCCGCATCACAAAGGCAAACTCGACTTACGCCTACGCGCTGAAGAACACGGTGTTCGATGCCTTCATCGAGTTAAACGCGCGGGCCGAGCACGTGCTCGACATGAACAGTTACCTCTTGCAGGAGCGATTCAACTGCTACTGCTTCATGCCCAATCTCGCGTGGGTTGAAGCTGAATACTCCGACGTTCAAAATCGTCTCGAGCGCCATTGGTACCTCGAGAAATCGCTCGTCCTGTTTGGCGCTCAGATGGATCGTCTTTTGAGCCGCACAACGATCGCCATCACCGATCGCGGTGATCCAAAGAACCTCTCATTTCTCGAGCGCTACTACGAAGAATACTTCGCGCCCCTGGTTGAGATCGTCGTCGACGCCACCCCTACACGCGACTTCGTCATACTTTCAGAGAGCGACATTTATATCGAAGCTCTCGACATCCGCGCCAATCTCCGCATGTGTGAAGAGTTTGACGCCGCCACCGGCTTCGATCATGTCATCGACCTCACTCACGACCAGGCAGAATTACTGCGCCAGACGAGTATCACGCGCGGTATCGATATCACAAACAATCGTGTATCAAAGAACAGTAGCGTTCACTTCTTCAGGCGCGGCGCGAACGGCAGATGCGGCAATCGCGTATTTCACTCGCCGAACCACGCGCTAAGACTTCCGCGCGATTGAGCTCCACTCAGCGATCGCTGCTTCCATATCGTCATTAACTGGCGCTGACGCCAGTCGCAGGTGACTGCAATCCCCATTGCCGCGCGCGTGCACGACAAGCCGGTCGCGATTGGGCGTGCGGTTCGTCACGAAACGTACGATGAACCCGATGCGCGGTCCATCCGACGTGTTTTGGTTCGAGCCGTGCACGATGTTCGTGTGGTGCAGAGACATCTCACCCGGTCGCAGCACGACGTCGATCGCATCTGAGTCTTTCACGTCCATCCGGATCACTTCGCCACGGCGGTTCAGAAGATTCGGATCGTTCTCAACGTTATCGTGCTCCATCAGCCCGAGCTTGTGCGAACCGGGAACCACTCGCATGCAGCCGTTGTTGCGATTGCTCGACGTCAGCGCGATCCATGCCGAGATCGAGGGCGTCAAATGCCAGCCGGAGTAAACGCTGTCCTGGTGCCACGATGCGTAACTACTATCGTGCGGCGGCTTGTAAAAGACGAGCGTGCCGTCGATCACGAGGTCCGGGCCTAAAAAATTCTCGACTACATCCAGCAGCGACGTATGCGTCGCAAGCCTGTAGGCCCACGGGAAAAACAGATGCAAATTGTCAAAACGTTTTAGATTCCCTGCTCCACAGACAGCCGCGATTTGCTCGAGCGCCGTCCGGTACCGAGAAACTTCGTCCGCGGATAGCACGGATATCGGAAACACGACCCCATCTTGCTCGTAACGTGTCTGCATTACTAATCAATTTGTGTAATCTGCGGATGAAAAAGAAAGCTGTTGCGGTCGAGAAAACCCCGGCTCTTGTCGGCAGCCTCCACGTAATAATCGAAGGTGTCTTTCTCGTATCCTTTTTCAGCGAACAACTTCTTCATCTTTTTTTTCCACTTCGCATCCTGCGCTTGTCCCCCGAGATAGCCGCGCACAAACTCATCCCAATCAAACAGCCGGCTCATGAAAATATCGCTGAAGAACGCACGCAGCCGGCGGTCGTTCAACATCGCCTGGTGCGTCTTGTCGTACGCGGCTTTCAATTCTGTTTGGGCCAACGCCTGTGCGCGCGTTTCCAGCTCACCGCTGATTCGATAAATACTCATCAGGTAACCGACGATGCTCGTCGGAAACAACGCCGGGTTCGCGCGTCCCCAAAGATGACGCTCGTCGAGCAGCATCGCCGGCATGGTGCCCTGCGCGAAGAAGTGACCGATTTCAAGATCGGGCAGCGAGAGCGCGTCGTGGTCCATGAAGATCAGTTTGACCTTCCACCGGCCCTGCTCCCAAACATTTCTTAGACCAACGTTGCGCGCTACAAACGACTCGCCGCGCGACTGACCGCGCGCGCCCAGCAACGTTCCCCAAACAGTCGCAATCTCACGCACGAACTCGAGAAAGATCTCGTCAGCACGCGCGCGATTCCCGGGTACTGCAAACGCCGCCTCGACGTATCCGCCGTAATCTACAAGCGCGACGTCAGGCGGCTCATAAACACCGAGCACTTCCTCGAGCAGCGTGTCGGCAAACTGTTTCGCGTCGGCTTTTGTGAAATCGACGCGAAGCCAGTCGTTGAAATATGTCTGCGCGCCGAACGCCGAAAGATAAAGGCCCAGCTTGTCGATCCGAAACGAGCTCGTGCCGGTCATTATTGACTGAGCCGGAGCCACGTGACTCAAAAACTCCGCCGTCAGTCCCATCTCACCAGCAACCGCCGGCAGGTTCTCACCTTCTTCTTTAACTAACGCCGCGGTCCCATCTTTCATCGCGCCGCGCATGTCGTCGAAGCCACGCTCGCCGAACGCGTGGCGATCGGTGAAATAGCGATACAAAGCGACTGGTCCATGACGCGCCGGGATCGAAAACAACGTCGTCCGCGAAACGTAGCCAGGCAGCGGCGCTTCGCTTCCGTGCACGAGCCGATAAATCGTGCTGAACTTCGCGGCGGCCTTCTGCTCGTAACGCAGGAGCCACTGCATACTGCCGCCGTCGAGTCGATGCGGCACCGGCACGCGGTTTCCGCCACGCCGGAAGACGACATTCAACGGATTGTTGCCTCGGCGTCCGGCGCGTTTGAGCTCAAACTCGATGTCGCTGCCCGGTGGTTTGACAACGAGTACGACTGTCGTGAGGGGATACTCGACGAGTGAGTTAATCCGTTGGCTCGTTTTATCACCCACCCAGTAAGTCTTTTGTCCGGCACAGAGCAGCCGCAGGATTCTGGCTTCGTAGTCAGGCAACCGCTGCAACGCACGCGTTGTCTCCGCCTCGATGAACGGCGGCTGCATGACATCGACATCTTTTACTCCGTCGGTCGTCTTGATCTCTTTAACGATTCGATCGACAACTTCCTCGGGAGTGAAGAGGTAGCGCGCGAGCGTCAGCTTGCACTCGTTGCGCGAGACTGCGACGAATTCGCGCAACGCTGCGGCTGCCGTATCCGTCCCGCGGATTCTTCGATGCACGCGATCGAGCCGCGCGAGTCGTTGCTGAAACTCGTTAATGAATCGCCGCGGCTCCACCGTTGAGTAACCATCTTTGAGCAGCGACGGTTTAAGCGCGTCTGCGGTTTTGAGATTCAGTTCGTCGAACAGCCAGTCGAAGGCGTTCAGATCGTCTGGTTTCAACTTGAGAATCAGGTGTTCGGTCATGAGCACGGCCAAACACCTCTGTTCCCACTTCACGCGACGCTGCCGTGCGAGGTTGATCAGTTTGCGGCAAAAGCTCTTCTGGAACTTACGCTGACGCAGAAATTCATCGAGCAGATCATTTGAGATCTGCTCGTGATGAATTCTGGTTGTGAGCCGCGCCGCAACCAAGAGTTACCTCGTTCTTGCCACAAAGAGGCACAAAAAAGCTCAAACAGGCTCTGCTGATTTTGAGCTTTCTGTGCCTTTTTGTGGCTAAACTTTACTTCTTTCCTTTAGTGTCTTTGCCCTTGTCGTCCTTCTTTTTCTTCTTCTTATCCTTCTTCTTTTTCTTCTTCGGACTCGGGAGCGTGCCGAGGGCGACGACGAGCGCGGCGTACAAGGCTTCGGCGCAATCACGTTTCAATATGACGGCAACGGTATCGGTCCAGTAGGACTTGTCGCCTTTACTTTTTTTGTCCTTCTTGCCCTTCTTGCCATCATCTGTCTTGCCGGCCATAAATTCCTCCTTCAAGGATAGTCAATAAATGTTGAATCACATCACACGCTTACGGCTTGCTGGATGGATTGAGTGGCGGACGACGGAAGCGATCGATCAAATTCTGAATTGGCCCTCGTGATGCAGGCGCTGCTTCTGTAGCCGCCCCAGGCGTGCAAACTCCTGTCGGAGTCGGAAGATTGAAGTTCGTGGCAACGCGGAAAATTCCCCACGATCCGGCCGACGCGTCCGCTGGTAGATAAGTCGTGTAGAGATAATCACCGGGCCGCTTGGATGCGCCTCCGGCACTCGGGATCACCAGATCAAAGTGATCGGTGGAGCCATGATTATCACGCGAGCCAATCCACTGCGAAAGGTTGTTGGGCGCGATGATGGTCGAATTGTTCTGGTAGGGATTTTTCTGCCAGGCATGACCATGAATCGTAAACACCTCCGAGTTGCCGGTGCCGAGTGGGTGCGTCATGCGGAACCGCACCTGATCGCCCGGGTTCGCCTTAAAGATTGGTGTTTGCGGTTCACCGATCTGGACCGGTGTGCTCTGTGTCGGATCCGCCAACGTGTTCGACGTCATACAGGAAACGTCAGTTCCCGATTTCGCGAAACGATGGTTCGCCGGTTCGGTGCTGTAATTGATCGCATTAACCGGCTGTGCGGACGAAGTGATCAAAGCATCACTCAGCATGATCGAGAATTCACGGTACCGGGCTCCAGTTGGAGTAGTGACTGTTGCTGACGTACGAGAAACCGTGCTGCCGCCTTCGCACGATCCGAGCGCACCCGGATCGCCACACTGAAACTTGGATCCAGCCGGCTCGATGATCATTTGTCCAAACACACCATTCGGATGTTGGAACATCGGATCCGACGGCAATAACCCCACTGAGCCAAATTCCGCCGGAGTGTAGCTCAATGCTCCATTGCTGCTACGAGCAATCGTACCGGCATACCAGCGATACTTGACCGTCTCATTGAAGTTGGCGAACTGGTCTGCATACCCTTTACTGTTCCATCCCACATTCATACCGAAGCTTGTCGCCGCATCGTAACTGAGCAGTTGCGGATGCAGTCCGACGTACTTTGACATCTTCGAGTTGTAAGCAGGCACCTGCACCGTGCCGTCAGTTGCATTAGTGCTCGGCACAGTGACGTTGAACGGCGCCGGCCAATTGAAGTTGTGACTGAAGACCTTCGACGACGGATCGAGCTTGTTCGTCAGATTGACGTCGATACAATCGCCGGCGTTTGCACGCAGAACCAGCGGCTCAACCTTAACGCCGGGTTTGAGCACGCCGTTGCTGTCGAGATCTTCCGACCGGACATACATGACCCCAAGCAGCGTGCTGATGTTTCCGGGGCTCGCCGATGTGCTTGGCATTACGCGGCTGTTAAAGACGAGCTCGCCCGGCGACTGCGCCTGGCCCGAAAGTGCTTTCTGCGCTGTCACAGCGGTGATGTTGAAGACACGTTGCTGCGAGGCCTGAAGATTGGCCGGGCACGTCGCAAACGAGACGTTGTTGGTGGACGCGACCCGGTTGTTCGGCAGCTCCGCAAGATTTGTCGCTTTCACCGTCGGATCGTATGAGCGGAAGAGGCCCCAAAGTCCCTGGGCAATTCCCGACTCGTCGAAACTCGGACTGTAGAAGTAGTCGATGCAGTTTGCAGTCGACATACCGTCAGGACACTTACGCACGGTCGTGGCCGGCGCGATTGGATTCGGCGCGGACGACGAAGGCACGTTGAACAGCAATTCAAAGTGTTCCGACAAGCCCATCGGCTGACCGCTGCGATATCCGGAGTTCTTCCATGAAGGCTCCGCAAACCACTGTGGACCAGCAAACTGGAACTGGTGCGCGAACACGTGCGCGCCGACGAGCGTGCGAATCTGAACCTTGTCGCCCTGGTACGCGCGCATCAGCGGCGTCAGCGGATCGGGATTCGGGTTCTGCACGTTCGGGAAGTTCGGATTGACCTCGAGCGCACTCTGGTTATCGAAAGCGTACGAGAGATCCTTGAACTGTCCGAGACGCCATGCGATCGGCTCGTTGTAATAGTTGACCGATTGCGTGCCCGTGATCGGAGTTATGTTTCCAGTGCTGACCAGTCGCGGACGGATCTGCTGGAACTCCGGAAACACGGTCGGGTTAACTGCGTGATTTCCATCGCGCCAGCCCTTGTCCTTTTGTGGACTGGGAACTTTTATCGAGCCCTGATCATAAGCAAGCTGTAGATCCTGAAACTCGAGCACGAATTCGCGATAGCTGTCGGCGGCGTTAGCGGTAAGGATGTTGGCCTGCCAGCTCGTCGGACCACCGTCCGCTCTAACCGGCCCTGTGGTGATCGTGCCGCCACCCATATTTGAACCATCCACCATCTTCCACACCGAGTCTTTTGGCTCGACCACCAGACCGGCGTAGAGACCTGCCTGCTGGTGCGTCGATGGTCCAAAGTGATCGTGCGTGAAGACTGTGCGCAGCGTGCGATCAACGTTCTGGCTGTTAACAACCGGATCGAGATACCAGCGCTGAACTGTTGTTTGCGCGCCCATCCAATCCGTCGTGCATTGCGCGGGCGGATTCGGTCCGGCGCAAATCGGAGCCGGTGGTGGTTTTGGCGCGAGTGTAGTTGCAGCACAACCAGCACACGGCGTCCAGCCGCCGGGTTGCGCATTGATCGCGTGAATGATCTCGCGCACTTCGTCAGGACTGAACGTGCCGTCTTCGTAATTGAAACCGTTGCCGGCGCCGTCTGATGAAGTCACGTCAAACTTCACGAGGTGAATGTGCTGACCGAGGATGTCAGTCGGCGTGCGCACCTGGAAGTCATCGACGAGGTAGTAATTCGGGACGAGGTTCGTATGCCAGTACTCGACGATGTCGCCTGAGTTGCCACGGAAGAAGAGTGGCTCCGGCGCACGGCCGCTGCCGCCCGGTGTGTAAGCGAGTGTCGGCTTCACGTCCTGCCACAGCGTGAGAATACGTTGCTGCGGGAAGTGCCAGCCTTTCTTATTCAAGGTGACGTTGAGTTGGATGGCAGCAGCTTGATAGATACGTTTCTGCTGTTTTCCATTTATAACGTTGATCGGCTTGCCCATGTCGTCAACTGCCGGATCCGCAAAGGGCGCGCCCATTTGTGGACCAAGCGGCAGACCATTCAGCACAAAACCTTTCGGAGGCTGATTCTGTGTCATCAACGGCCCGGTTACAGGCGTTTCAGGACACAGGCTTGGGCTTCCATCCTCCGGTTTGAAGGAGTTGCGACAACGCACACCAAAAAACTTCATCGCCACTTGCTCAACGTTCGTTCCCTTTTCAGGAAGCTGATTGGCAGTCATCGTGGCGAGGTCTTTACTCCAGTCAAACTGATCGTGCTTCTCATAACTGATGGTTCCGCCAGTAACGATGTGTCGTGGCAGTCCACCGTCCATGAATCCACCTGCACCATCCGGCGCAAAATCGAGCGGCGGGTGCGGTGCACGCGCACCGGCGAGGCCGGGAATGAAAAACGGGAAACCAGGATTCTGAGTCACGCTTGCGCCCGTTGGATCGGGAGCGGCTGGAGTTCCATAAACGACCTGTCCATTTTGAATGAACACAGATGACGGCATTGGGGCCATGGGCAGCGTTGGCATCGGCACTAAGGCTGGCGTGGGAGTGCCTGCCATGATCTCCCCGTCCGGTAGCGCCCGCGTTCCGGAAACGGGAACACCATTTTTATCTAGCTGGGAGCCGACTTCAAACGTGTCGTGGGTGCGCCACATGGCCCACATGCCTGCCGCAAAGTGGGGATAGAAGTGACAGTGAAAGATTGAATCGCCCACCACTTTGTTTCTGTTGCCGCTACCGTTGAAGGTCATTTCCAACGTGTAGCTCGCGCCCGGGCTGATCATCTGGCTGTCGAGATATGCGCCTTCATCGCTGTTGGGCGATTGCAGCCACTGGTGCGCGTGCTGGTGGTGAACGTGGGTAGCGACCGTGCCACCGTGATGAATTCTGAACTTGGTGTGGTCGTTGATGTAACTGTGATAGACGTTCGACGGATCGTCCGGATAATAAGCCTTGGTCGCTTTAATGAGCGGCTTCAGGCTATACGGTAAACCGTTAACCGCGCCCGGCACCGGCACACGCGCGTTTGCGCAGTTCGGATCCGGTGGCTGTCCAGTGTCACCGAGTTGGGCCGCAGTGCAGACCAGCGGTGCTGCTGTTGACGGTGGAGTGTTCGGTACTGGCGGCGCAGCCGGTGACGTGGTGAAAGCGGGTAACACGCTCGAGTTCGCCGGTCGATCGACCAGCATCGCCGGATCGCCAACCGACCATGCGCTGAGGAAAAATTCTTCAAACTTGCAATCGACGCACGCGCCCATCGGACCAACGCCGATGCGGTTAGCGTAAACTTCCGCGCCGATGCCGCCCGTGCCGTAGTTGATCGCGAAGCCATCAAAACCCGCGTTCACGGTGTCGCGCATTTGCGGATCAGTGAACACAGGAAAGGCCTGCGTCGCGACCTGCCCGACCTCGTGATAGATGATCGTGATCTCTCGATAAGGCTGTTTTCGATCAGGCGACGACGGGTTCGCGCAAAACAGCGGATTTGTAGCGCCGCTTCCGTTGTTGGCTGAGTTACACGGCGGCTCGGGATTGGTTGGTCCGGTCGAGCCCGGAAACCTGCCTGCCTTTGGACCAGTGATGATCGCCGTCAGATCGCTGTACACGATGTTGCCTTTGGCATCGAGCATTTTCAGGATCGGCGTTCCCGGCGGAATCGGTGTTCCGTCAGCACGAGTCGCACCGTTCGGATAGACGGCGTTGTAATCGAGGACCGGTTGACCGTCGGCAGTCTTCACCGGTTGTCCTGACGAGGTCTTCTTCGTAGCAAGCGCGAGATCCTGTTGTGATACCTGGCTGCGATACCACTCGGCGCCGTTCGGCTGAACGTTGAGCGCGCCGAAGAGACCACGGCTGAGCTGGCCACCAACGGGATCGCCTTCCGTGTCGCCCATCGTGTAAAGCAGGAATGTTCCTTCGTTCTTCACGAAGAGCCTGTAGATGCGACCGCTGGGCGCTGCCGGCGGTGGGTTCGGTATCGGTGTTGGTGGAACCGTCGCGAGGCTGGTGTTGTTCTTGCCTACAAACGATCCGTCGTCCAACGGGGTGGCTCCCCATTCCTGTCCCTGAATGTGCAACGAGACTTCAGTCGTTGCGATTGCGGGAGACTGTGGGGTTGTGTTGCTGAAATTCGATGCCGGGATTGCGGCTTGAAAACTGACTTGCAGGCAATCGCCGACGTTTGCACGCAGCACGATGGGGCGTGGTCTTTTACCGGGGCGAAGTTGGAGGTTGCCCAAGCCTGTCTTGATGGTGTCAGAGCGCAAAGCGAAGACGAAGCCATTGGGGATCGTCGCTCCGAGACGGTTCAACATGATCGCCTGCGGTATTGCGACCACGTCGGCGTTGATTAGACGTGACCCTTGCGGACACGGTGTTACAACTTGCGGAACTGCCGGCGGGGTGCTCGGCGTCGCAGTGTTTGCTTTTACAGGTTCTGTTTCAGTCTTGACTGTTGCTGTCGGAGTTTCTTCTTTTGTATTCGCAATGGGTGCCTGCGCGATCTTCGGTGCAGTCTCCGGCACTGTTGCACTCGATTCAACCGCAGCTTTCTCAACCGGGGCCACTGGCGTTTGAGCAGCCATCATTGACGCACTCATCAAGATCAGAGTGATCGCTGCTAACCAGATGACGAATAGTCTGGGGGCCAATCTCAAACCGAGCATTTCACTTCTCCTTTGTTGGGTTGCTCAATGGCGACATTGGACTGAGGGATCGTTGATGAACCCGGTTACTTACCGGGTGGATGTAAATAAGTTTGAAAGCGTGTTATCGACCGTGTGGTTCTTTAGCCGAGTGAGAAACAAAAAATCCCGCGTGATTGACAGACGAAGCGTAGTTCTCTTAACCTTCCGTGTCAAGCAAAATTCCTTGCACTTTGTTGTTGCGCTATTTTAATTCTCAACCTGAATCGAACTTCACCTCTCGCCCAGTGGTTCTTCAAGTTTTGTTTCAGTTTTAGTTGGTCGTTATGAGGATACTCAAGTTCGGGGGAACCTCCGTCGCCGATGCAGCCGCTTTCGAACGCGCCGTTCAGATCGTGCGTGAACAAACCAGTGCGCCGGTTGTGGTCATCGTGTCTGCGATGAGTGGAATAACGGACGCGCTAATTTCGGCGAATCGAGAAGTAATTGAAAATCATATTCAGCGGCATTGTGAGGTCGCGGAGAGTCTTGAGTTGAATAACGCGGCGGAATGCCGCGCGATGATCGAAAACGCGAGACGCGAAATTGCCACACTGCTCGAAAGCGGCATGGCGGAAATTAAGATTCAGGATGCGATTGCGGCTTACGGTGAGATGCTCTGCGCTCGGCTCTTCACAATGGTTCTCGAGCAGCACGGGATTCGCGCGTCGTACGTTGATGCGCGTCGTTGCATCGTGACGGACGATCAGCATGGAAATGCTAGTCCGTTAGTTGGTGAAATGGAATCGCGAACACGAGCTGAACTCGATCCGTTGCTGGAGACGAAACGTGTTCCGGTGTTGGGAGGGTTTATTGGTTCGACGCGCGCGGGAGTCACGACCACGCTCGGCCGCGGCAGTTCCGATTATTCGGCGACTTTGATTGGCGCGGCTCTTTCCGCAGATGAGATACAGATCTGGACGGATGTCGATGGTGTTCAGACTGCGGATCCGAAGCTCGTGTCAGGTACGCGAACTGTTCCGATCATCTCTTACGATGAGGCCGCTCAGTTAGCTGTCCTCGGCGCACGCGTGATGCATCCGAAGATGATCGAGCCTGTGTTGTCTCGACGGATTCCGATCCGCATCCGTAACTCGAGAGCGCCGGAGCAGGACGGCACGCTTATCTGCGCCACGTCTCAGTCCGCAGGCGTCGTCAAAGCGATTGCGCACCGGATGAACGGTACGCATGCTGTTGTTGGTTGTGTTGGAGAGGGGTTGAGTAACGGCAGTGCCGGCGCGGCGTCGGTCCGACAGATTGATCCGTCAATCGAGTGGAAGAGCACAGCGCCGTCCAATCTCGTCGCCACCGTCGAACGCGACCGCGTCCCGCAAATCGTGAGACAAGTCCACGAAAGAATATTTAGCCACAAAAAGGCACAAAAAACACAAAAGGAATGATGAGAGCTTTTGTGTTATGAGGAGAGCTTTTGTGTTTTTGTGCCTTTTTGTGGCTAATATTTTTTGTGCCTTTTGTGGGCTACTTGCGACTTGCCGCCTCGGCGATTAGGTCGACGAGCTTCGTGGGTGAGGATAGACCATAAGCCCGCGTCCAATAATTGAGCGAATCGTTACCGATCAGGATCATGGGTGTGTGATCGTTTTTGTTTGTGACGGCGACGCCCAGCGATTGCAGCAACGAATCAATCTCGCCCTTTTCTCCCGTCACAAACGTCCACCCTGTATCGGCATTGAACTTTTCCGCAAACGCGCGGAGACGCTCAGGTGTGTCAATCACCGGATCGACACTCACAGAAACAAGCTTCACATCGAGCCCGCGTTCCGATGCAGTCTGTTGCACTTTGCGGAAAGTCGCCGTCAGCGGCGGACAAACCGTCGTGCACGTCGTGAAGATGAAGTTGATCGCGACCGTCTTGCCCTTTATTAGATCGTTATAGAAGTTGAGCTGCTTGCCATTCTGATCGAGGATGCGCGTGTTTGGGATCTTCGCCGAGCTAAACGAAAGCGCAACGTCGCCAGGCGGAGTCGGACTCGGCGTCGGAGTCGGCGATGCTGCGGGTTTCACCGGGCGCAACTGCATCTTGCACTTCGGACAGCGCCCCGGTTTGGATGACGTCACTTCCGGATGCATCGGGCACGCGTAAACGACACGCTTTGCCGCGGGCTTGCGAGTTGATTGAGCGTTGATGACGCCCGGGATCGGGATAAAGAGTAATAATGAGATCGCGATTACTTTTAGAAGCATGGCTGTATTAAGGTTTTGCTGCGCCCGGATCGTTGAGCACGCTGTCGACAATCTTCATCAACTCTTCACTTTTCGCGAGTCCGAACGCTTTCTTCCAGAGCCCCGTTTTATCGTTGCCGATCAGGAAGATGTTGAGATGGTCATTCTTGTCGTCAACAAACTGGCCCAACTTTTTCAAGATGAACGCAATACTCTCCTGATCACCCGTCAGAAAATACCAACCCGGCTTCGCGTTGAGTTTCTTCGCGTAGGCCTTCAATAGTGTCGGCGTGTCGACACCCGGATCGACACTGATCGAAAGGATGTTCACGTCTTTGCCGAGACGATCGCCGAGTCCTTCCTGGATCTGCGCGAGATTGCGGTTCATTGGCAGGCAGCTCGCCTGGCACGTCGCGAAGAATGTATCAATGATGACTGTCTTGTCTTTCATCAAATCGGTGTAGAAGCGCATCCGCTCGCCGTTTTGATTGATGAGCACGGTGTCAGTGAAATATCTCTGCGCGTTATTTTCCTGCGTTTTAGGTACGACTGTTTGCGGAGGCGCCGCCGGTTCCTGTGCAAGAACCGAGCCCGCGATCAGCAGAACGAGCGTCACCATCGCCCACGTGTATGAATGCGGAATTGATTTCATGTGAGACCTCGTTGAAAGAATTCGCCCGGGGAGACTGTTACGGCTTCGCTGCCTGAATCGTCAGCGGCATTGACTGATTGTATTGCATTCCAAGCGAGGGGCTTTGGAAGTACACATAGTACACGCCCTCGCTCGGTGGAACAAAACTCGTTTCGTACACGCCGTCTGCCAACGATTTTGCGAGGTCGCGTTGCTGCCAGATACCGGGCGCGAGAAACACGAGAACACTGAGATCGTTCAGTCCGGCTTTCGCAGCTCCGGTTTTATAATCGACTACCTTGAAGTGCAAGGTGAAGCGTTCGCCGGGTCGTGCCACCGCTTCCTTCACGACCGGTTCGATCTTGTATGTGCTCTGGACTTTCGCCGGCGCGTTCGGGTTTTGCGCCACTTGTATTTCGAAACAGTTGACCAGCCGCGGCGAGTCGAGCAGGAACGCGACGTCGTATGTACCGGGATTGTTGAGTCGCGCAGTCGTTGAGTAAATGCCGCGCGCGGTTTCGCGCAGGCTGTTGTCCATCACGAGGAGCGCCCGCGGGTCGCGCTTGTAGTTTTGAAAACTTCCCATCGGCGCGGCCATGCCTTCGGTGTAGTAATAGATCATCTTGTCGGCGGGATTAGCGACGAGCACTGCGCCTTCTTCCGGCGCGGGAACGATTGCCGCCGCGTGCGAGCGCGAGAGCGATTCACCCGGCGCTCGCTGACCCGCGGGAAACTTTGTGACGTTCGCCTCCTTGCCGATGTTCGCCATATTGATCATCGTGACGAACTCGCTGCCCGACGCACGCACGTAAGCAAACTGTTTCGTAAAGCTCAGCTGATCCGAACCGGGTCCGACCGGAACCGTCTGGACCACGCGATTCGAAGAGAGATCGAAAGCGTAAGCCGTGCTTTTTGCAGTGTTGAGTGCGACGCCGTAGTGACCACTCGAAGGAATACTGATAGCACTTAGACCGGGTGCGGTCGGGATACGCGCCACGACATCCTCTCTCGCGGCGCTGACCGCAGCGATCGTCCCGTCGCCTTCATTTGCGACGTATGCAGTCTGGCTCAAGGACGAGAAAGCAATTGCTGCCGGTTGTGACCCGATTTTCAGATCCTTCAGAACGGAGAGCGTTCGGATGTCGACGAGTGAGAGCGTTCCGGTTTGTTTGTTGGTGACGAAGGCGAAGCGATCGTCGTCGGTGAAAGCGATCTCGTGATGGCCGAGTCCGGTCTTTAAGTGCGCGGCGACTTTGTTTGTCGCAGTGTCGATCACGGTCACGCCGCTCGCGGTGTCGCTATTGTTACCGACCCACAAGTATCGCTCATCGCGTTGTAAGGCGACACGCGTAGGCGTCGCGCCGGCATCGACGTTCGCGATCACTTTCCACGTCGGGATATCGATCACGGCGACCTGGTTGACTTGCGGCATCGAGACGTAAAGACGCTTATTGTCTTCAGTCAGCACCCAATCTTCACCCGGACTCTTCAGCGGGATCAGTGTGTAGAGTTTGCTGCCGCCGAAACCTGACAGCGGATCGATCACGGAGATGTTGGCTTCGTTATTCAACGCGAGAATGAAATATGCGTTGAGATCGAGTGTGGGACGGCTGCTGAAGCTCGGCTGCAAAAACGCCTGCACTTTTTCACGACAAACACGCGCGTCGAGAGGTTGGTTTGCCTGACGCTGATCGATCCACGCGACTGGTCGCAGGCTGCTCAATGAGGCGCCGTTCGTGTCCGTGATCTTGAATTGCACCTTCATCTCTTCACCGGCGACCGTGTGCGTCGCCGTGAACTCAACCTTGATTCCCTGTGCAGTGAACGTCTGCGGTTTCTCCTGCGCATGTAAGAGTTTGACGGGCGCAAGAATGAGAACGATAAGGAGGAACTTATGCATGCGTGGATTATAAGGGATATTTCTCACGCGGCGGCGCAACGGCGCAACGGAAAAACTAAAACTCTTCTTTGCGGCTTTCGTGGCGCCGTTGCGCCGCTGCGTGAGTATTACTTCTTCAGAAGGCTCCACAACCACAGCGCCAGGAACATCCCGTAAAACAACGACAGCGCTACCAACGCCAACCGTCGCCACATCGGCGGTCGCAGCTCAACCGGCAACAGCCGCGTGTTCACGTAAAGCAAGTGTAACGAGCTGATGATGAAAACGATCCCCGCCATGTTCGCGCTCAACGCCAGCAATACGATCGGCTGCGTCAAACGCAACGCTAAAATCCCCCAGACGGTGATCACTGCGAGCACCGAGTAATAAACCACGCGCACGTCGCCGCCGCGCCACGCGCGAATGCGCGCGCTGCCCGCCCAGAGAATGTCTGTGACTCCACGCGTCATCGCTTCGAGAATGTCGAGCTGCGTCTTGAACAGTAACCAAACGCCGAGGACCGCTATCACGCCGCCGAAGATCGCGCCTTTCTGTGTAGCGACTGCCTGCGCCAGCGCCGCTGCGATACCGAGTCCGCGAATGTCGCTGCCCGCCGGCACAAACGTGACGTAAAGAAGTCCCGGCAACATCATGCCGAGAATCGCGCCCGTGAAGTAAACGCCCCATTGGTCCACACGCACGATGCGCCACCAGCCACGCCAGCGTTGCAACGATTCAGCATCCGGCTTGAACGTGCTGCCCGAGTGTGCGAGTGCGACTTTCTTGCCGCCAACCGCCGCGGGAATGAAACCGACGATGCTGCTCATGCCGTAGCCTTTGTCGCGCGCCCAGTTACTCAACGTCAGGTTCGCGACGCCGCCGCCACCTGCATATGCCGCAAACGCGCCGAGCAGAAAGAAATCAGCGCCGGCCGGAACGAGTTGAAACGATCCCGTCTTCACATCGAAGCCGCCAAAGCCCGCGATCCCCGCGACCCACGTTGATAAAGGAACGAAGAGAATAGCGAGCACGCCGAGTCCACCGATGATCACCGAGACCATGATCCAGTTGAGATATTCGAGTGTGCGCTCGATGCGACGTCCGATCGTCAATATTAATGCGCAGAGAAGAAACAGCGCGACGCCGATGCCGTAAACCATTCCGGCTTCACTCGCCACGGGCAAACGTTTCGCGAAGAGAAAGAAGACTGCGCCCGCGGCAGCGCCCGCCCAACCAGGCCAGCCCATTTGCAGGAAATAGAGTGCGGCGTAGAACCATGCCCAGAACGTCGCGTGTGGACGCGTGCGCATGAAGCCCGTGAAGATGGGCTCGCCAGTCGCCATCGTGTAACGCATCAGCTCAACGTTCAGTAATGTCTGAAGCAGCGCTGCAACGCCAACCACCCAGAGCAGCGACAGACCATACTTCACAAACGCCGCTGGTCCAAGCAGGAATTCACCGCTGCCGATCGAGACGCCGAGCGCGATCACGCCTGGGCCAATCGCGCTGAACCATCCGAGGCCCTGCGGTCTCGGCGCGTGTGGGAGCACATCAATCCGCCACGGATCCAATCCGGAGCGAGCTTCGGGTGGTGTTTCAGTTACGGTTTGTGTGGTCATGGCTCAGAGGGGTTGCAGCATAACATGTAAATCTTGTCTAATCCTGTAATCCTGTTGAAAAATGACTCTTCCAGCAACGCCAGCTCAATCTTCGATCCGTATCGCGACATCCGGTGACGCGCCGCAAATCACTGCCGTCATCAACGCCGCGTTTCGTATCGCCGAGGGATTCTTCGTCGATGGCAATCGCATCACGCAAGCGGAGGTTGAGGAGTCGCTGGCGAAAGGCGCTTTCCTGCTCGCCGAAGTGAATGGCAAGTTGAATGGCTGCGTGTACGTCGAGCTTCGCGGTGAGCGATCGTATTTGGGTTTGCTGTCGGTCGATCCAACGTGCCAGCAAGGTGGGCTCGGCTCGGCGCTGATGGTTGAAGCTGAAAAATATTGTCGCGAGCGAGGATCGCTCGGCATGGACATCCTCATCGTCAATCTTCGTGAGGAACTTCCGTCGTTCTATAAAAGGCGCGGGTATGTCGAGAGCGGTACCAGCCCGTTTCCGCCGGATGTCCCAACAAAAATCCCCTGCCACTTCATCGACATGTCGAAGACCTTCTGAGCCGTGGCCAAGTCAAAGGAAGAAATACTGACTGTTGACGGCCGCGAGGTCCGGGTCTCGAATCCCGATAAGCCTTATTTCTCACTCCAGACCAAGCTTACGAAACTCGAGCTTGTCCAGTATTACTTATCGATCGCGCCGGGAGCGCTCGCCGGCATTCGCGATCGGCCGATCGTGTTGAAACGCTTCGTCGATGGCGCCGAGGGTCAGGTGTTCTATCAGAAGCGCGCGCCGGAGAATCATCCCGAGTGGCTGCGCACCGTTACCCTCTCGTTTCAATCCGGACGCACGGCCGATGAAGTGGTTGTTGATGATGCGGCGGGGCTGGTGTGGGTCGTCAATCTCGGTTGTATCGAGCTTCATCCGCATCCGGTGCGTTCGAAGGATCTCGATCATCCTGACGAGTTGCGCGTCGATCTCGATCCTGGTCGGGGTGTGGAGTGGGAGAGTGTTCGTCTCGTCGCGCTTGAAGTGAAGGCGTTGCTGGAAGAAATGGGATTGCGTGGTTGGCCCAAGACGAGTGGCTCGCGTGGCATGCATGTGAATGTGCGTATCGAGCCGCGCTGGACGTTCAGTGAAGTGAGACGTGCGGCAGTGGCGTTGTCGCGTGAGATCGAGCGGCGCGTGCCGAAGCTGGCGAGTTCGAAGTGGTGGAAAGAAGAGCGACACGGCGTGTTTCTCGACTACAACCAGAACGCGAAAGACCGTACGACGTGTTCGGCGTATTCCGTGCGGCCATTGCCGGACGCGCGTGTTTCGACACCGCTTGAGTGGGATGAAGTCGAGAGCTGCGAGCCCGCGGATTTCACGGTGCTGACAGTGCCGAAGCGTCTGGCTGAGATTGGGGATCCACATGCAAACATGGACGCTGCTGCGGGATCCCTGGAGAAGCTGCTCGAGCTTGCAGACAGAGACGAAGCGGCTGGTTTGGGTGATGCGCCGTGGCCGCCGCACTTCTCCAAGATGGAAGGCGAGGCGCCACGTGTCGCGCCTTCGCGCGCGAAAAAGCCTGCCGCCAAGAAGCGCGTGCGCATGCCGCTGATCGTGGTGGCCAACTCGCCAGACAAGAAAGCCGCGCTCGAGGGACTTGAACGTTGGAAAAAGAAGTATCCGAAAGTGGCGAAGCTGCTGGCGGTTGATGATGTGCTGGTCGACACGATGCGTGGTCGTTCATCGACGTGGACGCGCATCAGAATTAACCTGCGTAACGTTCCTGAAAAAATCCGTCCCGCGCAGGAGACGCCCGACCCCGACGACGACCCCACGCGCGAGTGGCGCGCCATGCACCGCAACCGTTCACAGGATTAACAGGATTTTCAAGATTGAATCCTGTCATCCTGTCTAAGATTTTGTCTTGAATATCAACTCGATTTCATGCGGCGGCACGACCTCTAACTGCTCATACGTGCAATCGCTTGGCTTCTTATCGCTCCGCCATCTTCGAAACTGCGCCGTGTGCCTGAAGCGATCCCCCTGCATGTGCTCGTAAGCAACCTCAACGACTAGCTCTACTCGCAGCGGCTCCCACGACAAATCCTTCCCCGCACTCCAGCGACTCTGCGCACCCGGTATCCGTTTCGCAAGATCGGCGCCCGCCCACTCTTTCCACGGATGATCTGCGAGCGCGTTTTTACGGTAAGGCTTCAGAAACTCAACCAGCTCGATGCGCTTCTGATCCGTAAAACTCGCGCACACCCCAACGTGCTGCAAGTTGCCTGAGTCGTTAAATAGTCCCAGCAGCAACGATCCGATCCGATCGCCGTCGCCTTTTTTGTGCCAGCGAAAGCCGGCCACGACGCAATCACAGTCGCGCTCGTGTTTGACCTTCAGCATCACTCGCTTGTTCGATTCGTAAGTTCCCGCAACCGGCTTCGCCACCACGCCGTCCAGACCCGCGCCCTCGAAACGCCGGAACCAGTCAGACGCGATTTCGAAATCGGTCGTCGCGGGTGTCAGGTGCAGCGGCGGCTTCGCAGATGCGAGCATTGACTGCAAACGTTCCCGGCGTTCTTCGAACGGCTGATTGCGCAGATCCTTCTTCCCTTCACTCAACAGATCGAAAAATACGATCGACGCGGGAATCTGTTCGGAGAGCATTTTGACGCGCGATGCAGCGGGATGGAGTCGCAACTGGAGCGAGTCGAAATCGAGTGCGCCTTTTTGTGCGATCACGATCTCGCCGTCGAGCACACAACGCGTCGGGAGTTGTTTCAGTATGGGATCGATCAGTTCAGGGAAATAACGATTCAGTGGCTTCTCATCACGACTCTGGATGAACACTTCTTTGCCGTCGCGAAAGATGAGTGCCCGAAAGCCATCCCACTTGGGTTCGAAGATCCATGCGCCTGCTTTTGGCAGTTCGCTGACGCGTTTTGCGAGCATCGGGAGAATGGGCGGGTTAACTGGGAGTTCCATAATCTGTGTAATCGTTTTTAGCCACAGATTACACGGATTGAATGTGACGTTGCGAGTCCGCGGAAGCGTTCTGGGCGTTATCGCTTCCGCGAACTCTCGTGGCCCCCTCACCAAGGCCACTCTCTGAGACCAGAGATCCCGAACCTCAGGTCTCAGACCCCCCGAGTCCGCAGAAGCCTCAGGCACCACGTGCTTCCGCGGACTCATACCTGGCCCCCCACCAGGCCACTCGAGTCGGTCCTCTATCTTCGTTTTTGGCTGAAGCTTTACGATGCACTCGCCTCATGACGAGTGATGAGCATCGCCGGCGAGTTGGTAGGTGGTACCCGCGGCGGCAATCGTAAGCGAAGGCATCCTACTCTCATCTGCGAATAATGGCAAGTGTAATTTCACACACAGAGGCACAAAAGACAAAGCTTTTCCGTCACGCCTTTTTTTGTGTTCTTGTGCCTTTTTGTGGCATCTTTCCCAACATGTCCGATGGATTTGAGGAGATTGCGGCGGGACTGGCGACGGTGGCGAGGGGGTTTCATGCGCGCGGGTGGTTGTTGGGGACGAGTGGGAACCTCAGTGCCGTGGTCCAGCGGCAGCCGCTTCAAATTGCGATGAGTCCGAGTGGGGTCGATAAGGGTGAGTTGCAGGCTGAACAATTACTCTCGATCGATGAGAATGCTCGGATCGTGGGCCAACAGGGTGGTAAGCCGTCTGATGAGTCGCTGCTGCACATTCGTATCGTGAAGGAACGTGGCGCCGGCGCCGTGCTGCACACGCATTCGATCTGGAATACCATTCTTTCGGATCTTTACGCAGCCGAGGGCGGCATCAAGATCGAAGGTTACGAGATGTTGAAGGGTTTGCAGGGCGTGCGCACACACGAACACGCGGAGTGGTTACCCATCGTCGAGAATTCGCAGGACATGCCGTCGCTTGCCGAAACGATTGGTGCGACGCTGAGCGAACACAAAGCCGCGCACGGTTTTCTGCTGAGACGTCACGGACTCTACTCGTGGGGCGAAAATCTCGCGCAGGCAAAGCGGCATATAGAGATTATCGAGTTCCTGCTGGAAGCCATCGGACGTACTCGAAAGTTTTAAGGAGAACAGAATGGCTGTAGTAACGATTGTTAACGAAGACAAGAAGCTCACAGACACGCATGAGATAACAGCAAACCTCGCGAGCCACGGCATCGACTACGAACGTTGGACGCCTTCACATCCAATCTCCGACGACGCGCCGCCGTCCGCGATCCTTGACGCATACTCGCGCGAGATTGACGCACTAAAAGAGCGCGGCGGCTACGTGACTGCCGATGTGATCGATGTCAGCCCTACGACGCCTGGACTCGATGCGATGCTGGCGAAGTTCAATCGCGAGCACTGGCACGACGAGGACGAAGTCAGATTCATCATTGCCGGTCATGGGCTGTTTCATATTCACACGACAACTGGCGCAGTGCTCGGAATCGAAGTCGAGGCGGGCGATTTGATCCGTGTGCCACGCGGCACGCTGCACTGGTTCAATCTCTGCACGGATCGTCGTATTAGAGCGATTCGTTTGTTTCAGGACACAGCGGGCTGGACGCCTCACTACACTGAAAGCCTTTTGGACGAAAACTTTCTTCCCTTGTGTTTCAGCGCATGAGCCTCCGCGCCATTCTTCTCGACATTGAAGGGACTACTACGCCGATCGCTTTTGTTCACGACGTGTTGTTCAGCTACGCGCGCGATCATGTGAGGGAGTTTCTGGCAACAGACTCTGCCGCGGAGGACATTGCGCTCTTGCGTGAGGAACATGCGAGTGACGTAAGTGATGCGCCGCCGCTAAATGATGAGATGGAGTCGATTGCGACTTATGTTGAGTGGCTCATCAAGCTCGATCGCAAATCGACGGCGTTGAAGTCGTTGCAAGGAAAGATCTGGCGGCAGGGTTACCAGGATGGATCTTTGAAGTCGCAGGTGTTTGCGGATGTGGCGCCGGCGTTTGGGCGTTGGCGTGAACGAGGGTTGAGGATCAGTATTTTTTCATCGGGTAGTGTGCTGGCCCAGCAGCTCCTTTTCGCGCACACCGAGGCCGGCGATCTCACGCCGTTTATCGATAGTTATTTCGATACGAAGGTTGGGAAGAAAGGCGATGCAGGGAGTTATCGAAAGATTGCGGAGGTGATGGGCTTTCCTCCGCAAGAAATCCTCTTCGTGTCTGATGTTGTGGCGGAACTTGACGCCGCGAATGAAGCGGGGATGAAGACATTGCTTTCGCTACGGCCGGGGAATGAGCCACAAGAAGAGAGAGATCCTTCGATTCACAGCTTCGACGAAATCCAGTAACACGGATTACACGGATGAATACACGGATTTAGCGCCACTCTCCTTGTAACGTAAAGGGGGCCCAGAAGTGGGGGGAGTGCCAGCGACGGTCGCGCAGCATTGAGAGTTGGGCGGAGCGAAGGGCGGCAGAGGGGCGCAGGCCGTCTTTCAACATCGCTTGGTAGAAGCGTCGCATCATGTCGGCGGTGGCGCGATCGTCGATGCGCCAGAGAGTCGCCACTACGCGCGGTGCGCCCGCGTACATGAAGCCGCGAGTTAGACCAACCAGACCTTCGCCTTTGATCTCTTTGCCGAGTGCCGTTTGACACGCACTCAAGACCACGAGATCGGCGTTGAGCTTTAGATTGTAGATGTCGTAGAGACGCAGAAAACCATTCTGTGGCCTGCCCTGTTCGTCAACGAGTGAAAGGACAACTCCGGAAAGATCCGGATGCTGGTTGTTGATTAACCCGTGCGTGGCGAAGTGAACGATCTGGTAGTCACCTAATCTCGCATCGGTCGCAGTCGAACGATTGGCTGCGAAATCAACAGCCTTCAGGTTGCGCGTTTCACCAGCAAGGCGCGTGATCTCGTCTGCTTCCTGACGGCTGAATCGCAGCCGCGCCAGATCATTCACGCCTGACTCAGCGGCGGATCTCTGCGCGTCAAGAAATGGAGACTCTTTAACAGCTGTCTTGACTGCGGTGGCGAGGCGCGGGTCATTGGCAGTAAAGACAGGATCTGCAATCACAGCCACAGACTTACTCGCCGGCTTCCGATTTCCAAACTCCTCCCGCAACATCGCCAGCACAGACGCGGATGGCAAGTTCACGATCTCATGATCAACGATCAACGGAGCATCGCCATTCAAAGGCAGCGCCGCAAACGGCACATACTGCAACACACCTTCAGCAACGATTAACAATCGCTTCTGCCCGAGCTCAGCCGCAACCGGCGCAAGCAACATCCGGCTCAAACTCGCAGCCGCCTGCGGATAATCCGTGTCGACGTGAGCGAGTCGTTGCTGTCGCTGCGCCAGCGTCTCGTTTGGCACAGCCGCGCCGCGCTCAGTCAACAACTGATAAAAACGCTTCGCTCCCTGCTCGATCGCCGCACGTCCCGGCAACTCAAAAGATTTAACCGAGTCGTGCGCGACTACCCACACAAAACTCTTCTGCTCGCCCAACGCATACTCGAGCAACAACGTATTCTGGTCCAACACTCGCTTTTGAATCTCTGCAACACTCAACGGCGCCGGCTCAACCAACGACGCATAACGCGGACTCGACTGCCGTATGCGCGCCTGCACCTGATCGTACTCCGCCGTCAGCCCATCGATCTCTTTCGAGGCTGCGAGTGCCTGCTCGTCCGTGTACTTCCCACTCAGAAGACGCGTCTGTCGTTCAGCCGCTTCAGCAATCAGACGACGTAAATGGCCTTCACGCTCGATTAGCGACGGATCAACACCCTGCTCGATCTGAGCACGCGCCTCACGCAACAACTCCAGCAACGACCGGGCCCGGCTCTTTTCACTAACCGCAATCGCAGCCGCAGCAAACCCATCGTTGGGACGTTGCTGGTGCAAACGCATCAACACTTCGATCTCAAACTCGTAATACTTTCGCACTGACGCCAGATACGAGGTACGAAAGCTCTGGCTCTTGAGATTGATTCGAACCGACTCACTCTGCGCGATCGCCTCTTCGATCAGCTTGCGTGCAGACAGGAGATCGCCGCGGCCCAGCTCAATCGTTGCGGTTTCAAACAAAACACTGGCCTCAGTATCACGATCCCTAACCTTCGCGCTGAGCGTTCGCGCTTCGTTGAGATATTCGAGTGCCTTCCCAATCTGCCCCTCCTCGCGATGAAAGACGCCGACGTTCCTGAGCGTCGTTGCAAGCTGGCGGTCATTTTGTACTGAACGTTGCAGCGCGACTGCCTGCGTGTAATATTCGAGCGCCTTCTGCTTGTCTCCGAGACGGGCATAGCAATTCGCGATGTTGTTGAGCGAGGTGGCGCGGCCGTCACGATCGTTCTCCAGCGAGCGAAGAGCGAGCGCTTGCAGGTGAAACTCGAGCGCTTTCGAAAAGTCATTCAGCTTGGCGTAGTTAACACCGATATTGTTGAATGCTTTCGCCTGGCCGGATATATTATCCCGCTTGCGAAAAGGCTCGATTGTCTGCGTGTAATACTCGATAGCTTTTTCAAACTCGCCCATCTGCCCGTAGGCCCAACCGATGTTATTAATGACAATCGCCGCGCCTGACTCTTCTTTCATTCTGTTGTGAATGGCGAGCGCCTGACCGTAAAGGTCCAAAGCTTTCTGGTAATCACCTAAATTCCCATAAATGTTTCCGGTGTTACTCAGCGTAGTCGCCTGACCGGCGAAGTCCTGGATCTCGCGCTTCATCTCCAGCGCCTTGCTACACAGTTCCATCGCCTGTTTGTACTCACCGAGATCGTTGTGGAGTACGCACATGTTTCCAAGCGTCGTCGACTCTTTCAGCACTTCGCCGGTCTCGTGCAGGACAGACACAAACTGCTCCATGTAGTCGAGCGCTTTTCTGCGGTCTCCGATGCCCCAATAGGCAATGCCGATGTTGTTCAACGTCATGGACCGGCCGATTGGATCGGCATCAGAGCGTAACTTGAGTGCCTCCAAAAAAATGTCGAGCGCCTGTTTGCGTTCACCGCGGTTGTTGAATGAGCCGCCGAGCTCGTCGAGTAAGTAAGCTTCGAGGTTGCGATTGCCTGTCGACTGGGCCAATGGACGACCTTTTTTGGCGGCTTCCGCAGCGTCCGCATATTGACCCAGATGATTCAGGGTGTAAGCGACGTAATAATATGCCTGCGCTTCGTGGTCCGGATCTTTAGCTGCCTGCCAGACCGGAATTGATTTTTGGAATTTGTCGAGAGCTTCGTTTTTCGAGGTGGCAGTTTGCTTGATTAAGAACTGCATGCCTTCTTCCGCCAACGTTTGTCCTTGCACACGCGCTCGATCCTGAGCGGTGGCTGGATGAATCTTCGTAAGTTTGAGCGTGTAACTACCGGGGCGAACGGGTTTAGCTGCGGCCTTTACTTCAATGCGATAAGTTGTCGCTTCCTGTGCAACGAGGGAGACTTCTTCGGCAAAGCCCACGCTCGCGAGATCCGCGGTTCTGAGTTTCTGACCATCAGCCGCAAAGATCATGAGCGACAAATTATGGTCCTTCTGACTCAACTCGACGGAGCCGTACATTCCCGCGGCCAACGTCATGCTGTAGGAATGAGCTTCGCCCGCAGCGATCGTTTGTTCTATTACTTTTTCAGGTTCGAGAATTTTTGTTTGGGAGTAGACGGCTTGGGAAGTGGTGAGCACTATCAGGAGGGCGAGGAAGGATGTATTTGTGCGTCTCATTTTTTTCTCACATTGAAGTAATAGAAACCAACATCTTCAGAGCCGCCGCCTTCAGTGAGGCCGCGTAATCTGAGTTCGTATTCGCCTGACTTGAGTGCCGTTGCCGGCAACGTGAGCCCGACAGTGCGTGATCCGCGTCGGGTTCGCGCGGCCAGATTTTCGCGATTCCAAACTTGTCGCCCGGCTAAAGTGCGCAGCTCGACCGCAAAACTCTTGTACTGCTCTTCGGGATCGATACCGATTTGAAGCCTGACCAAACGTGCGTCATTTGAAAGATCGAGGGCCGGCTTCTGACCACCACCGCGTGATAGACCAGGCAGAAGCGTTAACGATGCGATCACGGGCGGTGGCGCCGGATTCTTCGCTTCTGGTGTTTCGGTTAACTGGCGCAACGACTCATCAGTTTGTTCTCGCTGTTGCTTTTCCTGATCGAGCCGCGCGTTCAGCTCTTCGTTACTTTTGCGCTCGGCTTCGAGCGCTTGTTGTACGTTTTGTCCTGCCTGCTTCTCGGCTTGTAGCTGCGTGACCTGACGGCGCAATCGCAACGTTTCAACGAACAGCAATGCAGCACCGGCGACTACCACGATCGCAGCGGCAGCAAATGCGAGGCGTGCCGCTGGATTCAATCCATTTAGGAACGCGTAAAGCGATTCGCGCCAGGACCACCCCGCCGCTGTTTGGATCACATTTTTTTCCGGAGCCGGTGAAACTACTGTTCGCAGAGCCTTCGCGAATTCGACTCGTTTGCGGCGTTCGGCTGAAGCGAGGAAGCGACTCTCGAAGCGCTGTCGATCGGCAGCGGAGAGTTCACCGCGGACGTATTCGTCGATCAGATCGTTTTCAACGGTGGTGATCGTTGCGAGGTAGTCTTTGTCGGAGAAGGCCCGGTCTTCGATTTCGACCTGCTGCTCTTCCGGCAGCTCGCCGAGCAGGTACCGGGAAATTAGTTTTTCGTTATCAACTGACATGGTTTTTAGTTGAGTGGCTCTCTCTGCGATCTCTGCGTATCTCTGTGATCTCTGCGTTAAATACTTCTCATGACCACTGTCAACGCAGAGATCACAGAGATACGCAGAGATCGCAGAGAAGATTTATTTGTAATCAAAAACTCACAGCGCGGGGGCCTTCCACTTATGTAGTGGCTGGGAAATCAATTCCATCACAAAGAAATTTTTTAGATCCTGCCCTGGCACTCTTCGACACACGATTGCAGCCGCTCGCGCAGTCGTAAAGCCCTCATTCTCAACGTATTTACCGGGATTCCGAGGCGCTCGAGCAGCTTCTTCCGGTTCTCGATTTTTTCACCTTTCTCGCCCTGGTAGTACTGAAGAATCAGCTCGCGATTGTCCGGCGAGAGCGTCTGGAGGCAGCTTCGGAGGCAGGTAAGACGGCTTTCTTCGTCGTTTTCCGGCACGTAAACGTCGGGCGCGGCCCCGATTTCCGCGAGCGCCGACTGCTCCCGCTGCCGGCCTTTATTAATCTCGAGTAACAACAGCCGCGCGACTCCCATCGCATATCCCGAATAGTTGAGAATCGCTTCCCCTTCAAAGACTCTCTTCGCCATCCGGTTGATCGTCTCGTCGGCGTGGTCTTCGGGAAATGAGCACCCGCGCCACTCGAAGAAGCGTGTCAGATTGTTTCGGATTTCGAGGTATTTCCGGCCGGCAGTGTCGCGGTCAACATCAAACGCGACGAGCAGTTTGTCGAACGCTTCCTGATTCAGCGCCCATTTTTGGCGAGGTACGGCTTGAACATGGTCCTGCCCGTCGAGCATTCCAGTGTCCGCGTTGATTGGAGTAACTGTAGAGGCGGCACTCCCCGGCCGCTCCCGAGATGGCGAATCTACTGCTTGATCGCGTCGTAGAGCTGTTTTGCCATTTCAGAGTCGAGGCCCTTGAGCGTCTCATACTGGGCCATCGCCTGAGTCTTGTCGTTGATCGCGAAGTAAGTCAAGCCCAGATTGAAATAAGCCTGGGCCAGGTTTGGTCTCAACTTGATGACCTGTTTATACGATTCGATCGCTTCCGAGTAACGGCCCGCGTTGTAAAGAGTTAACCCGAGATTGAAGTGAGCCGAGGCGTTGGTCGGCTCTATCTCCGACGACTTCTTCAACACCGTAGCCGCTTCGTCATAACGCTTCAAACCGTTGTATGCGTTGCCGAGATTCTTGTAAGCGTATGAACGGATCTCGTTTCGCTCCTGAAATCCGAGTTTGTACGCATCGCCGGTCTCGCCCAGTAATTTAATCGCCTGCTGGCTCGCCTCCACCGCTTCTTCGTACTTGTCGCTGTGGTTGTAAGCAAAGCTGAGATTGTTATAGACCTCGGGACTCGGATCGCGTTTCAAGGTTTCCTTGTAGACATCGATCGCTTCGGGATAGCGGTTCAGACGGGCCAATGAAAATGCGAGTGGAAGGTAAGCGCCGTTGTAATCTGGTTTGACTTTGATCGCCTTCTGGTAAGCATCCACCGCTTGCGCAAACTTGCCCTGGTCCACGTAAACATTTCCCAGACCGGCGAATGCGCGTGCATCGTCGGGGGCAATCTGCGCTGCGAGTTGATACTGCTGCTCGGCTTCGTCGTAGCGCGGCTTCGGAGCGCTTCGAGCTGCATTGGCTTTGGCGATGATGGAATCCTGTTTGCGGACTGGCGGTTTCTTACCGGGCTTAACGCGCCCGCCACCGGTCGCACCGCTGGAGACTGTCGGGTTTTGTGGGGCGCGGAAGATCAGGGCCGCGCCGCCGGTGATGTCGCGGACCAGGCTGCCGCCGCCGGTGATGTCCTGGGCTGTTGCGATGGGCCATAGCTGCGAGGCGGCAACGGCCAAACCCAGGCAGAGCACCCAAAAGAGACGATTTCTCATGCAAACTCCTTCTCCTTCGGCGCAGATTACAACTCATTCCGGCCAGAGACACAAGCTGGGACCGCAGGCGGGGGTCAAACGGAGATTTCTCACGCAGCGGCGCAACGGCGCAACGGTTTTTCAGCGATTCATTCCTCTTCGCCTTTTCGTTGCGCCGTTGCGCCGCTGCGTGAAATCCTTTATTGGAGCGCGTCGAGTTGCAAGCCGATTGGCGCAGCGCCCGTTGCCTTCAACCCGTCCATGACACGAACCACTTCACCGTATGGAATGCTGCGTGGAGCTTTGATGAAAACCGTCTTCTCAATCCGCTCGCTCTCCGGCACATCCAGTCGCGCCAGCATGTCCGTTCGATACGCGCGCTGTTGAGTTCGTTCCTCAAAAATCGATCTCAACTTTGAGCTGAGCGGCGAGAGATTGTCGACAGTTCCCATCTCGGACAAATTGTTGAGCTTCAACGTTCGATCAGGCTCGATGGTGACCACAAGTGTGTAAATGTAAGGATGGACATCGGGCCTATCCTGCGGCATGGATGGCACTTTTGAAAGGAACCGATGCGGCTTCATCGGCGCCGCCACCATGAAGATGATGAGCAAAACCAGCAGCACATCGATCAGCGGAGTGACATTGATCATTGGTCCAACAACAACGCCCTTGTTTTCACTCATCTGCATTCCTCCAGCACGAACTCAACAGAGCCGTACCGTTAGACACACGATCAACAAAAAGGTTCCCCCACCTTCCGCCATAAAATAAAGTCAAAATCACAAAAGAAAACGCCAAAAGACAAAAGATCGAAAATACAGGCGCGTTACTCTAAGCCGTCAATCGACTGGAGGGTAGGATGGCTAAACAGACTGTCGCGCAGGTAGTTGTAGACACGCTGGCGCTTGCCGGTGTCAAACGCATTTACGGAGTCGCCGGTGACTCTCTCAACGGCGTCACTGACGCCCTCCGCAAACGCGGCGACATGCAGTGGGCCCATACTCGACACGAAGAAACCGCTGCGTTTGCCGCCGGAGCCGAGGCGCACCTCACCGGGAATCTGGCCGTCTGTGCCGGAAGCTGCGGGCCCGGTAACACACACTTGATCAATGGTCTGTACGACGCACATCGCAGTCGCGTGCCTGTGCTCGCGATTGCGGCTCAGATTCCGAGTCGCGAAATTGGTAGCGGTTACTTTCAGGAAACACATCCGGAGATCGTGTTTCGCGAGTGCAGCCACTACTGCGAGCTCGTGTTGAGCCCGCAACAGATACCTCGCATACTCGAAATCGCGATCCAAACGGCACTGTCTCGCAGAGGCGTCTCAGTTATCGTGCTGCCCGGCGACATAGCTTTGCAGGAGGCCATTGAAACCAAGCCGCGTCTCAAATTTACAACTGCCGAGGCTACTGTTCGGCCTTCCGACGATGGCGTGGCGCGGATGGCCCAGATCCTGAACGACTCAACCAACATCACGATCCTCGGCGGCGCCGGTTGCGCGGGCGCGCACGATGAGCTGATCGAAGTCGCGGGCAAGTTGAAGGCCCCGATCGTTCATGCAATGCGCGGCAAGGAGTTCATCGAGTACGACAATCCTTACGACGTCGGCATGACGGGTCTGCTCGGTTTCTCGTCCGGTTACCACGCGATGATGGACTCCGACACACTGCTGATGCTCGGTACTGACTTCCCTTACCAGCAGTTTTATCCGGAAGAAGCGACCGTGATTCAAGTCGATATTCGCGGCGATCAAATCGGACGGCGCACGAAAGTCGATCTCGGGTTGGTCGGCGACGTGAAGACAACGCTCGCTTGTCTTTCACCGCAGCTCAAGGAAAAGACCAACGATAAGCATCTCAACAATTCCATCGAGCATTACCGGAAAGCACGCAAGGAACTCGACGAGCTCGCCAGCGGTACCCCAGGTCGCAAACCGATTCATCCGCAGTATGTCGCCAGAATGATCGACGAGGTTGCGGCGGCCGATGCAATCTTCACATGTGACGTCGGCACACCGACGATCTGGGCAGCACGTTACCTGACGATGAACGGCAGACGCAGGCTACTTGGATCGTTCACGCATGGTTCAATGGCAAACGCATTACCACAGGCGCTCGGCGCACAGCTCAGTAATCCCGATCGACAGGTTGTCGCGATGTGTGGTGACGGTGGGCTCGCAATGTTACTCGGCGATATGCTTACTTTGAATCAACTGGCTGCGCCCGTGAAGTTAATCGTCTTTCAAAACGAGTCGCTCGCGTTTGTCGAGTTGGAAATGAAAGCAGCCGGAATTCTCGACTTCGCAACTGAGCTCAAGAATCCGAACTTCGCAAAGCTTGCGGAAGCGTCAGGACTGCTTGGACTCAGGGCCGAGACACCCGAGCAAGTGCGACCCATGTTAACGGAAGCATTCGAACACGATGGTCCAGCACTCGTCGAAGTGCTCGTGAATCGACAGGAACTCTCGTTGCCGCCCAAAATCGAACTCGAGCAGGTTGGCGGTTTCGCGCTTTACATGGCGCGCGCCGTGCTTAGCGGACGCGGTGATGAAATAATCGAACTCGCCAAAACAAACATATTCCGATGAAGCCACGCGCAAGAGGAATTTCAAAATCCAAACTTGCTATCTACGCAGCGATCGCCGGCAACATGGCGATCGCTATCACGAAGTTTGTCGCCGCTGCGTTTACCGGCAGCTCCGCCATGCTTTCGGAGGCGATTCATTCTGTGGTCGATACCGGGAATGGTTGGTTGATGTTGTTCGGCGTGCGGAAGAGTCGCAAGCCGCCGGACGCGGATCATCCATTCGGTCATGGACATGAGCTTTATTTCTGGACGCTGATCGTCGGCGTTCTCATCTTCGCCGTCGGTGGCGGCATGTCAGTGTACGAAGGCATCCAGCACATACTTCATCCAAGGTCGTCCGAGAATTTGGCGTGGAGTTACGGAGTGCTTGGTTTTGCGGTTGTGTTCGAAGGCACGACGTGGCTCTTCGGATGGAAAGCGTTCAGCGCCGAACGCGGACGCCGAGGTGTTCTCGAAGCGATTCATGACACTAAAGATCCGAGCACCTTCACAGTCCTACTCGAAGACTCGGCTGCGCTGCTCGGACTCGTCTTCGCTTTCGTCGGCATCTTCTTAGGCAGTCAATTGGAGTTGCCGCTTCTCGACGGAGTCGCATCCGTGCTGATCGGGTTGCTGTTATGCGGCGTCGCTGTGTTGATGGTCTATGAAAGTAAAAGCTTACTAATCGGCGAAGGACTTGATCGTCAATCATTGAAGTCGATACGTAAGCTGGTCAAAGCCGATCCTGGCGTCGAGTGGGTCGGCCATCTTCACACGATGTACCTCGGACCACACGAAGTTCTACTAACGATCGAGCTGCGTTTTCATCCCAACATCACCTCGCTCGCAGTGCGCCAAGCCGCGCGTCGCTTGCGGGAAAACATCCAATCGCAGCACCCCGACGTCCGGCGCATCTTCTTCGGCGCCGAAGCCCTCAGCGAGGAAGGCGATCTATCCCTTGGGCACAACGATTAGCCGCGGATCACGCGGATTTGTTCATTCGCCTCATCAGTGCTCAAGGTGATGGAAAATTTCACTACCAAAAACGAACATTAGAAGGCTAGAATGCTCGCGCTCAGCTAAAAGAAGTCGGTGCGACTCGACACGGACTTGCCGGAAAAGGAATTACGAACTCTCATAGTAATTCCCACGACGGAGTCCTCATTTATCTTTTAGAACCTCAACCCCTCTCAACCCCAAAGGAGTTCCCTAAATGCGCATTAGAATCCTGGTTCTTGCAACAGCCGTTCTACTTTTTGGCGCGATATTGACCATCCCTCGCATCATCGAGGCCGCAAAGTCGTCAACCATTAGCGCAAACTCAACCAACCCAGTTCAGGGTCGCCGATCTGAAGTCACTGTCGGCGAATCGATCCGCAACGACACCTCGCCGCCCGTGCGCGAGATGAAGCAACAACCTGTCTTTAAACCGAGAAAGGAAGCAAACGAGAACCCGAAGATTAAACAACCCCACAAAGACGTTCCCGATGAAGTAGTCCAAAAGGACCTCGCTGCCCCGTTCACGTTACCTAACATGCCGACAGCCGATAAGAACTTCAACGGCATGGCGTTTCCCGGTGTCGCATGCAACTGCGCTCCACCGGATACGAACGGTGAAGTTGGAGCTACTCAATACGTCCAAATGGTCAACGAAGGGTTTCAGGTCTTCGACAAGAACACTGGAGCCTCGCTGCTTGGACCATCAGGCATCTCCACCATCTGGGGCGGCTTCGGTGGCGTTTGTGAATTCAACGGCAGCGGCGATCCGGTGGTCATGTACGACCAGCTCGCCGATCGCTGGGTGATCACACAATTCGCAGGTGTTTCGGTGCCGACCGATGAGTGCGTGGCCGTTTCGACCTCGGGTGACGCGACCGGCTCGTATCATCGCTACAACTTTCACCTCGGCTCCAACTTTTTCGACTACCCGCACCTGAGCGTTTGGCCGGACGGCTACTACATGAGCATGAACGTGTTCAACTCGACTGGCACGTCGTTCCTCGGCCCGCAACCTTTTGCGTTCGATCGGACCAGGATGCTCTCGGGCTTGCCGGCGACATTCATTACTCCCGGCATCACGAATGGACCATCAGAAAGGACTTACCTGCCGGCGGATCTAGATGGTTCGACTCTGCCACCCGCGGGTGCACCAGCGACTTTTGTGCAGTGGCCCGGCTCGGGCACCTACAGGATCTTTCACTTCCAAGTAGACTTTACGACGCCCGCAAACTCGAGCTTCACACTCTTCGCGAATCCGCCGGCGGCTGGGTTCACACAACTCTGTCCGACCACGCGATCGTGCGTGCCGCAAAGCGGTACGACGTCGCGCCTGGACGGGCTCGGAGACCGGTTGATGTTCAGAGTTGCTTACCGGAATTTCGGTACGCACGAGTCGGTTGTCGGAAACTATACCGTGAGTTCAGGAAGCGTTGCAGGTATTCGTTGGTTTGAGTTGCGAAACGTGACGAATGGTCCCGTGACTGTCAATCAGGAGAGCACGTACCAACCTGACGCTACCTGGCGCTGGATGGGAAGTGCCGCGATGGACCACGATGGAAACATCGCAATTGGTTACAGCGCTTCGAGTTTGTCGATCTTTCCGCAGTTGCGTTACGCAGGAAGGCTCGCGACGGATCCACTGAATGTGTTGGGTCAGGGCGAAGCAATTCTCTTCGCGGGAACGGGAAGTCAGGTCAGCACGGGCAGCCGTTGGGGCGATTACGCAGCCTTGACGATCGATCCGGTGGATGATTGTACTTTCTGGTTTACTTCGGAGTATTACGCGACGACGAGTCAGTTCAACTGGCGTACGAGAATCGGTTCCTTCCGCTTCCCGACTTGTGGTAGTAATCCGACGCCCACTCCGACTCCGACGCCGACTCCAACACCAACCCCGACACCCACTCCGACTCCAACTCCGACTCCAACTCCTGAGCCGACTCCAACGCCAACGCCAACTCCACCGCCTGGGACGCCGCCAAATGCGCCGAGTAATCTCGATGGAGAGGCTCCGACACCGACGTTCATAATCTTGACGTGGACAGACAATTCCAACAATGAGGACGGATTCAAGATTGAGCGTTGTACGGGAATTAGCTGCACTTCATTCGTTGAGATTGCACAGAAGGGTCCGAACTCGACCTCGTTTAATAATGGGGGACTCACTCGAAATACGTGGTATCGATACAGGGTGAGGGCGTTTAATGCCGCAGGCAATTCAGCGTACTCGAATGTGGTTACGTTGGTGACACCGAGTATGAACTTTTAAACAGTCGTTTCTATCCACAGATTACGCAGATTGCATAAAAATCTGTGTAATCTGTGGATGAATGTTTTCCGCTAACGTGCGCTGTCGTGGGGAAACTTTACGCGGTCGGGTTCGGCGTTGAGGCGCCGGAGAAGTTCCTTAATGAGGCGCGTTTTTACTCGGCCGGCTTCTTTCGGGTGGACCAGATAACGCACGATGGCTTCGAGCCAGGTGTTTTCACTCACGCGGAATAGGACCACCGGACGCTCCTGCACTTCGAGTTGATTCACCGGCGTGCTCGCGAGTATCTCGCGAAAGACCGCCACCTGCTTCATCATCTCTTCACCAACCTCCTGCTCCGCCACTTCCTTCATCGTCGCCGCAATAAACTCGAGATCGGCGTTATACGCGACATGAAATCTGATCTCGTTCCAGATGTACGGAAACAGCGGCCAGGTGTAGTTGTAGACCGGAGAGCTCAGCACCGTCGAGTTCGGAAACTTGATGATGCGGCCGCTCGGATGCTCAGTGGAAAGAAAATCCCCACCAAACTCCCAAAGTGTTGTATCGAGATAGTTGACGTCGATCACGTCGCCCGTAGCCGTGCCGATCTTGATCCGATCGCCGACGCGATAAGGCTCGCGCACGAGAATGTAAATCCAACCGATGAAACTCGTGATCGGCGTCTGCAACGCGAAGCCGAGTATCAAAGAGATCAGACCAAACGAAACGACCGCCGTGTACCAGTTCTGAAAAAAGATCGTCAGGACGAAGAACGCGATCACCAGCCACAGCACCAGCCGCGACACGCGTTTTAAGTTGTACTGGTAAACCGCATTTCTGACGCGCCCGATGAGGTAAACGTCGACGAGTCGCAGCGCCGTGACACATACGATAACGACGCCGATTGCCAAAATGAGGTTGAGGAGCAGCGTATACGCAAACTGCGGCAGCCGGTACTTAATGAACGTGTACAAAGCACCGAGAATGATCAGGAAGAAGAGTTGCGTGGCGATCCAGAGGATGTCGCGAGCGCGCGCCCGGATACCGACCTTCTCGGCGGCAGTGGCTTGCTGCAAGGCGTGCTGCACGTCAGCGTCCTGCTTCACTTCCTCGACTTTTCTTTTTAACTCTTCCTGATTTTGTGAGCTCACTTGAGTCCTTCGATTACGACGCTCGCCACGGTGGGAATAATCTCGCGGTCATTTGAATGATTACTGGTGAACGTTGCCAGGACAAACTTGCCGCCGTCAGGCGTCTCGACGTAGGCGACGTCGTGTCGCGTGGTGCTGGTCCAACCGGCTTTGGACCACAGTCGAAAGCCTTCGCGACCCTGTAACGCAATGCCTGTGAAGCCACGTCCCTGATCGTCGGTGTCGGTACTTGTTCCCGTATATTCGCGTTTCAAAAGCTCCATCATGGCGGCGGTGCGTGCCGCGTTCGCGATTTTTCCGGTGACGATCTCCATCAGCAAACGCGCGGTGGCATCGGTCGTGAGCTTGTTACGATTCTCGCCATTTGGACCACGCGACACGCGCTCGCGGCCGTATGCGTCTTCGCAGAACGTCTTCTGATTCACATTGATGTTTGTGTAGCCGAGTGACGAGAAATAACGATTGACGGCGTTGCGTTGATACTGCCACTCCTCCATCTCTTTCGGCGGCAGCTCGTAACCGCCGGTCGTATGCGTGAGCACGTCAAGCACATACTGCGTCGCTTCGTTTGACGAATCGACGATCATGTCGCGGACGGCGCGCGTCAACTCCGGCGTTTGCTCGATCTTCTTGTCTTCGAGCCAGCGATGCGTCGCGACGAGACAGAAAAGCTTTACCACACTGGCAGGATAGACGCGCTCGTTTCCGCGAAAGCTTGCAGTCACCGGACGCTTCGGATCGCGCAGATCGATCAGGGTTATCGACAGCTCGCTCTCCTGGAGCTTCTTGTCGGCGAAGCGATCCAGGGTCGTCTTCGCGGCGCGGTTGACGAGCTCCTGTAACGACGGTTGTTGAGCAGTGGCGGAGACAGAGAAGGTTAAGACAGCTAGCAAAACGATCAGGCTTTTAATCATAGGAACTTAGAATACACAGATCACGCAGATTTTGTTATAAGCTTTTCGTGCAGAACCAACCTGAGGCGGACCTGGTCCGCGGCATACGTCGCTGGGACCTCGTCGCCATCGCGATCAACGGCATTATTGGCGCCGGCATCTTTGGTCTTCCTTCCAATGTTTACAAGTTAATCGGCACTTACAGTCTCATCGCTTTTGTCGCGTGTGCGCTCGTCGTCGCGCTCATCATACTTTGCTTTGCGGAAGTCAGCAGCCGTTTCGATGACACGGGTGGTCCATATCTCTACGCGCGCGAGGCGTTTCAACCGGCCGTCGCATTCGAGATCGGTTGGCTCATCTGGCTCGCACGTATGACCGCATTCGCCGCGAACTGTAACCTGCTGATCAATTACCTGAGTTACTTTTGGCTGCCGGCGACCACACCACTCTGGCGCGCATCGATCATCGTGCTCGTCGTTATTGCGCTCGCTGTTATCAACCTGCTCGGGATACGTCAGGCAGCGATCGTCAGCAACGCATTCACGGTCGGCAAGCTCGTACCGATCATAATCTTTATCGCTGCCGGCCTGTTTTTCCTGAACCCGCAGGCTTTCGAATTTGGACCAAGCCCGACGACGGCCGACTTTTCGAAATCGGTTCTGCTGCTGGTTTACGCATTTACCGGATTTGAGATGGCGACGATTCCGGCCGGTGAGGTGCGCGATCCGCAGAAAAACTTGCCGCGCGCGTTATTGATCGCAATTCTCGTGGTAGCGATTCTTTACATCATGATCCAGGTGGTTTGCGTTGGCACGTTGCCGGGACTGGCGCAGTCGCAGAAACCGCTGGCGGATGCGGGCTCGCAGTTTCTGGGCGCGGCTGGCGGCGCGATCATCTCCGCGGGCGCGATCATTTCGATCACGGGCAACTTGAATATTCTTTTGTTATCGGGGTCGCGGCTTCCGTTCGCGATGGCGGAACAGAAGCAACTGCCCGAGTTCGTGGGCAGCATCCACCGGAAGTTCTTCACGCCTTACGTTTCGATACTTATCACGGCGGGATTGATGTTGTTTCTGACGTTGAAGAGCTCGTTTGTGGCAGCGCTGACGATCAGCACGATCGCGCGGCTCGTGACGTACGGAGCGACGTGCCTCGCGCTCCCGGTGTTTCGTGCGAGAAGTGACGCGCCGGCGGCGATGTTTCGATTGCCCGGCGGGACGATCATCGCGATTCTGTCGCTGTTGTTGATTGTTTGGTTACTACTCAACGCCACCGGCGCCGAAGTGCGAGCTACGGCATACGCCGCGGCCGCAGGTCTGCTAATCTATTTAGCATATGCGGTTTATAAAAGGATGAGTTAACACAGATTACACGGATTGGGTACGGATTGGACGCACTAATTAACAACCTGTGCGCTATCGTTGGGCGCGAGAATGTGCTCTCCAAACCTGACGAGCTACTCGTCTACGAGTGCGACGGCCTGCCGCAGCACAAACATCGCCCGCGCGCCGTTGTCTTCCCTGCTTCAACTGACGAAACGTCCGCCATCATGCGCGAGCTCGCGCACGCCAATGTTCCTTTCACGCCGCGCGGCGCAGGCACCGGCCTTTCCGGCGGCGCACTCGCACTCAACTCAGGTGTCGTCATAGAAATGGCGCGTATGCGCAAGATTCTTCGCATCGACACCGAGAACCGTATCGCCGTGGTCCAACCGGGCGTTGTCAACCTGCACGTGTCAAATGCCGTGGCGCCGTTCGGCTTGTATTACGTTCCGGATCCTTCGAGCCAGCCAACCTGCACGATCGGCGGCAATATCGCTGAGAGCGCCGGCGGCATTCACTGTCTGAAGTACGGCACGACGACAGATCACGTACTCGGCTGTCGCGTCGTGCTTGCCGGCGGCGAGGTTGTGGATCTCGAAATCGATATGCCGGGTTACGACTTGCTCGGCACGTTTATCGGCTCGGAAGGCACATTCGGCATCGCCACTGAAGCAACGCTCAGATTGGCCCAATCGCCGCCGGCCGTGCGCACGCTGCTCGCTGAGTTCATGGAAGTAAACGACGCGAGTCATGCGGTGTCTGCAATCATCGCGGCAGGCGTGATGCCGGCAGCGCTCGAGATGATGGACGGCGAGATCATTCGCGCGGTCGAGGCGAGTGTGTTTGCGGCGGGACTGCCACCGGATGCGGGCGCGGCGTTGTTGATCGAGCTGGACGGTATCGAAGCTGGCTTGGACGATGAGGCGCAAAAGGTTACGAGCATCTGCATGGAATACGGCGCGCGCAGTTGTCGATACGCGCGTGACGAGGCGGAGCGAAAGAAACTATGGGCCGCACGTAAAGGCGCGTTCGGCGCGATCGGTCGTATCTCGCCTGACTCGATGATCCAGGATGCGGTCGTGCCGCGGTCGCGTCTGCCGCAAGTGCTCGGCGCCGCTTACGACATCGCGTCGCGTTATCAATTGCGCATCGCGAATGTGTTTCACGCAGGCGACGGCAACCTGCACCCGCTGATCTGTTTTGATTCGCGTTTCGCAGACGAGGTGCGGCGTGTGAAGGATGCAGGGCGCGAGTTGATGGAAGTGTGTGTGGCAGCAGGGGGAACGATCACGGGCGAGCATGGTGTGGGGCTCGACAAACGTGAGTTGTTGCCGCTCGTGTTTTCTGACGCGGATATGAATGCGATGTTGAGTGTGCGTGCGGCGTTCGATCCGCTCGGGCTTTGCAATCCGGGAAAGATCGTGCCGATGTTGCGCGGTTGCGGTGAGGCGAAAGTTGAAGTTTCACGCAAAGACGCAGAGGAATCGCAAAGGCGCAAAGAAGAATTTAGCCCGCCTTTGCGCCTTTGCGATTCCGTTGCGCCTTTGCGTGAAACCGATGTAACCAGTAAGGGCGTCGCACCGGCTTTAACATTGCTGGCCCAGATCGTTGGCGATGCACACATCTCTTCGCACAACGAAACAATCATAGTGTCGCCGGCATCTGCCGAAGAGATCTCAGAGGTATTGAAACTCGCCTCATCCGAAAGCTGGACCCTCGCGCCTGTGGGTGGCATGGCCTGGATCAATTCGAGAGCTAGTGTCATTGTCAGTACGCGCCGGCTGAATCGGATCATCGAACACGAACCCGCAGACCTGATTGCGATCGCTCAGGCTGGTGTAACGCTAACTGATTTCAACGCAAAGCTCGCGGAGAATGGCCAATGGTTGCCGCTCGATCCGCCCGACGATGGTCGCGCGACGCTCGGAGGCGTTGTTGCGACAGGCATCGGTGGTCCACAACAGTTCGGTTACGGACGTCCGCGCGGATCGGTGATCGGCATGAAAGTAGTGCTCGCGGACGGCAGCATGATCAAAGCCGGGGGACGTGTGGTGAAGAACGTTGCCGGTTACGATCTGTGTAAGTTGTTTACTGGTAGTTATGGAAGTCTCGGAATCATCACTGAATTGAATTTCAAACTGCGACCACGGCCTGCGCGCGAGGCGACCGTGATTGGTACCGGAAGTGCGCGGGCGATTTTGGACGCGCGCTTATTTCCGGTAGCGTTGGAGATCGTCGATGATCTACTGCATGTACGCTTTGCGGGGAATGAAAAAGGCGTAGCATTTCAGACCGAACAAGCGTTGAAACTGTTGAAGAACGCTGAGCTCGTGATGGATGATGCTGAGCTTTGGCGGAAGATCGCGGCTACGCGAGCGTTAGAGGGAAGGGTTCGTGAAAAACCTTCCGGTACTGCGAAATTGTTGATGGAGCGGATCAAGAGACAACTCGATCCAAGGAATATTTTAGCCGCGGATTAACGCGGATTTTGGACGGATAAAGCGATGAAAAGAATCAAAGTAATCGTTCTGCTGCTGGTTGTTGCGCTGAATGTTCCGGTGACCATCGCGCGTGAGCCGGTGCGAGGGCGACATGGGATGGTGGCATCGACGAATGAGGTTGCATCGAGTGTCGGCGTGGAGATCATGAAGCGCGGTGGGAATGCTGTTGATGCTGCGATCGCGGTTGCATTTGCACTGGCGGTCACGCATCCGGCCGCGGGCAATCTCGGTGGTGGCGGGTTCATGATGATTCGACTGAAGGATGGACGAACCACTGCGATTGATTATCGTGAAATGGCGCCCGGCGCTGCTCATCGCAACGTTTATCTCGACAAGAACGGCAACCTCATCGAAGGCGAAGGTGGATCGCTCGTTGGTTACCGTGCCGCGGGTGTTCCCGGCACCGTGCGCGGGATGGAGCTCGCGCTCAAGAAGTATGGGTCGGGCAAACTCACGTGGGCCCAACTCGTCGAACCAGCGCGACAACTCGCCGGCAGAGGCTTCGTCGTTACACACGAACTCGCGCGCTCGCTTTATTCAAACCGGGAGTATCTCGAGAAGTATGCAGAAACGAAACGCATCTATTTAAAAGGCGGAAAGTTTTACCAGGAAGGCGAGTTCTTTCGACAACCTGAGCTCGCCGCTACGTTCGCGCGTCTCCAGCGCTTTGGTCCAAACGAGTTTTACGAAGGCGAGACTGCGCGTCTGATTGTCGCCGACATGAAGCGAAACAACGGTCTGATGACGATGGACGACTTGCATGGTTATGTCGCGAAGGAACGCGCGCCCGTACGCGGTAACTATCGTGGTTACGAGATCATCTCGATGCCACCGCCTTCGTCAGGCGGCGCCGTGCTGATCCAGATGCTCAACATTCTCGAAGGCTTCGATCTGCAAAAGCTCGACGCGAACTCTTCCGATCGTTATCACCTGATGGCCGAGGCGATGCGGCGCGCTTTTGCTGATCGCGCGGAGTATATGGGCGACGCCGATTTCGTGAAGGTTCCGGTGCCGGGCTTGATCGATAAGGCGTACGCGGCGACCTTGCGCGCCACTATCAACACCGAGCGCGCGTCGACGAGTGAAGAAATTCGCGCCGGGCGTCCGGCGGGTTATGAATCGGAAGAGACGACGCATTTCACAGTCGTCGATGCGGAAGGAAATGCGGTTTCGAATACTTACACCCTCAACAACTCTTACGGCTCCGCGGCTGTTGCGAAAGGCACGGGCCTGCTGCTCAACGACGAGATGGACGACTTCGCCGCAAAGCCCGGCACGCCGAACATGTACGGACTGATCCAGGGCGAGCGCAATGCTGTCGCTCCGAAGAAGCGCCCGCTCTCCGCGATGACGCCGACGATCGTGCTGCGAAAGGATGGGAGCTTGTGGTTCACGGTGGGAAGTCCGGGTGGACCAACGATCATCAACACCGTGCTCTGCGTCATTACAAACGTGATCGACTACGAGATGAATATCCAGCAGGCAATCGACTTCCCGCGAATTCATCACCAGTGGCTGCCGGATGAGCTTGTCGGCGAGCCTCTTGGTCTGTCAGGTGATACGCAAAAAGCGCTGACCGCGCGCGGGCACAAACTCGCGAAGTTGCGTTACCTCGGTGATGCAGAGGGGATCATGATCGAGGAGAAGACGGGCGTGCGGCTGGGCGCGACTGATCCGCGAAGAAGCGATGGGCTTGCGATTGGATATTAGACAGGATTTGCAAGATTTTCAGGATTTACAGGATAAGTTACTGGCCTGCATTCATTGCGGGCTGTGTCTCGAGGCGTGTCCGACTTACGTCATTACGGGAAATGAGAATGATGGGCCACGCGGGCGGTTGTATTTGATGCGTGCGGTGGCGGAGGGGCGACTCGAGAACACGTCGACGGCGTTTGCGACGCATATCGATAGGTGTCTGGGGTGTCGCGCGTGTGAGCAGGTGTGTCCCGCGGGTGTTGAGTATGGGCAACTGCTCGAGGCGAGCCGTGAAGTTCTACTTGAAGCGCAGCCGAAGTCGGATCTGGCTAATAGACTGTTGCGGTTTGTGTTGAGGCACGTGTGGTTGTCGCCGGGGCGGTTGCGGATGTTCTTTGGGGCGTCGCGTGTTTTTCGTGATTTGGGGCTGGCGCGATTGTTGTTGAAGACTGGACTGATGCCGCAGCGGGTTCGGTTTGGGATGGCGCTGCTCGAGAGCTCGAAGGGTGTTTCTCACGCAACGGCGCAACGGCGCAACGGAAGCGGCAAAGGAGCGGCTGAAAGTGTGTTGTTGTTTAAGGGGTGTGTTGGTGAGGGGTTGTTTGCGCGTGTGAATCGGGCGACGGAGCGCGTGTTGCGAGCGAATGATTTCGAGGTTGAGACGCCGGCAGAACAAGTGTGTTGCGGAGCGTTGCACGCACACGCCGGAGATCTCGAAGGCGCGCGTGAGCTTGCCCGAAAGAATATCGCGGCTTTCGATTCAGACGCACCGATCATCACGAATGCAGGTGGTTGTGGGGCGATGCTGAAGACGTACGCGCACTTATTTCCGAGCGATGAACGAGCGGCGAACTTTAGTGCGCGGGTTCGCGATGTGAGCCAGCAACTTGCGACGACGGAGATGCGAACCGCGCCCAGTCCCACCGGCCAAAGCGTGACTTACGACACCTCATGTCACCTCATGTATGGACAAGGCAGTGGCGAAGCTTCAGAACGCATGATGCGTTATGTTACAGGAAAGGATTTTGTGCCGCTCAACGGCACGGAGAGATGTTGCGGCGCGGCGGGCGTCTACAACCTGCTCCAGCCTGAGATGTCGCAGCGCGTGCTGAAAGAAAAGTTAGACCACATAAAGGATACCGGTGCTGGTATACTCGCGACTGGCAATCCCGGCTGCCAGATGCACATCGGCGCGGGCGCATGCCTGTCGGGAATGAAACTGCGCGTCTGCCATCCCATCGAGATCGTGGACCAGGCTTATGAAGCCGCCGGATACTATGACCCTCAATCAGAAAACACTAAGTATCTTCGCACCGATCCTGATCCTGATAGGAATCGCGGGGTTCGTCATACCTGAGCGATATAGTCTCACGAGCGGAGCAGCGCCGTATAACTTGTTCCACATCTTGTTCGGCGCGATCGGCCTGATGCTGTTGATGACGAACAAAGACGTGCTGGCGAGCTTGTTCAACTTCGGATTTGGATTAATCGATCTTTACCAGGTGCTGGCGAGTGTGGTTGGGTTGACGCCGATACAGTATTTCCACTGGACGTTCGTTGACGACGTGCTCCACGTATTGATTGGATTCGCGCTCGTGCTCATCGGAGCGTATGGCTTACGAAAAAAACCGGCCGCTGATTAACACAGATCTGGGACGGAGATCTGACTGATCAAGAGCGACGAGGTCGGCGCGTTTGCCGACTTCGATGGAGCCGCACTCACGATCGACACCGAGCAGACGCGCTGGATTTAATGAGGCCATACGGGCGAGGTCGACGTAAGAAACTCCGAGCGCATGTAGCAGCCGCACCGCGTCGAGCATGCTGATCACCGAACCTGCGATACTACCGTGCGCATTCGCCGTTCGTCCGTTCTTCACGCTGATCGTCTCGCCCCAGATATCGTAATCGCCGTCTCCCTTCCCTGCTGCGGCAATCGCGTCGCTGATCAAACTAATCCCTTGCGCCCCTTTCAACTTCAGTAACAAACGCAGCATGAAGGGATCGAGATGAATCCCATCGGCGATGACATCAACGGTCACATCATCGCGTGACAATCCCCAGGCGATCGGTCCGGGACTGCGATGATGCAACGGCGCCATCGCGTTCATGAAGTGCGTCATGTGGTGCGCACCTGCGTCACAAGCATGGTCCAGCACATCCAACCCGGCGCGTGTGTGACCGATCGAGATTACCCAACCCCGCTTCTTCAACTCGCGCACTAGCTCGACTCCACCTGCAACCTCAGGCGCCATCGTGATCATGCGCACGCCACTCGACGGCAATGGCAACGAATCGAGATCGGAGGGCTCGGAATAGGTTTTGAAATATTCCGTATGCAACGCTCCACACTGCGCCGTATTCACAAACGGTCCTTCGTAATGCACACCCAACACGCGCGCGCCCGGCCCGTTCATCGCTTCTGAAATCACGGCAATCGCGTTCGCATAATGCTCATCACTGGCCGGCACAAACGTCGGCACCCAACTCGTCACCCCCTGCGACGCGAGATATTCCGACACGATACCCAAACCCGCCGCCGTCGCATCCATAACATCGACGCCGGCCGCGCCGTGAATGTGAACGTCGATAAAGCCAGGCAGCAGTGTCGTGCCCGCGAGATCGATCTCTTCCGCGGCGTCGAGAGAGTCGCCAATCGCACTGATCCGGCCGTCCTCGATCAGAACGCCTACCGCGACTTCGCGATCAGGCAAAACCACACGCGCGTTTTTAAGCAGCAGCCTGGTCATCATCAATAAAGCTGTGCCCGCAACGTCTTGACTACGTTGCGGGCACTAAAAGTACAACAGTTACGACGAGCTAGAACGTCAACTTCGCTCCAAGCTGAATCGTACGCGGATCGCGGACCGCATTCACCGTCCCGAAGGTAGCGGAGGTAATGGCGATTTTGCTCGTGCCGGCCAGATTCCTGAAGATGGTGTTGTTGAAAACATTGAAAGCTTCACCGCGGAGTTGCAGGGCCACTCTTTCACCGAAGCGAATGTTCTTGAACAATGAGAAGTCGACTCGCTTCGTCGGCGGCCCATCGATGATCCCGCGTCCGGCGTTGCCCACCACGTTGGCTACTCCCGTACCGGACGTTGGGTTTGGCTGGAAGCAGGCCACGTTAAACCATTGCTCGAATGTGTGTGGCGCGTTCTCGTTTGGATCGCAAATCACATTCGGGCGATTGCCGGCAACGAGCGCGGGGATGTTGCCGAGTCCTGCTGCATCGAAGTTGGTAGTTGGCGTGAAGCCGAGACCGGTTTGCAGGGTGACGATACCGGAGACTTCCCACCCACCGAGAAGGTTCCCAACCAGATCCGTGCGCTTGTTGAAGAACGGCAGATCGTAAATGTAATTTGCTGTGAAAACGTGGCGACGGTCGAGGACCGCACGGCCACGATCGAGGCGATTATTGAACGAGTTCGTCGGTGCGTCACTACGATCGCTGATGTTGTCCGTCAAGTTCTTCGACCACGTGTACGCCACGTTGATTTGCGACGCGCCGGTCAAGCGACGCTGTGCGAGCGCCTGCAAGCTGTGGTAGTTGGAGTTGAACTGAGGCGTAATCATGTTGATCGATCGGTAGCCCCGGAAAGGTCTGATCTGATCGAGAATGTTCGATGACTGTCCACCCGTACCGCCGAAATATGTTCCCGCCACCTGACACGGAACGGTTGCGACGTTGGGCGTCTGGAGCGTGTTTGCGCCACTTGCGCAGCGTGCGTTCAAGGCGAATCCCGGCTGCAGTTCATTCAGCTCATACGCACCGATCAAGTGCGTACCTTTAGAACCGAAATAACCCACGCTAAACAACGTGTTGGTCCCGTACTGTTGTTGCCATTCGAGAGACCAGTGCTGCATGTATGGATCTTTCCAATCCGGCTGTATCGCGCGAACGCTGAACGGTGTATTTGATACGCCGACAACAACGGGAACACCGGTTGGGACCGGTTGGTCCAATCGCGGAGTTACTGCCGCACTTCCTGCCGAGATAGCGCTGACTGTGAATGTCTCCTGGTACGGCGGATTAGTGCCGATATTCTGTTCGTAAGTTCCATTCAGCACCTGATCGTAGTACATGCCGTAGCCCATTCGAATCGAGGTCTCGCCCTTTCCGAATGGATCCCAGGCGATACCGAAGCGTGGCGCGAAGTCACCCTTCGGCGCTTTCACGACATACTTGCCATACGGAGAAGCGGTAGGCGTGCAAAGACCGAGTGTCTGGAAGTTCTGGGCATTGACAATCAGGCCGTTGCAGTAAGAGCCCGTGCCGGGAACGCGATTACCCGCGCCCGTAACCTGAGGCGCGAGGGACGCGCTGAAGACAGACGGATCGAAGTTTGAAAGTCTGCCATTTTTATCCCAGGGCGCGCCGAAATAGGAGTATCGAAGTCCATAATAGAGCGTCAGGTTTGGCCGCAGCTTGAACTCATCCTGAGCATAGGATTCAACTGTGAACTGGCGCAGGTCCGCAATGTAGTCAAATTTCGCCTGACTGAACGTCACGTTGTTGCCGATCAGGAAGTTGGCGAAGGACTGGAAGGCAGCACGTCGCGTGGCGTTGGTTTCCTGTGTAGCTGCATTCGGAGCCAGCACGCTGGTCTGAACGCCGCTGTTTGGAGTCGTGTTGAGAAAGCCGCTGAACGCACCCGCATTGTTTCCTGCGAGAGCATTTTCATTCTTCCGGTAAATAGAGTAAGTGCCTCCAAATTTCAGCGAGTGACGGCCCATCACCCAGCTCAGGTCGCCCGAGAAATTGTGCTTGTAAGAGAAGTTGTCGTAGTCGCCGAAAGTGGTGAGAGTGCTAAAACCATTTGCGGAAACCACGGGCACGAAGTCACGCGTCTTCGCGTATGCGAGCGGCGGCGTGATCGGAGAGTTGGCGAGGGCGATGGTGCCGATATCCGTGCTCTTGATTTGCCCATAACCATAATTCCAACGACCGACCACCACTACCTTAGGATTTATCACGTAGGTCGCCTGGAAACTGTGAGCTTTTCCGGGTGATTGAGTCTCAGTGGTCGACACTCCCGGCAAATTCGATCCCGAAGAAAATATTGAGCTCGGATCCACAGTCGGGATCACGTCGTTCTCAAACCGGTAATACATCGACAGGCTATCCGAAACGGCATGATCCACTCTGATGATTTCCTGTCTGAAATCGAAGATTCCCTGCGCCGGGAAAATCAATCCGCGTGTTACGGGATCAGTCGGCGCGGGCAGTTTGTTGTAGATGAAACTGAGATATTGCTGTGCGACCGGATTGATCGCCACCGCTGAAGAGAGCGGTGTTCCTCTTGGGAGCACGCTGGTACACGGCACGTTGCCGCTGGTCGCCGCTGTAAAGGCGCTCAGGCAGATATCGATCGGGAAAATCCCCTGACGCATTTGCAAATCAGGAACACCCGCGGGAGCGGTCAGGAGTGGATAGCGTCGATCCTTGCGCTGCTCTTCTGAAAAGAAAAAGTAGGTACGAGCGAGCCTCGAAAACCACGCGTCGCTCTTGCCCTCACCGAAGTTGGGGAAATAAACGGGTCCGGAGAGAGTGAAGCCGTAGTCGTTGTATCTAAAAGGAGCGCGTTTCGCCTTGCCGTTTGACTCACGTCCGAACGGAGGATTTGTACTACGATTTGAAATGAAGTCGTTCGCGTTCAGAATGTCGTTCCGCACAAACTCGTAAGCAGAACCGTGAAAGTCTTCGCCACCGCCGCGGGTCACGACGTTGATTTGACCGCCGCCGCTCCGGCCTGACTCGGCTGCGAACAAACTTCGCTGCACTTTGAATTCTGAAATCGAGTCGACACTCGGATACGCCTGGATCGTTATGTTCGATCCCCGGTCCGTCACATCCGCGCCGTCAACTGTATAAGTGTTCTGCGCGCTGCGCGCTCCGTTGACTGCGATGTTCACAGTGTTGGCCTGACCGGCGGGATTAGTGGTTCCCACGTAAACCTGATCCGCAAGGTCATTGGTCACGCCCGGTGCGAGAGTTATCAGTTGCACCCAGTTACGATTGTTGAGCGACAACTCGCGTGCCTGATCACCGTTGATGACTGTCGAGACAGTCGGTGTACCCAACTCCACCGCGACAGGATTCGCTTCGACAGTGACGACCTCCTCGACATTGCCGACTTCCAGGGTCACCATCATCGCGCGTCGCTGGCCTACGTCGATCTTGAGGTTGTTTTCGAGGTGCCTCTTGAAGTTCGGCGCTTCGACGGTGACGTCGTATAGGCCAACGTGCAGCTCACTGGCAGTAAAAGAGCCGTCGTCATCGGTTGAAGTTGTGCGTACTACAAGTTTCTTCGCACTGTCGGTGATGCTTACGGTCGCGCCTTTGACAGCGGCGCCGTTCGCGTCTTTAACAGTTCCGGTAAGTACACCAGTAAGTTCCTGGCCGAACGCAGCGCCACTGAGCGCGAACAGAAGTGCCAGCAACGAGATGATAGTTTTGAGTTGAATGTGACGTTTCATGGGGTAATCCTTTTTAAGGGTTAGTGGACGGTGCGCTCCCGGCCGGTCTGGGCGTAGCAACGCATGAGCCGACAGGGCGCTGGGAGAACCACAATTCACCTGTATTTTTCGCAAATCGAACAAACGGTAGTTGTTGGAAAGAAGGTCGCGCTCGTAAATCGAGTCTGGGTATTTTTACACACAGTTCAGACATGCGCAACAGTAGGCCTAACGAATCTTATCCATAGATTCGGCAGATTTCTGTGTGATCTGCGTAAGCTGTGGACGGAGAGCGACGCCTGGCCGGGCGGGCGTCATTTGATTGTTCTCGATCACGGGCGCGCCGTTTACGATCACGTAACTGATGCCTAAGGGATACTGGTGCGGCTTATCAAAAGTCGCCTGATCGATGATCGTGTTTTCGTCGAAGATCACGAGGTCAGCCGCGAAGCCTTCACGTATCAATCCTCGATCGCGAAAGCCAAACGTCTGCGCCGGTAAAGACGTCATCTTCCTGATCGCGTCTTCGAGTGAGATCAACTTCAACTCACGAACGTAGTGACCAAGCACCCGCGCGTTGTTACCGTAGCCACGCGGGTGCGGCACGCTCTCGTCGATCTGACGCACGCCACTGTCGCTCGCGATCATCGTGAACGGTTCCTGCATGATCCGCTTCACGTCGTCTTCACCCATGCCGTGATAGATCATGCCCGCGCCGCCGGCTTCGTACATCTCGAGCATCTGTTCGATCTGGCTGGTGACGTCGCTCTTCTTCTTTACTTCTTTCGTGATCTCGGCAATCGATTTGCCATTGAATGATTTGTCCGGCTCGTACGAAGCAACGACGGCAAACGAGTAGTCTTTGAAACCGCTGCGCTTCAAAGCTTCTTTCGTATCGTTGATTGCGCGCTCGCGTGTCGCTTTGTCAGCCAGTCGCTTCTTTGCTTCATCGAGACCACCGGCACGTAGCCACGACGGCAGTCGCGAGTCGAGCGACGTCGAGCTGGCTGTGTAAGCATACTGATCGACAGTGACCACGAGCCCGCGTGCTCGCGCATCGCGGACGAGACCGAGCGTCATCGGACTCTGGCCCCAGAGTTTCTTGTTGCTGATCTTGAAGTGAGAGATCTCGACCGGTAGCCCGGCTTGTTCACCGATCTGAATACTTTCACGAATCGCGTCTGCAACTTTGTCGCCTTCGTTGCGCATGTGCGTCGCGTATAGACCACCATAACGACCGGCAACACGCGCGAGTGCGACGATCTCGTCAGTCTTCGCATACGTTCCGGGAACGTAGATCAATCCGGTGGAGAGACCGACGGCGCCGTCCTTCATTCCCTGCTCGACGAGACTCTCCATCTGCTTCAGCTCTTCGGGCGTTGGCGCTCGATCGCCGAGTCCCATGACTTTGCGACGAACAGAACCATGCGCGATGAGTGTGGCGAGATTGACGGCCAGCGGCTTCTCTTTTATGCGATCGAGAAACTGCGCGACTTCAGTCGTTGACGATCCACAGTTTCCGGTGACGAGCGTGGTCACACCCATGCGCACGAAGTTTTCCGCGGCAGGCTGGCTGTAGATCGACTCGACGTGCGTGTGAACATCGATAAAGCCCGGCGCAAGTATTTGCCCGCGCGCGTCGATGGTCCGAACGGCTGTCTCCGATTTCAAACGGCCGATGCGAACGATGCGTCCGTCTTTGATCGCGACGTCGGCACGAAACCATGGATTGCCACTGCCATCGACAACGCGTGCATTGGTGATCAGGAGATCGTAGGAGGGCGCGGGAGCTTGAGCGTCGACTGCCACACGCGCAAACAGGAAGACCGCGAGCGCGAGCGCAGTCAACAGCACTGCTGCAGACTTAAAGAAGAGACTCGTTTTCACCGCTGCCAGCTATTGGTCCGTTTATTTCTGAGTTGCTCTGATACGAAGACGCTGATTATAGGCTGAACGGTGGAATAATAGAAGCTAAATGTTCTTATCTGTTTGATAATTATTGCTGATAATACAACCAGTCAGTACCACCTGCGGTAGCGGGTGGGTGCGCAGCCTTTACGCCTGTGTTGAGGAGGTCAGTCGGCCGCCCAGCTACGCAGAAAACCCTCAAAAAAACTTGACGCCAAATCGCGCAGGGATATACTGCCGCCATCGCAGACTGACAACTTGTCTTCCGGCGTGCGGTGGTCCCGGCCGCTCCTTCCAACGCCGATTGCAAGCGGTTAACGCTCAGTCTCGTCTCCGTTAACAACCAAAAGGAGGTCTCTCCATGCGTTCAACTCTTCTGCAGCTACTCGTAGTTGTTCTGGTCGCCGCCTGCCCGTACACGGCGACCGCACAAACCAGCACATCTCGCATCACTGGCCGCGTCGTCGACGCGAAGCAAGCATCGATTGCCGGCGCTTCAGTCACGATCACAAACGAAGCCACTAAAGTCACCCACACACAAACAACAACCGAAGCAGGCGTCTATGCCTTCGAGGCGCTTCCCGTGGGCGACTACACCGTCACGGTCGAACAGAACGGATTCAAGAAATTTTTGAAAACTGGAAACCATCTCGAGGTCAACAATCCGTTGACGGTCGACGTGACACTCGACATCGGACAGGTTTCCGAAACCGTGACGGTCCAGGGCGGCCCGGAACAGTTACAAACAGCAAACGCAACCATCGGCAACGTAGTCGAGCAAAAGGCGATCGAGACGTTGCCACTCAACGGTCGCAATCCGTTGACGTTGCTGGTGCTCGAACCCGGCGTGGTGCAACGCTCATTCGGCGGGGCCGGCTCGGGCGTGCACGTGAACGGCTCGCGCGATCGTGCTTACAACGTAACGATCGACGGAATCGAGGCCAATGAATCGAGCGTGCCCAACCCCGTCTCAAATCTTTACCGCATCACTCCCGACAACACGGCTGAATTCAAAGTCACGACCAACAACGCCACTCCCGAAGAAGGACGGAATAGCGGCGCGTCGATCTCGATCGCTACCCGCAGCGGCAGCAGCGACTATCACGGAAACGGTTTCTACTTCCTTCGCAACGAAGCCCTCAACGCGAATGAGTGGTACGCGAACGCGCAAAATGCTCCCAAGCCTTTGATCAGGTTGGGCCAGTTTGGATTTGACCTCGGTGGTCCAATCAAGAAGGGCAAAACCTTCTTCTTCGGAAGCTACCAGTACAATCGCGTCGATTTCACGCAACCGATCGATCAAACGTTCGGGTTTCCGGTCGTTTACACGAACGAAGCGCGCAACGGTATTTTCCGTTACTTCGTTCCTGACCCGGCCAACCCGCTCGTGATTGGCGGCACGACGATCCTTCGCAACTCAACCTTGCTGGTCAATCCAAGCACGGGCGCGCTGCTCGTGCCGTTGTGTGCGACAGCGACGTCGCTTCGTTGCATTCGCACGTACAACGTTAAAGACCCGACCAACAACACCGCCGCAAGGCCGATCGACGCAACGGTCGGAGGCTTGATGACTGCCTACCCATCGCCAAACAACTTTGCTGCGGCTGGTGATGGTCTGAACACAGCCACCTTCCTCTGGAATCCGCCGACTGCGATCAGAGGTCCGGCAATCAACGTTCGCGTCGATCACAACTTCAACACTAACAACAGCATTTTTGCCCGCTACCTCTGGTCGGACTACAACACGCTCAAAGGCGATCCATTGAATGGCAGACCGCAGGTCTATCCCGACAATCCGCCGCTCGGCGAAGTATTTCGTCGTACTTCAAACCTCGCGATTGGCTGGCGCCGCGTGTTCTCCCCGCGAGTTGTCAACGAGTTCACCGCCGGCTACGGTCGTTTTGGTTTCCTGTTCACGCAGGGCGAAGCGAATCCTCTGTGGCCCGATGTGCCACCGTATGATTTCAACAGCGTCAGCGAACCGTACATCAACACGCCGCGAACCGCGCGCTGGGTGACCACGCCGCAGGTGCTCGACAATCTAAGCATCCTCAAAGGCTCGCACGTGTTTCGCCTCGGCTTGAATTTCCGCTTCTACAGGCACGTGGACCAACGCGGCCAACCGGGCGGCATCAACGTCACGCCGTCGGTGACTTTCTCAGCCACGACACGCCCGGCTTTTCTGGGTACGACCGGTAACTCGGGCTTCGCAGTCGCTTCAAACATCAACTCGACCGACCAGACGCTGCTCGGAAGTCTTATCAATAACCTCTACGGTTTACCGGCTTCGATGAACCAGGTGTTCATCTCAAATCTTCAGGATGATGCGTTCCTGCCGTTCAAGGTCGGAGATGAGATCACGTTGTATGCCGAGAAACACAATCTCGATCAATACAACTTCTTCTTCCAGGACGAATGGAAAGTGACTCCGAATCTCACTCTGAATTACGGCGCGCGTTGGGAGATCAATCCACCTGCGAATACATCGCCGCAGTCGAACGTCTTCGTTGCCGCAACGCCGATTGCCGGGACGCCTTTGCCCGCAACACCAGTCGTTAATCAACCGGGCGCAGTCAGTTTCGTTCCGGCAGATCACTGGTATGAAGGTGACTTCAAGTGGGCCATTGGTCCACGCTTCGGCCTCGCTTACAGTCCTGATTTCAAATCCGGTTTTATGCGGAGCCTCTTCGGAGAAAGCGGCAAGAGCGTGATCCGGCTCGGTTACGGCATCGCGTTCGACACGATCTCGTCGTTCCAGGTCACCGCGGCGGCCGGCAGAATTCCGGGTCTGGTACAGAGTTGTACGACCTCGTACAACGCAACCGCCGGTGCGTTCACGTCGATCACTGCGGGCTGTGTGAACTCGCCAGATATCAACAAGACGGTGGCGGGCGGTTTTCCGACGCAGTTGCCGGCGCCGTCTGTGAAGCCGTCGTCGTTGCTGACGCCACCGCAGCAACTCCGAACAAACTCACCCCCGATCACTGTCTTCGCACCGGAGATGCAATTGCCGACAGTTCACGAGTGGAACATTGGTATTCAACGCGAGCTGCCGTGGGGACTGGTGGGCCAGGCTTCGTATATCGGACGCCGTGGCGAGCACTTGTTCATGGCGTACGACATCAACCAGGTCAATCCTGATTCGATCATTCCGTCGTTTCTGATCATGCAGCAGAACCGTGCGAAGGGCTGCAATCCGTCCGGCACCGGTTGCCCCTCGGGTGTGACTGGCGTGGCGCCGCCGTTGCTCAACCAGTTGCAGACGCAAGGCGGGTTGACCCTGGCTGCGGCTACGAGTTTTCTCAACTCAACAACGACGACCAGCGAGTTGGACATCAACGGCGCCGGCAGTTTCGCGCGACGCATTGAAGACAACACGCTGGGACTCAAGCTCAGACCTAACCAACAGTTTGCGTTGATTACGTACCTCGACAACAGCGGCGATTCGAATTATCACGCCGCGCAATTCACGTTGCGACGCCGGTTCAGTACGGGTCTCGGTCTGTCGATGGCGTACACGTTCGGCAAGTCGATCGACAATCAATCGGTCGATCCGGTCGGCGCTGCATCGGGTGGTGGTTTATCGACAACCAACTCGCGCACCCCGACAGACATCCGCAACTTCCGCGAAGAGCGTGCTCGATCGGACTTCGATCGCACGCACGTCTTCACGGGTGCGTCGGTGTGGGAAGTACCGGTCGGCAAAGGTCGACGCTTTCTGAGCAATGCTTCGGGAATTGTGAATCAGATACTTGGTGGGTGGACCATCAACACGATCTACACGCAGATGTCTGGTGAGCCGTTCGCCGTTCGCAGTGGAGCATTTACTTCAAACGGCAGCCATGAAGGGCGGGCGGGCGTGCAGGGTCCGGTGTCGGCCCAGCTTCAGGAGCTGCCGGGATCGCCGCTCGCAGGTCCGGTGTTGTTCAAGCCGGTGAATCCGCTTACGTGCGGCGTCGATCTTAGTCAGGCGTTCTGTATTCCGGCTCCGGGTCAGAACGGCGCGGGCCGGAACATCTTTACCGCACCGGGCTACTGGAACGTGGACTTCGGCTTTATCAAGTTCTTCCAGGTAAACGAGCGTGTGAAGATTCAGTTCCGGACAGAGATGTTCAATGCATTCAACCACACAAACTTTGACAACCCGCGCGACGCATCAACGGGCTCACCGAGCATCCGCTCGAGCGTGTTTGCTTCGTCGTGCTGTGCCGGCGTAGCTCCACCATCGACACAGACGATCGTGCAGACCGGTGAAGCCGCGCGTGTGATCCAGTTTGCGTTGAAGGTCCAATTCTAAACAGAACATTAGCCACAAAAAGGCACAAAAAGCACAAAAAAGCTTTTTGAGAAATAAGGCGCCTAATTCTCCCATACGAGAATTAGGCGCCTTAACTCATTCGAACATTTTGTGCTTTTTGTGCCTTTTGTGGCTAAAGGATTTTAGAAGCTCACCTTGCCTGAGACCTGAATACGGCGCGCGTTATTCGTCACGCTGTCGTTGATACGTCCGAAGATCGTCGAGGTGATGACGGCCGTCGGGTTGTCAAACGACGGGTTGTTCAAAACGTTGCGCGCATCAAGCCGCAGATCGAAACTCACGCGCTCGGTGATTTTGAATTTCTTCGAGAGCGACGCGTCCCACTGGAAGTAGTTCGGAGCCAGGAAGAAGTTGCGCCCGGTGTTTCCGATCGAGCCCGGCGCGGGCGGCGCAAACTGACTGCGCGTAGTCTGATCGAACCAGAAGTTCTTGCCCGTCTCCAACACGAGCGAGCCACTGTTTCTCGAGCAACCATTGCAATCCGCAGTCGATTGGACCACGTTGCTCACGGTGTTGATGCCGGAGTAAACCGTGAACGGTCTGCCGGACATCCAGAGCACCGTGCCCGCTGTTTCCCAACCACCGAGCA
>Ga0134121_10000242_pt1 | contig 65362 bp, 53 predicted proteins | sample KB301_FD_96463 | JGI IMG/M metagenome (GOLD analysis project Ga0134121, IMG submission 96463) | Terrestrial soil microbial communities without Nitrogen fertilizer from Kellogg Biological Station, Michigan, USA - KB3-0-1 | ecosystem: Environmental > Terrestrial > Soil > Unclassified ...
CCCGGGGACGCCGCGCCCGACCCCCGAGGGCGAGGCGGATCCGTCGATCTCCGGTGGTAGCTACTTCGACGTCTTGGCGGTCATGTTCCCCGACATGGTCATGTCGAGGTCGAGGTCGATCTTGCCGTTCGGTCCCGCCGCGGACGTCTTGCCCTTCATCTCCGCCTTGATCTTGAGCACGTGGTCGGGCAGCTTGCCGTCGATGCAGGCGTCGGCTTCGAAGACCATCTTCAGGATCACGGGGGTGTCGAGCTTCATCGGGCCCATCTGACCGAGCGGCAGCTCGAGGACGCCGTCGATCTTGCCGAAGTCCGCGCCGCCGCGCGACTCGACCGACTTGAGCGTGAACTTCGAGCTCGCCTTCTCGAAATTCACCGAGTCGGCCATCTCGGCGTCGAACATGTTCTTCACGACGGCCTTGAGGTCGAGAGTCCACGACTCGCCGATCTTGACGGGCTTCTTGGGCGCGAAGAGGTCGGCGCCGCTGGGCTCGCCGGGCTTGTCGTTGCCTCCCATGAAGGCCTTCTTGAGGGCCGGCAGGTCCTCGTCGGCGATCTTGCCGCCGCCGTCGTAGGAGAACTCGCGCGCCTTGCCCTTGGCCTGCTTCACGAGCACGATCTTGCCCTGGAAGCCGAGCGGGGCGTTCTGGCCCTCTTTGTTTTGCGTCGCCTTGCTGAAGACCCACTTGAGCTCGGCGTTGCCGTCCGCATCCGCCGAGACGACTTCCTGCGTCGCGACGTAGTTGTTTTCCTCGCCCATCTGCATGGGCTCGGGAAGCCCCGTCATCTTCATGGTCATCTTCATGAGCGACGCTTCGGTCAGATCGGACTTGTGGCCCTTGACCGGCTTGGCTTCCAGCTTGAGGTCGTACGTCTTGTCCTGCGCGGAGACGGCGAACAGCGCGACAATCAGAGCGATCTTCAGGTTCATGGTCATTCCTCCCATCTCAGGTCCGAGTGGCAGTATTACCGAACGGCGCGCCGAACGCCAACAATGTCGCTTCAATGCGATCAGACGAAATTGTTAGGGTCTGAATAACTCTATCGATCGAACCTCAACATCCCCCTTCTCAACGCCGAGTCCAATAGGACCTTTGTTCATGGTGAATTTCCCTAAGACTTCAAGCGCCAACCGTCCGTCAAGGAAGAGCATGCCATTTCCATTGTCGTTTACAAAGACCGCTTCCATCCAACGACCGTGGCGTAACTTGATTGTCTTCGCTGCTGCCAATGAATCGCCACTACCACTTCCATTAGCGAGAAATACACCCCAAGTAGTTAGGATCGCCTCATTTGCCGCGTCATCATCACTCGCGTTTAGGCGAAGCTGAAACGCATCGCCTTTTAGGAGCCGGAATCGCACCCGAAGCGCCACACTACCCGCCCAGAATCGCTTGGTATGAAGACGAGACCATTTTCCTTCGTTTGAGCCAACCAACATCTTGTTGCGAACACCCCAATAGCCCTCTTCATCCGAGTTCCAGGAGGCAGTTGACGCCCCATTGAACAGCTTGGCCCCTTTCTTCTTGCTCCAATCTCGAGGGAGCTTTTCGGCGCTCGGCTGAGACGCCTTTTTCGGTGGTCGAAGAGGCAGATGAAGATCCTTCACAATCTCCTTCAATTTCCGAAGCGCTTTGCTTACGTCCTTTCTGGTGAAGGGCAGGTACTCGATGTCACCCTGCAGTCCCCCCGTTTCATCGAGCCAGGATACTTGATCCTCAAGTAGAACAATTACGGGTCTGTCGTGCCCAAGCGCAAAGCCCTTCTCATCAACAACCCAAGGAGAAGTCGTCCATTTTCCAGTCTTTGCAATCGGGTGACGTCTTGTAAAGATCGCGATGAAGGCATCTGATGTCTTAATGCGATCCTTTACTTTTTCGCTAATTCGTCGCGCTTCGGACCTCTCTCCAGTGACAACGTTCACTCCCCAGCGTCGAAGTGCAGCCTTAACAAGCTCGGCTAGTTTGAGATCATCAGGAGAGAAGCTGTGCCCCACGAACATCGTCGCTTGCTTTCGTCCAGGCTTGGCTGTTGATACCTTGGGCGCTGTGACAACCCGAACTGCATGTCCGACGATGTTCTCTAGGCCAAGCTGATCATTGGCCACCTGAGGTTTCGCCGGAACGAAGCGTGGTCCATCTACGACCGCATGGACATATTCGGAGATCGTCAAATGCTCTCCATAGGCAACGAGAAGCCGCGTCGTTTGCTCACGCGTAATCGTTGCTTGCAGTGGGAAGCGCCGTGTGCGACCACTGATCTGCGGTACAGAGCGGTCGAGATGCACCAGACCTTTGTGAAAGTTCAACGATGAATTTGACTCGTCCCGAAAGGACTGCCAACTGACGGTGATGTCACCCAATGAACTCCGCATGCCTGTTTCTAATGTTCCGATCAACTTGTTGTCGCTTAGCTTGGAGTCGATTGTGCGAACACGGATCGGGGCAAAGATTTCGATCATCCCGGGACTTCCCCATTCGAACGCTGCTTTTTCTACGTAGCGTTGCAGAAAGTGGTGTACCTCCTGACTCTGCACAGATTTCGCAAGTGCAGTCGTGAGTTTTGTGCGCTCTACATCAGTAAGAACTTGGTTGGGCTGATACTCGAAAAGGGCGTATAGACGACGGGCTGTGTACGGTCGCGATTCACTACCCTCCCAGTATTGGGTTGAATGATTGAATTTCCATACGGTGGGTATCGCGTCAGTGTAGTCCCGTTTGTCTATTTCAGTTGAAGTGCGAAAGGTCGGTAGTGACCAACAACACATTTTCTCCGAAGGCTTGTGGGGAGTAGAGATTCCGCGAAGGCGGTCGATGAGCTCATCGAGTCCAGTCTTTATGGGATCAGTCCACTCGAGATAAATACAAGGGCCTATATCGACCCTTAGAGGGGCCTTGAATTGAGGGACATCGTTAAATACGACCCAGCCGCGAAGGCAGCGGAGCTCGCCTGGCCTATCGTGGAAGAACAGTTTATAGGTTATTCCCTCGTACTCTTGCTTGAGTAAGTCGACAGCAGCGAGGAAGTTCTCAATATGATCCGTCATTCGACTGATTCTAAGGCGAATCGAGACTTGTTCAACAAATCGATGAGCGACCGGCCACTCGACCCCGCGCTCCGTTTGCTCGTTATCGTTCCCACAAATCTTCCTCTCAAATGAGCGCCGTAGATCGTGCTGATATTCACGCGATTGAGGACGAGGACGTGTTGAGATGATTGCCGTCGGAGAGTTCCGCGCGGCTCAGCGCGGTTTCGAAGGCGGGGTCCACCGCTTGATGTAGATCGAGGCCGTCGGCACGCGCCAGTCGTTCCACGCGACCACCGGCTGCCCCTCCGGGTCGATCGCCAGGGACGGCTCGAAGGTGTGGGCGGGAGAGCGGCTGATCCCGCCGCCGGAATCCGACATTCCCAACGGGCTCCAGGCGGTTCCCGTCCAGGCCCGCAGGTAGATCCTCCCCTTGTCCGACGCGTCGTTGTCCTGCCACGACACGAACGGACGGCCGGAGAGGTCGACGGCCACGGAGGGATGAATCGCCCTCTGATTCGATCGGCTGACCCCGCCACCCGTGGCCGACTCGCCCAGCTCCACCCAGGCGGTGCCGTTCCACCGCTTGCAGTAGATTTCCTTATGGCCGGAAGAGTCGTCGTCCCACACCGCCACGGGATTGCCCTGCGGATCGAGCGCGAGACAGCCCGTGTTGGCGGTCATCGAGGCGCCGTCGTTGTGGCTGATCCCGCCGCCGGACGCGGAGCCGTCGAGCTCCTCCCACTCGCTCCCGGTCCATCGCTTGAAGTAGATGTCGAAGTTGCCGGGCGTGTTGTCGTGCCAGAGCACCGACGGATTTCCGTTCCGGTCGATCGCGAGCGACGGCATGTAGGAGTCCCCGCGATTCTTGCTGACGCCGCCGCCGCTCGCGGAGCCGCCCAGCTCGACCCAATGCTGGCCGTCCCAGCGTCGGAGGTAGACCTCCCGGGCGCTGAAGACCACCGGGCCGAAGCGCGGGATGCAATACCAGGCGACCACCGGATTTCCCTTCGGGTCGATCGCGACCACCGGATGGACCGAGCGGCTTCCGTTCCGGCTCAGGCCGCCGCCGCTGGCCGATCCGTCCAGCTCCGCCCAGGTCTGGCCGTCCCATCGGCGGAGATAGACCTCGAAATTGCCGTTCGCTTCTTCGAACCAGGTGACGACGGGACGGTCCTCGGCGTCGATCGCGACGCAGGGCTCGCGGGAAATGGACGAGGTCCGGCTGATCCCGCCTCCCGACGCCGAGCCGCCGAGCTCCACCCAGGCCTTGCCGTCCCAGCGCCGGAGAAAGATCTCCGCGTTGCCGCTGGAGTCGTCCCTCCAGGCGGCGACGGGCCACCCGCGACGGTCCAGGCGCATGCAGGGCCGATACGACGGCCCGCGGGGAATGCTCAGGCCGGGACCGGTGGCCGAGCCCCCGATCTCCGTCCATCCATCGGGGGCCGGGATCGGCGGCGCCGGCGGAGTCGCGGAAGAGACGGCCGCCGGAGCCGGGGACTCCGGCGTCTTCCGAAGCCAGAAACCGAGCAGGATCGCGACCACGGCGAGAACCGCCGTGGCGGCGAGCCCCATCGCCGTCCAGTTCTTTCCCGCGCGAAGACGGACGATCTCGGCCTGAGCCTCGGCCGCGGACTGAGGCCGGGAGTCCGGCAGCTTTTCCAGCAGCCGAAGGACCAGGCGGTCGATGCCGTGGTCGACGTCCACGACCTTGGACGGCGGCTTGAAGTGGCCGATGGGAAGCCCGCCGGTCAGCAGTTCATAGAGCACCACGCCCAGGGCGTAGAGGTCGGCCCGATGGTCGATCTTCGCGGACCGCTCGACCTGCTCGGGCGACATGTAGGACGGCGTGCCGAGCCGCGCGCCGGTCAGGGTGATCGGCGTCGTCTCGTCATGCGTGAGCCGCGCGAGGCCGAAGTCCGCGACCTTCACGCGGCCGTCCTTGTCGATGAGAATGTTCTCCGGCTTGATGTCGCGGTGGATGACGCCCCGTCCGTGCGCGTACCGGAGCGCGTCGCACAGGGAAGCGGCGATGTCGAGCGCCCGTCGCGGCTCGATCGGCCCCCTGCCGAGCAGTTTCCGAAGGGGCGTTCCCTCCACGTACTCCATCACCAGGTAGGGGATGCCGCCGTGGACCCCCGAGTCGTGGATCGCCACGATGTTCGGGTGGGAGAGGAGCGCCATCGCGGCGGCTTCTCGTTCGAACCGCTCGATGAACTGGGGCTCCTCCATCAGCCGCTCGGACAGCACCTTGACGGCGACCGTCCGGTTGAGCCTCGTCTGCCGGGCCTTGTAGACGACCCCCATGCCGCCCTTGCCGAGGGGGCCGAGGATCTCGAGGTTCGGGAATTCGGGAAGGTCCGGCTCGCCGGCGAACTCGAAGAGGCATTTGGAGCACGCGCCCCCGAGCCGGCGGAGAAGGCTTTCCGGCACCGCCGTCCCGCAGCGGGGGCATTTCGCGCCCTGGGTGGGAGGAGTGTCAGGCATCGGTTCCGGTCGAATTCTAGCGGCAATTGAACGTTTTTTCAGATCCCGGTTCGGATTTTCCCCTCTCTTGGAACGATGCGACGTCTGTTTCTGCTCGCGGCGTCCGCCCTGATCCTCCCGGCCTGCGGAAGGAGCCGGACGATCGTGATCCAGAACATCATTGTGCCTCCGCCTCCCCCGTGCTCCATGCCAGGTGTCGTCTTCCTGGCCGACAAGAGCGGGACGGGCGTTCAGGAACTCTTCGCGGCGGATCTGTTCGGGACGACGCTGTCGAATCTCTCCGGACCCCTGGTCGCGGGCGGCAATGTCGTCGACTACGCCTGGTCCCCCGACCGGACCTGGGTTGCCTTCGTGGCGGACAAGGAGGTCGACGAAACCTACGAGCTCTACATGGTCCTCCCGGCGGGCGGGGCGCCCGTCAAAGTGAACGCTCCACTTCCCGGTCCGGCGGACGTCAAGACCGGCATCGTCTGGTCGCCCGACAGCACGAGGCTGGCGTATATCCTGGACCACCACACCGGCAACGCGACGGAACTCCACACCGTGGGGGCGGGCGGGGTGGGGGGCGACCTCGAGGTGAGCGAACCTCATCCCGGCGGCTGGATCGTGATCGATTTCGCCTGGGCTCCCGACGGCTCCCGCCTCGCGTATCGCGCCGGCGACCTGGCGGGGGCATTCATCGCGGAGCTCTACACGACGCTGCCGGCCGACTCGGCGGGAAGCGTCAAGGTCAGCGGTCCGATGATCGCGACCGGCGACGTGGCGAACTATCACTGGTCGCCGGATAGTACTCATCTCGCGTATCGGGCGGACCAGGAGACCGATGGGCTGTTCGAGATCTACGTCAGCGCGGCGACCGGCTCGGCGCAGAACGTGAAGGTCAGTGCCGGAGACACCAACATCCAGTTCGGCTGGTCTCCGGACAGCTCGCTCATCGCCTTCCGGGCCAATGGAGAACTGTTTGTCACGCTGCCTTCGGGAGCGTCGCAGATCGTGAAGCTCAATGTCCCGGTTTCCGGGAACGGCGTCAGCGGATTCTTCTGGTCGCCCGACGGCTCGCGCATTGCGTATCGCGCGCAGCCGGTCGGTTCGACCGGAGGCCGTCTTTACACGTCGCTGCCGGACGGGACGGGGGGGAGCATCGAGGTCAGCGGGACGATGGTCGCGGGCGGCGGCGTCGGCAATCTGGCGTGGTCGCCCGACGGCACGCGGATCGCGTTGGTCTCGGACCGGGAAATCGACGGCCGCTTCGCGCTCTACACCACGTCGCCGACGGACGGCTCGGCGTGCGTTCGCGTCAGCGGGTTCTTCGGCCACGTGCTGCCGGGATCGCACCACTTCGATTGGTCGCCGGACAGCGCGCGCCTGGTCTATGCGTCGGACCAGGAGACGCCCGACGTGCTGGAGCTCTTCACGTCGTTCCCGACCGGCACGGCGGGGAACGTCAAGGTGAGCGGGCCGCAGGCGGGGGGCGGGGCGATCACCCAGTTCGGCTGGGCGGGGAACGGGACGCGCGCCATCTATTCGGCCCGCCAGCAGAGCGCGACCTGCGCGGAGCTTTTCACCTCGCCCTCCGACACGGCGGTCGGCAACGTGGCGGTGTCGGGAGCCTTTCCCCCGGCTTCCGCGGGCGTCACGACCTATATCGCGCGATAGGCCGCCGATTTCTCCAATCCATTCACGTTTTCCTCCTCTCTTCGGGTGATGGAACGGAGGCACCTCATGAGGCGGTTCATGGTTCGGTTCTGCGGGCTGGCTCTGATGACCGCGCTGATCCCGGCCTGCGGCGGCTCGGGTTCGGGCTCGTTTGTCCCCGGAGTGGTCTATCTGGCCGACACGCAGAACACCACATTGCCGGAACTCTTTGTCGCCGATCTGGCCGGCACGGGGGTGCGGAATCTTTCGGGCCCGATCGTTCCGGGCGGCCAGGTGTCCTTCTATGTCCTGTCCCCCGATCGCACGAAAGTCGCGTTCCAGGCGGAAAAGGACACCGCGGGAGTCACCGAACTCTACGTGGTTCCGGTGACGGGGGGGACTCCGGTCAAGGTTTCCGGCCCCCTGGTCGCCGGGGGCTTCGTCTCCAATGCCGATGTCGCGTGGGCCCCCGATGGTTCGCGCCTTGCCTATTTGGCCGTCCAATCGACTCCAGGAGTCCTGGAGCTCTACAGCGTGAATCCCGATGGGACGGGCAACGTCAAAGTATCCGGAGCCTTGATCGCGGGAGGCTTCGTGGACAGTTTCAAATGGTCTCCCGACAGCACCATGATCGCGTACAGGGCCATCCAGGACACCGCCGGTGTCTTCGAACTGTATAAGTCCCTCGCGGCCGGCGGGTTCAACAACCAGATCTCCGGGGCGCTCGTCGCCGGGGGATTCGTCCTCAATTACGAGTGGCGTCCCGACAGTTCCGCCGTGGCCTACCTGGCGAACCAGGAGAGCTCCGTCACGTTCGAGCTCTATGCGACGACCCCGACGATCTCCCCGGTCGTGACCAAGCTGTCGGGCCCCATGGCGCCGAACGGAGACGTCATCGCGTACGCCTGGGCGCCGGACAGTTCCCGGATCGCCTACACGGCCGATCAGTTCGTGGACGCCATGCCCGAGCTCTTTACCTCGCTGCCCGACGGCACGGGAAACCTGCTGCTCTCGGGGACCTTGACGACCTCCACGACGGGGTTTGCCTGGTCGCCCGACAGCACGAGCGTGGCCTTCATCGGCGCCAGCGCCGGAATGGATGAACTCTATGTCGCGCCGGCGACCGGCATCACGAAGGTGAAGGTGAACGGTCCGCTGGTGGCCGGCGGCCGGGTTGAAAGCTTCAACTGGGCGCCCGACGGAAGCCGGATCGCCTATGGGGCGGAGCAACTCGTCGACAATCTCGTGGAGATCTTCACCTCGCTGCCGGACGGAACGCAGAACGCCAAGGTCTCCGGCGACCTGATTCCCGGCGGACAGATCGGCTTCTACAAATGGGCCCCCAACAGCCAGCGCATCGGCTACGCCGCCTATCGGCTCGGGGTGACGCAAAAAGATCTCTTTACCGCCCTCGTCGACGGGAGCGGAGACGGGCAGGTCGCGCCCAATTCGCTCGGAATCGGGGGGTTCTACGACTTCACCTGGCGCCCTGACAGCGCGTCGATCGTGTACATCTCGATCCAGGATACCCCCGCCACCCGCGAATTGTACACCTGTCCGGACGCCTCCCAGGCCTGGAATCGAAAGCTCTCGGGGCCGATGGTGCCCGGTGGAAACATCATTGCGATGGCCGTTCTCCGATAGAGGACCCCATGAAGAAGAACCTGACGCGCTTCCTCCTTCTGGCCTTGGCGGCGTCGAGCATTCCCGCCTGCGGCGGAGCGGCCTCCGGTCCGGCGCTTCCCGTCCCGGGCGTCGTCTTCGTCGCGTTCAAGGACAGCGCCTCGTCGCGCGAGTTGTATACGACGGGCGCGTCGGGGAATTCGACCTTCAAGCTTTCGGGCCCGCTCGTTGCAGGCGGCCAGGTGATCAATTTCAAGAAGTCGCCCGATTCCTCCAAGATCGCCTTCCTGGCCGAGAAGGACACGGCGGGAGTGAGGGAGCTCTACGTCGTGTCGAGTTCGGGGGGAGCCGTCGTCAAGGTCTCGGGCGCGCTGGTGGCCGGCGGCGCCGTGGTGTCCTATGAATGGGCGCCCGACGGCTCGCGCCTCGCGTATCTCGCGGACCAGACGGTGAACGAGCAGTTCGAGCTCTATACCTCCCTGCCGGACGGGACGGGGAACGTGCGGGTGTCCGGCGCGCTGGTGGCGGGCGGGGACGTCGTTCAATATGAGTGGGCGCCCGACAGCGCGCACATCGCCTACCTCGCCGATCAGAACGTCAACAACCAGGCCGAAGTGTTCACGTCCCTGCCGGGAGGCGCGTTCAACATGAAGGTTTCGGGCACGCTGGTCCCCTTCGGATTCGTGCTTTCCTTCGGTTGGGCCCCCGACGGCACCCGGATTGCGTACGCGGCCAACCAGGACACGATGGGCGTGATGGAGCTCTACACGACCACCGGCGGCATCTCCCCGACGATCACGAAGGTCTCGGGGGCGATGGTCGCGAACGGAAACGTGGCGACCTTCGCCTGGGCGCCCGACAGCTCCCGCATCGCCTACCTGGCGGACCAGGCGACGGACGACCACTTCCAGGTCTACACGTCCCTCCCGCAGGGAGGCAGCAACATGCTCATCTCGCCGCTCGTGGCGGGCGGATCGGTCGTCGATTATGCGTGGTCTCCCGACAGCGCGCGGATCGCCTACCGGGCGGATCAGTCGTCGCCCAACGATCTTGAGCTGTACACGTCGGCCGCCGACGGGACGGGCAACGTCAAGGTGTCGGGAGCGCTCGTCGCCGGCGGCGACGTCGAAAGCTACGTCTGGGCGCCGGACAGCACCCACCTGGCCTATCTCGCGGATCAGGCGACCGACGGCGTGACCGAGCTCTACGTCACCCTTCCGGCCAGCGCGTCGAGCGTCAAGGTTTCCGGCACGTTGGTCGTCGGCGGCCAGGTCCTGTCCTTCTCCTGGGCGCCCGACAGCTCGCGTCTGGCGTATCTGGCGGATCAGACGACGGCCGGGACGATCGAGCTCTACTCCTCGTTTCCCGACGGGACTGGGAACGCCGTCCTTTCGGGAACCCTGACGCCGTTCGGACAGGTTGCCGCGTTCCAGTGGCGCGGCGATAGCACGGAGGTGATCTACCGGGCGGATCAGTGGCTCGACGGCATCGTCGAGCTGTTCGTCTCTCCCGCCGGCTCGGCGTCGAACAATTCGAGGATCTCGGGCACCTTGGTGATCGGGGGCTCCGTGGCGTCCTTCACCGCCCCGTAGCGGCGCTATCCCGACAGGAGCGCGAGGATTTCGCGGATCTCGGAGTCGACCTCGGCCTCGCGCTCGACGTTGGGCAGGATGGCGTTCCGGAGGTGCTCCTTCAGCTTCGCCCGAAGCCGGTGAAGCCGGTTCTTGCGCACCGAGACCGACATCCCCTCGGGGAACCGGCCCGACAGCAGGTCCATGTCCTCGGGCGGGACTTCCTTCTTGAGCTTCTCGATGGCCCGCTCGAGGACCGTGAGCGCCCAGCCCTTGAAGAACGCCTTCTCGGGGGAAGGGGCGGCGCAGGACAGGTCGCTCTCGGCTTCCACGAAGTTGAACCGGCCCCCGCGCTTCACCGCCCGGGCCCGATCGCGGACGTCCGACAGGTAGTGCTGCAGGGAGGCCATGACGAACGACCGGAAGCGGCCGCGCTCGGGCGAGACCGACTTCAAGTAGTCCTTCTCGAGGAAGACGCCGAGGAACCCCTGCGTGAGGTCCTTGGCGCTCTCGACGTCGTGTCCCTTCCGGCGGATGAAGAAATAGACGGGCTTCCAGTATTCCGCCAGGAGCCATTCCATCGCATCAGGATGGCCGTCCTTCGCGCGGAGCACCGTCTCCCAGTACGTGGACTGGAACCGGCTTTCCGCGCCGCCGATCGAGGTCTCGTCCGCCATGCGTTGACGCCATTCTAGGGGGACGTTGAACGGGGTCAATTAGAAGATTTCTACAATCTCGATGGGGAATCTTCCTCTCTTGGGACAGACGACGGAGGCCGGACAAAGATGAGCTGGCAAGGAGCATCCCAGATGGAGGACACCCCCTCGAGCCGCAAGGTCGCTGCGGCCCCGGCGCTGGTCATCGAAAGCGATTTCTTCATGGCGGGGGAGATCCGGGCCGTCTTCGAGGATCTCGGGCTGCCCTTCTCGGTCGTCCCGGGCGTCGATCGGGCCCAGTCGGTGGTGACGGAGGGCGTCTTCAGCATCGCAGTCCTCAGCGCGAAGTGCGTCAGCGACCTCGGCGTCCGGATCGCCGCGCAGCTCCGGGAGCGCAACGAGCGCATCCCGCTGATCCTTCTGTGCCCCCACGATCGGCTGGATCGGCTGACGGATGCGGGCCCGTTCTCCAGCGCCCTCTTCATCCCGCCTCCGATCCGGACGTCGGAGCTCCGCCGTCGGGTGATGGAAGCGCTGGGGCTGGCCGACACCGACCAGAGCGGCACCACCATCTCCTAAGAACACCACAGAGGCACAGAGACCCCAAGAACTCTTCTCTGGGGTCTCTGTGCCTCTGTGGTAAATCCGCAAGTCTGGTCATCCTCAGGCGAGTCTGGTAAACTCTCGCCCGTGAAGATCCTTCTTTCCAACGACGACGGCGTTACCGCGCCCGGACTTCACCAGATGGCGGACGCGCTGAAGCGGCTCGGCGACGTCTATATCTGCGCCCCCGAGGGGCCGCGGAGCGGGGCGTCGAGCGCCTTGACGCTTTACTCGCCGCTGCTGGTCACCGAAGTCGGCCTGCGCTGCTGGAGCGTCAGCGGCAACCCGGCGGATGCCGTCAAGCTCGCGCTCACCGAGCTCGTCGGCGGCCGGCCCGACATCGTCGTGAGCGGCATCAACAACGGCCTCAACTGCGGCTCCAACGTCCTCTACTCGGGGACGGTCGCCGCCGCGCTCGAGGGCGCCCAGGCCGGCATTCCGTCGTTCGCGGTCTCCCGGAAGGTCGCGCCGAACGAGGAGTACCGATCCGAGGCGAAGGTCGCCGCGAAGATCATCGAGAAGCTCGCCGCGGAGCCGGCGGGCGAGAACACCGTCTACAACATCAACATCCCCGCGGGGAAGACCCGCGGCGTCGTGACGACGACGACCGAGCTCATGCCGTACACCGACCGCTACGACCGGCGGGTCGACCCGCGCGGCCGCGTCTACTACTGGCTCCGCGGCGAGCCGCCCCGCAGCACCAAGAGCAACGGCCACCTCACCGACGAGGCCGCCGTCGCGGGCGGATACGTCGCCGTGACTCCCCTGAGGCGGAACCTGACCGACGAATCCCTCCTCCAGCAGCTGGCCCGCATTTATCCCGTCAGGAAGTAGCGCCCATGCTCTCGGAGTTCATCCGGTCCGAACTCGAGGAACTCCGCCGCGCCAGCCTCGTGCGCGAGCCGCGCGTGATCGACCGCATCCGCGGGCCGCTCGTCACGATCGACGGCCGCGAGCTGACGTCGTTCTGCTCGAACGACTACCTGGGCATCGGCCAGGATCCTCGCCTCGCCGAGGCGGCCGGCCGCGCGGCGCGGGAGCACGGCTGGGGCGCCGCCTCTTCCCGGGCGCTGTCGGGCACGACTAGGTGGCACGTGGCGCTCGAGGAGGCGATCGCCGAGTTCAAAGGCGCTCCCGCCGCGCTGCACTTTCCGTCCGGGTACGCAGCCAACCTCGGCCTGATCGCCACGATCGCCGACCGCGACACCCTGATCGTGTCGGACGAGCTCAACCACGCAAGCCTGATCGACGGCTGCCGGCTCTCGCGCGCCACGGTCGCGGTCTATCCGCACCGGAACGTCGAGGAGGCGGCCCGGCTGCTGCGGCAGGAGGCGAAGCGGAAGTTCGTGCTGACGGACACCGTGTTCAGCATGGACGGCGACCTCGCGCCGCTGGACGAGCTCCGGCGGCTCGGCTCGGACGTCGTGATCGACGACGTCCACGGCCTGGGCGTCTTCGGGCCCAACGGCCGGGGCAACCTCGACGTGCCGATCCAGACGGGAAACCTCGCGAAGGCGGCCGGAGGCTCGGGCGGATTCGTCGTGGGGTCGCGGGAGCTGATCGAGCTCCTCCGAAGCCGCGCGCGGGCGTTCCTGTTCACGACCGCGCCGCCGCCGGCCGCGTGCGCCGCGGCGGTCGAGGCGCTCCGGCTGGTCCGCTCCGGCGCGGAGCGGCGGGAGAGGCTGTGGAAGAACATCCGGCTCCTCGGGGCGCAGTCGCCGATCCACACCGTGATCCTCGGATCCAACGAGCGGGCGCTCGAGGCGAGCCGCCGGCTCTTCGAGCTCGGCTTCTTCGTCCCGGCGATCCGCCCGCCGACCGTCGCGCCCGGCACGGCGCGGCTCCGCATCACCGTCACCGCGATGCATGAAAGGGAACAGATTGAAGCGCTCCTCGACGCCCTCCGGAAAATCTGAGGCCTGGCGGGCCCGCGACCGCAAGGTCCTCTGGCACCCCTTCACGCAGCAGAAGCTGTGGATGGAGGAGGACTTTCCCGTCATCGCCCGCGGGAAGGGCGCCACGCTGATCGACGCGGACGGCCGGAAGTACCTCGACGGCGTCTCGAGCCTCTGGTGCAACATCCACGGACACGCCCGGCGCGAGATCAACGCCGCGATGAAGAAGCAGCTCGATCTCGTCGCCCACGCGACGTTCCTCGGGCTGACGAACCCCGCGGCGATCGAGCTCGGCGAGAAGCTCGTCAAGATCGCGCCCAAGGGGCTGACCCGGGTGTTCTACTCCGACAACGGGTCGACCGCGGTCGAGGTGGCCCTCAAGATGGCGTTCCAGTACTGGCAGCAGAACGGGCGGCCCGACCGGACCAAGTTCGTCACGCTCGACACGGGCTACCACGGCGACACGATGGGAGCCATGAGCCTGGGCGGCATCGAGCTCTTCCACGGCGTCTACAAGCCGCTGCTCTTCCGCACGATCCGCGGTCCCACGACGTACGCGTACCGGTGCGATCGGGCGACGAGCCTCGAAGCGTGCGGCAAGCACTGCCTGGAGGATCTCGAGGCCATCCTGAAGACCCACTCGCGGGAGATCGCGGCGCTCGTCGTCGAGCCGCTCCTGCAGGGCGCCGGCGGCATGATCACCCAGCCGCCGGGATTCGTGAAGTCGCTGCGCGCGCTGTGCGACAAGTACGACACGTTCCTCATCGCCGACGAGGTCCTGACCGGCTTCGGCCGCACGGGCCGCATGTTCGCGTGCGAGCTCGAGGAGGTGACCCCGGATTTCATGGCGGTCTCGAAGGGGCTCACCGGCGGCTATCTCCCGCTCGCCGCCACCCTCACGACCGAGAAGGTCTACTCGGGATTCCTGGGCGACTTCAAGGACCGGCGGACGTTCTACCACGGCCACACCTACACGGGGAACCCGCTGGCCTGCGCGGCCGCGCTCGCGGCGATCGCGATCTTCGAGCGCGACAAGGTCCTCGAGAAGACGCGCAAGAAGATCCACCTGATGGGCAACCTGCTGCAGGACTTCTACACGATCGACCAGGTGGGGGACATCCGCACGTGCGGCCTCATGGCCGGGATCGAGCTCGTAAAGGATCCCGCGACGAAGGAGCCGTACCCCGCGGAGCTCCGGATGGGCCATCGCGTGACGCTCGAGGCGCGCCGCCGGGGCGTGATCGTCCGGCCGCTCGGCGACGTCCTGGTCCTGATGCCGCCCCTTGCGATCACGGAGGCGGAGCTCGAGAAGCTGGTGGCCGTGCTGGTGGAGTCGACGAAAGCGGCGCTTATTTCTTGAGCGACATCGCGGCCCGGAGGAAGCCCTCGCGGAAGACCTTCTCGGCTTCGTCGGCCCGGCCGTTCAGCTCGCGCGCCGTGGCGAGGTAGAGCCGCGCGAGGTCGTCGCGTCCCTCGCAGAAGAAGAACAGCGCCGCCTTCACGTAGCTCACCGCCTCTTCCGCGGGCAGCGACCGGCCGAGCGTCCAGCCGACCAGCAGATCGGCGTGGAGCTTGTCCAGCGGAGCCTCGTCCCCCGTCTCGAAGACGATCCGGTCGGCCTGGATTCGGGAGATCTTTCCGATCACCCGCTTGCCGTCGGTCAGCGTGAGGACCGCGTCCTGTCCGACCTTCGCCTTCGCGGTTTTCAGGAACGCCTCCCAGAACGACGAGGCGTCGGCCACCGACGCGCGCTCGGCGGCAATCTCGTCCTTCAAGACGGCGTTGGCGCTCGAGGCCGCACTCAGCTCGCGGAGCGCCTCCTCGTACTGCCTCGCCCGGACGAATCCGAGGACTCGAGGCGCGACCTCCAGGCGGAACGCCTTCCGGGCATCGTCCCCCTTCCGGAGCACCGCATGCTTTGCGTGGGCGGCCGCGGCGGTCGTGAGCTGGTCCATCGCGGTCTTGCACTTCGCCGCGACCTCGGGGATCGCGCTGCGGCCGAGCGCGTCGAAGAGCGCGGAGGCGCCGGAATAGTCGCCCTTCGTCGTCAGCTCCTTCGCGCGGGCCGACGTCTCGTTGAACGCCAGGCGGGACGCGCTCTGGATCGCGCCGATCTCGAGGTCCGCCCGGCGCTTGAGCGCCTCGCGCGTCTGGCCGCTCTTGTAGTTCTGGATCGTCTCGATGGCGTCGACGTAGTGGCCCGCGGCGGCGAGCGACTGGGCATCTTTGCGGGTGGAGTCGAACTCGCGGTCCAGGAGGGTCTGGAGCGACGCCGAGGCCGCCCGGAACTTCTCGTCGGCCTTCCGGGCCCACGTCGAGGTGGGGTAGGTGGTCACGACCTCCCGCCAGTGGGCGATCCGCTTCTCGTATTCGCCGGGCTCGGCCCGTTCGAACGCTTCCGCCCTGTCGTAGAGCTCCTTGGCCTTGCGCTCTTCTCCGGAGTCCCGGGGCTCGTCGGATTTCGACTTCCCGGCCTTGGGCTTGTCGGACGTCGGCGCGGACGCTTCCGGAGTCGAGGCGGGCGCGACGTTCGGAGGAGGCGACGGATTGCGAAAGACGACCAGGAGCGCGACCGCGATCGAGAAGAGTCCCGCCGCCGCGATGGCGATCGCGACGAACAGGGGCCGCCGCGACGGTCCTTCGGGTTCGACCGGGAGCAGCGGTTCCGGAGGGTCGGACATCAGGGCACGATGCTTTCGAGCGGAAGGTCGTAGGTCGAGAAGAGGGTCGATTCGACGGGCCACCCCTTCCGCGCCTGCTCCTCCCACCAGGTCTTCTCGTCGTCCTGCACCGTCTTCCGGTTCGTCGTCCACCACGTCTCGAAGTGGACCAGGTTGATCTGGTTGATGCCGGTGAGCTTGCGGAGGAAGTGGAGACAGATCCGGTGGGTCTCGTTGTCGGTCGAGCGGGCGCCTTCGATGAGCGTCGGAATCCCCGGCTTGCCGAGTTTGAGAAGCGAGACGGCGGAGTCCTTCGTGTACGCGCCGACGGTCTTGAGGAGCATCGGCCCGGCGGTCTTGTCGCCGATCGCGCCCAGCTGGCGGATCGTCTCCGACTGGATCCGCGGGCTCCGGTTCCGCGTGAGCAGTTCCTTGAGCTGGGGGATCGCCAGCGCGTGGAACCGGCGGAAGACCGACGCGAACTCCGCGCGATCGTGATGCGTCGTGGGGGGCGCATCCTCGAACCAGCCGAAGACGAAGTCGAAGGCCGCGCGGTCTCCGGCGGCGTGGAGGATCGTGAACGCCGCGGCGCGCCGCGGGGTCTCGGTCTCCTTCCGGGCCCAGCCGAGCGACTTCAGCACCGTCGCCGAGTCCATGTACGTCAGCCCGTCGGCGATCGCCCGGAGGACCGCGGGATCGTGCTCGCCCTCCAGGAGCTTGAGCAGCGCGGAGAGATGGAGGGGCGACGGCGGATGGGTGAGCCGCTTCACCGCCTCGTGGCGCCGCTCGGCTACCGGGCTGGAGAGCTCCTGCAGCGCCGCCCCGAGCCCCGGGCCCAGGTCCTCGGCCACGACCCACGGCCGCTGGGCGGCGGCCGGGGGAGTGAACGTGAACGCAGGCTCCTCCAGGACGATCCCGGGAGTCTTTGCGCCGCCGCCGATGGCGACGTCGGTCGTCGCCGCGCCGCGGCAGAGGCGGATGAACTGCATCATGACCTGGATCGATCCGGGGATCGACGAGAAGGACGGCCCCGTGTAGTGGGGCTGGAGGTACTGATAGGTGGCGACCGCGCCCTGGGCCACTTCCATCGCCAGCGTCAGCTTCTGGTTGCGGACGGGGTTCGACTCGTCGAGCTGCGAGGCTTCCTCGTACAGCCGCTTCGCCTCGCGGAACCGGTCGTCGGCCCGCTGGATCACGTCGCGGAGGTTCTCGAACGTGAGGCCGACCTCCGCCTCGGGGAACCGTCGGGGGCCGGTGATGGTCTGGACGACGTAGGCGCCGCCGTCGCGCGTGACGGGACCTTCGAACTTCTCGCCTTTCTTGGTGATCAGGACCGTGTCGCCGGCGAGGAGCCATCCGAGAAGGGCGAGTTTGGCCAACGGCGGGGCGTGCATCAGTTAGTTATACACCCTGGCTAAGGCAATGGGTACGATTGGCCCCATGGGTCGTCCCGAGGCGTGGAGCGAGCTGGAAGGAATCTACGCGGACCTCGAGCGCGAGCTGTCCACGCTGCGTCCCCTCTGCCGGCGATCCAGCAAGTGCTGCCGCTTCAAGGAGTACGGGCATCAGCTCTGGACCACGTCGGCCGAGCTCGACTATCTCGTGGAGCACGAGGGGCTGCCCGCCGCGTCGGGCTCCGAATCCGGGACCTGTCCCTATCTGAAGGACGGCCTCTGCGGCGTGCGGGACCATCGCATGCTCGGCTGCCGGATCTACTTCTGCGATCCCGCCTACGCCTCCGCGATGGCGCCGCTCTACGAGAAGTATCACGCGCGGATCAAGGAGCTCCACCGGCGTCACGGCCTGTCCTACGAATACGTGGAGTTCCTGACGGCCGTGGACCGTCGTCTCGGGGCGCCCTCGTAGCGCGTCGATTGGCACGGAGCTTGCGGTTCCATCGGTCATGGAAGTCACTCCCGACGGCGAAGCGCTGCGACGGCTCCGGAAGGTCGGAGGCCCCGATCTCGTCCGGAAGATGATCCAGCTCTTCCTGGAGAACCTTCCGGTCCGGATGGAGACGGCCCTTGCGGGGTTCCGCGGAGCGAACTGGTCTGAGGTCGAACGGATCGGCCATTCCCTCAAGTCGAGCGCCGCCTATCTGGGTCTCCGCGAGGTTTCCGAACGGGCGGCGGCCCTGGAGCTCCTCGCGGCCGGCGGCGGCGGGAACGACGTGGAACCGCTGCTCCGGGATCTGTCGGCCGCCGTCCCCGACCTCCAGAGCCGTCTCCTCCAGGTCGTCCAGGCCCTCTAGTCTGCCCGACAAAATTGTCGGGTTCCCCTCCGGTTTTGATCCGCGCCCTCTCGCCCCGCATGGCGCCCCGCTGGCATGCGGTTTGCATTCATGCGGCTGAGTTCGGAGGAAGGTGAGTCATGCGCGAACTGAGAGCGTGGTACCGGAACCGGCTGCCGACCCGGATCGCCGCCCTGGAAGCGGCGCTCGACGGGGTCTGCCGTCAGGACGCCGAGTCGGTGGACGCGATCCGACGGATCGCCCACCAGCTGCGCGGATCCGGGGCGACGTACGGCTTCCCCGAGATCTCCGAGACCGCGCGCGCGGCGGAGGAATCCGTCGATCGGGACCTGCCGGCGGCGCTCAAGTCGCTGCTCGAGACGCTCCGCCTCGCCGCCGAAAGCGGCAGCGATGACCGCGCGGCGATCCTCGTGATCGACGACGACCTCGATCTCGCGAACTACATGAAGCTCCTCCTCGAAGGGCCCGGACGGGAGATCCACCTGGCCCACACGGGCGCGGAGGGGCTGGCGCTGATCGAGAAGAAGGAGATCTCGCTGGTCGTGCTCGATCTGATCCTGCCCGACACCGACGGCCGGAATCTGCTGATGAAGCTCCGCGAGAAGCTGGCGACCGCGACGATCCCGGTGGTCGTGGTGACGGTCAAGAGCGCCGCGCAGGCGCGCGCCGAGTGCCTGGCCCTGGGCGCCGACGAATACCTCGAGAAGCCGGTGACGCCCGAAGCGCTTCGGAACGCCGTGTTCGGGCGGCTGCGCGCGGGATCGGACATCGTGCGGGAGTTCCGCCGCGATCCGCTCACGGGGCTGCCCAACCGGGCGGCGTTCCATGAGGCGTTCGACCGGGCCCGGTACGTCGCTTCCGTCGCCGGCGAGCCGCTCACGGTCGCGCTGCTCGACGTCGACCACTTCGACCTGGTGAACGACGCCTGCGGCCGTCCGGTGGGCGATCAGGTCCTTCGATGCGTCGCGAGCGTGATCGCCAAGTCGCTCCGCGGGACGGATTTCATCGCCCGCTGGGGCGGCGAGGAGTTCGCCGTAATGTTCCCCCGGGCCGAGCCGGACCATGCGGTGAAGGCCCTCAACCGCGCGCTCGAGGCGCTCCGAAATGAATCGTTCCAGGTCGGCGACGACCGGACGCTGCAGGTCACGTTCTCCGCCGGAGTCGCCCCCGTGACGGACGGCCTGACCGCCGAGGAGGCGCTGGCCGAAGCCGACCGCTATCTCTACCTCGCGAAGCAGTCGGGGCTCGACCGCGTCGTTTCGCCGCAGGACAAGGTCGAGCCGCCGCGCCGCCGCATTCTTCTCGCCGAGGACGACGAGATGATCACGCTGGTGATCCGTCGGCTGCTGGAGCGCGAGGGATACGACGTGACCACGTGCTCGAACGGATCGGCCGCGCTGGCCTCGATCTACGAGAACCACTACTCCATGATCCTCTCCGACATCCTGATGCCGCAGCTCGACGGCTTCCAGCTCCTCCAGCGGGTGCGCCAGATGCCGGAGACCGAGCGGACCCCGGTGGTGATGCTGACGTCGATGGGGAAGGACCAGGACGTCCATCGCGGCTTCGAGCTCGGCGCGGACGACTACATCGTGAAACCGTTCAGTTCTTCCGAGCTGCTGTCGCGCGTGCGGCGGCTGCTCAAGAAGGTTGCCTAAGAGGGAAGGGTGAGGCCATGAATCTTTACCGGATCCTGGTGGTGGACGACGAGATCGATTCGATCCTGCCGGTGACGGCCGCGCTGACGGACGCCGGGTACGAGGTGCTGACGGCGAAGGACGGATGGGAAGGGCTCTCCAAGGCCCGACGGCTGAAGCCCGACCTGGTCCTCCTGGACGTGAAGATGCCGCAGATGGACGGCTGGACGTTCATGAAGTTCGTCCGGGCCCATCGCGATCTCGCGTCGATCCCGGTGATCTTCCTCACGGGCACCGGCGGCCTGGCGGACCGCGAGCGGAGCCGGAGCCTGGGCGCCGAAGGGCACCTGCTCAAGCCCGTCGAGCCCGACCGTCTGCTGAACGAGGTGGCCGCGGTGCTCGATCGCCGCGGCGCGGCGCGGGCGACGACGTCCCGCGCGGAGGCGGAGGCGGCCGAGGCGAAAAACCGGCTGCGCATGAGCGGGCGGATCGATCAGCTGGGCCTGCTTTCCCTGTTCTCGATCCTGGGCGCCGGCGAGCGGACGGGCGTGCTCGAGGTGATGCGGGGCCCCGCGGGAGATCGCGGCCGGATCCTCATGCGCCGGGGCCGGGTCGCGAGCGCCCGCGTCGAAGGGATTCGGTCGACGTCCGGGCTCGACGCGCTGGAGAACCTGGCCCGCTGGCGCGAAGGCGCCTTCACGTTCATCGAGGAGGAGATCCTGATCCCCGAGGACGCGACCGCCGCAGTTCCCAGGGTTTAGGGCGTCTTCTCGGCGATTCCGTGCAGGTGCACGGGGCTTTGCTTCTTGCGGAACCGCATGTTGAGCAGCTCGACGAGGAGCGAGAAGGCCATCGCGAAGTAGATGTAGCCCTTGCTCACGTGGCCGCCGGCGCCTTCCGCGACCAGCATGACGCCGATCAGCAGCAGGAAGCTGAGCGCCAGGATCTTCATGCTCGGGTGGCGGTTCACGAACGATCCGATGCCCCCGGCAAAGACGAGCATCACGCCCACCGCGATGATCATGGCCGCGGCCATGATCTTGAGGTCGTTGGCCATCCCGACGGCCGTGATGACCGAGTCCAGCGAGAACACGATGTCGAGCAGCAGGATCTGGACCAGGATGAGGCCGAACGAGCCGGCTCCGCCCGCCGTCGTCTCCGCTTCGTGGGCGCCTTCCAGCTTGTCGTAGATCTCGTGGGTCGACTTCCCGATCAGGAACAGTCCGCCGATCAGCAGGATCAGGTTCTGTCCGGTGACGTCGAGTTTGAAGTTGAAGATCGCCAGGCTGATCGTGAACAGCGTCGTCTTCAGGCTCATGATCCACTTGATGGCGCCGAGAAGCCCCAGTCGGATGATCAGGGCGAGCGTGAGCCCCAGCTTGCGGGCCTTGGGCTGCTGCTCCGGGGGCAGCTTTCCGGTGAGAATGGAGATGAAGACGATGTTGTCGATGCCCAGGACGATTTCCATGAGGCTCAGGGTGAGGAGGCTGACCAGGGCCTCGGGCTTGAGGAAGACGTCCATGTCGGCGATTCTCCAAGAAGGACGGCAAAGTATAGGAAAGCGTTCCGAGGCTTGGCAATCGCCCGGGCGAGGGAATACCGGCACCGCGATGGGTGTCGAACGGTAACTATAATGTGACAGGGACCCGGACGGCCGATTCAATTGCTTTCAAGGTTTGGGGGGCTATAATGGTCGTAAATCCCCCCGACCGGGCTGGGGCTATTCGGGGGCGTGCATCGTCAATGGGAACTCGGGCATGAGCACGGATGCGGGAAGCAAGGCCGACTACACGTTCGGTCAGATTGCGATCCGTGAGAACGTCTGCACGTTCGAGCAGGTCAAGGAGTGCCTGGACATCCAGGCCAAGCTGCGCACCCTCGGGATCGAACCCAAGAAGCTCGGCGAAATCCTCATCGAGAAAGGCTACCTCTCTCCCGAACAGGCCGTCACCGTCGCCAAGGCCCAGATGTCGACCGCGGCGACCACCGCCGGCAAGCTGAACATCCCGGGCTACGAGCTGATCTCCAAGATCGGCCAGGGCGCGATGGGCACCGTTTTCAAGGCGAAGCAGGTCTCGATGGACCGCGTGGTCGCCATCAAGGTGCTCTCGCCGAAGTACTCGAAGGACCGGGTCTTCGTCGAGCGGTTCCTCCGCGAGGCGCGCGCGGTGGCCAAGCTCAACCACGAGAACATCATCACGGGCATCGACGTCGGCGAGGCCAACAGCCACCACTACTTCGTGATGGAGTTCGTCGACGGGTCGCCCGTCACGGGCCTCATGAAGCGCGACGGCCGGCTCGACGAGCAGCGCTGCCTGAAGATCGGCATCCAGGTGGCCCGCGCCCTCTCCCACGCCCACAAGCACGGCATCGTCCACCGCGACGTCAAGCCCGAGAACATCATGCTGACGTCCGTGGGCGGCGCCAAGCTCTGCGACCTCGGCCTGGCGAAGCAGACCAAGGGCGACGCCGACGTGACGATGGACGGCACGAGCGTCGGCACGCCCAACTACATCTCGCCCGAGCAGGCCCGCGGCGAGGAGAAGATCGACATCCGGTCCGACATCTATTCGCTCGGCGCCACGCTCTACCACATGTCCGTGGGCGGTCCGCCCTTCTCGGGCGCGAACCCCATGGTGGTGATGACGAAGCACGTCACCGAGTTCGCCGAGCCTCCCAAGAAGCGCTGCCCGTCGCTCTCCGAAGGCTTCAGCAACCTCGTCATGAAGATGATGCAGAAGCGGCGCGAGGACCGGCCGCAGGATCCGGAGGCCGTCATCCAGGACATGGAGCGGCTCCTCAACGGCGAGCCGATCCGGACGGCCGCCCCCGTCGACCGCACGCCGACCTCGGTGCCGCGGCCGTCCACCCATCACGGCCATACGGGCCGCGCCCACAGCTCTCCGTCGTCGGCGATCCTGCCCGCGGCGAGATCCTCGTCGGGCGGCGCGATCGCGGCCGCCCTCCTGGGAGTCGCCGCCATCGTGGGGGCGATCGTCTTCTTCTCTCGCGGCGGCGAGGAGACCGTGCGGCCCGTGACCCCGAAGAACACCGCGACGAACAATCCTCCGCCCGTCACTCCCGTCGGCGTCGATCCCGAGGAGCGGGCGAAGAAGGACATCCTGCGGTTCCGCGAGCTCGTCGATTCCCAGCTCGGCAACACCGCGAAGGGCGACCGCTTCACCGAGCCGTACTCGACCATCCACCGGATGATCGAGAAGAGCAAGAGCCTCAACGACTTCGCGGCCCAGAAGCTCTGGACCGAGGAGCTGACAGACTACACCACGAAGGTCAACGACCTCATCAAGTCCCGGGTGTGGGCCGGCGTCAAGGCGAAGGCCGATCCGCTCCTGGCCGACAACCAATACACCAAGGCGATCGAGGAGCTCAATCGCTTCGAGGACGTCTACAAGTACTTCCGCAACGACGACAAGGTCGAGCGGACCACCGCCGGCCGTGAGCACCAGGAATACGTCGACCGGGCCATCAAGCGCCAGACCGAGGAGTTCGTCCTGAGCCGGCGCACCGCCGACATCGCGTTCAACGATCCGAAGCAGCGGGACGAGGCCTACAACATCCTGGCGGGCGCCGAGGTCGGCGCGAGCGCCGAGCAGCGCGGCGAGATCCAGCGGACCCGCCTCGATTACCTCCAGCGCGACGTCTCCTCAGTGCTCCAGACCGGCGGCGCCGACGCGATGAAGAAGGCGCTCGACCGGATCGACGTCCTCAAGAAGGGCCAGCAGAGCAACGCGCAGGCGGTCGCCATGCTCGACCAGCTGGTGGCGAAGATCAAGACTGACGCGAAGGACGCGACGACGATGGCGTCGTCGCAGGCCCTCGCGGTCTATACCGGCAGCTTCCGTCCGGCGTGCGACGACGCGCTGAAGCGGAGGGACCTGGCGGCGGCCCGCAAGGCGCTCAACGACATCTACTTCGCTTCCTCGCCGCAGCTCCAGGCGATGTTCCTTCCGGCGTCGACGGACACATCGGTCCTGAAGGCGTTCCTCGACCCGGCGCGCGCGGCCGCCGGCGACACGAAGAAGATCATCGCGATGGCGGAAGAGGGCATCAAGTTCACCGCGCTCCGCGCCTCCCAGTACGAGGCGGCGCGGGAGCTCTACGTGGATCTCCGCAACACCGCGCTCGTCGAGGAACTGATCGACCAGGCGGGCGCGGGCGCCTCGATCGTGAGCCGCGACCCCGCGAAGTTCAAGACCGGCTTCTCGCCCATGCTGAGCCTGGCCGCCTCGGCCGAGCTGGCGCCGCGGAAGGCGGGCGAGGGCCTCGTGCTCTCGGTCACGCTTCCGTCGGGCAAGAGCTCCATCGCCCTTTCCCCGGCCGGAAAGCTGTCGCTGCCGGAGGACGACATCGTCGCCCTCGCGCGCCGCTCGCCCGGCGCGGCGTCCGATCCGCTCCTGCCGCTCAAGGCGTTCTATCTCTACATCTTCGCCGACCGTCCGCGCGAGGCGAAGGACTGGCTGGACAAGCTGACCTCGCCCGAGTCGCGGATCGGCACCGAGCGGTTCACCGACCGCTTCAAGGGCATGACCTCCGCGCGCGAGGAGGAGGACGCGAAGAAGGCGTTCGGCGAGGCGTGGGACCTCTTCCACAAGAAGAAGGACGCGCTCGGCGGGTCGAAGAAATTCAAGGAGATCCTCGAGCGGTATTCCGGCACCGAGTACATGAGGACCAAGGTGCCGCCGCACAACAAGACCCGGATCGAGGTCGTCCAGGAGCTGTTCGGCGGCGCCGAAGGCAAGCCCAAGGGGATGCGGCCCGCGATGCGCGACCTGTTCGCGGGCGCGGACGTCAAGGATCTCGGCCGCGGCCGCTACGAGATCACCTACGCGGGATTCAAGGACGACCGGGAGATGTCCCACTTCGCGGTCGCCGACGGCCAGGTCCAGCTCCAGCGCGTGCCCGGCGGCCTCGGGATGCAGGGCAGCGGGCTGGTCGCCTTCAACGCGCCGATGAAGGGCAACGTCTCCATCGACGTGTCGTTCCGGCCGATGGGCGACGGCGGCCTCGGCCTGTTCCTCCATGCCGACGGGAACCGCTCCGGATTCCTGGCGGTCGTCGATCTGCCGGTGCCCAACACGTCGCTCGACGCGATCTTCCGCATGCCGGTCGGGGAAGGGGACCGGGCGCTGCAGGCGCTGATCGCGCAGGGCGGAACGGGCCTGCAGCTGACGAAGAACGCGCCCAACACGGCGTCCTTCTCCCGCGACGGGACGAAGCTCAAGTTCACCGTGAACCGCGGGGAGCTCTCGGGCGACAGCCCCGCGTTCAGCGAAGGGAAGATCGGCATCGGCGTGATCAACAACGGCGCGGTGTTCGACCGCATCAAGATCGCCGGCGAGATCGACGCCGCGTGGCTCGAAGGCGAACTGCGCCGCCTCGAATCGAAGTAACCCCTGCCCGTAACCCGTCCCCGGGTGGGGATTCTCGGTTACCGGTTCCAGGTTACGGGTTACCTTGACTGTCCCTCGAGTGTAGTAAGATCATACTTCCACATTAGGACTCCCGAATGAGCAAGATGATGGCGGCGGTGCTTCACGACTTCAACAGGCTGGAGCTCGAGGACGTCGACCGTCCCGCGCCGCTGGCTCCGGGGACCGTGCTCGTCCGGATCAAGTCGTGCGGGATCTGCCAGACGGACTACAAGGCGATCAAGGGGATCCGGCGCAACGTGAAGTTCCCCCTGATCCCCGGCCACGAGCCGTCGGGCGTCGTGGCGGAGGTGGGGCCCGGCGTGCTCCACTTCAAGCCGGGCGACGAGGTGATCTGCCAGCCGTCGGGCTTCTGCGGGTTCTGCGGCCACTGCCGGGTCGGCAACACCCACTACTGCGAGCACGCGTTCACGACGGGCGGCGACGGCCCCGAGGAGGTCTGGGCCGGCGCGTTCGCGGAGTACATGCTGACGCGCGAGAGCTGCCTGTTCCGCAAGCCGAAGAACATCTCCTTCGACGCCGCCGCGCTCACGGAGCCCCTGTCGGGCGCGTGGAAGGGCGTGATCCAGTACAGCCAGATGCAGGTCGGCGACGACGTGGTCGTCATCGGCGTCGGCGGGATCGGCCTGCTCTGCCTCATGGTCGCGAAGGCGGCGGGGCCGGGGCGGCTCATCGCCGTCGATCCCAGCCCGGTGGCGCGGAAGAACGCGCTCGCGCTCGGCGCGACCCATGTCGTCGATCCGACCGACGGCAAGGCGAAGGAGCGCGTCTACGACCTCCTGCCCGGCGGCCCCGATCTCGTCGTGGAGGCCGCCGGCGCGATCAGCGCGGTGCGGCTCATGGTCGACCTCCGCCGCCGCGGCACCCGCTGGAACGTCTTCGGGATCACGACGCACGAGAAGTTCGAGCTCGACGGCGGCCTCACCCATTTCCTCGAAGGCCGCATGGACGCGAGCTTCGGGACCACGTCGATGGCGATGCAGCAGGCGATCCGGCTCATCGAGCGCGGCGTGATCGATCCCGGGAAGATCGTCTCCCACCGGGTGCCCCTCGGCAAGATCCACGAGGCGATGGACATCATGGCGACGCCCGACCGCAACAAGGTCATCGTGCTTCCGTAGATGGACGCCGCCGCGCTGGAACGCCGGGTCGTCTCCAAGGTTTCGTGGAGGCTGCTGCCGTTTCTCTTCCTGCTTTATGTCATCGCGTACATCGACCGCATCAACGTCGGTGTCGCCAAGACGGCGATGTCCAGGGATCTCGGACTCGACCCCGAGCTCTTCGGCGCAGGCGCCGGAATCTTCTTCATCGGCTACTTCCTGTTCGAGGTGCCCAGCAATCTCATCCTCACGCGCGTCGAAGCCCGAGTCTGGATCGCGCGGATCATGGTCTTCTGGGGCATCATCACGGTCTGCACGATGTTCGTCCGGGGACTGACGAGCTTTTACGTTCTGAGGTTCATCCTGGGGGCGGCCGAAGCGGGATTCTTCCCCGGCATTCTCTTCTACCTCACCCGATGGTTCCGGGCACGGGACCGGGCGCGGGCGATCTCGCTCTTCATGACCGCCGGAACGCTGGCGGGGTTGATCGGAAACCCGTTGTCGGGAGCTCTCCTCCACCTGGACGGGATCGGAGGATTGAAGGGCTGGCACTGGCTGTTCCTCCTGGAGGGAATCCCGGCGATCCTGCTGGGGATTTCGGTTCTGTTCCTCCTGACAGAGTCCCCCGAGAAGGCGCGCTGGTTGACCCCGGAGGAATCCGACTGGCTTCGCGGGGAACTTGCGCGGGAGCAGGCGGGGAAGGGCGAGCGCCATGCCTCGAGCATGCTCGCCGGACTCGCCCATCCCACGGTGTGGCACCTGACGGCCGTCTATTTTCTTCTCGTCACCGGCGCGTACGGCTTCGAGTTCTGGCTGCCGACGATCATGAAGGGGATGAACAAGAGCAGCGACTTCCACGCGGCGCTGCTCTCCGCCGTCCCGTATCTCGTGGCGACCTTCGTGATGGTCGTGGTCGGCCACCACTCGGACCGGACGGGCGAGCGGCGCTGGCATGTGGCCGGTTCGATGTTCGCGGCCGTCGTCGGCTTCTTCGTCGCCGCGAAGATCCAGAATCCGGTGGTCGGGCTGGTGGCGCTGTCGTTCGCCTGGTCCGGGCTGAAGGCGGCGCAGGGGCCGTTCTGGGCGATCCCGCCGGCCTTCCTGAGCGGGACCGCCGCCGCGGGCGGCATCGCCCTGATCAATTCGGTCGCCAACCTCGGCGGATATTTCGGGCCGTGGCTGGCCGGTCGGCTGGAGAAGATGACCCAGAGCTACACCGCCGGATTGATGATGTCGGCGGGCTGCCTGTTCTGTTCGGGTCTCCTCGCGCTGACGCTGCGGCCGCCTACCTCCGCGACAGGAAAAGGCGGATGACGTACCAGAGCAGCAGCATGACCGACGCGAACAGCTGAAGCGACGCGGACACGTGCCGGTCCTCGGGATACTCGTTGAGGACGTTCGACGTATCATAGAGGATCGCGGCGCCCGCGAAGACGATCATGCCCACCGTGAACCAGGTGCCGAGCTGGAAGCCGAAGATCGCGCCCGCCACGATGGCGACCAGCGCCGCGGCGCCGCCCCAGTAGAGCAGCGCGCCGAGGAACGAGAAGTTCTTGCGGGTCAGGAACGCCACGGCGGTCAGGCCCGCGAATCCCAGCCCGGTCACGACGGCGGCGCTCGAGATCACGCCCGGCGCCTTGTAGTTGGCGATGAAGAGCAGCGGCACGAAGATCAGCGCTTCGACCAGGACGTACGCCCCCAGCGCGGCGTACTGGGCGACCATCGATGTGGCCCGATGGGCCGCGGTGGTGGCGATCCAGCTCACCAGGACGAATCCGCCGAGGATCGCGATCCAGGGGACGCTCAGCATCCCTTTTGCGATCGAGACGGCCAGGCCGCTGGAGAAGAAGAAGATTTCGAGGGCCGTGAACGCTCCGACCGCGCCCACCAGGTGGGCGTAGGTCCGGACGATGAACCGCGCCCGGGTGTCGACATCCGCTTCGGCGACCGGACGGGCCCCGACGGTCAGCTCGGCATACGGGCTCATCGCATCTTCCTCCACCGGTTCAGGAGATCGGGAACAACTCCCGGGATAAGGATACCCCGGGATTCCGCCGTCGGCAACCCGGCCTCCTCCGTTTCCCGGCTTCACCGGGCGGCGCCCCCACAGGTAAGATAGACTTTGGAACCATGAGCAGCGAACGAGACCTGGTCGTCGCCCGCGTGTGCCTGGAGAAGGGCTACGCGACGCCGGAGCAGGTCCAGGAATGTCTCAAGCAGGCCTCGTCGAGCGAACATACGTTCCGGCCGGTCGAGGCGGTCCTTCGCCGCTACGGGTACATCTCCGAGGAGGTTTACCGCGAGCTCGCCGCCGTCCAACGGAGCGCGAGAGAGGCGGCGCGGCCGCGAACGTGCGCCACCTGCGGCACCGACTATTCGAGCGACCTCTGCCCGAAGTGCGTCGCGGGGTTCGCCCAGGCGCCCGAGTCGGTGCTGCTCGGGGACGAGGCCGCCCTCCGGTCCGACCGCAGCCCCGGCCCGCTCGATCCCGAGATCGAGAAGGCCGCCGCCGACCCGGCCAACCGGTTCGGGAAGTACATCCTGCTTCGGGAACTCGGCGCCGGAGGCATGGGCATCGTGTTCAAGGCGTGGCAGACCGACCTTCGCCGCATGGTCGCGCTCAAGTTCATCCGCGGCGTGGAGGCCCACCAGGACCTCGAGCGGTTCTTCCGCGAAGCCCAGCTCTCCGCCACGCTCTCCCATCCCGGCATCGCGCCGATCTACGAGAGCGGCGTCCACGAGGGGAAGCACTTCTTCGCGATGCAGTACGTCGAGGGCGCGAGGCTCGACCAGTTCCTCGCGGCCACGCCGAGGCCCGCGCTCCGCAAGGCCGTCGAGATCCTCGCCCACGTCGCCGAGGCGGTCGAGTACGCCCACGAGCACGGGATCATCCACCGCGACCTCAAGCCCGCCAACGTGATGGTCGACGGCCGCGGTCGGGCGTTCGTGCTCGACTTCGGCCTGGCCAAGTCCGTCCGCACGGGATCGAGCCTCACCGGCTCCGGGTTCGCCGTCGGCACTCCGAGCTACATGTCGCCCGAGCAGGCCCAGGGCGAGACCGACCGCATCGGACCCCGGAGCGACGTCTACGCGCTCGGCGCCATCCTGTACGAGATTTCCACGGGCCGGCCGCCGTTCATCGGCGACCAGCTCGTCCAGATCCTGGTCGACGTGGTCCAGCGCGAGCCCGTTCCGCCGCGCAAGCTCAACCCCAAGATCCACCCGGAGCTCGAGACCGTCGCGCTCAAGGCGCTCGAGAAGGACCCGATCCGCCGGTACGCCACGGCCGGGGAGTTCGCGGCCGACCTGCGCCGGTGGCTGGACGGCGAGCCGGTCCTCGCCCGCCCGGCGGGGACGGTGTCGCGGTTCGTCCGCCGGCTGCGGAAGCACAAGCTGGCGACCGCGGGCGCGGCGGCGATCCTGATCGGGTCGGCGCTCGCGCTCGGCACCTGGGCCTTCCGCGCGAGCGAGCAGCGCACCCGATCGGACGCCAAGCCGTACTATGAAGAAGCGGCGAACCTCTTCGACGCGGCGGACAGGGTCCGCTTCATGGCCAAGCCCTCCGACGACGCCCTCGTGCAGTACCGCGCCCGGCTCAAGAAGGCGAAGGAGAACGCCGAGCTCGCCATCCAGCGCGATCCGGGCTTTGCGGACGCCCACTTCCTCCTGGGCCGCATCCACCGGCTCCTGCTGTCGGGCGACGAAGGGACGGCCGACCTGACCCGGGCGATCGAGCTCGATCCCGCCCATCTGCGTGCCTACCTCGAGCGCGCGCTGATGCGACTGGACCTCTATGCCCAGAAGTACAGCATGAAGACGGTGTCCCTGCGCACCTCGACCCACGCGCCGCAATTCACCTGGCCCGAGGGGGACACGAAGCGCGAGGCGATGCTCCAGGAGGTCCTGGCGGACCTGAATGCCGCCGGCCGCCTGGCGGTCCGCGACTACGAGAAGGCGCTGCTCCAGGGGGCGAGCGAGCTCGTGGCCTGGCGGCCCGGGACGGCAGGAGCCCTGGAACGGGCGGAAGAACACCTGCTCCGGGCCCGGTCGCTGATGGCGAACGACCCCACGCCGCTGCGGCTGCTGTCGCTTGTCCGGATGATGCGCGGCGACTTCGCGAAGGCGGCGGAGACCGCGACCGCGATGATCGAACTGACGCCGAGCGACCACGTGCTGCTTTACCAGGCGTCGACCATGATGTTCTTCGCCGACCGGGTCGACGAATCGCTCGCCGTCGCCGAGCGGGCGCTCCGGATCGACCCGCACCACACGAACCTGCTCAACATCAAAGGGAACATCCTGACCCGGAAGCGCGACTTTGACGGCGCGCGCGCGGCGTTCGAGCAGGGGTTGAAGATCCAGCCTCGCAATACGACGATGCTCACGAACCTCGGCTATCTCTACTATCAGATGAGCAAGTACGAGGAGGCCGTCGAGGTCTACGGCCGGGCCGTCGCCGCAGCCCCGTCCGAACCCGACGGCTACGAGGGCCGAGCGGTCTGCTACATGGCCCTCGGGAAGCCCGCGGAGGCGGAGAAGGACATGGACGTCGTGGTCGCGGCGCGGCCGACGTCGGACTCGTACTCGAACCGCGGTGCGATGCGCTCCCGCGGCGGCAAGTACGCCGAGGCCGCGGAGGACTATCGCCAGGCGCTCAAGCTCTCGCCCGACAACGCGGCGGTCCACTTCAATCTCGGCATCCTCTGCGCCCGCCAGGGGAAGTACGAGGAGGCGGTGGAGTCGTACCAGAAGGCGATCGAGCTGGGGCGGGTCCAGGCCGACGGCTACATGGGGCTCACCAAGGCGCTGATCAAGCTCCGCCGGTTCGCCGAGGCCGAGGCGGCGTCGACGAAGGCCATCGAGCTGTCGCCGAATAACGGCGGGTTCTATGCCGACCGGGCGCAATGCCGGGCGGAGCAGGGGATGGTGGGAGAGGCCCTGGACGACTATCTCAAGGCGCTGGAGCGGATGCCCGACGACAGCGGCGTGCTTCGTGACCTCGGACTGATCCACATGAGGGCGCACAAGGCGCCGCAGGCGCTGCCGTATCTTCAGCGCTCGCGCGAGCTCGGCAAGCTCGATGCCGGCCCGCTCCTCGGCGAATGCCTGCTCCAGCTGGAGCGGCTCGAGGAAGCCGAGGCGGCGTTCACGCAGGCGATCAAGGATCTCCCCAAGGATCCGATGGTCCTGTTCGGGCGGAGCCGCGTCCGCCATCCGCTGGGCCGGCGCGCCGAAGCGATCGCCGACCTCGATGCGGCGGTCGCGCTCGCGCCCACGTTCGCCGAAGCGATCGGCCTCCGGGGCGTGATCAAGCTCGAAGACAAACGCCGGGCGGACGCGGCCGTCGACCTGAAGAAGGCGATCGAGCTCAAGCCGTCGCTCAAGCCGGCCTTCGAGCGCTACCTGCTCGAAGCGACACGGGAAGAGTAGCGCACCGGGCGGATCGTCGAGCGGGAACGACATCGGGAGGATTCATCATGAAAGTTCTCGCGCTGGCGCCGCTCCTGCTGCTCGGATTCACGGGCGAGCCGCAGCAGTCCCCGACGGAGTTCGAAGGCGTGCGTCGGGTGTGGGTCACCGCGAGCCAGTGGCCGAACTCGAGGACGCAGGAAACCTTCGCGAAGGATGCGGTCCGCCTCTACGGCGCGCAGAACGGCACCGACCAGGAGAAGGCGCTCGCGATCTACTACCAGGCGATGCGCGTCATGGGCCACGGCGGCGACTATTATCAAGGGCCCGCCGGCAAGGAGGAGTTCGTCCACGATCACTGGATGATCTTCCATGTCTACCCCAAAGCGCTGTGCGAATGGTGGGGCTGGTTTTTGATCGATCTTTGGAAGGCGTATCACGGCAACTGGAGCTTCGACGAGAAGACTGCGGTGGCGCGGAAGGTCAGCATCGTGCCGGGATCGGAGAAGCCGCCGGTGCCAGGATGCGGGGATCATGTCGAAGCCGCGCTTCGGTGGACCGACCCCGACGGCGTTTCCCGCTGGCATCTGTTCGACGGGAACATGGGGTACTTCGCCTATGCGCCGGGCACCACGCGGGTCGCTTCCCCGGAAGAGATCAAGGCGGGGTTTCCAAAGGTGCTGACCCAGCCGCACAATCCGCCCAAGCCCTACTTCGTTCTCTCGTCGAAGCACGGCGACGCCGAGTCGGACCCCGCGTTCCGGAAGTTCCTGGGCAACACCTATCCCTTCAGCTACAGCGGGCAGCGGAAGCTGGTGAAGTACAAGACCGACTTCGACCTGCGGAAGGGCGAATCTCTGCGGCGGCAGTGGTATGACGACCGGAAGCCGGTCGTCCCGCAGCGGTGGAAGGACATCGCGATTTCGGCGATGACCGACGGCTCGGGCAAGTACATGTATGCCGGCGGCGAGCCGAAGGACCCCTACAACTTTCCGGTCCAGCGCCCCTACTTCCGGAACTATCCGGAAATGGGCCTGGCCAAGCCGTTCGGGAACGCCTACACCGTTTACGAGCCCGTACTGACGGACGGCAAGTTCAAGGTCGGAGCGCTCTCCGCCCGCGGCCTGGAGTCGAAGGGCGGCTCGGTCGTCGCGGCGGCATCGGGCGCCGAAGGCGAGGTCGTCTATCAGATGCGGAGCATCTATCCGTTCGCCGAGTCGGTCGTGACCGGCAGCTATCGTCTCGAATCGAAAGGGAAGATCACGGTCGAGTTCTCCCTCGACCAGGGGAAGGAGTGGATCCCGGTCCTGACGGCGGCCGACGTCAAGGCCGAGCCGGTACCGTTCACGATCGATCTCGGCAAGGGCCGGTGGGATCGGGGGTTGCCGTCGACGTACAACATGGCGGACCGCGACTCGCAGTACTGCGACGGCTGGGATCCCGCCAAGGTGGCGGCGGTCAAATTCACCGGCTTCCAGTACCAGGTCCGGGTCAAGATCCTCGCGGACGGCGACGCGGCGAAGGTCGGGCTGGAAGGTCTGAAGTTCGCCAACACGCATCAGCTGAACATCGGAATGCTGCCGACGCTGCTGCCCGGGAAGAATGCGATCACGGTCGACGGCGACGAGCTGTCGCCCGGCTGCGCGCTCAAGGTCGAGTTCGCCTGGATGGAGAACGGGGCGACGAAGACGCGCACGGAGTCCGTCACGAAGCTCCCGCACGTCTTCGAGATCGAGGTTCAGGAGAAGGATCCCCTGAAGGTGAAGTGTCTCCATCAGACCCTCTCGGTGGCGGGCCGCTAGGCGCTACTTCACGTCGCAGATCTCCTCGGCCGCGAAGGTGAAGTCGGCGCGGACCACGCGGCGGTTGTAGACGTCCAGGACGTAGACCGAGCGGTCGGTGATCGCGGCGCCGATCGGCCAGGCCATCGGGAGATCGGGCTGCGCCGACTTGCCTCCCTTGAGCTGGGCGTCGTAGTTCCCGTAGCGTCCGAACGTGAGGATCTCGTTGCCCGCGTTGTCGAGCAGGCGGACGTGGTTGGCCGTCGCGTTCGGGATCGCCAGCCGGCCGTAGCGGTCGAGGTCGAAGCGCGGGATGCGGCAGACGCAGCAGGTCGTGCCGAGATGCGGATGGCTGAAGGGCGAGATGCCCGGATAGAATCCGATCGCGCCCTCGACGGACGTCCCGGTCATCATGTCCGCGTTGCCGGGCACCGACCCTCCGTCGGGCCCGAACTTCACCACGAACCCGGTGACGTGCTTGTAGGCGTCGTTCTTCTCCAGCCCCTTCGGGATGGGGAGATCCTTCGGCTTGACGATCATGCCGACGTAGATGTTGCCCTTCAGGTCCACCCGCACGCCGCCGTTGGCCTGCGGGATCGGGCCGATCACCGTCTGCTTCAGTTCCGTCGGCGTGCCTCCCTTGTGATTGGAGGGGTCCACGAGGCTGCCTTTCCCGTTCAACGGCTTGCCCTCCGCGTCCCAGGCGCTGACGCCGTACTTGACCCAGCCTCCGGTCATCCAGGACATGTAGACTTTTCCGTCTGGCCCCGCTCCGACGCCCTTCTCGCAGTTGCCGATCCCGAACCGGCCGTAGATGTACTTGCTGAGGACGTGCGTTCCCGAAGGATAGGGCGCGGGCTCCAGGTCGCGCGTGAAGCGCTCCAGCGCGCCGCTGAAGCTTTCGCCCGTCTGCATGAACAGGTGGCCGTCGTAGCCGACGGACAGGTCGGTGCCGTGAAAGGGCTTGCCGTTCTTCTGGAGCAGGCCACCCTCACCGGTCGTGCCGTTGTAGCGGGCGAAGAGATTGCCGCCGTCGCTGATGTAGATCTCCTCGCGCGTCGCGTCGACCGAAATGCGGTTGAAGACGTCCAGCGCCCCCGGCTGGGGCGCGAAGGCGGTCTTCACGGCCTCGAAACTCTCGCCCTTGTCCACCAGCATCACCAGGTCCCCGGGCACGCCGGCGCAGTAGACCGCGGTCTGTTTGTCGGACGCGACCAGCGCCATCTGCGGTCCGGCCGTCTTCTGGACGGGGAACTGGTACCGGGCGGCGATCGCGCCCGCCTTGATCTTGAAGACGCCGACGGCGTACTGCCAGTAGCCGGTCGCCTGGCGCGACAGCACGTAGAGGTCTCCGGTCTTTGGATGGACCGCCATCTGATGCGGATGGGGCACGGCGATTTCGCCGGTCTGCTTGCCGGCGGGGTCGAACACCACGATCTTTTCGCGGCCGCGGTCGGCGACATAGACCTGTCCCTTCGCGTCAACCGCGACGCCGTGGACCGGGCCTTCCGAGATGCCGTGGTTCCGGGCGTTCTTCTTCGTCCATTCGCCGCCCACGCCGTCCGTGTGGTCTACCGGGACGGCGGCGAAGAGCTGCATCGTTTCGCCCGCCCCGAACTTCATGCGGTAGACCGCGCCCGGCGGAAACTTGGGGTCGAAGGAATGTCCGTACTGGGTCTTCGAGGAGAAGGGGCCGCTCAGGAAAAGGGCCTTTCCGTCGGGCGACGGCGCGAGGAAGACCGGCCCGCCGCCGGTATTGCGGATCGCGCCGCTCTTGGGCCAGAGCGCCTGGGACGCGAACGAGGAGCCCGGGACGCCGCCGCGCACGTCGAGCCGGTAGACGACGGATCCGTCGGTGAGGATCAGGCCGTCCTTCACGGAGGCCGACACGAGCGTCAGATTCTCCGCGTAGAATTCCGGATTCAGGCTCGAGAGGTTCCGCGGCCGGAAGGTCTTCGCCGCGTCGTCCCACGCCGCCACGTCCTTCATGCCGTCCGGAGGCAGGTCGGCCGGAAACGGCAGGACCGTGCGCACGTAGGCGCCCTGGGGATCGAAGACCCGGATGGTCCGGAAGTTCTGGTTGCGGTTCCCGCCGTGACCCACGATGTAGACGTTGCCGGTCTCGTCGGCCGCGACGGAGGTGATGCCTCCGAAGGTGCAGGGGTCCTCGCCGATGAACCGGCCGAACTTCATGCCCGTCCCGGCGCGGACCCGGATCTTGAACGGTCCGCCGGAAGCGGGCTTGCCGAAATCGTCCAGGCCGTCCCACTCGACGGACTGCGCAAGGCCGGCTTTGAGGGGCTCGGGAGGCGGCGCGGCTCCGCCCAGCACGCCCGCCGCCAGATGGCGCACGACGGCGCCCTTCGGATCCAGCACGGCGACGTCGACGTCCGTGGCCGCCGACACGGCGAACGACACGACGGTCTTCCCGCCGGCCCGGGTCGCCGACGGCTTCTTGGAGAAGGCGACGTCGGGGGACGCTCCCGCGAGCGTCCCGCTCAACACGATCGCCGCGAGCCAGGTGGAGAATCCGCGCATATCCCGCCCTCCGACGCCGCCTCAATCCAGAACGCCCGTTCTGTATACCGTACACCTGGGCTTCCGGCGCCTCCAGAGGTCGACGGATTCACACTGTGGTTGTTTATTTGTCATTCAAGCCCTGGCTCGAGGGCGGATCGGGGGATGAAAGCGGTCAAACCGGACTTCCCAACGCACGGCAGGGTGTCCTAGAGGTCCTTCAGGAACGTCTCCCGGAGGAGCTGGACCCGCGCTTCCAGGGCCGCGACGCGGCGCCGAAGTCTTGCCGCAAGATCTCGGGAGCCGCTCCGCTCGGCGATCGCCGCCCCTTCGATCATCTGAGTGATCGATTTCGTCCAGACGGGGATCATAAGCTCGCAGCAGCGGCGCAGGTCCGCCGCCTGGCGTTCGAACACGTCGTCCAGCCCGACGACGTGCCCCGCCGTGCAGCCGAAGGCGAACGCATAGCTGTCGGTGGTGGACACCGGCACGAGCGGTCCTCCGCACGTCGGGCAGGAGAAGCCGCTGGATTGGTCGCGCAGGAGCTGCCAGTCGTCGCCCGCGACCATCACAGGCCGACCGCCTTGACCTTCTTGGGCCGGGGTTGGATCGAGACGCCCCGCTCGCGACGCACCAGGTTGAAGTTGAAGTGCGTGGCCTGATCGGGTTCGAGGGAGAACTCGAGGCGGCCGACGCGGACGAGGTTGCGCGTGAGATGGTAGAGGAGCCCCTTGTCGTGGCAGAGCTGAAGGACGGCCGGCGGGAGCTCCTTGCACGCGGCATCCAGCCGCAGCTTGGCCTCCTGGAGTCTCGCGGCCAGGAGCTCGCCGCGAGTCACGAACGATTCACCGACTCCGAGCAAGGCGAGCGGCGCCGCATGCTCCCGCATCAGCAAGATCATCGACTCCAGCTCCCGGACCAGGTTGCGGATCAGCAGCCCCGTCCGCACGCCGGTCCGGAACGTCGCCAGGACGTCGGGCTGGGTCGCGAACGCGATGCCGACGAGGCGCTTGGCGTCGCGCCAGTATCGGAAGGCATCCGCACGGAGGCGCTCCGCCATAGCCGCCGGTTCCGGGGGGAGAAGATGGGCGTCCCCCAGCTCCCGTTGACGGCCCTCGATCAGGGTGGCCAGGTCGCGGATGTCCGAAAGCGTCGCGGCGCCTACCCCCCGGAGCTGCAGGCGGGCCTCGTGGCCCTGGGTCGCCGAGATCTGCTTGCCGGCCCATTCGACCAGGGCCGAGGTCGGGGTCGACAATCCCAGCTCGATGCAATCTTCCCGGCTGAGGATGCTCATGGGCAGGTCTCCTGAAGGAGGGGCAGGGTCGGCACCGGATCCAGTTTTAGCAAGAGATGTGCCACGGAGCTGCGCGGACCGGTATTGGTCTACAGGATGGGAGTCCACGCTCCCCTCCAATCCGAAAATCGTGTCGAAATGATCCGCCGGACGATCAAAATGATCTGCTGGGGCAGGCGCCGTCCCCCTCGAACCGAGGGCCCTTCCTTTGCTGTACACCGCGCGGATGATCACGCTGCGGCGGGCGAAGGAACGGATCCGGACGATCACCCGAGGGCAGGAGACCTGGCGTTCGTTCAACTCGGAAAACCCGTTCGACCCCGGTCACGACGGCTTCCGATCCCTCGAGTGTCTCCGCGAAGAATGGCTGGCGCCCGGCGTGGAGTTCGAATATCGCGCGCCCCGCAACCTCGAGATTCTGACGTACGTCTGGAACGGCGCCCTGATCCTCGAGGATCCGGGCGGCCGCAAGATCGCCCTGGAGACGGGGGAATGTCATCGGGCGACCGCGAAGAACGGCTCGCTTTACAGGGGGTGGAACGGCTCGCGGATCGACACGGCTCGGATCTTCCGGGGCTTCGTGACGCCGGACCGCAACATCCTGCAGACGCCCGGAGAGAAGCAGCGCTTCCCGCTCGCGGAGCGCCGCGGCGTCCTGCGTCTGTTGTTCTCCCGCGACGGCCGCGAGTCCTCGCTCCGGCTGCGCCAGGACGCAGGGGTGTATTCGTCGATCCTCGATTCCGGCCGCCATCTCGTGCACGAGCTCTCTTCGGGCCGGGGCGCGTGGCTCCACCTGGTGAAAGGGAAGATCCAGCTGGTCGATCAGATCCTGGAAGCCGGCGACGGCGCGTCGTTTGTCGAGGAGCCGGCCGTGTCGCTGACCGCGCGGGAACCCTCGGAGATTCTGCTGTTCGACCTGGTTTAGACTGGCACGTCGATTGCTCTACAGGAGCCGGACTAGATCGCAGGGGTGAACCGATGTGGATCCAGATCGGGGTTGTTTACGCGGCGGGTCTGGCGGTGACGGCCGTGACCCTTCTTCGGACGCGGATGTTCCGGAACGATCACGTAATGAACACGGGATCGATCCTCCTGTGGCCGCTGTACTGGGTCTTGTACGGGGTCGCGCTGTTCAAGGACCGCCGCTAGCCCTTATGGAGACTCTCGACGCCGACGCGACGTTCCTGAAGCTGGACAAGCTTCGGGCGCGCATGGACCGTCTCGAGCGGGCGCCCGATGGAAACGAGTGGCAGTACACGCGGCTGCTGATCCGGGCGCTGACGGAATGGATCTCCAAGTTGAAGAAGATCAGCGTGCCGGTGACGCGAAAGGTTCAGGTCGACGCGCCGCCCGCCGTGCGGGGCGATTGGGAGGAGCTGCTCGCCGTGCTCCACAGGAAGGGCATCCGCTCCGAAGGCCGCCGGCGCGGCGCTCGTTGACGCGCGTTACTTCGCCGCTTTCGTGGGACGGGGAGCGCTTGCCTTCCCCGCGCTCGTAGAGCGTTTCGCCGCGGATCCTGCCCCCCAATGGGTTTTTGCTTTGTTGCGCGGGGTGGTCTTTCCGGTTCGCCGGTTAAAGCCTCCTCGGTTGCGCATGGGACGGCTCCTTTCAGTGGGTTTCGGTTCAACTCCGGCTTCCCTACGCAAACGGCCGGCCACGGAACGGAGCCCAGCTTCCCCCGTGATGGAGTTGCCGACGCGGTGACTCATTTTGATCGGTCGCCCTCGCCGGCCTCCAGGGTAGAAGAGGGGCGGAAGGGGGGCGAGGGCGAAGAAGCCTGGAGCCGGAGGCGGCTACCGGGTCTCGAGCTTGTAGGTCGCCTTGCCCATCTGCGACGCGTAGAAGATCCCGCGGCCCGGATCCCAGTCGACGTTGGCGAACCATCCCGCTTTCGGAAGGGTGAACTTTTCCGGAAGAGGGCCGACCGACTTCCAGGTCTCGCCGCCGTCGGTCGTCTCGAAGATCCCCTTCACGCCCGCGGCCGCGAAGTGCTTCTCGTCCTTGGGATCGAACATCGGGCCGATCGTCGCGTCGACGGCCGTTCCCTGGGCCGTCCAGGTCGCGCCCTGGTCGCGGCTGACCTGGAGGCCCTGTTTGCTCAGCCAGTAGGCCACCCCTTTGCGGATCCGGATCACGCGACCCCAGGGCTCGAGATCGGAGACCTTCGCCCACGTCTTCCCGGCGTCGGTCGACCGCTGGATCCCGCGGCCCTTGAACGTATAGACCAGCGTCTTCTCGTCGAAGATGCCGACACCGCCGGTCTTGTCGAACTCGGCCTCCTTGAAGAGCATCGTCCAGGTCTTGCCCGCGTCCTGGCTGAGGTAGGCCTCTCCGCCGCATTCGTGGCGGGCGCCGAAGATGTTCTTCACGGCGTCGCCGGACCAGTCGACCGCCGCGTAGTCCCAGTTCCGGCCGAGCCCGGTGAAGGGCGCCCAGGTGGCGCCGGCGTCGGCGGTCATCGCGCATTTGCCGTCGAGCATGAAGCAGGCGAGCCGCTTGCCCGCCGGGTCGAACTGGAGCGCGTAGGACGTCTCGCAGCGTCCGCCGATCGCGCCGCCGTCGGTGCGGGCGAAGGTCTTTCCCTGGTCGGCGGACTTCCAGAGCCCCTGGCCGGGGACGACCATGAACACGTCGCCCGTCGCCGGATCGACCGTCACGCCCGCCGACCCCTGCGGCCAGTCGAGCTTCTTCCCGTCGTCGGCCAGCTGCTTGAGGACCGGCGCGGAGATGTCGGTCCACTTGGAAGCCTGACTCGAGGACCACGCCAGCAGGCCGAGGCCGATCCAGGCGATCTTGCTCATGGGGTGCTCCTTATCCCTACCAGGATAGATAGCAGAGGGGGAAGCGTTCGCTTCGCGGAACGGCGATTCCGGAGCCGGAGTCAACGTCCTCGGAACGCCGCCGCGGCGGCGCGGACGATCTCATGGTCGCCGTCCCGCCAGTCCTGCTCGATGTTCCAGAAGAACAGGCCGCGGAAGCCCTTCTCGCGCGCCCATTTTCCCTTGAGCGCCGCGGACTCGGCATCCTCGTAGGAGATCAGCTCCGCCACGCCTTCCTTGAGGAGCGTCGGGACGCCGACCTTCGCGTCCCACGCGCGCCGCCAGCCGTCCTGGATCAAACCCGCGACGTCGTGATGGTCGATCGATTCGTGGCGCGCCTTGCCCGCCGGCTTCTGGTGCCATTCCTTCACCGCGAAGCCGCGGCCGTAGCAGGGGATGCCGACGTTCAGCCGGTCGGCCGGCCACTTGCGCTTCTCGGTCCAATACGCCATCCCGCTCTCCACCGAGGCGACCGCGCCGTCCTCGTCGTCGGCCGCGCCGCGGAGGGGCGCGTGGTGGCCCGCGTGGCTGCTCCACGGACCGTGGAAGTCGTAGGTCATCACGTTGAGGAAGTCGACGTGCTTTCGGAGCTCGTCGGCGTCGAGCGCCTTGCCGTACCAGTCCGACGCGAACGCCGCGAGCGAGAGGATCGCGCCGGGCCAGGCGCTTCGCAGGGCGCGGACCAGGAGGACGACTCCCTGCCGGTCCTCGTCGCCCTCGGTCGGCTCCCAGTCGAGATCGAGGCCGTCGTAGCCGTTCTCCGTCGCCGCCCGGACGACCGCGGCCGCGTAGCGCTCGCGGGTCTCCGCGGTCCGGACGATCGGACGAAACGCCTTCGCGCTCCGCGCGCCGCCGAGCGAGAGCAGCACCTTGACGCCGTGCTCGTGGGCCCGCTGGGTCAGCTCGCGGTTCGGGATCGCGCGGCTCGTCTTGAGCGTCCCGTCGTCCTCCGCCTGCAGGAAGGCGTGAGCGAGATGGGTGAACCGGTCGACCTTGATCTCCTTCACGGTGGGGCGGGCGACCCAGGACGGGTAGTAGCCCAGGACGATCGGCGCGGGCTTCGACTCCTGCGGCGCCATCGCCGCGGCGATCAGGAGGACGAGCCCGACGCGCATCCCGCTACTCCTTCTTCTCGATCGTCAGGATGCCGGAGCGGAGCAGCTTCTTCGTGCCGCTCACGTCGATCTCGAACACCAGCGCGCAGCGCGTTCCGGGAGGGAAGCGGGGCGCGAGGATGGCGCCGTACTCGATCATCTTCGGCGACTGGGCGTCGAACGTCCGGGTGAACGGCTCGCCCTTGGGGCCTTTGACGAGCAGGTCGTTCCGGCCCTTCGCGGTGACGAGGAGCGCCTTGGTGATCGTGAGGCTCACCGGCTCCGTGCCGCCGTTGGTGCCTTCGAAGATCGCCTTCAGCTTGATCCCGATGTTGATCTGGGGCACGGTCTCCTGGGCGGCGCCGGCCTCGCGGAAGTCGAGGTCGAGCGACCCGAACGACTCGCGGGCGGAGTCGGTGCCGCACTCGATCCGGATGAGGACGTCCTCGGTGCGGGTGCGGAAGTCGCTGCCGGCCTTGTCGAGCGCCTTCTGGACGGCGAACTTCGCCGAGGCCCCTTTCTTCACGAGCCCGTCGGCCGCGGCCTTCTGCTCCGCCGCGTCGCCGTCGTGGAGCTTCTTCAGGAGCTCGGGGACCGAGTCCTGCCAGAGGACGAGCGCTAGGACAACAGCCGCCGTAGGACCTCCTCGGCAAGCTTCGGGTCGGCGCGGCCCTTGGTCTGCTTCATGATGCCGCCGAGGAGCGACTTCAGCGCGGCGTCCTTGCCCGCCTTGAAGTCGGCCACGGCCTTCGGGCCCGCCGCGATCGCGGCCTTCGCGGCTTCTTCCAGGGCGCCCGCGTCGCCGATCTTGCCCTTTTCCTTCAGGACGTCGTCGGGGGCGATTCCCTTGTCGACCATCTCGGCAAACGTCTCCTTGGCCGAGGATCCGGTCAGCTGGCCCGACTCGACCAGCTCGATCAGGCGGTTCAGCCCTTTCGGCGTCGCCTTCACGGCGGTCATCTCGATCTTCTTTTCGTTCAGGATCTTGTTCAGCTCGTTGACGAGCCAGTTGGCCACCGGCTTGGGCTTGCCCGACCCCTTCGCCGCCTCCTCGAAGAAGTCGGCCATCGCCCGGTCGAACGACAGGACCTTCGCGTCGTAGTCGCTCAGCCCGTACTGCGTGGCGAACCGCTCGCGCTTGGCCGCGGGAAGCTCGGGGATCTGCGCCTTCACGCGGCCGATCCACTCGTCGGAGACCTTGACGGGCGGCAGGTCGGGCTCGGGGAAGTAGCGGTAGTCGTGCGCTTCTTCCTTGGTGCGCATGAGGCGCGTCTGGTTCTTCTCCACATCCCAAAGCAGGGTCGACTGGATGATCTTGTCGCCGGCCTCGAGGACGCGGATCTGCCGCGCGAACTCGTACTCGAGGGCCGCCTTCGCGTTCTTGAAGGAGTTCAGGTTCTTGATCTCGGTCTTGGTGCCGAACTTCTCCTGGCCGCGCGGGCGGACCGAGAGGTTGACGTCGCACCGCAGCTCTCCCTTTTCCATGTCGCAGTCCGAGACTCCCGCGTACTGGAGGATCGTTCGGAGGGAGGTCATGTACTGGTAGGCTTCGTCGGCGCTCCGGAGATCGGGCTCCGTGACGATCTCGACCAGGGGCACGCCGGTGCGGTTGAGATCGATGAAGCTGCGGCTCCCTTTCTCCTCGTGGATGAGCTTCCCGGCGTCCTCCTCGAGGTGGGCGCGGGTGATGCCGATCTTCTTGCCGCCGTCGATCTCGACCCATCCCTTGCTCGAGAACGGCAGGTCGTACTGCGAGATCTGGTAGTTCTTGGGAAGGTCGGGGTAGAAGTAGTTCTTCCGGTCGAACTTGGTGTACGGCGCGATCGTGCAGTTGAGCGCGAGCGCGGCGCGCATGCCGAGCTCGAACGCCGTGCGGTTGAGGACGGGCAGCGAGCCGGGGTGGCCCAGGCAGATCGGGCACACCTGCGTGTTGGGCGGCGCGCCGAACTGGATGGCGCAGCCGCAGAAGAGCTTGGTTCGCGTCTTCAGCTGGACGTGGGTCTCGATGCCCACGACGAGTTCGAAGTCGGCCATGGTTCTCCGCTATTTGAGGTCCCGCATTATAGCGTCGACCACGTCCTTTAGCACGGGAGCCATGCCTTCCTCGAGGTCCTCCTCGGCCGCCTTGACGACCCGTTCGAGCCGCATCCGGGCGTCCTCGGGCTTCAGCCCCTCGATCGCCTTCTTGAAATGGGCGACCAGGAGATCGTGCGCCTCGAACGGCTTGCCGATCGCCCGGAGCGCGCGGGCCCGGGCGAGCGGATCGAGCTTGAGGCGATCGAGGTTCTCGAACTCCTCGCCCGCCAGCTTGTCGAGGCGCAGCGCCTCGCGATAGTACTTTTCCGCCTCCGGGTCTCGCGACAGTTCGAGCAGCCGCGCGAGCCGATACGCGTTGCGAGAGAAGGTCGGGTAGAGCTCGGTCGCGCGACGCTGGTGGTCCACGGCGAGCCGCAGATGCTCCGCCGCCTTCGCTCGGGAAAGCTCGGGATCCTTGATGCTCTTCAGGTGGGCGCGGCGGAAGACCCGGTGCATCTGGGATTTCTCATAGTGGAGCGGCGCCGACATCGGACGGACCGCGAGCGCGTTCTCCAGCGCCTGGAGCACCACGGCCTCGGAGGTTTCGAGCGTCTTCGCGTCCCGCGCGCCCGCCTTCTGGAGCAGGTCCCACTCGTGGAACTTGGCGCGGGAGAAGAGCTGATAGGCCTCCGGGTTGAGCGGGTTGTGGGCCTGGGCCGACTCGGTGACGCGGATCGCATCCGAGATGAGCATCGTGGGATTCGCGCTCCGTCCGGACTCCAGCTGGCTCAGCGCGAGCCGCGCCTGCTCCAGTTCGGTGTCGGCGGCCATCGCGCGGGGCGCGACGAACATGAGCAGCGGGACGCAGAGGGCGAGCAGGATGCCCGTGGCCGCCAGGCAGACGGAGCGGGGAAGCCGCACCTCCGTGGCCGGTCCGCCCAGCATGGCCAGCAGCGCCAGCACCGCCACGAGGGCGAACGCGATGCCGAATTCGTACAGCTGGAACTCCGCCGTCATGTGGACCATCAGCGCGACGAGGCCCGAAACGGCGCCCATCCGCGTCCACGTCGAGTCGGACGTGGTCCCCAGCCTCCGGAGCAGGTGCCAGCAGCCGAGCCACGCGGTCCCGACGACGAGGATGAGGCCCGACTCGACGAAATCGCCCGAGGCGAACAGGCCGAGGACGATCAGGATTCCGACGACCGCGGAGATGAACAGCGGGGGCGGCGGGGCGAGGTCGGGATCGGCGACCGCCTCGCGGCGCAGTCCCTTGCGGAGCCCCAGTCCGAGGATCGCGCCGAGGGCCAGGAGGCCGAAGACGCCGGTCTCCGAGAGGATCTGCAGGTAGTCGTTGTGGGTCTTCGTCGTCTCCTGCTGCACGTCGGACTTCGCGTGGAAGTAGTGCTCCTGCCAGTTGTCGAGGCCCACGCCGAGCATCGGCGCGGAGGCCACGATCCGACCGGTGGCGCGCCAGTAGACGGCGCGGACATGGACCGAGTGGCTCTTCTCCAGGGCGGAGAGCAGCGGGCTCCAGAGCAGGAGCCCCACGGCGACCGCGGCCGCGCCGCCGCCGATGGAGACGGCGATCGTCCGGCCGCGGCTGCGGGTGGCGGCGAGCGCCGCCATCGTGGCCGCGCCGCAGCCGAGCGCCGCCCAGCCGCCTTTCGATCCCGTGAACGCAAGCGCGAGGAGTCCCATCGCCAGGATCGCCCCGCGGAGGCGGAAGTCGCGCGAATCCTTCATCGAGCCGGCGACCACCGGCAGCAGAAGGGCCAGGAATCCGGCCAGCTGATTCGGTCCGATGAAGCGGGCGAAGACCAGGTTCGTCTGGATGCGCCACGCCATCTCGACGGAGGCCGACTTGGCCGCCGGCTGGATCATCGGGAAGAGGACCACCCGTTGAACGACGGCGTAAAGCGACACGGCGAAGACCGTCGCCAGCAGCATCGACAGCAGCGTCTTCCGTCCCAGCACATGGGTGCAGAGGACGAAGAACAGCGCGAGCGAGAGGAAGGCCAGCGCGTGGTCGAGCGCCGCCAGCTTGAACGAGGCGCGGAGGACCGAGAGCAGCGAGAAGGCGGCGAACGCGAGGAACGCGAACTCGAAGCCGGTGAAGCGCCAGGCGCCGCCCGCCGTCGTGGCCCGGCCGGCGAACCAGAGCGTCAGCGAAACCCAGAAGAGCAGGTGGATGAACAGGTTGAGCCCGGGGCCCGCCATGGAGCCCGAGGTCCATTCCCGCAGCAGGAACCCGAGGATCGTGAGGAAGAGCGCGAGGCGGTCGAAGAGCGCGGTCCAGCGCGCGTCACCCGTCATGCCTTCGTCCGGCGGTTTCAAGGAGCGTGATTATCCCAAACGTGAGGAGGAGTTGCACCAAGATGAGGAGGGCGCCGGTCTGGGTGACGTGATAGAGCAGCACGGCCGAGATGCCGGCCGTCAGGGTGAGGGCGTAGACGGTCAGCACCGCGCCTCGCCGGCTCATGCCGAGCGCCGTGAGCCGATGGGCGAGATGGTTGGTGTCGCCCTCGAACAGCGGCTTCCGCCGGAGGAGACGGATGAGGACGACGCTCGCGGTGTCGAACAGCGGGACCGCCAGGATCGCCAGCGGCACGAAGTAGGTGTAGAGCTCGTATCGCGGCGCGTTGCGGACGTAGAACGTGAACGAGATCGTGAGGCACGAGAGCCAGAAGCCGATGAAGAGGCTGCCCGCGTCGCCGAGGAAGATCTTCGCGGGCGGGAAGTTGAAGAGCAGGAAGCCGGCGCAGGCGCCGAGCAGCGGGACGATCATCGCCGCGATCATGGGCTGGCCGGTCTGGAGCGCGACCGTGAGAAACGCCGCGCCCGCGAGCAGCGCCACGCCGCTCGAGAGCCCGTCCATGTGATCGAGCAGGTTGAACGCGTTCGTGACGGCGAGGATCCAGAGCACCGTGACGGCGACGCTCAGCGCGAAGGGGATGTCGAACATCTTCAACCGTTCGCCCCCGACGGCGACGCCCGCGGCGACGATCGCCTGGACGAGGAGCTTGAAGCCCGCGGAGAGCTTTCGACGGTCGTCCACCAGCCCCAGCACGAGGATGACCAGGGAGCCGAGCGCGTAGACCACCAGGGGGAACGCCTTCGGGGCGGGAGGGAACTCGTGGCGGGAGGCGACGGCGCTGGCGACCAGCACGGCCGCCGCGACGACGATGCCGCCGCCGTAGGGAATCGGGTCCGTGTGGATTTTCCTCGGACCCGGCTGGTCGAGGAATCCGACCTTCCGGGCGAGGCGGATCATGAGCGGCAGGAGGACGACGGTCGAGGCAAACGACGCAGCGAAGAGGGTGGCGAGGAACCCGCTCATACGCCGAGCGCGCCGTTGATGTCCGCCTTCATGTCGAGGACGGCCTTCTCGACGGCTTTCTCCCAGGCGAGGCCCTTGTAGGGGTCCTTCTCCCACGCGGCGATGATGCCGCGCGAGGAGTTCACGACCGCGCCCAGGCCGTCGGTATTGAAGCAGGCCTTGAGGTCCTCGGCCTTGCCGCCCTGGGCGCCGTAGCCGGGGACGAGGAAGAACGCCTTGGGCAGCGCGGCCCGGATCTCGGCCGCCTGCTTCGGATGGGTGGCGCCCACGACGGCGCCGACCGCCGAGTAGCCCGATTCGCCCATCGACGACGCGCCCCAGGCCGCGACCTTCTCGGCGAGGTGCAGGTAGAGCGGACGGCCTTCGACCGGCAGGTCCTGGATCTCCCCCGACTTGGGGTTCGAGGTCTTCACGAGGACGAACAGCCCGCCGCCGACCTTCTGGGCGCCCTGGATGAACGGCTCCATGCCGTCGGTCCCGAAGAACGCGTTCACCGTGATCGCGTCGGCGGGGAAGGAGTGGAAGTGGGCGTCGGCGTAGGCTTTGGCAGTGTCCGGCACGTCGCCGCGCTTCACGTCGCCGATCACCAGCAGCCCGTTGTCGCGGGCGTGCTTGCAGGTGGCGAAGTAGGCGACCACGCCGTACGGCCCGAGCTTCTCGTAGAAGGCGATCTGCGGCTTCACGGCCACCGCGTGGGGCTTCACGATCTCGATCAGCTTCGCGTTGAAGTCGAGGACGGCCCGGCCGGCGCGCTCGATGTCCTTCGCGGTGCCGTGGCGGAACTCCTCGGGGAGGCTTTCGAGGCGCGGGTCGAGCCCCACCACCACGCGGGACTTCTTCTCCTTGATGGCGTCGATGAGTCGGTCGGCAAAGTTTTTCATGTGGCGCGCATTATACCTTTTCGGGAACCCGTAACCAGTAACCGGTAACCGTCCCCCCCCAGGGGGGGCGTCAAACAATTCCGGGACTCTGGACGTCGAAGGGGTTGCTCCCTATAATGTTGCGCCTTAGCCCAACTTACGGAGGCTCTCGACCATGAACGTGCTCCTGGCCCTCGCGCTCCTCGCCGGCCTGCAGGAATCCAAGCCCGTCCAGGGACGGGACGAGATCCTGAAGCAGGACATCGACAACGCCATCGCAAAGCTCGGCTCCGACCGGTTCACCGAGAGCTTCGTGGCGGCGGAGGAGCTGAAGGAGATCGGCCGGCGCGCGGTGCCGGCGCTGGTCGCCGAGCTGAACAAGAAGGAGACCAAGGCCTCCGTCAAGCGGTCGCTCTGCGAGATCCTGGGCGTCATCCGCGATCCGGGGAAGGACGTCCTCTCCGCCCTGACGGCGAAGCTCAAGGATCCCGACGAGTTCGGGACCTCGATCGCCTCCTCGGCCGCCCGGGCGCTCGCGCTCATCGGCGACGACGCGTCGATCCCGGCGATCCTGGAGACCCTGAAGTCGAAGGCGGTCGAGACCGACCGCGTGCTCAAGTACGAGTGCATCCGCGCCGCCGGCTTGTTCCGGGCGAAGGACGCGGTCGAGCCGCTCAAGAAGGCCCTCGACGACAAGAAGCCGGCGTCGGCGGGCGAGAACGACGACGCGCCCCTCATCGCCGCCGCCGCGGCCGACGCGCTGGGCCTGATCCGCGCGCTCGACGCCGTGGACGACCTCGCCAACAAGCTCAGCGACGTGACGCCCAATCCTTCGTCGAGCCAGAGCCTCGGCGTCCATTCCGCCCGGGCCCTCCAGCGGATCCTCGAGCACGAGCTCCGCGGCAAGAAGGACGAGCCTCGCGGAGGCGTCCTCTCGGGCGAGTCCGCGGAAATCAACGCGACGCTCGACGCCTGGAAGAAGTGGTGGACCTCGAAGTCGGCCAAGAAGAACATCGAGGAGACCAAGGTCCGCCTCGCGAAGCTGACGGCCGCGGTCGCGGCCTTCAAGGCCGAGCAGGGCAACTATCCCGCCACGCTGAAGAACCTCCAGATCAAGCCCGAGCTCGCCAAGACGTTCCCCAAGGACGGCTACTACCAGGGCGAGCTGAAGGACGCGTGGGGCCGCGAGTTCATCTACCTGGCCCCCGGCACTGGCGCCGATTTCGACATCATCAGCAACGGCGCCGATCAGCGCCCCTGGGGCGCCGGCGACAACGCCGACCTCTGGAACCACGACAAGTGGCGCGAGGCCAAGAAGGCCCAGACCAAGAAGTCCATCGAGGACACCGTCAAGGCCATCGAGCAGTTCAAGGCCGACAACGAGCGCCTGCCCGGCGCCCTCCTGGACCTGGTGACCCGTCCCGCCTACCCGCTGAAGAAGGACTGGCCGAAGAACGGCTATCTCCCGAGCATCCCCAAGGACGCCTACGACAACTTCCTCCGGTACAACCCGGTGAGCGTCGCGGGCGCGCCGTACGATCTCTACAGCCTCGGAGCCGACGGCGTCGAGGGTGGCACGGACGAGAACGAGGACCTCTGGAACCACGACAAGCGTCCTCCCAAGAAGGAAGAGCCCAAGAAAGACGACAAGAAGTAAACTTAGGGCGTGGCCCGCACGCTCAAGCCGTTCATCTCCGCGCGCCGACTTCAGGCCCGGGTCCGAGCCCTCGGACGGGCCATCCGCGCGGACTACGACGGCCGCGACCTGGTCCTGGTCGGCATCCTCAAGGGATCCTTCATCTTCATGGCCGACCTCGCCCGGGCCATTCAACTGCCGCTGACCTGCGATTTCATGCGCGTCTCGAGCTACGGCTCCGACACCGTTTCCTCGGGACGCATCCGGATGGAGTTCGACCTGAGCCATCCCATCCGGGGAAAGGACGTGCTGCTCGTGGAGGACATCGTGGATACCGGCTGGACGCTCGATCACGTCCTGCGGGAGCTCCGGAAGAAGAAGCCCTCGAGCCTCCGGCTCGCGGCGCTGTTCCACAAGCCGGAGCGGACGCGCGTGACGGTGCCCATCGACTACCTCGGCTTCAAGATCCCCGACCGGTTCATCGTCGGCTACGGCCTCGACTTCGACGGGCGGTACCGGAACCTGCCCCACGTGGCGGTGCTGAACGCATGATCCTCGACCTGCACAATCACACCCGGTGGTCCTTCGACTGCTCGATGGACCCCGCGAAGGTCGTCCGCCTGGCGAAGGCGCGGGGCATCGACGCGATCGCGATCACCGACCACGACGAGATCGACGGCGCCCGCGAGGCGCAGCGGGCGGCGGGCGGAGACATCCTGGTCATCCTCGGCGAGGAGATCGACACCCGGGCGGGCGACGTGCTGGGCCTGTTCCTGAAGGAGAAGATCGCGACGGACGACCCGATCGAGGCGATCTGCGCGATCCACGACCAGGGCGGGCTCGCCATCCTGGCCCATCCCTTCACGAAGACGAAGTCGGTGGACGACCGCGTCGCGCGGGCGCTCGACGGCTGCGAAGGGTTCAACGCCCGCCACTCGACGGTACCCTCGATGGAGGGGACCGAGCCCGAGCCCCGGATCGCCTCCTTCGCGAAGGAATACGACCTTTCGCTCACCGCCGGAAGCGACGCCCACTTCTACCGGGAGCTGGCGCGCGCGAGGACGATCGTCTCGGCGTCGACGCTCGACGAGGCCAAGGAGCAGATCCGCCGCGGCAACACGGTCCTCTCGGGGCGGAAGTCCAGCCCGTTCAACCTCCTGGCCAGCGCCGCGCTGAGATCCATGCGGGCCTTGATTCATCCCGAACCGGAATAGAATAGAGAAGACGGAATCGAGAACAGCGACCGGGGAGAACGGAGAACGGATGAGCGACACCAGGGTGCGTAGCGGGGGGGACGTGTTCACGAAGCAGTTCCTGGCGCGGCAGCGGCTGCTCGTCGTGGCGCCCCACGCGGACGACGAGACCGCGGGAGCCGGCGGGCTGATGGCCCGCGTCAAGGACGCCGGGGGCAAGGTGTTCGTCATGGTGATGTCGACCGGCGACCTGCTCCACTTCGACGCCACGGGGAAGAAGACGAAGAAGAAGACGCGGCGGGACGAGCTGGCCGCCGCGATGGACACGCTGGGCGTGGACGGGTGGGAGATCGTCTACGAGGACACGCGGCTCCACCTGCGCCTCGAGACGCTGCCGCGGCGCGATCTCGCCGACCGGATCGAGCGGAGCGCCCGCTTTTCGACCGAGAAGACGAAGCCGACGATGATCGTGCTGCCCGCTCCGAGCTACAACCAGGACCACGAGGCGGTCTACAAGGCGGGGCTCGCGGCGTGCCGGCCCCATCTCCATTCCGTGAAGTCGTTCCAGCAGTTCGTGCTGGTCGCCGACGCCCCGCAGCTGTCGTGGAGCCGGGCGACGATCTTCAAGCCGAACTTCTACGTCGACATCAGCGGGAAGTTCCTCGACCAGAAGCTGAAGGCGTACGCCTGCCACAAGTCGCAGGTCCGGCCGGAGCCGTCGCAGGCCGGCATCGGCGCGATCCGCCTGATGGCGGAGAGCCGCGGCCGCGAGATCAGCGTGGAGGCGGCCGAGGCGTACGAGTGCCACCGGTTCGTGATCGGATGACCTGGTTCAGCTCCTGGCCGGAGCCCGGAGGGAAGGGGCTCGACCCCAAGGTGAGCCTGGCTCTTTCCGTGCAGGGGCCGGCGCCCGACTACCGGTCGCAGGGCCCGGTGGTCGTGCGGACGAACTTCAACCAGCTCGCGGCGAAGGTCCCGAAGCCGGACGAGCCCCTCGAGTCGGTCGAGAACGGGAAGACCGGCGCCGGCGTCCCCGTCCGGATCTATCGGCCCCAGGGGACGGGGCCGTTCCCGATCTGCCTCTACTTCCACGGCGGCGGCTGGGTCGTCGGCGACCTCGACAGCCACGATCACGTGTGCCGGTCGCTGGCGCGCCGCGGAGGCGCCGTCGTCGTCAACGTCGACTACCGTCTGGCGCCCGAGACGAAATTCCCGGGGCCGCTGGACGACTGCACTGACGCGCTTCAGTGGGCCGAGACCAATGCCCGGAAGCTGGGCGGCGACCCCTCGCGGATCGCCGTCGCGGGCGACAGCGCGGGCGGTCACCTCGCCGCCGGCCTGGCGCTCCGGATGCGCGATCAGCGGGGCCCGCGCATCGCGCTGCAGCTTCTGATCTATCCCGTCACGGACAACCTTTTCGAAACGACGTCGTACAGCGAGTTCGCCGACGGGTACGGCCTCACGCGGAGCAACATGCAGTGGTTCTGGGAGTGCTACCTTCGCACGCCGGCGGATGCGGAGAATCCCTGGAATGTTCCTCTCAAGGCCGATCTCCGGGGGCTGCCGCCCGCGTTCGTCGTCACCGCCGAATACGACGTCCTCCGCGACGAGGGCGAGGCGTACGCGAAGCGGCTCCACGACGCGGGCGTGGCGGTCCGCTGCGTGCGCTACAACGGCATGAACCACGGCTTCATCCGGATGGCCGCGCTCTACTCCCAGGCCGACCGCGCGGTGACGGATCTCGGAAACGTCCTGAGAAACGGGATCGCCTAGAACAGTTTCAGCAGATCCTCGAGCCGGTCCAGCACGTGGTCCGGAGGAATCTCCTTCAGGTAGGACGGCGTCTTGCCATTCGTCAGGAGCGCCGTGCGCGTGCCGGCATTGCGGCCCGCGGCGATGTCGAACTTGAAGTCGCCGACCATGAGCGCGTGGGGCGGCTTCACCCCGAGCTTCTCGCAGATGATCCAGATCGGCTCCGGGCGCGGCTTGGCGGGCGCGTCCTCGCGGGTGACCACGATCCCGAACGAGAGGGCGTGCTTCCGGAGCACATGGTCCGTCGACCGGCGGGAATTGCGGGTGACGAGTCCCAGGGGGATGGCGCGCCCCGCGAGGAAGGAGAGCACGTCGCGCGCGCCGTCGTTGAGCTCCGAAGCCTCGGCGGCCTCCACCTCGAACCGGTCCAGGATCTCGAACGCCCGGTCGCGGTCCGGCCCCGGGGGAAGGGCCAGCATGTTCTCGAGCAGCGGCTCGGCGATGCCGATCGCCGCGCGGATCGCCCGGAAGTCCAGGTAGGGACGGGTGAGCGTTCCGTCCATGTCGAAGATGACCGCGCGCGGAGGAGCTCCCATGATCAGGTCCGCATGCGCGAGAAGGCCACCGCGCCGATCGTCCCGAACGTGGTGACCGGGAACCATGCCGCGAAGACGGGGTGCAGGGATCCCTTGCTGCCCAGGTCGACGCAGGCGAAGTGAACGAGATAGAACGCGATGGCGAGGAGGAAGCAGAAGATCAGGCCCTTGATGAAGCTCTTGGAATGGGGATCCATCACGAACGGGAGTCCGACCATCAGGAGCACGATGGGCGACAGCGGGAACGAGAAGCGGGAGTGGACCAGCAGGACGGTCGTCGGCACGTGGGGATACTTCCGCATCTCGTGAACCAGGTCCCGGAACTTGAAGAAGGAGAAACGGTTGCCGATCCCGACGTCCTTCCGGAGAGTCTCGGGCGTGAGCTTGCACGGGACGGCGATTCCTTCGGGGGGGATCGCGATCTTCCACGGGCGGGGTTTCTGCCCCGGCTCCCGGATGTCCTCCTGCGGTTTTTCGAAGAACCCGTTGAAGACGATCCAGCGCTTCCGGGTCGCGTCCCACTGGGCCCGCTTCGCGGTATACACCTCCAGGGGATGCTTGTCGTCGTCCAGGATCGTGAACCGGACGTCCTTGCTCAGCTGCAGCTCGTAGATCAGGAACTCGGCGGCCCAGAGCTTCGTCTTGCCGTTGTAGTCCTCGACGTTGTATCGGACCCCGCGCGACGAGACCATCTCGTCGGTCCGGATGATCTCGTCGGCCACCCGCGGCATCACGAACTCGTCCATGAGCGCCATCGACGCCGTGGCGAACACGGCGGCCACCACGAACGGGAGCGACATCCGCCGGAGGCTGGTGCCGCAGGTGGCGATCGGGAGGAGCTCGTTCGTCCGCGCCAGCTTGATGATCGTGAACGTGGGGGCGAAGATCATCACCGACGGGATCAGGATGGTGAGAAGCATCGGGATCCGGCACAGGTAGTATTCCGCCACGAACTGCAGCACAGGGACTTCCAACTTGATCTCAAGGAACTTTCCGAGCCGGGCGGCGCAGTCCACGGCGATGAACAGGAACAGCAGCGTCAGGGTGAACAGGAGCACCGCGGGGATGAAGATGCCCAGGACGTACCGGTCGATGATCCGGATCATTTCCGCACGCTGACCGTGAGCAGGATCACCGCGAGCCCGGCCAGGATCATGTCCGGCAGGTACGCGGCCAGATACGGCGAGATCCGGTTCCTCCCCCCGAGGCCCTGGAAGATGAAGTACGTGATGAAATAGATCAGCAGCGGCGGCAAGGCCGCGCCCAGGCCCGCGAGACGGGATCCGCGGCTGACCATGATGCCGACCGGCATGGCCACCAGCACCAGCAACGCCGGCGCGAGCGACGACGCATACCGCGTGTGGATGATCAGCAGCAGCGGATTGCGGAACTTGGGATCCTTCGTCGCCATGATGCGCTCCCAGATGGCGCTTGCGGGCATGTCGACGGGCTGACGGTTCAGTTTCTCCAGGTTCTCGGTCGGTACTTCGATCGTCAGATCGTTCTCGGCGCTGAACGATTCCTCCGACGGCGGCCGGATCTGGTCGATCTCGCTCTTCTTGACCGTGAACGTCTTTCCCGTCCGGGGATTGATCTCGACCTCCACATCCTTCTCGGTGCTCTTTCCGACGAACTTCCGTCCGTCGCGGAGATAGATCGTCTGCGGCGTCCCCTTCTCGATGCGATCGACGTCGCTCTCCTTGACGGTGAACGGCTTTCCCGATCGGGGTTCGATCTCGATCTCCTGCTCCTTCTCGGTGGCCTTCCCCTCGATTTTCCGGCCGTCGACGAAAAAAATGGTCTGGTACTTTCCGATCTGCCAGACCCTCGGCTTCGTCAGGATCACCTTGATGGCGATCTGCGGCTGTTTGTCCAGGACCAGGATCTGGCCGGCCGGCGCGAAGCAGGACATGACGAGCGCGTTGTCTTTGAATTCCGAGATGGTGGGCTCCACCATCTGGCCGTTCTTGAAGTCGGTGTAGACGATCCGCATTCCGCCGACTCTGAAGTCCTGTGAGCCGGCGGGGGGCTTGCGAAGGGCGAAGACGAGGGAATCGCGGAAGACCAGCCGCCGGTTGTGGCGCGTCCATGGCACCACGAATTCGTTCAACGGGTAGGCCGCTCCGATCAGGAGGACCCCGAGCAGCACCGCGGGCGTCGCGATGCTCCACAGGTGGATCCCGCAGGTCCGCATCGCGGTGATCTCGTTGTCGGCCGCCAGCCGGGCGTAGACCAGCGTGCTGGAGGTGCACGAGGCGACGAGCATGACCCACGTGGCCATCGACCCGGTCGCCAGCGGGAGCGCCTTCGACAGGACCTCGAAGCCGACGCCGGGGAACGTGCGGAAGACCTGGAACATCGTGCCGACCAGGCAGACCGACAGGACCGTGGAGAAGGCGAAGGCGAAGCTGCCGAACAGTTCCTTCAGGATGTATCTCTGGAGGATCACGTCGCGGCCCCCGGGGCCTCGATCGGGTGGAACTGCAGCTGGTAGAGCTTCCGGTACATGCCGTCGAGCTTCACGAGTTCCTCGTGCCGTCCCTCCTCGCGGACCTTCCCATGGTGCAGCACCAGAATACGGTCTGCGTGCTGAATGGTCGAGAGGCGATGCGCGATCACCAGCGACGTCCGGCCCTTCATCAGCCGCAGGAGCCCGTCCTGGATCAGCCGCTCGGTCTGGCCGTCGACGCTGGAAGTCGCCTCATCCAGGACCAGGATCCGGGGATCGAACGCCAGCGCCCGGGCGAACGAGAGCAGCTGCCGCTCGCCCGTCGAAAGCGCCGCGCCGCGCTCCAGGACGTTCGACTCGAACCCCTTGGGGAGGCGCGAGATGAACCGGTCGGCGTTCACCGCCCGCGCGGAGTCTTCGACCCGCGCCCGGTCGATCGACTTCTCGCCCAGCCGGATGTTTTCCTCGATCGTGCCGGCGAAGAGGAAGACGTCCTGCAGGACGAGCCCCAGGTGGCGGCGCAGCGACGCCAGGTCGTACTCCCGGACGTCGCGGCCGTCGACCCGCACCGCGCCGCCGACGGGATCGTAGAACCGCATCAGCAGGTTGATGATCGTCGACTTGCCGGCGCCCGTGAGGCCCACGATCGCGAGGCTCTTCCCGGGCTCGATGCGGAACGAGAGGTTCTGCAGCACCGGCGTCTTCCCGTCGTAGCTGAACGAGACGTCGTCGAACTCGACCTCGCCGCGGAGCGTCGGCGCGGGCAGCGCGTCCGGGTGAGTCCTCACGTCGGGCGGCGTGTCGAGGATCTTGAAGACCCGCTCGCTGGACGCCATGGCGGCCTGGAGGATGTTGTACTTCTCGGCGATCTCGCGGATCGGCATCGTGAACTTGTGGGTGTAGTACCAGAACGCCATGAACGCCCCGACGGTCAGGCCGCCGTCGAGGATCGCATATCCGCCCACCCAGACGATCAGCGCGACGCTGAGGGCGAAGAGGCACTCGAGGCCGGGATAGAAGACGGAGTAGGCGAACGCCGCGGCGATCGAGCTGTCGCGATGCTCCCCGTTGAGGCCGCGGAACCGGTCCAGGCACGCCTGCTCCCGGCCGAACGTCTGGATCGTCCTCATCCCATTGACGCTTTCGTTGAGGTACGAGTTCAGCCGGGCGATCTTCGTCCGCATCTCGCGGTACCGGTTGCGCGCGACGTTGCGGAACAGGTAGGTCGCCAGCAGGATCAGCGGGCTGAACGCCAGCATGAGCGCCGCGAGCTTCGCGTTCGTGTAGAACATCATCGCCACGACGCCGAACAGCATGACGAGGTCGGCGGCGAACTCGACGAGGCCGGAGGTGAAGAGCTCGTTGAGGTTTTCCACGTCGCTCGTGACCCGGACCATGAGGCGGCCGACCGGGTTGCGGTCGAAGAACGCGACCGACAGCCGCTGCAGGTGGGTGAAGAGCTGCATCCGGAGGTCGAGGATGATGTTCTGCCCCACGTAGTTCGTGGTCCAGGAGTAGAGGAACTCGAACAGGCCGGTGCCGAGCACGACGATGCCGAACAGCCCGGCGTACCGGAGGAGTCCCTCGGTGTCGCCGGAGGCCAGCGGCCCGTCCACCGCCTTCATGAAGATCAGCGGGCCGATCAGCTCGAATCCGATCCGCGCCGCCATGAGCAGGAACGCGAGCCCGACCAGACTGAGATAGGGACGGACGTAGCCCAGGAACCGCCCCATGAGGCGGCGGTCGTAGTCCTTCCCGAGATCCTCCTCCTCGTGGAAATCGGTCATGACCGGGCGAGCTCCTCGCTGAGCTTCTGGCTCTTCCAGAGCGCGGCGTAGGGGCCACCGGCGGACGCGAGCTCCGCGTGGCGGCCCTGCTCGACGATCCGGCCCTCTTCCAGCACCAGGATGAGATCGGCGTCGGTGATCGCCGAGAGCCGGTGGGTGATGACGATCGTGGTGCGGCCCTTCATGAACACCCGGAGCCGCTCCTGGATCTCCCGCTCGGTGTGCGAGTCGACCGCCGAGAGCGCGTCGTCCAGCACCAGGATCTTCGGCTCGCGGACCACCGCGCGGGCGAGCGCCGTGCGCTGCTTCTGGCCGCCGGAGAGCGTCACGCCGCGCTCGCCGATCATCTGGTCGAGCCGGTCGGGGAACTGCTCGAGGTCCGCCGCCAGGCGCGAGATCTCCGCCGCGCGCGCGATGGCGTCGTCCGCGACGCCGTTGCGTCCGCCGAACGCGATGTTCGCCCGCAGCTTGTCGGAGAAGAGGAACAGATCCTGCGGCACGGTGCCGATCGCCCCACGCAGCTGGGCGAGCGGGATCGTGTTGACGTCCCGGCCGTCGACGAAGAGCATCCCGTCGGCCAGCTTGTAGTGGCGGAGGAGGAGCTGGACGATCGAGCTCTTCCCGGCCCCGGTGCGGCCCACGACGGCCACCTTCTGGCCGGGGCGGATCGAGAACGAGACGTCGCGGAGCGCGGGCGCCCGGTCCGCGGAGTAGGCGAACGTCAGGCCGCGCGCCTCGATGAGCCCCTCGATCGGCGCCCCGTCGGCGACCGCGCGGGAGTCGTCGCTGTCGGGCTTCGCGTCGAAGATCTCCGCGATCCGGCCCATGCAGGCGACGCCGCGCTGGGCGATGCTGATCACCCAGCCGATCGCGATCATGGGCCAGAGGAGCTGGAACTGGTACCCGGCGAAGGTCGTGAGCACCCCGAGCGTCATCGTCTTTCCGATGATCGCCTTGCCGGCCACGAGGAGGGTGACGAGCATGCCCGCCTCGGCGAGGACCAGGATCGCGGCCCACGAGCCCGAGCGCCACCGGGCGAGCCGGAGGTTGCGTCCGCGGTACTCGTGGCATTCGGCGCGGTAGCGGCGGATCTCGTTCTCCTCCTGGACGAAGGCGCGGACGACCCGCGACCCGGAGAAATTCTCCTGCGCGCGGCTCGACAGGACCCCCAGCTGCTCCTGGACCGACATCGACTGGTCGTGCATCTTCGATCCCGTCCAGGCCATGACGGCGCTGATGCCCACCAGCGGGATCACGAAGAGCACGGCGAGCGACGGGCTGACGACGATCATCGCCGCCAGCGAGGCGAGGAAGAGCAGCCCCGTGGAGACGATGCCCATGATCCCGATCCCGATCATCGTCCGGACGCCTTCGATGTCGTTGATGGCACGCGACGTGATCTCGCCCGACGCGTTCGTGTCGAAGTACCGGGCCGAGAGGGACTCCAGGTGGGCGTAGAGGTCGTTGCGGAGGTCGAACTCGACGCGGCGGGACGCCGAGAGGAGCATGAAGCGGCTGACGAAGAGCAGCCCCGCGCGGAGGAGGGCGGCCGCCGTCAGGATCCCCACCGAGACGAGGATGAGGGTCTTCGTCCCCGTGTGGTTCGCCAGCCGGTCGACCATCCGGCCCACGAGGAGGGGAGCGACAGCGCCGCAGGCCGTGGCCAGGACCACGATCGCCAGTCCCAGGAGGTAGGCCCGACGGTGGCGGCGGAGGTAGGGAAAAAGTCTCCGGAGATGCCTCATCGAGGCGGCCATTCTAGCATCGTCCGGGGACGGAATCACCCCGAACCCGCGGCGGGATCAGCGGCGGATGGTCTTGAGGACTTCCTCGGCGGCGCGGCGCGACGCCCCGGGAGAGCCGAGCTTGCGGCGGATCTCGCTCAGCGCCTTGCGGATCTCCGGCAGCCGGCCGTCGCGGATCATCGAAATCGCCTCGGCGGCCAGGAGCGGCGGCTTCGCCCGCCACTGGTACATCTCGGGCACGATCTCCTTGCCCGCCACGATGTTGACGAGCGCCCAGAGCTTCGTGTTCAGCCAGACCAGCGGGCCGAACAGGTAGGCCGTCACCGGGTTGAGCCGGTACGTCACGATCATCGGCGTCCCGTAGATCCCCGCCTCGAGCGTCGCCGTCCCCGACGCGACGATGAGGAGGTCGCTGGCCGCCATGACGTCGTTCGTCCGGTTGTGGACGACCTGGATCCCGTCCGTCGACAGGGACTTCGGGTTCATATTCGGAGCGCACGCCAGCACGAACTTGGCGTCGGGATACTCCTTTGCGATCAGGTCCGCCGTCTTCTTCATGATCGGCAGGAGCGCCCGGAACTGCTTGTTGCGGCTGCCGGGCAGCAGTCCGATCAGGAGTTTCTTCGCCCCCCATTCCTTTCGCACCGCGTCGCGATCGATGTCGCGGTAGGAGTCGAGCAGCGGATGGCCGACGAACGCGACGTCCACGCCGGCGTCGCGGTAGATCTTCTCCTCGAAGTCGAGAATGACGATCATCTTCCGGACCACCTTGCGGATCGTCTTGATGCGGCCCTTGCGCCAGGCCCAGATCTGCGGGCTGATGTAGTAGATCACCGGGATGCCGTGGTCCTTCACGCGTCCGGCGAACGGCAGGTTGAAGTCGGGGGAATCGATGAGCACCACGGCGTCGGGCAGCCAGGTGCGCAGCGCGCTCTGGAGCATCCGGTAGATCTTCGCGTAGCGGTTGATGTGGCGGACCGCCTCGAAGACGCCGACCGTCGCGTGGGCGGTGGGGTCGATCAGGATCTCGACGCCCGCGTCCCTCATGTGGCCGCCGCCGACGCCGACCAGGCGGATGGTCGGATCGATCGCCTTCAGCTGCCGGGCGAGGTTGCCTCCGTGGATGTCGCCCGACGTCTCGGTCGCGACAATGAAGATCGTCGTCACGTCAGTGCCATCGGTGCGCGCGCATTTCCTTGAGGATCATGTCGGCGGCCTTCATGGCCCGCACGCCGTGCTCGCCGGGGACGACCGGCTCGCGGCCGTGCTCGACGGCCTCGAGGAAGCTCTGGATCTCGCGCGCCAGCGGCTCCTTCTCCTCGAGCTTCACTTCCTGGATCGAATAGAACTCCTTGGGGATCGTCGCCAGGTCGGCGAGGTTCAGGTCGCGGTCCTTCGGGAGCTTCGCGAGCGCCTCGCCGAGCTGCGGCGTGGTGCGGTAGATCCACGCCTCCTTCGCCAGCGTGTCGATCGTCACGTAGCAGTCTTCCGAGAAGATCCGCGTCTTCCGCATCTGCTTGTCCGAGATGCGGCTGGCCGTCAGGTTGGCCACGCAGCCGTCCTCGAATTCCAGGCGGGCGTTGGCCATGTCCTCCTTGCCGAACAGCAGCGCCATGCCCACGGCGTCCACCCGGGCCAGCGGGCTCTTCGCGAGGTGGAGCACGATGTCCAGGTCGTGGATCATCAGGTCGAGGACGACGTCGATGTCGCTCGACCGGAACCGGAACGGCGACAGGCGGTGGACCTCGATGAACCGCGGCTTCCGGATCACGTCGAGCACCGCGGTGACCGCGGGGTTGAACCGCTCGACGTGGCCCACCTGGAGCGCGACGTTCTTCTCGCGGGCGATGCGGCAGAGCTCCTCGCCCTGCTCGATGGTCTTCGTCAGCGGCTTCTCGACCAGCGCGGGAATCGACCGCGACAGGAATTCGCGGGCGACCTCGTGGTGCTGCACCGTCGGGACCGCGATCGAGACCGCGTCGACCTTCCCGAAGAGCTGGCGGAAGTCGGTGTAGTGGGGCACGGAGTAGGCCGCCGCGATCTCGGCCGCGCGGGCGCCGTCCGCGTCGACCACGGCGGCGAGCGCGCCCAGCTCGTGGTAGATGCGGGCGTGCTGCTTGCCGAGATGGCCCACGCCGATGACGCCGACCCGCGGTTTACTCAAAGGCCGGCTCGGGAGGCTTGGCGGACTTCAGGAATTCCGCGAGCTCCGCGACCTCGGAGGAAGGGGAGGGCATCTCGAGCAGTTTCCGGGAGGCCTCCGCGAGGGGCAGGCCGGACTTGTAGACGACGTCGAACGCGCGGTCGAGCGGATCGGTCCGCCGGTTGGGATTGACGGACTGGATGGCCGCGGGATTGCCGTCGAAGCACATGTAGGGCGGCACGTCCCCGAACACCGTCATCTGGATGCGGATCAGGCAGCCTTTGCCGACCCGGCCGTTGGGATCGATGCACACCTGGGGCTGGATCCAGGCGCCGTCCTCGACCAGGACGTTCTCGCCGACGACCGAGTAGGCCCCCAGGCGGACGTCGTTCGCGAGCGTGCTGCCGGAGTTGACGCTCGCCCACGTGCCGATGCGGTTGCGCGAGCCGATGCGCGTCGTCGCGCCCGCCGCGGCGTCGATGTGGGAGAATTCGCGGAAGACGTTGCCGTCGCCGATCTCGATCCGGCCGCCGTCGGGCTTGCCGATGGTCACGCCGGCCTGGATGTGGTTGCCGCGGCCGGCGACGACGGCTCCGTAAATCGAGACCCGGGGGCCGAGGCGGCAGCCGGGTCCGATCCGGGCGCCGGCGCCGACGACGCAGAACGGTCCGATGTCCGCATCCTCCGCGATGGACGCGGCCGGGTCGACCAGCGCGGAGCGGTGGATCGTCATTCCAGATCCTCCTCGGACTCCGGCGCGGGCGCCGAGGGCGGCGGCGGAGCCCGGCGAGGCTCGCGGCGGCGGCCCATGTGGCCCTGGTCGGCCGCGCGGAGGAATTCGAGGATCGTCTTGATCTCGGGATACGGGCCGAACATCTTCTCGACTTCGGCGAGCGCTTCGGGCTTGGGCAGCCCGGAGCGCCAGATCAGGCGATAGGCTTCGCGGAGCGCGTTGATGGCGTCGGGCTTGATCCCGCGCCGCCGGAGACCGACGGAGTTGATACCGCGGATCTCGCCGCCCAGTCCCTGGAGCAGCATGTAGGGGCAGACGTCCTGTCCCACCCGGCTGGCGCCGCCGATGAAGGCGCCCTGGCCGACCGTGACGAAGTGGTGGATGACCACCCAGCCGCTCAGGATGGCGGAGGATTCGATGCGGACGTGGCCGGCGAGAAAGACCGCGTTGGCCAGGATGGTGTTGTCTTCGACGATGCAGTCGTGCGCGACGTGGACGATCGCCATGATCAGGTTGCGGCTGCCGATCACCGTCTGGCCGCCGCCGGACACGGTGCCCTTGTTGATCGTGACGCCTTCGCGGATGACGTTCTCGTCGCCGATGACGGTGATCGTGTCCTCGCCCTTGAACTTGAGGTCCTGCGGGTCGCCGCCGATCACGGCGGTCGGATGGATCAGGTTGCGCGCGCCGATCGTCGTGCGGCCCAGCACGGTCACGCCCTGCAGCAGCTTGGTGCCGGGGCCGATGGCGACTTTGGGCCCGATCACGCAGAAGGGACCGATGTCTGCGCTCGCGTGAATGCGGGCGCCCGGCTCGACGATCGCGGTCGGGTGGATGGCCATCTCAGATGCCGGGCCTCATTGGCCGTCCATGAGCATGAACTTGAGGTTGGCTTCGGCGACGAGTTGTCCGTCCACCGTGGCGCGAGCGAAGACCTCGCCCGTCCGTGCCTTGATCTTGATCGTCTCGACCTCGAGGCGCAGCTGATCGCCGGGCACGACGCTCTTCCGCAGCTTGACGCCGTCGAGCGAGAGGAGCACGGCGACCTTCGCCTGGTTCTCGCTCTTCCGCATCAGGAGGACGCCGGCCAGCTGGGCCATCGCCTCGATCTGGAGGACGCCGGGCATGATCGGCTGGCCCGGGAAGTGGCCCTGGAAGAACGGCTCGTTGAAGCTGACGTTCTTGATGCCCACCGCGCGACGGTAGCCGTCGAGCTCGATGACCTTGTCGATGAGCAGGAACGGATAGCGGTGGGGCAGGATCTTCGCGATCTCGCGGACGTCCAGGAGCGTGCCGCCCGGTTTCGGGGTGAGCTGGCCGCCCTCGCCGAACGATGAGGCGATCTTCTTGACCAGCTTCATGTTGGTGTTGTGGCCCGACTTGTTCGCGAAGATGTGGGCGCGGAGGCCGGCTCCGAGCGTGGCCAGGTCGCCCATGAGGTCGAGGATCTTGTGGCGCACCGGCTCGTCGGGGAACCGGAGCGTGTTCTCGATCGGGCCGTTCGGGCCCCACACGACGGTGGTCTGGTAGCTCGCCCCCTTGCCCAGCCCCTGCTGGAGGAGGGCCTCCGCCTCGCTCTGGAGGCAGAAGGTGCGGGCCGGCGAGATCATCCGCGTGTAGGCGTCGTCGTCCATCTCGAGCGTGAAGTGCTGCTGCCCGATCGGAGTGTTCGGATAATTGAGCGAGTAGGTCACCGTCAGACCCGACTCGGCCGGCATCGCGACGATCGACGCGTCGTTGTCGCTGATCCCGATCGGCTCCCGCACCACGTGCACGCGCTTGGCCTCGGGGAGGTCGACGATCCCGGCGCCGCGCAGGAGGTCCACCCACGGACGGCTGGAACCGTCCAGGTTCGGCATCTCGGCGGCGTTGACCTCGACCTCGATGTTGTCGATCTCGAGTCCGCCCAGCGCGGACATCAGGTGCTCGATGGTCTCGATCTCGGCGTTCTCCCCGATGACGGCGCTGCGGCGGAACTTGCTCGACACCGTGTCGGGCGTCACCGGAAGCCGGGGCCGGTTCGGCAGGTCAGTGCGGATGAACGTGACCCCCGCGTTGGCGGGCGCCGGCTGGATCCGGACCTTGCCGGCGCTCCCGCTGAAGAGCCCGACGCCGTCGAGCTCCGCGGGTTTCTGGATGGTCCGCTGATTCTTCTTCATGACTTCTTTCTCAGCTCCTCGATCTCCCGCCGGAGCTTCCGGATCTCCTGCAGGGCTTCGGGAAGCTTACTTAGCGCGGCCAGTTCCTTCAAGTGGGTCCTCCGGTCCGAGGCCGGCGAGCCCGACATCACCCCGCCCGGAGGCACGTCCTTGGTGACGCCCGTCTGGGCCGTGATGATGGCGCGGTCTCCGACCTCCAGGTGGCCGATCAGGCCCGCCTGGCCCGCCATCACGACGTAGTTTCCGACCCGGGTGGAGCCGGCGACTCCCGCCTGGGAGACCAGAAGGCACCCCTGGCCGAGCACGACATTGTGTGCAATCTGCACCAGGTTGTCGATCTTTGTCCCCTTGCCGATCACCGTCCGGCCGAACCGGGCGCGGTCGACCGTGACGTTGGCGCCGAGCTCGACGTCGTCCTCGATCACGACGATGCCGACCTGCGGGATCTTGTGGTGGACGCCCTTGTCGGTCGCGTAGCCGAAGCCGTCGGAGCCGACCACCGTGCCGCTGTGGAGGATGACCCGGGCGCCGATGCGGCATCGCTCGCGGATCACGACCTGCGGGTAGATCAGGGAGTCGGGCCCGATGAAGGCCTCGGCGCCCACATAGACCTGGGCCTGGAGGACGGTGTTGTCGCCGATCGACGCGCCGTCCTCGACGACGGTGCCGGCGCCGACGGTGACGTTCTTCCCGAGCACGGCGCCGGGGGCGACGACGGCCGAGGGATGGACGCCGGCGGGCGGGCGGCCGGCGCTGCCGTAGAGGTGCTGGGCGACGAGCCCGAACGCCAGGTCGGGATTCCGCACCGACAGCGTCGGGATCGGGGCGGGCGTCCCGTCGGCCACGATCACGGCGGACGCCTTGGTGGTCGCGAGGAGCGGGGCGTACTTCGTGTTCGCCAGGAAGGTGATGTCCCCGGGACCGGCTTCGCGGATGCCGTTCACCGCCCGGATGACGGTCGTTCCGTCTCCGGTCACCTTCCCGCCGACGAGGCGGCCCAGTTCGTCCAACGTGACGTCCATGCCCATCCCAAGTCCCTAACCAACGGCTGTGTGCGGAGTGCTGTTCTTAGGGTTTCTTCTCGCCTTCCTTCTTGTCGCCGCCGCCGGAGGCCTTCTGCTTCTTGTACTCGACGTTGAGGCGCTCGACGACGAGGTTCGTGATGTCGACGCTGTCGTGGCTGTAGAGCACGACGCGGTTGTTGATACGCTGGGTGACGTTCTCGGGGTCCTGCTGGTCGTTCAGCGTGGGCGCCTCGACGCGGAGGATCAGGTCGTACTTCTGCTCCTGGGCGATCAGGCCGACGACGCGGCGGATCTCGTTGTAAATCTCGATCTTCTTGTCGCTGTAGAAGTCCAGGTACTGCGCCTTGCCGTACTCCTTCTCGAACTTGAGGTCGGTCTCCAGGCGGCGGAACTGGAGCATCTTGTCGGCGCGGAGCTTCGACTCG
>Ga0134121_10000243_pt1 | contig 64929 bp, 51 predicted proteins | sample KB301_FD_96463 | JGI IMG/M metagenome (GOLD analysis project Ga0134121, IMG submission 96463) | Terrestrial soil microbial communities without Nitrogen fertilizer from Kellogg Biological Station, Michigan, USA - KB3-0-1 | ecosystem: Environmental > Terrestrial > Soil > Unclassified ...
CGCAGCCTTTGCCGTCCAGTAGCCGTTGCCGTCGACGCCTGAACCCGAGCCGACGGAGATCGTCGTTGCTCCGTAGTTCATGCGCACTCTGATGCAGTAGTTGTTGTCGGGGAGGGAGGTGAATCCGTTCGGACCCGAGTCAACGACAATGGGCCCCGCACCGGCGGGAACAGTGATGAACGGCGACCTGATGGATCCGGGCGTGCACGAATACTGCACCGTTTCCCCTATCTGGTTTGCCGTGCCGAGCTCCATGAAGACCTGCACCGTTGCCGGAATATTGTATGCATCGATTTTTATCTGCACCGTCTTTCCGGATACGACGGCGGAGTCGAATGTGGCATACGGCAATATGAGGACGACGCTGAATTTGCTCTCCGTGTTGATCGGAATCCACTGCGAAGGAGCCACAGCGCCGCTTGTGCCGACATCGTGCGGCGCGACATAGATGCCGACCTGGTAGTAGTACGATCCTTTGTCGAGATTGTTTATCGTGCAGGTAAAGGCGTTATTCTTGTCGGGCACCGTACAGCTCGCATCGGCTCCTCCCATAACGGTGGCGCTCCGCGTGCCGTCATCTTTGATTTTTGCGTACTCAATAGTAAGCGAAGCCCATTGGGATCCGATGGCCGTGCTTTTGTGCGAGTCGCTCAGGGTTCCTGTAATGACGGCTTGGCCTTTGTTGCCAACCGTGGTCACTACGGCATTGTTCACCGCGTCGGTCACGGCAAGCGCCGGAGCAGCGATAGCGGCGTATGCGCCGATGGCGGCAATGCACATGAATATTGCAGCGATTTTTTTGATCATGGTGTTTGAGAAGAGCACGGAGGGAAGAACGAAGCCCTATTGCTGTCCGGTGACCGCCTGAGCGAGATCGGAGCGCGATTTCTGGAGCGCGAGGATCTGCGACGGATCGCTCGTGATGAGCTGATCTTCGGTATATGAGGCGATGATCTTGATGGCCACGTGCTTGAGGCCGGCGAAGAATATTCCCTCTCCCTTGTTGCATTCGAGCAGAAGATATTTTTCCTCATCGGTCAGGTTGAAGGTCTTTTGAAGGACATCGACGGTCGACGGCGATTGCTTGAGGAGCAATTGGAGCGACGAGTTGGTGACGATCGGCACGCCGTACGGGCTCTTCATGAAGTCGCCCACGTCTTGGGTGATCGTGGCAAGGCCGAGGAAGTATTTGCGCCCGCGCTTGGCGATCGAAAAGAGGAACGACGCCGTATCTTCCGACTTCATCATCCACCACGCCTCGTCAACGACGAGCAGGCGCTTCTTGATGTTCTTGCGGACCTCGTTCCAGATGAAGTGCGTGACGATATACATGGCGGCGGGCTTGAGGTCGTCTTCCATGTCGCGCACGGAGAAGACCACGAATTTCTTGTTGATGTCGACGTTCGACGGCTGGTTGATGAACCCCGACCATGATCCGTGGGTGTATTTCGAGAGGCGCGAGACGAGCGAATCGGTGCCTTCCATGCCGGAGAGCACCATCTCGAAGTCGGACAGGAGCGGCGGCTCGATCTCGGCGAAGTTCGAGTCGGGCGTGATGTCCTTGATCGCGTAGGTCTCCATGATGGCGCGGTCGATGATCGAATCCTCTTCAGGGGTCAGGCCGCCGAGCATGATGCGGAAGAGGCCGACGAGATTGATCACGTTGCCGCGGAGGATGTCGTTGGCCGTCTCCCCTTCGCCCGGAAGCGGAAGATCGAACGGATTGATGTGCGATCCGGAATTAAGCGAAATATTGAAATAGCGTCCGCCGAGGGCTTCCGCCAGGCGCTCGTATTCGCGCTCAGGGTCGATGACGATGACCTCGGTCTCGAACATGAGGCTTCTGATGATCTCAAGCTTCGTGGCGTAGGATTTTCCGGCGCCGGAAGTGGCGAAGATGATCGAGTTGTAGTTGTCGAGGCTGAAGCGGTCGAAGATGATGAGGGACGAGTTGTGGCGGTTCACGCCGTAAAGGATCCCCTTGTCCGAGGTGAGATCGAAGGAGACAAACGGAAAGAAGCTCGAGAGCGGCTCGGAGTTGAGCTTCTGATATATCTGGAGATGGTCGTCTTCGAGCGGAAGCACGCTCTTGAAGCCGTCATCCTGCTGGAAGAGCGCCGGCTTGAAGTAGATGAGCTTTGATTCGAGGATGGATTTGATCTCGTTCTCGATCTTGTAGAGCTCGATGTCGTTGTCCGCATAGATCGTGAGGTAGAGTCCGACGTCGAACATTTTTTCCTGCGCCTGGGTCAGGCGGTCGCGCAGGTCTTCGAGGTTCCGGTTGGCCATGTCGAGCGTCGGATCGCGCACGAGGCCTTTGGCTTCGCGCGTAAGGATCTGGCTCTGCACTTCCGCGACCTTCTTTTGAAACTGGCGAAGGACCTGCGCGGTCTCGATCGGATGGATGACGATGGAAATGTCGAATACTTTGTCGAGGTTGATGACCGGCGAGAGCCAGTTGTCGGTGAGCGTCGAGGGATATGAAATGACGAAATACGTGCGGGCGATCTTGTCGCCGAGGTTGATCGATTTCGGCTCGATCTTAAGCGCCGAGGGCGCGATGATGTCTTTGAGCTCAAGCGATGCCGCCTCGTAGATCTGATCCGGCAGGACGGGCATGGCATTTGCCTGGATGGCGGTGCTTGCGCCTGCGCCTGTTTTCTTTTTTCCGAATAATCCGAAGAGCGCCATACTATTGCTGGATCAATCCCTCGGCCGCCATTTTGACGGCGGGCTGGATGTCTCCCGGATTAAAGGTCTTATAAAAAAGCTCGATGACCGATTCCGTCTCAAGGCGTTCGGTGCGCGCGCCGCAGCTTTCAAGGCCGCCTGAGATCACGCTTACGCGCTCGTCGAGCTGGGTGCGCTTCTCCTCGAAGCTCGCCTCTTCTGCGGTGCGCTTGCCCTGGGCCGTCTGCTTGTTTCCGAGCAGGCCGCCGAGCAATCCCTTCTTTGCCGAGATAGTCGCCTCTTCATAGGGGATGACCACGTAGAAATATTTGCGCATGATGGCGACCTGTTCGGTGAATTCGCGGATGAAGCTCATATAGCCGGCCGTTTGGAGCTTTAAGAGAGGCTCGCGCTGCTCAGCCATTTTTGCCTCAAGCGTCAGAAGGTATGGCCTGATGTCGAGCTTGCGGGACTGGACGACGATCTGGATCGGAAAATCGATCGAGTTGAGAAATGACTGGAATTGCTGGATGGTTGCCACCTGCTCGTCGCCTGATTTGAGGGCCAGATTGATCGATGAGACGGCGAGAATAGCGCGGAGGGCGCCGTCTTTCAAGACGACGGTTCCTTCGCGCACTTCTTTGATCGGAACGAATTCTTGGGTCGCTTTTGCCGAAATTGCCACGTTTTTATTATAGCACTAGAAGAAAAATATCGAGTGCGCTTATTACCGCTTATCGAGCACGTCGAGTCCCCAAGCGATATCATGGAGCTTTGATTCTGATATGCGCGGAATATATTGCACGCGCTCCTTTTCCGCGGCGTCTTTTTCGGCGTTTTTCTTTGCCCGCTTCTTTTCCTGCTTCCAGATATAGAGCTTGTCGCGGACGCCGTAGTTGAATGCCGCTTCGATCGTGTTGATAAGCGGCTTCTGGTTTACTTTGACGAAGGCGAGCGCTCCGGCAAAGGCGCCAAGCGGAACGCCGAGAAGGATCGCGAATATGAGCGGCAGGAATTTGAAGCACAGAAAGACCAGGCCGCCGCCGCCGGCTACATAGATGAACTGCCGGAACGTGAGCGGCCCGAAGATCTTGTCTTCAACGTCGATGAATTGCGGGACGGAGAATCGCATACCGCTAGTATATCATCGGAATAATAAAACAAGGAGCAAAAAAGACCGGCGTGTGCCGGTCTTTTTTGCGGAGATTCAATTTAGCCTATCGGCTCGCGATACGGATCGCTTGCCCGAGTTGGCGGAGTCACGGGAGCTTGCGGCGGGGTTTGCGTTCGTGCGACAGAATAGTCTGTTGTCTTTGCTGACGGCATGATCGGAGCCGCTGACTTCAGTTTTTCCGCGATCATGCTTGATGATTGGGAGCGCGGAGGATTTTCGATGCTCTTGAGAAGATCGCTTCTGTCAGGTATTGCCTCTGTTTGCAGAGGACGAGCCGGTGCAGGCGTATCGCTCAAGACAACCCCGGTCTTTTCGAGAACGCTTTTCTCTGCGCTTGAGATGCTTGCGGTCGGCATGTGCGGCGGGATCGGCGCGACAACTGAAGGGCGCGGAGCCGCTACCGGTGCCTGCGGAGGGGTCGCTCTGGCCGCGGGGATAGCAGTTGCGGCTGGCGCTACGGGTGCGCTTGCCGGAAGCGGAGAGAGGAAATCTTCCGGTTCTTTCTTTGCAGCGTACACTCTTTCAAGCGATGAGCGGATCGGCGCGAATACCTGCTCGTTGATGGCTTTTACGATCGTGTCGATCTCCGCATCGTTCTTCTTGAGCTGGATCTGGAGCTCGTCGCGGTAGTTTTCCGGGCGAGTCATGCCGAGAAGCACCATGGTGGTCTCTGTTTCAAGGGTGCCGAGCTCTTCATAGGTCATTTTTTGAGCCTTTGCGATCTCAAAAAGGCGGTTCTGGTAGCCGTCGTCCATGACGGCTTTCTGGATCTCTTCAGGGAGAAGCTCATAGCGGTTCTTGATCTCGTTTTTCACGCTCGCAAACGGATCGTCATCGTCGGTAGCAGCCGACACAGACTGCATCATTTGCGCGCCGCCGGAAACAACATTTATTTTTTTGATATCATCGTCTGCCATACTCTTTTATTATAGTACCGTTATGCTTGTAAAGCTATGCATGCACTGAGATCTCGCCAAAGCTTACGGATGAGGATGCGCTCCGCCCCCTCCGCCGCTTGCTTTCTTCGCTCCCCCGCCTCCGCTGAACATTCCGATGATGCCCTTCAAGGCTTTTACGAACGGACCGATATCCTTATGGTTTTTGTCATGATCGTCGTGCCCGCCATGCTTTTCATCATGCGGATGAGCGTTATTGGCTGCGGCTTTTGCGTTTACCAAGCGGCTGCCTACGCCCTTGCCGGCGACTTCAGCCAAGAGCTCTCGGAAGCCGGAGACGAGCGCGCCGGTTATTGCTCCGGTCACCATCGCGCCGAAAGGAGCTCCGACTGCTCCTCCGAGAATCGTTGATCCGACAACATTGAATCCGGCACGGGCCCAGTTGCGCACGCCCTGCTTGCTTGTGTCGACATGGACTTTCTTGATATTGCCCAGGTTGTCTCTTTCCGTGTGGGTGTCATAGCCTGACTGCGTGCCCTGATATGCGACGAAGCTTCGGGCCATGTTGGCTTTCTGGTTTTCGGCCAGCTTGTCGAGCTCGCGCATGCTCATAGCCTCAGTGCGGATCTTTTTATTGACCACATCTTCCTGGGTAACAGGCTTGCCGTCAGCTTTCAGTTTTCCAATATCGGCAGCTCTATATTGAGCCTCTATGAGACCGATATCGGTTGCCTTGACTGCGGTTCCGTCTCGCTTTAATTTTCCGGCATTGTAATCAGCAACAGTAAACGGCTGCAGCTGGTTCTTCGGCCATCCGTTTTTGATTTCATTGAGTTCCTTCGTGAAATCAAGCAATTGCTGCTCAAGAACATCTTTTTTCACTGGATCAGGTTCCCGCTTGATCTCTTCTTTTATAACAGCGATCTCGCCTTCCTTCTGCTCTTTGGCCTCCTTGCGATCGTCGCTCGTCTTTAGGAGCGCTTCCTGCTCTTTTTCATTATGGCCGAGCCGATCCATGAATTCCTTGTCTTTCTTTGTCTGGCGCTCGACGGCTCCGTCGAATCCTCCGGCGGTATTCTTCTGCGCCCACGAGCCGAAGCTGCCGAAGCTTACGCCGGTTGCAGCTGCAAGTCCGGTGCCAAGCGCGGTATGGCGGATATCAAAGCTTGATTTGGCGAGCTTGTTGGTGCTGTCAGACACGCCGCGGCCAAGCTTCTGCTTGACGCTTGTGCCGAAGTTTCCGAGATTCATGCCGAGTATCTTGCCGCTTCCTTGCCCCGAAGCCCATTTCTTCACGCCGGCGCTGTCGCGGATCTTGCTGCTGACCCATCCGACGGATTTCTGTCCGCTAGCTGCGACTGCGCCCATGGCAGAGCCTGCGACGAGTCCGCCGCCCGCAAGCGCGAGGCCTCCGACGACGCCTGCAGCCTTGAAGAGCACATTGCCGATCTCGCCCGCAGCTGCGCGCACGTAGCTTGTCGCTTTGAGGAGAAGCGTGATGATGAGGAAGAACTGGATGATGACGAGCGTGAGGATGATGCCCGGGCTCATGTTCACCATCTGCGCATCAGTCGGCAGGATGGAAGTCTTGGTCAGTATGGAAATGAGGAGAATGAAGAAAAAGTATATCGGCGCCGCGAAGGCGTTGGTCATCAGCGTCTTTATCCATTCATCCCAGCCCATTCCGGGAATGTGGCGGGCGGAAGGAATGATGAACGAGACGAAGGCGAGGGGCGCGAATATGATTCCGATCCAGAGGCCGATGAGGCGTCCCATGAGCGATATCATGGCGACAATGAAGCTGTAGGCGACGACAAGATACATGAGGCCGATGATGATGAGGATCGGGATCATGATCGATGCCGGCGGAATGGCGGCTTTCGCGCTCAGGTTGTCGGCTGAATAATTCGGCGAGTTCGAATAGAACCCGGTATCGTTTGCGATGGCGAGCTTGTTGTAGAACGATGCGCTCGTGAGGACTTGCGGCATGAATGAGCGCGCAAGCGCGATGCTGAGCGGCTTGACCTCGGTGATGTATTTGCTGTGCGCGTCCGCGAGCTGCGCGGTCTCTCCGTCGTCGATCGTTTGTCCGGTCGTCTGCGAGACGACCGTCACTTGGTTGTAGAACACGAGCGCGAGCGAGTTGGATATGTCGATCACCACCTCGGTCATGAAGAAGCTGAAGTTGATGAGAAGGGCGATCACGACGACGAGGCCGAGCATTTTCTTCGGGTTCGCGTGGCCGAGCTCGATGCCGAGCACGAGCGAGAGCGCGATGAAGAGAAGGATCAGAATGAAGAAGATGTTCGCAAAATCGCGCGTGATCCCCCATCCTTCCTGAATGAAGGTGCTTGCGGTGTAGAGCCTGCTTGAGAGCGTGAAGCTTGCGGCGGTGTCGAATACTTTCGCAGCCGCGCCCATCGCCCATTCGCCGAGATCAAACGGAACATAATAGAAGAGCCACACGATGCACTTGCCGTCGATGCCGCTGAAAAGATTCGTTGAACAGTTGTCGAGGTGGTTGCTCGCATCGTCGGGAGCCACGTACGGACTGTCCGCCGCTTGTGCGCTTTGCGTCGAAATGGCGATGCCTTGCGGTCCCGCGACCGTTGCCGTTATCGGCGCGAGGACGCCGATGCATATGACTATCGTAATGATGAGCGGGATGATGCGTTTCATGGAATGTCTTTCTCTCTTTTGCCTCTGCTTAGTATATCCAAACAATCTGCTCAAGTCCGCGCAGGGCATTCGTAACCGGCTGCAGGTTGATCGTCGAGATGTCGTCGCTTCGGATGAGCTTGTCGTAGTCGAGCTTGACCGGACCCCCGTGCTGATCGGTGCCGATGCCGCTTGATCCCGTCATCACATGTCCCTGATAGTTCGGGAAGTACGATTCTGTTTCGTTCACTCCTGCCGGATAGGGAGGCTCCCCGTCATTCGGAAACGGATTTCTTCCATAGAGCACTACTCCGCTGCCCTGGGCATAGTGCCATTCAGGCAGGAATGACTGGCTCGGAGGCAATGCGTCGGTCAGCCATTTTGGCAGCTGTTGGATCGTGTTATCGGTGGAATTGATAAATACAAAGTTCAAGCGCTGGGTCGGGCCGCCGTCTTTGATGTAGCGCGATTTCGGGCTGCTTGTGTCATTGATGCACTGGAAGAGCACGCCGTTTTTCAGCGTACCGTCCGCTTTGTATGTTGCGATGTTGCCGGATTCATTGGTGATCGTGTCGAGCACGGCTTCCTCCTGTTTGAGGTCCTCACTGCCGTGGATGTACGGAGCGATCTGAGAGAACGTATTGCTGATGCGCTTGAGCTCGATCTCGTAGTCGGTCAAATTCGCGACATTAGTCACGTTCTGTATCTCAAGAAGGTCTTTGTTGTAGTCTCTGACGGTCGGAGCGCTTACGACCGTAGTCACATCTGCGGTTTGCATCGGAATGCTGCCCGTATTTGCGAGCAGGGTGTCTGCCGAGTTTGCGCCCGCTGCATAATTGGGAACAATGTCCCCCACATTGCCGCCGGCATCAAGCACGCGCACCGTGCGGGTGACTTGCTGGGCGGAGATCTTGGATCGATCGGTAACATCATACGTGATCGTATAGACTCCCGGCGTTGCCGGATCAACATTGTTCACCGTGACAATCAAGTCCGTGAGGTCCTCGTTCGAACCGGTGCTGCCGTCGACTGCTGTTGCGCCCGCATCGGTGTAGGTGTCGCCGACATGCAATGTGAGGGTCTTATTGCCGAGGAGCGTGATGATCGGCACGAGATCGAGCGATCCGTTGACGCCCGGATAGCCTTGGAGGTCTTTCAGATTCTGGATGCGCACGAGCAGGCGCTCAAGCTGGCTCTCCACCGAAATGCTCTGGTTGAGGAGGGCCTTATTCTGGGTCTGTGTTTTCAGGGTATCCTGGATCTTCGGGAATTCGATCGCATCGAGCGCGATGATGTCGGGGATATCGGAAAAGGCATTGAAGCTTGCGTCCATGATCTTTGCGCGCGCGAGATTCGTGGTGGAGAGATCGGGTATCGACTTGTCCGTAGAAGGAGCTGTCGGACTGGTGAGCGTCGGATCATATGCCGTCGAGCCGTTGCCGCTCGGATCCGAAAGCGCGAGCGCGTCTGCGGCGCTGACAGCGCTCTGGGTCGGCGCATACACCATCTGCATCGCTTCAAGGTATCGTCCGGCAAGCGTCGTGATGATGTTTGCCGAGTTGTCATGGCCGTTCACGTGCTCTCGTCCTCCGCCTTTCTGCTCGAACTGGACGCCCATGAATGCCGTCATGATCGGACCGTAGGCAGCTTCGTTGTGCCTGTTGTTGTCGCTGCCGATCTTCTGCAGGATCAATCCGACGATAAGGCCGACGACCGCGCCGATGGCGTTGCCGATGCCCGGAACGACGCTGCCCGCGAGTGCTCCCGCAACGACCGCGCCCGCCACTACTCCGACCGTGGTTCCGTATGATGCAAGGAATTTGTGCATGTCGCTCGGACTGTCGCTTGCCGGGAAGAGCTCCGGATTGGAGACGAACGATTCTGCGTTTGCCGTGATCTCATTCTGCCAGCCCGGATGCGGTCCGGGAATGCAGTAGTCGAGGGCGTAGATATTTGCTACGAGGGTCTGCCCCGCAGTGACTTCTTTTGCAAGGATCTGCTGATAGCCTTCGGGTAGCGTCGGTTCGCCGGAGCAGTAGTGCCCGGTCGGGCTGAATCCTGCCGTCGACGTGCATCCTGTCGCAATTTTTTTGTCGTCCTGGCTGTTGTCTTCGTATCGGATGATGGATGGAATATCCGTAAAGACATTGAAGTTGCTTCCCTGCGACGACCACGAACCGTTCTTGTTGATGAATGTCGGCTCGTTGAAGTTGATGCCGTCGATGCCCGTGCTGTTTTTTGCAAAGTTGGTGTTTGGAGCGTTGTCAGGAGAAGAAAGCGCGGAAAGGCCCTTGTTTACAAGCTGATTTTCGAGAGCGTTGAAAATTGCAGTGATGTCGGTGCTCAGGTCCTGACCGTTGATGAGCTGGTTTGACGGAATGTCGAGGGTCGTATTGAGCGCGTGGGCGATGACCGTTCCCGGTGTCTGGGTCTGCCATTTCGAGCAGGTGTTTGCGGCGATGATCTTCTGCTGGGCGATGACGTCTGCGTTCGGCGCCGCATTGGCTGCCGCATCAGCTTGGTCGGCTGCAAGGAGGGCTGCGTTTGCCGCGGCGCTCTCCGCATCCGCGGCCGCGAGGGCTGCAGCCGCCGCTTTTGCTGCCGCAATATTTGCCGGCGTCGGATTTGTCTGCGCGAGGGCCGCCGCTTTTGCATAGGCATCGGCTGCCGCAGCGTCAGCTGCGGTTGCCTTTGCTACCCGCTCTGCCGCAGCGGCGTCGTGGACATTGGTCGCGGATCCCGCAACAAGCGCGTTTAATTTTATCTGCGCTGCTGCGCGGATCTGGTCGGACTTCATCGGGTCATAGGTCGAAGGAGCCGCGCAGGTGCGTATCGGAAGAAATCCGCCGGATTGCGCGAGAGCATCTTTAAGGTTTTGCGCAGGAGAATATCCTGTTCCCGCGGTGCGGCGCGCGAGCTCATCCTGAGCCGCGAGGCCGAAGCCGAACGGGTTGTTGTTGGTCGATGTCTGAGAGAGGAGCGCATTCCATCCGCCGACGGCAAAATCTCTCTGGAAGTCGGCGGCCGACATGCCCGGATACTGCTGGGCGATGACGCGGTCGAGGCTGTATTTCGCGCGGGCTTCGAAGCTTGCGTTGATCTGGTTCACCATGCTCTGCGCGACGGCTTTTCCGAACGGATAATTCTTCTTGTCGAAGCCGATGAGCGAATTGAAATTCTTGACCGACTGGTTGCCGATATTCTTTAGGAGCGAGCCGGTATCTTTGGAGTAGAGCGGATTTCCGTTGAAGCCGTGGTTGATCCAGTTGACCGTTGAAATGGTGAGCTGGCGAAGGATGACTCCGACCGCAGCCCGTTCGATGGCGTTCGTGCAGGTGATCTTGTTGGACTGGGCCTGAGACGAGTTTGCGATGGATTGAAGGTTCGATCCCGAGCTTCCCGGCGTATTTGAAAAATGCACCAGCTGGTCGGCGTTTGCCGATGAGCCGGTGGTTGTCTTTGATGCCGAGCTTGCCGTGTTGGTGACTGCCGCTTTCGTGTCGTCAGAAGAAAGGAGGTCTTTTATGGCTGATGAAATCTTGTTTTTGTTGCAGGCAATGGTGGCTGCGAGCACTGCGCCGGTCGTGTCCTGCACGAGGCTCTGCAAAGTGCCTCCGGCCTGGCCGCTGTTCGGGGAGCTTGTCTGCGCAAAAACGCTTATAGGAATAGCCGTGCTTGCTACAAGCATCGCGAACACGAGAATGCTCGCGGTATATTTTTGGTAGCCGGATACTATGCGCATCATCTCTATATAGTATACCCTCCCGTCACTTTTTATGAAAGCAAAAACAGGCCTTGTGCGGAGGCTCGTGCGGGTTTTGGAGCGGCCGGACCCTAGTTTGCAAAATATGCGGCCAAAGTCTTTGAAGCGTTCAAGGAAACGTCGTTTGCTTTCGTGTAATCGTCAATGCCTACCATGCCGGAGATGACGTCGGTATAGAGATGTTCCGCCTGCGTGAGCGCGGCTCCCATCTGGGCGCTTGCGTTTGCAAGGTCGAGCGCGTTTTGGGCGACCGCCGGCGGAGTAGTGAGCCCCATGATCTGCTTGCCGAGCTTTGCATACGCCTCTGCGAGCGGTTCGAGCTCTTTGAGCGCTCCGTCCCCGCCATCCTGTAAGCCGCTTGCGATGATCATCGCCTCAGAGCCGAGATCGATGTCGCTATAGCTGTCGATGATCGTATTGAGATCATTCTTATAGGTTCTTTTTACCGACAAGCTGTCGCTTGCGTAGAGTTTCATGTCGCTCATGGCGTAGGTGGCGGCATTGGTGTGCTTTGCGTCAATCGTATCTCCGAGCGATGCAGCTACGTTTGCAAGCGATGTCGGAGTAAGCGTTCCCGACTGGCGGAGCGCCAGAAGCGTTCCGAGAAGCTGCTGGCTGACTTCGTCGGTTGCAGAGACATCTTCATCGGCAGCGGGCGGCGTGCCAGCGGCAGCCGTCTTTTCGTCGACGATCTTCTTGTTTGCCGCGCCGTCCCCTTTCGGATCAAGCCCCGCGAGCGATTCCTCCCAGTCCGGAATGCCGTTTCCGTTTGAATCCTGGACGATGAGATCTGCTACGGTTCCGTTTGCTTCCACAAGATGCGTCGAGCCGTTTCTGTTGAAACTGCTCTGTGAGCTCCAGAGCCGGGTGGCAAAAAGAAAGATGACCGCCAAGCCGGCGTACGCGCCGATCACTTTGGCGAATTTCTTGCTCGGGAGATATTTGCGGTAGTTTGTGCTCGGTGACGGAGGCATAGTAGACAAAGTATACCTCTGGGCGGGGTTTTTACAAAAGCGCGCGAGCAACGGCAAACCATATCTCGGGAGGAAGGTCTTCCGCGCGCGATTGCAGAGGAAGATCAAGTTTTTTGAAAACATCGGCGATCTTCTCTTTGTCGGCAACAGACTCAAGGTTCCGTATAAGCAGCTTGCGCTTATGCGCGAAAGCCGCCCGGACAACAGTAAAAAAATGTTCCATAGCCGCCGGTCCTTCCCCGGAAAACCCCTTATGGGATATGCCCGATACGACAAGCACGGCTGAATCTACTTTGGGCGCCGGGCGAAATGCGCTTGCCGGAACTTTTGCGGCGATCCTTGGCGTGCCGAAGGCTTTGACCGAAATGGAAAGAATGCTTTCTTTATGGTCGCGCGCGACGATGCGCGTGGCCACTTCCTTCTGAATAAGCACTACCATCCGCGAGGGCGGATTCTTTTCGGTCAGGAATTTTTCGAAGATCGCGCCGGTAATGTAATACGGGATATTTGCCACGAGCTTGTAGTTTCCGGCCGAAAGGCCGGAACGGCGCGGATCGAATGCTAATACGTCTCCTTCTCTGAGCACGAGCTGCTTTTGCCTGATCGCATCTTCGAATCGGGCTTCGAGCAGCGGGATGAGATCGCGGTCTTTTTCGATGGCAACGACATGCGCGCCCGTCTCAAGCAGTTTTTCGGTGAGCACGCCTTCCCCGGGTCCGATCTCAAGGACGGTGTCGCTTGCGGCAAGCTCTCCGGCTGCGACGATATCACGGAGCGCTTGCGCGCTCCGCAAAAAATGCTGCCCCAGTGATTTTTTCGGACGATGCGTCATGGATGTTATTCAAAAAATATCGACGGCAGGCTTTCCGGAATATCCGAGTGGATGCGCACGAGCTCTTCGGGGATATCGTACAGGAATTGCGACGGAAGAGAAACATTGCGCGATCCGAAGATCATGCGCGTGCTCGCGTGCGTGAGAAAGATCTTTTCTTTGGCGCGGGTGAGCGCGACATAGAAGAGGCGGCGCTCTTCCTCGGCGTCTTCGATGCGGGCGGCGCGGCTCGCGCGCTCATGCGGAAAGAGCCCTTCTTCAAGACCGACGATGAAGACCACGCGGAACTCGAGGCCTTTTGATGCGTGGACCGTAAGGAGGCGCACGCCTTCCGGCGAATCCTTGAGCGCATCCTGATCGGATCGGAGCGCCGCGTCTTCGAGGAATTTCATCACGCCCTCTCCGAGCGGCAATGTGTCATAGATTGAGGCGAGCGTCGCAAGCTCGCCGACGTTTTCAATGCGCTCCACTCCCTGCTCCCCTTCGCTTTCGTATTCTTCCGAAAGGCCGCTTCGCTCAAGCACGAGCCGCACGAGCGCTGACGGATAGACAGCCTCGGTCGCATCGCGGATCTCGTCGAGGATGCCATAGAACCGTTCAAGCGTAGCGCGGGTTTTCGGCGTGAGGCCGTCGTTCATGCCCGCGAATATCTTCGCCACGGAGGCATCGCCGATGCCGCGCTTCGGCTTGTTGATCGTGCGCTTGATGTCGGCCAGGCTGTCGCGGTTCACTGCGGCGCGGATATAGGCGATGATGTCCTTCACTTCCGCTCGCTCGAAGAATTGCGTGCCGATCATGCGGTACGGGACGTCGGCGTAGATGAAGGCCTCTTCAAGCACGCGCGACTGGAAGTTGGCGCGAAAGAGCACGGCGATCTCTTCAGCCGGGATTCCTGATGCGATAAGCTTCATCGATTCGCGGGCCACGAATGCCGCTTCGTCGGTCTCGCTGAATCCTTCATAGCGGATGAGCTTCTCGCCCGTGCCGAGCTCGGTGAAGAGGTTTTTTGGAAGGCGCACCGTATTTTTTATGATCACGGCGTTTGCGGCATCGAGAATAGTCGAGGTCGAGCGATAGTTCTGCTCGAGGAAGACAGTGTGCGCTCCCGGAAAGTCCTTTTCAAAGTGGAGCATGTTCTTTATCTTTGCGCCGCGCCAGCTGTAGATGTTCTGGTCGGTGTCGCCGACGACGCAGATATTCTTCTTTTCTCCGGCAAGGAGCTTGACCATGCGGTATTCCATCTCGTTCGTGTCCTGATATTCGTCCACATGGATGTACTGGTAGCGCTTCTGATAGGCCTCGCGGATCGCCGGCTCTTTTTCGAGCAGGCGCACCGCTTTGACGATGAGGTCGTCGAAGTCGACGCCGCGCGATTTCGCGAGCTTGGCCTCGTAGCTTCTCCAGATGCGCACGGCATCCGACTCCGCGTGGCTCGTGATCTTGTCGCCCATGGTGTCGGGCGTGTCGCCGCTCATCTTTGCCTGCGATATGATGTGCTTCACGCGCTTGGGATCAAGCAGCTTCGGATCGATGCCGAACTCGCGCATGCTCTCGCGGATGAGCGCCCGGCCGTCGTCTTCGTCGAAGATGCTGAAATATTTTGTCAGGCCGAAGTATCCGGCATGCTCGCGGATGATCGATCCGCCGAGGCGGTGAAATGTCGTGACGGTAGGCGCGCCTTCGAGCTTGTGCGTTTCGATGGCGCGGGCCACGCGCTCGCGCATCTCTCCCGCAGCCTTGTTGGTGAAGGTCACGGCAAGGATGTGCTCAGGCAGGACTCCGCCGAGGATGAGATGAATGATGCGCTCGGTCAGCGTCTTGGTCTTGCCTGCGCCTGCGCCCGCCACGATCAAGAGTGGCCCTTCTGTATGAAGGACCGCCTCCCGCTGCGCAGGATTGAGATGCGAAAGGTCGTTTTTTTTGTCTGCGCTTGCTGTCATTGGTAGCACCACTATACCTCCCGCCACTCTTTTTGCAAAAAAAGCGGCATGGCCGCCGCCGCGCAGGAAGCCGTTGTGCAAAATAAAAGACACCCGAAGCGGTGTCTTTTATTTTGCGGGCACGGCGAGCATGTCCTTGCGAGCCTTCAGTCCGGTGAGATATTGGAGATAGTGGTCGAGATCCATATCTTTCCGCGGGCCGCCGCGCGGATCTTCTTTCATGAGCGTTCTGATCTCGTCATAGAACTTCTGCTTGTGCGGCGTGAGGTCTTCGCGGTACTGCTTCAGGAATTCTCGCGCCGGCATGCCGCGAATAGCGTGCCATTCATGCGTATGCACTCCATGGCGGAAGCCAAGCAGGCTGCTCTTTCCGAAATATGAATCGAGCTTTCCGAAATAAAGCTCGCGCGTCTCGGCGTCGATCTTGGTCATTTGTTCCGGAGTGAATTTTGTCGCATCGGCGGCGGTCGCTTCCGCAAGCGTGCTCCGAGCGGCTGCGTGCGGAACTTCTGAAGGAACATCGGGATCAGCCTCTCTCGGCGCGGGCGCTTTTTCTATTGCCGGCTTTGGCGCCCCTGCTTTCGTTATCGTTGCATGCGGCGTCTCTATTTTTGCATCGACATCCTTCGGTCCGCCCGGAATGTTCTTCTCAAGAATATCGGTCGGCGATGTTCTTGCGGCCTGTGCGTGCGGCTTCTCAATAGGCACGTCAGCGTCTTTGTCCGGAGCGGTTCCGTTCTCCGGAATTTTCGGGGCATCGGCGCCGGCTGGTTTTTCCGCATGCGCTCCCGGCTTTTCTGCCGGATGAGTCTCGGTTGGCGCCGGCTCTCCCGCGTGCGTTTCAGTCTTTCCCGAGAGATATTCAAGGTCTGCCTTGCTGTTTGCGGAGAATGCACCCGTTGCCTTGTCGATTTCTCCGAGCGAGATCGACTGGCCCGGATGATTCGCGTCTTTGAGGAAAATGACGAATTTTCCGACGCGCTCTTCGACGCCGAATTCCGAACCGGCACCTACTTTCAAATTTTCAATGCTGCCGTCCTTGGTTACGACAAGAGCTCGAAGCTGTTTCGCGATATCGTTTGCGTTCCCGTGGAAAAAATTCTGGACGTTCTCCGGAAGCTTTTCAAACGCATCGCTCGAACGGAATTTGACGATCGACTCGCCCACCCCTTCTCCCTTTGCAAAGCTCACTTTCAAAAGCTCATGATCGATTGCGGTCTTTGCCGGCGGCGTTTCGACGGAAGCGGTCGCATGCCTTGCGGGAGCGGCTGTCTCAGGAGTGCCTGTCTTTGCGGCGGGTGCGCTCTGCTGCCGCACGTCGTCGATCTTCTTCTGGATCTCTTCTACGGTCGCGGTTGATTCTTTTCCATGATCTCCCGCGCCGCCGTGCGACTTTTCGCTCCATCCGAATTTCGGCGCATAGTGGTGCGCGATGCTCTCGCCGCTAAATCCGAAGAGCGAGCCGAAGAAGGCGCTCTTGAATGCGTCTAACGCGATCTTTTTTGTACGAGCGTTTGCAACCTTTTCCTGATTTTTTTCACCAGACCATTTCAGTATATCTCCAATATCATGCTGGATTGAATTTATGTATCGATCTTCGGGTTTTTTGATTGTCCCATCGAAATAGGCGTTTACCTCGACAGGAATTTCCCTTCCCTGTTTATCGCGCGCAAGTTCGTAGGAATTTGTTGAATTTTTCAGATCTCCTTTTCCGTAATACACCTCGTCCGCAGCAAGAAGCGCGCGCGCCTCATGCAAGAGACGCATCATCTTGTATTGCCGCACGAAGCGGCTGGTTCCCGCGTCCGAATCTTTCGGACCAGCAAATTCCTTGCCGAAGTTTACTTGTCCGAGGTCAAGTTTCGTATCAAGGAAGTCTGCTCGGAGCTTGAGCTCGGAGAGGAATTGGCGACGGGCATCTTCGTTGTTTTCATTTTTTGCTTTGTCTATCCATTCTTCCAAACGGCGCAGATGATTCTTGATGTCTCCCATGCCGAATACAGTCGCGCCTTTCTGGCGTTCGCCTTCGCGTCCGAGGCGGTTCTGCTCGCGGAGCGCTTCTTTCGAGCGGCTCGCGCCGCGCCATGCGCCGATGATGGCGGCTACCGGAGCGGCAACGGTCGCCATGCCGGCAAAGATGCCGCTCTTTCGGAGCAGGAAGCCTCCGGCCATGAACTGGCCGCGCTCTGCCGCAACGTCCGTCATGCCGCGCCAGGTTGTTGATTGGTTGCCGATATTTTCGAGAAGCTTCACGGCATCAGGATTGGCCGAGAGGAACTGCATAGTCTCGATGAGGGCCTGATTCTTTTCGCCCACGGTTGCGGCAAAGATTTCCGGTCCGCCGGTGCCGTGCAGTTCCCGCAGCGCTTTTAACGCATCAAGATACACCGCCTGCTCGCGTTCAAATGCTGCTTTGGCCGTACGGTATTGCTCGTTCTGCGCATCCGTCGCATCCTTGGTTGTCCATTCGTACGGGATCTTTGCGAATTCGGTTGCGGCCGTGTTGTAGTCGTCCATGATCCGCGCTGTCGCGTTTTTTCTATTTGGATCGCTGATCCGGTCGAGCATGGCATCCTTTCCCGCGTAGTCGACGACAGTCTCCTCGCCGTTCTCATACGCGGCAAGGCCGCTCTCGCTTACGACTTGGGTGATGCCCGGAGCGTTCCGCCGGAGGAATTCTCCGCGCCGCACGGCACTTTCAGCTCCGGATATCGGAGCTTCTTTTTTGTATAAACGCTTGAACCAGTTTTCCGCCTTTGCCATTCGCGTCTGAGGCTCCTGTCCTCCCATCTTCACGAAGGCTTCCTTTTCATAGTTTGCGATGATGGCGTTCTTGCGGACATTCTTCCAGACTTTGCCGAGCGTGGCGAGCGGATTGATCGCTATGTTGATCTCGGCATTCCTCCATGTGCGTTCGATCTCGTTGCCGTGAATATCCTGCATCGGCTTCTCGCCCTGGAAAGACCAGCGCTTGTTGCCGAATTGGTCTACCTTGCGAAGCTTGTTGCCGATCGTGAATTCGGCGATGTTGCCCCAGGTGCGCCCCCAGAGCTTTTTGTTCTCCAGGCGCTTTTTGAATTCCGTGCGCGCCGTCTTCTGGATTTCGACGTACATGCGGCTTGCCAGTCCGTCGAGGACGATCTTTTTCTGTCCGCCGGAAAGCTTGTTGAATTCGGGATCAATGCCCGGAAGTTCGGCTTCGAGCTTTTCGAAGAGGCCGGTCTTTTCTTCCGGCTCTTGTGCCGGCGCCGTCGGGGCGGCGGGCGCAGCCTCCGCTCTCGCCGTTAAAGCTTCCGCGTTTTCCGCCTCTATTTTTGTTACGAGCGCATCGAGCTCCGCATCGCTCTTGCCGAGCGCCGCCGCTCGCTTGGCGATCTGGTCATCGAGCGAGAGCAGCTTGTGTCCGCGGAGGTCTTCCTTGTTGTCGGCAAAAAGGGCGGTATCAAGATTGGCATTCTGCATTTGGAGCGAACGGAGAATAAGTCCGCTGAGCTCTGCTTCCGGATCTGTTTTTACTTCGGCCGCTTTGCGTATTCTGCCTACCATGCCTGCGGTCTTTTTTGTCCGGGCAGCAGGTGCGATCTTTGCTTCTTCCGGTGCCGAAGCCGGAGCAGCGGCTGGAGCCGGCGCTTTCTTTTCGGCAAACGGCAGGAGTATGCCCGTGTCTTCGATCTGGGCAAGCTTTGCCATCGTCTCGGCTTTTTTTGCCAAGCGTGCGAGGTCGCGCTCGAGGTTCGGCAGTATCGGCTGGGCCCAGCCTTCTTTCATCTGCTCGAGGACCCCGTTGTATGATTTGAGCACTTTGCCGATCTCGCGGGTAGCGTCTTTTACGGTGCGCTCGCGCGCATTCAGTTTTTTCGTAAGCTCCTTCTTTTTCTTTTCCGCAAGGAGAAGTTCCGCCTCGAGTTTCTTTTCCTCAAGCTCGCTCTTTGCAAGTTCGGCTGCAAGCGGCGTCTCTTCCTTTTCGATCTCGCCGATCTTGCCCTGGACTTCTTGTATGTCCAGCCGCAGCTGCTCTTTTGTATCTATAGTATTGTCTTCCATCATGCGTGCTGTGCGGAAAAACTTCTCTCGTGATGATTATCGCACAAAAAATCCGGAAACCGTCCGCCCTTCGTTCAAAAAAATCTTATCCGCCGATCGGAAACGGATCCGTGCCCGGCTCTTCGGTGTCTACGGCTTTTTTCTTTCCCTCGTAGATGATCGTCGTCTTCGTCTCGCCCGTGCCCGGAACCTGCTCGACTTTTCCGCCGATGAATTTTACCCGGGTTCCCTTGTTCATGTTTTCGGCGATGTACTTTTCCATCTCGGCTTCGAATGCCGCCTGGTCGGCTTCGACAAGCATGTGCGTTTCCGGATTCACATAGGAGATCTTCCCTTCCGGCTGCATCTCCGGGAGAATGCCGATGCTTATGTGCTTATTCTTTGTTCCCCCGAAGAGCGCATAGAGCGCATCGAGCCCTTCCTGGTCGATGCGGACGCATCGGTGGGAAATGCGGCGATCGCTCGGATTCGTAGGTGTGCGGAGGAGCGGAGCGTTTGCCGGAAAGGCGCGATGAATGAACACGCGCTTGTCGTAGCCCGCATGCTCGCCTTCTTTCTCGACAGGCATATCTATATGAATGAGTTTATTGCCGTAGCTTTTTACGTCTTCGGCGGGAGTCGGTATGGTCTCTGCCTTGAACATGCCGGCTGCGGTGAACGAATACGAATCCTTTGTTTTGAGCGGAGCATAGTATCGCGCAGAACTTACGGAGTCTCCGAGGATCTTCGAGAGGATGATCTGCTTGGAAAGCACTGCTCTATTGTTCTCGTCGATGACATAGATCATGGCCTTCTCTTTGTCGATCATCATCCAGCTTCCCGGATTTTCCTTCTGCTCGGCCATCTGGGCGAGGTACATGAGCCTGCCTGCTCGCGGGAGGCTGTTGTAGAACGGCATGTCCATCTTCTCCGCAAGCTCCGCCGGAATCTGGTTGCGCTCGAGCTTGAGTCCGACATGCACGCCCGGATCATATTCTCTTGCGAGCGTGTATTTTCCGACAGTCACGGTCGAGTCGGTGTGCGGGAAGTTCGCAAGCGGATCGACGCGATGCTTCTCGGTGGTATTTGCTGCCGGCTCTTCGGTACTGAGCGTATCTCTGGCGTGCTCGAGAGCCGCCGCTGCCGTGCCGCTATCTTTCGGCATCGCTTCCGAAGTATCAGAGGCTCCTTCTTGCATATTGTCGTGCGCTGTCGCTTCTGCTGACGCTGCCTCTTCAGATACCAGAATATTTCCGGTCTTTCCGGCGCGGCGCATCGGCGGTGTTTTTATATTTTTTGCCAGATCAGGGATTGCCGGAATTGCGACCGGGGTCGGTGCAATGGTGCCTGCAGGCCTGCTCTCGAGAGGCTTTGCTTCCTTTGGCGATACCGATGGAATAGTCTCGGTTGATCTGTCGAAGACGATCTTCGGTGTTTCGGCTATTCTTGCCGTATCAATCTTGCCCGGGCCGGATGGTGCGGTGTTCATTTCGGTCGGAGTTCCCGCTTCGATTGCATTGATCGTTGCTGTCTCCCGCTTTGGAGCGGCTTCCGTTCTCTCCGGTGCAAGATGAATTCCTTTTGCTATGAATGGCTCGCCGACATCTTTTGCCTCTTTGGGCACGACGTCTTTTGTTCTTCCTTTTGCGCCGGACGCCTTAGCGGGAATCTCGGTGGTCATGTGCGGCATCTCCGGAACGGTTTCTTCCTGTAGGGCGGCGGTGTCTACGGGCTCGATGTCGAGTGCATGCAGATGCTCGGGATCAAGCGGAGTGATGATTACGTTTTCGCGGGCAAAAGGCGCTTCAGGCATGCCGGGAATCGATACGGTCTTTTGATCGAGGTTGTCGATAGCCGCCGTCTTTTCAAGATGCAGTCCTGCGATATCGAGTTTTGCGATCTGATCATGTGCTCTCTCCGGCACTGCGCTTGTCGGTGTCTCCTCGGTCGGCGCTATGCCGGTAAGCAAGCCGGACGCGTCCTCTGCTGCTGTCGTGTCCGCTACCGCTTTTTCTTTGTGTATCGAGAGGGTGTGTTCTTTTGCGGGGGTTCCCTGCTCGGAAAGACCCGAAGCTTTTTTCGGGTGGGGGGTGATGGCCGGCGTCTCATGCTTCGAATGCTTGGCGTCCTTTGGGGCATGCGACTCGTGCTTTGATTTCCGCGCGCCGGAGTGCTTAATGAGCTGGTCAACCGTTCCTATGGCAAGCGTGGTGCCGCCTGCGGCCAGAAGAGCCTTTTTCCAGTTCTTGGCTGCCCGCGTGCCCTCTTTTTTGAATATGCCCTCGACTTCCGCTATGAGGGTTTTGAGCTTTACTGCTTCTCCCTCTTTTCGCTGCCTGATCGGCTCAAGCTTTTCGAGGGTTTCCTTCTTTTGGCGCCTGATCTCTTCGAGGCGCTGCTTCTTTTGCTGCTCGAGCTCCAAAAGAAGCTTGAGCTCGCTTGCAAGCTCTATCGAAACAGCATCGGTCAGCTCGTTTTTTGGATTTTCAATTGTTGCGGGGCCTTCCATATTTATATTATGCAATAAAAGTATACATATCGTCAATAGTGTGTTTTGGTGTGAAAGACGAGTTGACTACCCTCTATGCCCAGGTTACGCTTGATGTAGCAGAGTACTGTATATAGTATAGTACGATGCATCCCGAAAGGCTATTGTTGATAAAACCTATATATTGCTTGGTTTTAAAGACCATCTGAACGATTGTAACGGCTAAAAGCTCTAGATAACCCTTGAATTTCAAAGGTTTTGGCACTATTGGATTCTTTTAGCCCATTTAAAGCGGCTTATAAAACCTCCCCATAAACGATTTCCGCCTTGTAAAACAAGGGTTTTACAGTCGGAAGGACATAGTTTTCTCGCACGGACGACAGGCCGTATCCTGGTTGTGAGCCTTTTTGCGAGCTTCGTACTTTCACCGGCTGTTGCCTCTGCAAGTGTTTTTTCCGGTATTCTGACCGGATCTGCCAAGGCCGATACCCTGCCTTCCGATGACGGGGCCTCGGTCCTGAATTCTCAAAAGATGCCGATCGTCATTGCCTCGAACATCGGTCCGGGCATGCTCGAAGGAAAAGCGCTTACTGATGACAGCGTTGTCATCAGTAATGCCGCCCTTACCCCATCGATGGGGCCGGTGGGCAGCGCAAGCGATGCTGCCGATCTCCCGGACATGAGCGGCGGGATCAGCTTCTATTCGGTGCATGACGGAGATACGATCGGAAGCGTGGCAAAGCTCTTCGGAGTCACGCCCGCAACGGTTATGTCCGCGAACAACCTGAGCGCGAAGGCCGCGCTCAAGAAAGATGCCATCCTTGTCATTCTCCCGGTCTCTGGCACCCAGTACACGATCAAAAAAGGCGATACGATCGGCAAGATCGCCGCAAAGTACAAAGTTGACCCGAGCGATATCAATTTTTCCAACAACCTTGCCCCGGATGCCGCTTTGACTGCCGGCGATACGATATTGATTCCTGATGCGGGCTATGACGGCACTGCAGATGCTCCGGCTCCGGCAAAGACCGCAGCGACTCCGCCAAAGAAAACGACAAGCCCATCCGTGCCGGTGAGCGTGGACGGACTGTATACGACGAACAAGAATGGTACGAACTCGACCCCGATCACCGTGCATCCGCTCAAGGCATACGAAAAGGTGGATCTCGGCAACGCGATCCTCCGTCCGGTCGCGCTCGCAAAGAGCCATCGCTCGCAGGGAGCGCACGGATGGAACTACACTGCCGTGGACATTGCGGCTCCGCTCGGCACGCCGATCGTGGCTGCGCTCGACGGCACTGTCCTTCTCGCGCGCACCGGCGGATGGAACGGCGGCTACGGCAACTACGTTATTCTCCTCTCGATCGTCGACGGCGTAACGACCGTGGAAACGATCTACGGCCACATGTCGAAAGTGCTCGTCACTGCCGGACAGACTGTTTCGCGCGGCCAGACGATTGGACTTGTCGGCGAGACCGGCGATGCCACCGGCGACCACGTGCACTTCGAAGTGCGCGGCGCGAAGAATCCGCTCATCGCGAATGCGAATTACACCGGAGAATAATTTTTTAATACTACTTTCTTTTTTGGGCCGCGGCGCATGTCGCGGCTTTTTTCTTACGCGAGCGCTTCGATCTGCGGCCGATAGCGGATCGCCTCGAGTACATGGTCGCGCGTGATCTCGTCGCTTCCGTCGAGATCGGCGATCGTGCGCGCGAGCTTCTGCGTGCGATGATAGGCACGTGCGGAGAGTCCGAGCCGCGCGGCGCTCTCGTTCAATATTTTTTCCGCTTCGGGTCCGAGCTTCACGAGTTTGGAAAGTTCTTTCGGATGGAGCTCGCCGTTTAATTTCTCGGGAAGGTGTTCGGCACGAGCGCGGGCATACGCCCGCTCCCGTGCCCGGCTTACTTTTTCCCGCACCATTTCCGACTCTGCGCCGGTGCCGCCGCGCGCAAGCTTGTCGTAGGCGATCTCGCCGACGTAGAGCGCAAGGTCGATCCGGTCGAGCAGCGGACCCGAAAGTTTTCTCCGGTAGCGCGCGAGATCGGACGCAGTGCAGGTGCACGGCTTCACCTTGGAGCTTTTGTATCCGCACGGACACGGATTCATGGCGGCGACAAAAAGGAACTGCGCCGGAAATACGGCAGTGCCTTTTGAGCGCGCGATCGAGACCGCATGCTCCTCAAGCGGCTCGCGGAGCGACTCCATGACGCGGCGATCGAACTCGGGGAACTCGTCGAGAAAAAGCACGCCGCGATGCGCGAGCGTCACTTCGCCCGGCTTCGGGAATGCTCCGCCGCCGATCACGGATACGTACGATGCGGTGTGGTGCGGCGAGCGGAACGGCGCAAGCGTGCAGAGTTCGAATGATCCCGCGCCTCCCGCGATCGAGTGGATCGAGGTGACCTCCATTACATCCTCGTCGCTGAGCTTCGGCAGGATGCCGGCAAGCGCCCGGGCAAGCATCGTCTTTCCGGTGCCCGGCGGTCCGTACATGAGAATGTTGTGTCCGCCGCTTGCCGCGATGAGGAGGCCGCGCTTCGCGCTCTCCTGCCCCACGATGTCTCCAAAATCCGTTTCCGGTTTCTTGTATGCATGCGCATCCGCCGAGCGCGGGAATGGCGGTATCTTTTTTGACGGGACTGTTTTTCCCGGCTCTCCCTGATCGGAGTTCTTTCCGCTGCCGGCATCCGCATGATCGCGCTTCTTCTCTCTGATGACATGCCAGATGAGCTCGCGCAGGCTTCCGAGCGGATAGACGGCGAGCTCTTTGACGAGGGCCGCTTCCGGAGCGTTCTCTTTCGGCACGTAGATGTCTGTGAAACCCTCGCGTGCCGCAGCGATCGCGATGGCAAGCATCCCGCGCACGGGCCGGACGCTTCCGTCGAGCGCAAGCTCGCCGACGAAGAGCGATCGCTCAAGATTCTCCGTCGGAAGGCCTTCGGCAATGAGATAGCCGAGGGCGATGGAGACATCGAAATGCGAACCTTCCTTTTTGAGGTCGGCCGGCGAGAGCGATACGACGGTCTTCTGGTTTTTGATCTTCGGCGATTCGAATCCCGCATTCTTAAGGGCAGAACCGACGCGGTCGCGCGCCTCATCCACCGCCCGGTCGCCGAGGCCGACGATCGTGTAGTTGTTGAGCCCGCGGGACGTGTCGATCTCGACTGAGACGATCCTTCCGGAGAGCAGTTCTGTTTGTGCGGAATACACGCGGGCAAAAGCCATGCCGGACATTGTCTCACAAGGCGGATAAAGAACGGCTAAAGAAATTCTAAAGAAAAAATAAAGTGTGAAACGGCACCGGGCCGCAAGCGAAAGCTTGCGGCCCGGGAATCTTCTCCATCAATCTCGGTTCTATGCCTCCAAATGCTTCATGCACGTCTCTGCGGCGGGATTGGCCGCCAGGCGGTTCTCTTCGATCGGGTTTCCGCAGACGCGGCAGGTGCCGTAGGTTCCGGCTTCGATCTTTGCGAGGGCATTTTCTACCTGGGTGAGGCGGCCTTCAAGCGGCGTGATGAGAGCGCTTTTTTCCTCGAAATCCTCGAAGCGGTCGGCATTCGTGTTCGCATCGGCGTTGTCGACATCAGCGGTCTCCGACGTCGCTTCCCACTCATGGCTCTTCGGATCGCGCTTGCCGAGCGTTGCGAGCTGTTCGGTCAGGGTCTTCTTTTCTTCTTCAAGTTTTTGTTTGTATTCGGTGGTCATGGGGACAATATATCATGAAAAGAGAGATCAAAGAACAAGGATCAATATCTGCGCACAGCCTCTGCGAATGTCTTCGCATCGGTCGCGATAAGGACGGTATCGTCGTCGAGGAACGAATAGAAAAGGAGCGGCTTCTGGCTGGCGTCGAGCGCGGCGCGGGCGTCGTGATTTCCGATGATGCTGTCGCGAAACTTCATGTTTGCGATCTGGTCCGGAGTGAGGCTTGAGGTATCCACGCCGAAGAGCGGCGACAGATCAGCAAAGAGATTCGGCTCCCATCCGAGCATTCCCGCAAGCAGGAAGTCGTGCGCCGTGCCGCGGATGATGAGAAACAGATGCGGGCTGTCGTACGCATACACGCCGAGCATGTAGTCGGGAGTGAGCGAGCGGATGAGATCCGACGGCGCATGCGTGCCGAGGATCGTCAGGAAGCGCGCGCTGGGAATGCGCGTCGTCGAGCCGTTCGCGGTCTGCGTGATGACGATGTTCTTGATGAATCCCGATTGGATGTTCGGACTGGCGAGGATCTTGCCGACCGCTCCGAGCATGTCGGTGACCTGCATGCCGCTCGCATCGATCGTCTGAAAATCTTCCGCGCTTATGATCGACGACGGCTCTTGTACCGCGACCGGCGCAAGCACGCTCGCATTTTTTTTGTAGGCATACTCGCCGATGACAAGACCGATTGCGGCAAGCACGATGATGCTGCCGATCACCACGAAGGCGATATTCTTTTTTGACGCGGCGGAATGCTCCTCGAATTCTCTCCGGTGCTTTTCTTCCTCGTCCATGGCGATGCGCACGACCGAGCCGCCTTTTTCGCGGATGGCTTCGGCGAGATCGGACGAGAACGTGCGCACGGGCGCGATGTGGCTTTTGTGCTCGGGCACATACGTCGGCCGCGCCTGCTCGCCGGAGGCCGTTTCATTTTCTAACGCAGAAATGATCGCAGCGCTTTCTGATTGCGGCACTTCGGTTTCCACAGCCAGAGGAGCCGCCGGAGCGATTTCTTTCGAGGGTGCGTTGATGTCGACTTCGTCCATATGATTCAATAATAGCACGAGCGTATTATTTTTTGCTGTTCATGCTTATATAAAAACGGTCCGCAAGGACCGTTTTTATGCGAGGCGATTTTTGCTTGATTACTTACGCTTTCGGAGTCTCCGGCTTCGGGAAGAAATCAGGCTTTGCCGCTTTGATCGAAAGCGAGATGCGCCCGCGCTCGGGATCGACGCCCACGACCTTGACCGGCACTTTCATTCCCTCTTTCACGAGGTCGGTCACTTTGTTCACGCGCCATGGAGCGAGCTCCGAGATGTGGACCATGCCGTCGGCAGACGAGCTGATCTTCACGATGGCGCCCACTTCGAGGATCTTCACCACTTCGCCTTCGAGCTCTTCGCCGATCTTGTATTCGTGGGTCATCTCCTGGACGATGACGAGCGCAGCGTCAGCTGCGCCGTTCTTTCCGGTGATATATACGGTACCGTCATCTTCGATCGTAAGCTCGGCGCCGGTCTTCTCGCGGATGCCGTTGATGATCTTGCCGCCCGAGCCAATGACGCCGCCGATCTGGTCGGGACGGATCTTCATGACGAGGATCTTCGGCGCGTTCGTCGAGATGTCTGCGCGCGGAGCCGTGATCTCTTTTTCGATCACATCTAGGATGCCGAGGCGTCCGGTCTTTGCCTGCGCCATCGCGTCTTTGAGCGCCTGCACCGGCACGCCGCCCACCTTTATATCAAGCTGGATGGCCGTGATGCCTTCGCGCGTCCCCGCCACTTTGAAATCCATGTCGCCGTGATGGTCTTCCGGTCCCTGGATGTCGCTCAATATCTTGTACTCGCTCGGGTTCTCAAGGTTGAGGATGAGTCCCATGGCAAGTCCGGCAACCGGGCGCTTGATCGGCACGCCTCCGTCCATGAGGGCGATCGTCGAGCCGGAGATCGAAGCCTGCGAAGTCGAGCCGTTTGAAGCGGTCGATTCCGAAACGAGGCGGATGGTATATGGGAAGCTCATCTTGTCCGGGATGACCGGGTAGAGAGCTTTCTCTGCGAGAAAGCCGTGTCCCATCTCGCGGCGGTTGATGCCGCCGAAGCGTCCCGTCTCTCCCACCGAATATGCCGGGAAGTTGTAGTGGTGCGTGAAGCGCTTGGTGCCGCGGATCTCCATGCCTTCGATTGCGGTCGCGTCTTCCGGTCCGCCGAGGGTGAGCACCGAGAGCACATGCGTCTCGCCGCGGTAGAAGATGCCGGTGCCGTGGAGCATCGGAGAGAATCCCCCGGCCTTGGCGTAGATGGCGCGCACTTCATCGAGCTTGCGGCCGTCGGCGCGCTTGCCTTCCTTGAGGGCTTTCTCATGGATGAGCTTATCCACTTGTTCATTGAAATAGTCTTCGGCGGTCTCTGCCGTCTTCTCATTGTCTTCTCCGGCATATTTTTCCGAAACCGCCTTCTTCCACTCGTCTTCGAGCGCGTAGAGCGTCTTTTTCGATTCCGCGCCGAAGATGCTGTCGAGCTTCGGGCCTACAGTCGAGTCGAACAATGCCTTTGCCTCGTCGGGCATGACGGGAGTGGGAAATTCTTTCTTTGGCTTGCCGAGCTCGGCGACGATGTCCTTCTGCCATTTTTCAATCGCGGCGATCGCGGGCATGGCCATGTCGAGGGCTGCGCCCATCTTTGCCTCGTCGTATTCGTAGGCCATCGATTCGATCATGACTACGTTGCCGTCTTTGCCGCACACGGTCATGTCGAGCTCATAATTCGATTCGCCGGTATTCGGAATGTAATTCTCGATGAGCATATCATCGGCAGCGCCTTTGCCTTTCGTGATCTGCACGGCGGCTACAGGGCCTGCCCACGGAATATCGGATGTGGCGAGCGCGAGAGAGACGGCGTTCACGGCAAGCACGCCCGGATCCGCCTGTCCAACGGAGAGCACGGTTGCCACCACCTGCACGGCATTCTTGATGTGGTGCGCAAAGAGCGGACGGATGGTGCGGTCGATGATGCGCGCCGAGAGGATGGCTTCATCGGAAGGGCGCCCCTCGCGCTTGTTGTACTGGCCGCCGAGAATGCGTCCGGCTGCGTAGAACTTTTCAAGATATTCGACGGTCAGGTTGAAGAAGCCCGGATTGTTGCGGTCGCTCTTCGAGATGACGGCCGTCGCAAGGACGATCGTGTCCTCGCACTTCAAGATGACCGAACCGTTCGCCTGATCGGCGAGATCGGAAAAAACGGCGGTCATGGTCTTCCCGCCTACCTGCACTGAGTATTCTTTGGAATGCATATTCTGTTTTGGCTCGTTCCCAGACCGTAAAATTGCGTTTCTTTCGGCAATTCTATACGTCCGGAAGCGAGCAATTAATATATAATTTCGCCCACTCGGATTCTACTCTGTTTCCACAAAAAAGAAAGTTCCCGTAGGTCCGACCTATGGGAACTTTCTTTTTTGTCTTTCGGATTATCTCCGTCCCCCGCGCATGAGGTATTTGTTGGGATTGTCGGAGAGGTCGAAGAAGTCGTCGGCGGCTTCTTTGAGCTTCATCGAGGATGACTTGCCGAACGAGACGACTTCCACCTGGATGCCGGAATGCTTCTGGAGGTATTCGACGAGCGGGATGTAGTCGCCGTCGCCCGATACGATGACCACTGCGTCGAGGCGAGGCGCGATCGTAATGGCGTCGATGGCGAGGCCCACGTCCCAGTCGCCTTTCTTTGATCCGTCGGAGAATATCTGGAGATCTTTGGTCTTGGTTTCAATGCCGACTTTGGTAAGCGCTTCGAAGAATGCTTTTTCGTCTCCGGCTTCGGATGAGATGACGTAGGCGATGGCGCGCACGAGATGGCGGCCGGCAACGGCGTCTTTGAGGATCGCGCCGAAATTGACGTACGACTTATAGAGGTTGCGGGCGCTGTGATAGAGATTCTGTGCGTCAATGAAAACGGCGACGCGCTGATCTGAGTGTTTGATGATTGCCATAGGGGCAGCAGGTAGAAAATAGTAAATGGAAAATTAAGGATCCAAATACTCACTACGATTTATATTATAAAAATTGGCGACTGATAACTTATGCAAATGAGCACTGAGCAAAGTGTAGCACAAAAAGTAAGCCCCGCCTGGGGCGGGGAAAGTCTTACTTGCTGAGTTCGAGTTTCTTCATGACTGAGTCATAGAGCGCCTTGTCTTCGCGCTGGAGGTACTTGAGATGCGTGCGGCGGTCCGCAACCATCTTCAAGAGTCCGCGGCGGGAGTGGTTGTCTTTCTTGTGGGTTTTGAGGTGCTTTGCGAGTTCGTCGATGCGCGCCGAAAGGATAGCTACCTGAACCGGGGTTGAACCCGTATCCGTAGCGTGGATCTGGTGCTTTTTGACGACCGTTGCTTTCTTTTTTGTCTTTAACATTGCAGGTATGATAGTAGCATGGTTTCTTAGATAATGCAAGCCCGCACACTTGCCTTGCCATGGCACCTCCGGTGCGCGGCAGAGCCGCTATGGCAAGGCAAGCGTGCGGGCAAGACCCTCCCTATTTCCCGGGTTTACTTATTTTCCGACATTAAATTGGTATACTAAGGGAGCTATGGCATCAGATATCGACCGGCTCAAGCGGCAATTCCTCGAATATATGGAGATCGAGAAGGGCTCGAGCCTCAAAACCGTGGGCAATTACGACCGCTATCTCGCCCGCTTCTTCGCATTCGGCAAGATTGAAAGCCCGAAAGACATTACTGACGATGCGATCCGCGAATTCCGCCTGCACCTCAATCGCTCCCCCGGCGTGCACGTCAAAGGCCAGTCGCGCGGGACGATGAAGAAGAACACGCAGAACTATCACCTCATCGCGCTTCGCCGATTTTTGAAATATCTCATGAAGCGCGACGTGCCTGCTCTGTCCCCCGACCGCATCGAGCTTGCGAAGGTCGGGCAGCGCGAGCTCGAGCTCATTTCCGGCAACGAGCTCTCGCGCTTGCTGGAAGCTCCGACAAAAGAAAATACCGGCGACGTAAAAGGTCTGCGCGACAAGGCCATTCTCGAGCTCTTCTTCTCGACCGGGCTCCGCTTGGCCGAGCTGTGCTCGCTCAATCGCGACATCGACCTTTCAAAAGATGAATTCTCCATTCGCGGAAAGGGCGAGAAGGTGCGCGTCGTCTTCCTTTCGGAAAGCGCGAAGCAAGCCATCAATGCCTACCTTGCCAAGCGCACCGACATGGACGAGCCGCTTTTTCTGCAGGTTTCCCGCAATCCTTCCAAAGATACGGAGTTTAAGAAGGATGATCGCCGCCTGACTTCCCGCTCGATCGAGCGCATGGTCAAGCAATATGCGATCAAGGCCGGCATATCGCGCAAAGTTACGCCGCACGTCTTGCGCCACAGCTTTGCCACCGATCTTCTCGAGAACGGCGCCGATATTCGCAGCGTGCAGGTCATGCTCGGCCATGCGAATATACAGACGACGCAGGTGTACACGCATGTAACGGATAAGCAATTGCGCGAAATCCACAAAAAGTTTCATAGTAAAAAATAAGAAGAGTATACTTACGATACATGGCATACGCTCCTCAAGATACGTTCTTTGCCCAGGCATACCGGACGGGCACCGATCACTGGACCGCGATCCCCTACACGAGGCGCGCGCACGAGCTGTCGCTCTATCTTCCCAAGGGCGCGCTCGTGCTCGATATCGGCACCGGCCGCGGACGGCTCATGTTCGACCTGGCCAATCTCGGCTTCCGCGTCATCGGTCTTGAAAACAACGACGATCTCATCGCCCGCGGCAACAATGAGATCCAAAATAAGAAGCTTGACAAGGATCTGCGCTTCTTCCGGGGCACGGCGCTCGATATCCCCCTTGTGGATCAGAGCTTCGATGCTGTCGTCGATGTAGGGCTTTTGCACCATATCGCTCCCCTGGATTATAAGCTCTATGCATCCGAAGTCGCTCGCGTGCTCAAGCCCGGCGGATTCTTCTTTCTCGTCGCTCTCTCAAAAGACACGCCGAATTATTTTTCCTGGCATCCGAACGATAGCGAAGCGGCAGATTTTGAAAAGGAAGGCGTGCAATATCATTTTTTCTCGGATGACGAACTCAAAGCGATATTTGAAAAAGATTTTCTCGTGCGCCAAGTCGACCATGATACGCCGTATGGTCCGGGCGATGCGCACTTTGCCGTGCTTCTCCTGAAGAAGAAATAGAATTAAAGAGCGGGTATAAAAAAGAAGAAGGTTTTCACTTGCGTGAAAACCTTCAATGTTTGGGATATAAACTTATTTTTAACCCCGGCCTGCGTCGAACTTCATGTTGTTGCCTTTTCTTTTGGTAGTACCCCCGATGCCGTAGCTTTTCTCGTTAGTTGTTGGTCCTACCTGCGCGTTGAATACCCCTGTGTTTGCTGTTACTGTTACCTTTTTCATAAAATAAAGAATTTAAGTTAAACAATGAAATTACCCTAAGTGTAAACCCTGAGAAATTTTTGTAAAGGCTCAGTATGGTGATACAGTGATATCTGTGGATAACCCTTTTTATCGGGTTTCTCGCTTTGTGTGAAAATCATCTCTTGGAATCCCAAAGGAAAACTCGGCGCCGAGTGCGCGCCTTGCTTCCTACGGGACGAGATGTGCCAGTGCGGGGCTTCTATCAGCAAATCCGCCTTTAATTTAAAACTACGATGAAAGTCATTTCTTGGAATACCAACGGCCTGCGCGCTACCCTTCGGGACAATATGCTCTTTCCGCTCTTTGCGCGCGAGAATCCCGACATCCTCTGCCTTCAGGAGACCAAAGCCGATCCGTCGCAGCTGCCCGAAGAAGCAAAGAATATCCCCGGATATCATGCCTATTTCGCCGTATCGACCTACAAAAAAGGCTACAGCGGCGTTGCCGTCTATACCAAAGCAGAACCGGAAAAGGTGGAGTACGGCCTCGGCATTCCCCGCTTTGACGAGCAGGGCCGGACGCTCGTCCTCTATTTCAAAGATTTCGTCTTCATCAACTGCTACTTCCCGAACGGCGGCGGCGCGCCCGAGAAGCTCAAGTACAAGCTTGATTTCTATGACGCCTTTCTCGAATTTGCCGACAAGATCGCAAAGACCATGCCGGTGCTTGTCACCGGCGACGTGAATGTCGCGCACGAAGAGATCGATCTTGCCCGGCCGAAGGCCAACGAGACCCATGTCGGCTTCCTGCCCATCGAGCGTGCATGGATGGACGAGTTTCTCGCGCACGGCTTCACCGATGTCTTCCGCCATTTCTACCCCGCTCAGGAAGGCGCGTATACCTATTGGGACCAGTTCACCCATGCCCGCGAGCGCAATGTCGGCTGGCGCATCGACTATTTCCTGGCCTCCGCCAAGCTCATGCCCCGGGTGAAATCCACCAAGATCCTCGCCGACTGGTACGGATCGGACCACTGCCCGATCTCTTTGGAGCTGAAATAGACTTTATTTCCAAGCCCATTTTTGCTTCCGGGCTAGTTGACAGTATTGGTCATATGTTTTAGTATATACACGATACTTTAAACAATTCATTCACAAAAATTGACGAACCATGTCGAAGAAAAAAGCAGATCCCGGAGTTTTAAAAACTGACAACCAGCCTCAAACGACGCTCGCAATCATGCGCAAAATTGAAAAAAAGCACGAGCCGGTCAACCGCGTGCTGCACATTGCTTGTGCAGCCAGAATGTTCAATGGAGCAACAAATGATGAGGAACGCACCAAATGGGGCGCACTGATCAGCGAATTGCAGCCCAAAGCCAAAAATTTGCTGGAGGCAGAATTGGGCAAACACACTCTCCATGTGGCCGAAATACCCCACCTGGTCGAGCTTGCCAAAATCATTGATGCCTATGACGGCCGCCTGCAGGTTGCAGTGAAGCAGGCCTGGCAAAGCGCCTTGAAGAGCCCGTATGTGCCGCCGTATTCCGCCCGAGGAAACGGTTCAGGATGTCAGATAATCGCGCCGAGCCCCATACGAAAGGGCCACGAGATGATTTTCCAGATTTCCGCACCCATTTGCTAAAGAGTATTTTTACAATGAACTGAAAAACAAAATCCCCATATTCTGGGGATTTTTATTTTTTGCATCATATCTTGTAGGCCTCTTTATAGCGTTTTTTTAAGAGAAGATACTCTCCCCGATATTCTTTCCAGTATTTTTCATAGATCTCTTTTGGAATGACCCGATACATATAATCCATGCTTGGCTTCAGTCTCGGCCGAGCGTCGTAGTATTCAAGATCTTTGTTGTTTTCAAACGTGACCTCGTCCATCCGCGTCACTCCGTTGCTTCCACGGAAAGATCCGTTATATGCCGGCGGAGCATTCCCTTCGTCTTTGATCACGATCTTTGCATTATCAAAACAATACACTTCTTGGTCGAAGACGGCCTCGCCGATGTCTTTTAGGATCTCGTATCCGATCTTTCGGATTACATTGAACACTTCTTCATGGTGCTCTCCAATCGAGCAGTATCCTTTCGGATTATGGATAAAATCGTAACTCAGATTCACATCGCCGAGACCGAATAAATGCACGATCGCATATTTGAATGTTTCCTTCAGCTCTTCTTCGTTCAGGGTGACCAGTTTTTGGATATCATTTTCCGTGATCTCTTCTGAGAATAATTTTGGCTTCTTGTACCGCAAGAGATGTTTCTTGAGATCATGGATCCTTTCCGGGTATTTTCGTTCAAAGACATTCCAGATGAGCTCAAGCTTCCTGTCCGAAATTTTCAGGAAGTCGTACATGGCTCGCTGTTCGATCACGGAAAAAATATCCGGAAAAAACGTTTCGAGCGTTTCGACGATGAACCGCATCTTCAGCGTGTTATTGATCACCATGGTTTTTCGCTCTTTGTCGTTGCGGGCATTCCACTTGAGCGCGGCATTGATGCCTGAAACAACAATGAGGCGCGGCCGCTCTTTCTGCTGTCGTGCGATCTGCACTGCGGGAAGGAAATAGCTTATGATCCGTGCATTGAGCGGCGAATCAAGATCGGGTTCCTTCCCTTCTTCTGACATTTTGAACGCGGGTTCATTGAAGCCGATGATAATGTCTCTGCCGCCAAGATCGATGTCTGTCGTGAAGAGATCTTGGTGCGAGAGCGAGATTTCCTTGGCTTCGCGCAAGGAGATGGATCGGATCGGGTTTTTGATGATCTGCAGTGAGAGCGATTCAAAATCATTTTTCGGCCGCAAGCTTTTTCCCGGGGTCGTCTTTTCCCTTATTTGGATCTCGCTTCGCGGGATAAGGTAATTGCGGCCCACTTTTTGGGCTTTTATCTCTCCTTTCTGGATACGCTTAAAGACAGTAACTGTCGAAACGCCAAGCAGCTTTGCCGCTTCAGTCGTAGAAACAAATAATCTCTCATCCATACCGAGAGATTATCATATAGTAACCAGAGAGTAAATAATAATATATCCTAACTTACAATAACCTTCTGTTTAATGCCGGACTCCGTGCTTTGCATGCAGTTTTGCAACCTCCTCTTCCTCAAGGCTCTCTTTGGTTTCTTTTGCCTTCTGGCCCAGCGCTTTGAGCTCTTTGTCGGAAAGCTGTTCAAGCTCCCCTACTCTTTTATCGAGATGCTCGCGGGAATTCTTTTTTGGGTCGTCGAGCACTTCTTCGAGAAGCGCGTGGAGGATCCAGCCCATGCGGGGTCCCGGTTTCATGCCGAGCTCATTCATGAGAATATCGCCGTCGATCGCGAGCTGGCCGACCGAGATCGGATCGCGCATGACCTCTTCGATCATGGCGTGATATTTGCGCAAGCGATACGGCGCCTCCTTCTTTTTCATGCCCACGCGGTCGCATTCGCGGATATCCATGAGCATCCAGATGTTCTCTTTTCCCACTTTTGCCACAACCCGGCGCACGGCGGAGAGCGTAATCGTTTCAGTGTCGGAAAAGAACATATGCTGGCGCACGAGCGTTACCACGAGATCCACGGTCTTTTTCGGGAATTTCAGGCGCTCCATGATCTTTTGGGCCATGCGGGCTCCGACCACCTCGTGGCCGTAGAAGGTGTACTTCCCCTTTCCGCCGGCTTTTGTCCCATCCCAGCGCCTTGTACGGGGCTTCCCGATGTCGTGAAAGAGCGCTGCAAGGCGGATCTCAAGCGGCCAGCCCTTGTCTGCTGCGTGCTGGAGGGCGTGCAAGAGGTGTTCGTAAACATCGTATATATGCTCGCCTTTCTGTTCGCAGCCTATGCCCTCTTCGAGTTCCGGAACGATATGCTTGAGCAGGCCGAATTTCTCAAGCATGCCGATGCCCACAGCCGGCTCCGGCGAAAGGATGATCTTCTCGAATTCGTCGCGAATACGCTCTGGGGATATCTTTTTGAGCAGATCGGCATTGGAAATGACAGCCTCGATCGTTTCATGTGAAATGGAGAATCCCAATTGAACGCTAAAACGGACGGCACGAAGGATGCGAAGGGCGTCTTCGCCGAAGCGCTCAGTCGGAATTCCTACTGTCCTTAATGATTTGTCCTTTAGATCTTCTTGTCCTTTATACAGGTCTATAAGGACTTTCTGGCGCTCATTTGATGCTGAAATCCTATACGCCATAGCGTTTATCGTGAAATCCCGGCGTTTTAGGTCGTCTTCTATGGATTCGCTGAATGTTACGGTATCTGGGTGGCGGTAGTCTGTATAGTTCGACTCTGCTCGAAATGGCGTTACCTCTACTATATGCTTGATATTAGGCTCAGTTTCATGTGTAACCTCATTATTTGTTTCACGTGAAACGATTTCTCGTGTTACATGTGTAACACTAGGGGTTTTTTCTTCAAAAACCACTGCAACGGTCCCAAACTTGTTTTCATATACCGTTTTCTCGAAAAGGGGAATGATCTCCTCGGGAATGGCGTTTGTCGTCACATCCCAGTCTTTCGGTATCCTTCCAAGCAAAAGGTCGCGAACGCATCCACCGACGATATATGCCTCAAAACCCGCTTTTTCGAGGGTTTCGGTTACACATGTAACATATTCCGGAACTTTCGATACATCTATTGAGTTATCGTTTTGTTTCATAAGAAACGCAGGGTGCACCCGGCAGGATTCGAACCTGCAATAACGGTTTCGAAGACCGTCGTGATATCCATTTCACTACGGGTGCATCATTAACTATTAATGTTTTGCCAGTATACTCAATTTTAGTCAATAATCAAAATTTTTCTTTATTTTGCAAAGCCATACGCGAATTGCAAAATAAAGGAAAAAAAGGTAGAATCCTATCTGCATTTGTTGCGGCCATGGTTTAGTGGTAGAACACGTCCTTGCCAAGGATGAGACGGGAGTTCGATTCTCCCTGGCCGCACAAAAAGGGCGAACGTAGTGAGACATTTTTGTGCGACCCCACGACTGAACTGCTTCAGTCGTGGGGGGGGGTCGAAACTCACCTGGCTACGTGGTAGCCGATTCTCCCTGATCCAAATCTCGTTGGTAATTTTCAATCCCCAGTCCTATTGCAAAATAAGCCAAAAACTGTGGATAAAGGTGTGCAATGTGTGTATAACGGACATGTCACAAAAGTCCTTTATATGCCAATACATTGATAAATAAGGCTTTATTAGAGACAGATTTTTACGCCACCATTCGTTGATTTTTACACAGCAATGCCAAAAGTCTTCACTTCGCGATCGCAAAAGACGGGGGAAATAGGGGAGCATCTCGCTGCCCGATACCTTATTTCAAAGGGCTATAAGGTAATTGAGCGCAATTACACTAAAAAATGGGGAGAGATCGATATTGTGGCCAAGAAAAACAAGATCCTATATTTCTTTGAGGTGAAAACACTCCAAAGAGACCTGTCTCTTGGATTAACAAAAACAGACTATTCGCCTCTTGAGAATGTAAGCGGAGAGAAGCTGCGCCGCTTTGGCCGGTGCGTTCAGACCTATATGCTCGAGCAAAAGACAGGGGACACTGCCTGGGAATTCGGCGTGATCGCGGTGCTGCTTGATCAGGCAAACTCGAGCGCAAAGGTTGAGTTGCATGAAAACCTCACTCTTAGCTAGTCAAAAGTCCTTAATATTGTCTTTTTTATGGATTATTTGCTATAGTAGCTCGGTGTTTGAGTCTCGGGGTGTAGTATATCGGTAGTATACTTGTTTTGGGAACAAGAGGGCAGGGTTCGATTCCCTGCACCCCGACAACTTGGTATAAGTGACAAATCAAAAAGCCCTATAAATAAGGGGCTTTTTGATTGCCTTTTATCTGTTGCATTTTTTGATCCTGTGCGTTATAGTAAATGTATCACTACGAAAAAGACCCTTATGCGGTTCCGTCCGCATTGGGGGCTTTTTCTTTTTAGGCTGTATATTCCAAGCTTGAACGCTTGTCATTGATGTAGACGATGGGAGCGCCGGTACGTTTTAGCAGGACTGAACAGCGATCTTTGGCTGCGGAAGAGAGAACGGTATCAAACTTGTTTTTGCCAAGCAGAAATTTTACCAGGCTTGCGTAGTCACCGTCACTGCTTACAAGCACGGCCTTGTCATACGAATTTTCAAAAGCATCTGTCATTGCTTTCACAACAAGGTCGGCATCGCAATTTCCTTTTGCCTTGCCATCTCTATCATAAACTACTTCTTTGAAGACAAGCATGTACCCATTTTCCTGCAGACTGGTGTAGAGGTCTTTATATTTCGGCATCATGCCGAGAAATATATAGGCATGGTTCACTCCATATTTTTCAGTAAGCCATACTCGAAAGCGCTTGTAGTCGAGCTTCCAACCCAAAGAACCCATACCGTTGTATAGGTTCGCGCCATCTATGTAAGCTACGTTGTTGGCTTTGCTTTTCACAAAGCTACTATACCATTTCTGTGCTGTCTGATTCTAGTCCAGGATATAATTCCTCAGCATGTACTCCGAAAATCTTTGCCATTCTCAGAAGGTTCCGAACACTAGGGAAAGCAGTTCCTTTCTCCCACCGTGAGATACGATCTGTATTATTAAACCCAAGCTTACAAGCAACATCAAGCTGCCGAAGGCCTAAACGTTCTCGATGCTCACGCAGTGTGTTATGTACTGGTGTTTTCATATACTTTGATAAGATTTGTTGATAATAGGTGGCACTCACACTTGTATGTTAGAGTAAACACCGCTCCCAAATAAGGCGGGAGAAATATCAATCCCCGGCAATTTCTCCTGAGATAATGCGACTGACAAATGAAGACATACGAGAATTCCAGAGACTATACAAGGAACGGTACAAGAAAGAGATCAGTAGAGAAGACGCGTACGAACAAGGAATGAAGTTAGTTAGAATGCTGCGCGTGATTGGTAGGCCGATAGAGAAAATGGGTATTAATAACAAGTCGAAAAGCTAAGGCCCGCGATTGCCCAGATTGGTATTTAAAGGAAGTGCGTTTATTTTATTTTCTGCTATACTAGCCGATAGTTTTGGTATTTCAAGGTCAGGATTGTTTATTGCACGAAATGCAGTTCGAACATCCTTTACAAGGGCCGACCACATGAAAAAAGACCCGCTAGGCGGGTCTTTTTTCATGTGGTCGGGGTGAGGACATGAACTGCTTCATGTCCGGCAGGGAATCGAAAGACTTTTCGTTACGGAGCTTGCTCGGTCGAAAAGTACCCGGCCCCGTGGGGCGAGATTCCCTGGTATTTCATTGTATTTATTGTCTTCCCCTCGACTATTCCGGGATTTTTTGTATAATGGCCCAGTATGAATAAAAAGAAAAAGGCTGCTCACAAAAAGCATGCAAAGAAGGCAGGAAAGACGATTTCACTCCGAAATCGCTAGTCTCGGCATTTGAATGCCGATGCGTATCCACCTCGGCATTCCAGTGTTAGGGAACTTTAGAAGCGGGATTAGTTAAATGGTATAACTCTAGTTTTCCAAACTAGTGTCGGGAGTTCGATTCTCCCATCCCGCACTCGACCAAAAACCCCAGGCATTTATGCCTGGGGTTTTTGCTGTGACCAATTGACCTTCGTTCCCAAATCAAGCATAATAATTTCGAAACAAACTTTTACATCATGAACATCACCATGTACTTATTTCTGGGCATCATGCTTGTCCAGGCCGCCGTTATTTTGGGTTTGTTCGGCAAACTCATACTCAATAAGAGCCCGCAAGAGCTTTTCAAGCAAAAAAAGCCTTTCCATCATTACATTGTGATGCTTGCGGAGATTTACAAAATTGCACCGCAAAGGACCCGGGAAAGAATGGCCTGGATCATATTTGTATCCATACTGGTCTTCTCTTCCTTGTTCCACAGTGTAATCAGCGGAGACGCGCTCCTGGTTTTCAGTCAGAATATCGCCTATGGGATTATTATGTTTGCCAATCTTGTCCTCCTCGTGCTCTCATTATGCGCAATCATGTTCACCGACAAGAAAGAGAAAAACAGAGAGTACTCATGGTTTATTTTGAGAGAAAAGGCATTCCTTGCCGTGTACGGCAAATTTGAAACATCTCGTTTCAATGAAGGCGTTGTGTGATCTGTGCGACAAAATGTAATTTTTAAGGCATCTCTCGCGAGATGCCTTTTTCCTTGTCCGGGAGCCGCTCCAACAGTATTTTGGCCAGCAAAAAAGCCCCGCTGATAGGCAACGGGACTTCTTTGAAGAGAGACTTCGAAGACTACTTTACAGCGTCTTTGAGAGCCTTTGCTGCACGAAACTTAGGCACTTTCATTGCTGGCACTTTGACCTGCTCTCCGGTCTTCGGATTGCGAGCCATACGTGCTGCACGCTGTTTTACGGAAAAGATTCCGAGGCCGGCGATCGATACCTCGCCTCCCTTTTTGAGGGTAGCGATGATGGCATCCATCATTCCGTCCACGACTTCCTCAGCCTGCACTTTCGTGCCGCCGATTTTTCCGTGAACCCAGTCAACCAATGCTGCTTTATTCATAGAATTGGCAATTGTCTGTTCCTTTGCATGCGATCGCATGCGCCAAAACAAAAATAAGTCGACTTTGCTAATAATGCTCTAGAGCTTTTTAAGCAAACGCCTAAAAGCTTTTATAAGTATAGCCTCCCTGCAGGATAACGCAATGATTATAAGGCTATTTTGGGGATGCGCTCGATATGGCCTTATTTTGCAAGGTGAAATCGGACATTGAAAATTGGGATCGGGACGATTTTGGCATGCTCGGTGTGTTACACTGAGTATGAGTTTAATCTTTTAAAAACAACGTTCTATGAGCATCCTTCTGTTTCTTTTCATCGTATGGGCGTACTATTTCGCTTCGCTCTTCATGCATAGTTTCTTTTTGCACCGGTATTTCACGCATGCGCAATTCAGCATGAGCAAAAACTGGGAAAAATTTTTCTATGTCATGACATGGCTTCTGCAGGGATCGGCATTTCTGGAACCCGAACCCTACCGCAAGCTGCACCTGCATCACCATGCGCACAGCGATAAGCCGGGAGATCCGCATTCTCCCTGGAATTTCGCCAACATTATCGAGATGACGCTCCGGACGAAGGACATATTCATAGAAATAAAATACGGAACGAACGAAATCGCAAGATTATATAAAGACAGAGAGCTTCCCCGGTGGCCTCACTTCATACAATTTTCAAACAGTCAGTTCTCGATGTTCTTATTTCTTGTCCTCTATCTTCTGTTCTACATCTTCTGCGCTCCCGCGTGGTGGTGCTGGATCTTTTTCCCGATCACGCTTCTGAGCGGACCCATTCAGGGAGCGGTGATCAATTGGTTCGGACACAAGTACGGGTATGTGAATTACGAGCTGGATGATAAGTCCCGCAATACGCCTATTCTCGGCTCGTTCACCATCGGCGAATGCTATCAGAACAACCATCATGCCGAGCCGCTTAATCCGAATTTTGGAAGAAAGTGGCATGAATTCGACGCAGCCTACCAATTGATCAGATTGTTCAACTGGATGGGCATCATCACGATCCAAAAGGCAGCGTAACCATGCTGCCAACAAGTAAAAAACCTGAATCGACGTACGTCAATTCAGGTTTTATTTTTTGCTTTTGCCGGATTTCTTATCCTTTGCCATTTCTCTGTGCCCTCCGCTCCGCGATCCTTTCGCGGGAATAGAGGATGTGGTACATGTGCCCGATGAGGCCGAAGCTTGCGGACCATGTTCCCGTGAGGCTGTTGCCGATCTCGTAGAAGAGGACGGCTTCGCCGTTCTTGCTGATCGGAAGCACCTTTTCAATACCCACGCTCAGGTACTGGTCTCCGGTGCCGAGCTTTCTGGAATACAAGCAGTAGACGTCCCAGTTGCGGGGCAGCAGGTATCCGTTGAGCGTCGTTAGACTCGTGTCTTTCGGACCGATGAACAGGTGATGATGCGTGTTCTTCCTGATCAGATTGATCGAGGCGACAAATGAGCCGGTCGCATCGAACGGAACATTCTTTTTAAAGGTTTCCGTGCCGACGGCGCTGAGGAGGATCCCGGTACTGAGCTCCTGGATTCCTTTTTTCGGGGATTCCTGATATTGGGCTTTTGCGAAAAAGGGGATGAGTGCGGCGAGTACTATGAGTGCTGTTTTCAATTGCGTTGTTTTTGTTTGCGCTAAAAATAACACGAAAAGTTTGCTGCGTCAATACGCCTGCAATTTTTACTGCGGCGTTGATTTACGATATTAAAAATGATGATCTGCCCACTCACCTCCTATGGGGGTGGTTTTATCTTGCGTACTCTATTATTCGCGTCTCGCGGATCATGGTGACTTTGATCTCTCCCGGATACTTGAGCTCCGCTTCGATCTTCTTGGCGATGTCTCTTGCCATTTCTTTGGCTTCGACGTCGCTTACCTTGTCGGGCGTTGCGAAGATGCGGATTTCGCGGCCGGCGGAGAGCGCGTATGAGCGCTCGATGCCGGGGAAGGCGTTCACCAGGGCTTCGAGCTCCTGAAGGCGCTTGAGATAGTTCTCGACGGAGTCGCGTCGAGCGCCCGGGCGTCCGCCCGAGATGTTGTCGGCGGTCTGGACGATCACGGCTTCGAGCGATTCGTGCGGACAGTCGTCATGGTGCGATTTCATGGCCGTGATCACGCGCGGATCGGCGCCGAATTTCTGGAGGATGCGGATGCCGATGTCGATGTGAGTGCCCTGGACCTCATGGTCGAGCGCCTTGCCGATGTCGTGGACGAGCGCGCCCTGCTTGGTGATCTGGACGTCGGCGCCGAGCTCTTCGGCGAGCATGCCGGCGATGTGCGTCATCTCCACCGAGTGCTGGAGGACATTCTGCCCATAGCTCGTGCGGAAATAGAGGCGGCCGAGAATGGCGATGATGCGCGGATCGAAGTTGAAGATGCCGCATTCGTACACGGCCTGTTCGCCCTTTTCCTTGATGATCTTGTTGATGTCTTCCTTGGCTTTGTCCACCATCTCCTCGATCTTTGCGGGCTGGATGCGGCCGTCGAGGATGAGGTTCTCAAGCGCCACGCGGGCGATCTGGCGGCGGACGGGATCGAATGCCGAGATGATGATCGTGCCCGGCGTCTCATCGACGATGAGCTCGACGCCTGCCGCGCGCTCGAAGGCGCGGATGTTGCGGCCTTCCTTTCCGATGATCTTGCCCTTGATGTCGTCAGACGGGATCGCGACGTTGGTCGTCATGATCTCGGATGCGGTCGAAGAGGCGAGGCGCTGGATGGCGGTCGAAAGGATTTCCTTCGCTCTGCGGTCGAAGCGCTCCTGCGCATTCTGCTCGAGCTTCTGCATGCGGATCATGAGGTCTTCCTCGCTCTCTCGCTCGATCTCGCGCACGAGCTCGCCCTTTGCGTCCTCGCGCGAAAGTCCTGCCACTTTTTCAAGCGTGGCAACACGCTCCGCAAGCATGGCGTCGGCGCGCTCCTTGATCTTCTTGATCTCTTCTATCTTCGTCTTCTGGATGTCGACTTCCTTGTCGATCTCCACTTGGCGGCTGTCGAGCAGCTCCTCCTTTTTGATGAGGCGGTCCTCGGTCTTCTTCAAGTCCTCGTTCTTCTGGCGCTCCGTCATGCGGAGGTCAGACTCGGCTTCCTCGGCTTTCTTCTTGGACTCGTCGGTGATGCGCTGCGCTTCCTCTTTTGCGGCAACAAGCATCTGCTTGATGTCGATCTCGATCGAGCGGCGCTGTCCGAGCGCGGTGATCTTCCGGAGGTAGTAGCCGAAAGCCACGCCTCCCAGAAGGGCTGCGCCCACGATCAGCAATATCATAAATGTGCTCATATACGACCAGCCGGCCGTCTAGAAAATGGCTCGATTGCTTCGAATCAAAGTAACGGTATTTCTTCGGAATGTGCGCGCAGAGGATTCGGAATTCATACTTAGGGGAAGAGGCAATGAGATTTTGTAGGCGTGCCCGGCAAACTAATATACTAAAGTTCGATAATCCGATAATACCAGAGGTTCGGGACGCTGTCGACCGAGACTGGTGATTCGGGCGGTCGTTGACATTTGGGCCTTTTCTGGTAAGGTTTATTCGATATATTTTTTCCTCATTTAAAACATGCCGCATGCACGAGAACACATCGAAGAAAAGAATTCTTATCTCTGTAACGAATAAGAAAGATATTGAGAAATTCGCCAAACTCATTGAACTTGGCTGGGAGATCGTTTCAACCGGAGGCACCGCCGACTATCTGCGCGATAAGGGAATCCCTTGTACGCTCATAGAAGATATCACCGGCTTTCCGGAAATGATGCGCGGCCGCTTGAAAACCCTGCATCCGCTGGTCTTTGGCGGCATTCTCGCCGATAGAGACAACCAGGAGCATATGGATGCCGTTGCCGAGCATGCCATTGGCCTGATCGACATCGTGGTCGTTAATTTGTACGACTTCGCAAAGAAGCCGGGCATTGCCAACATCGACATCGGCGGCCCATCGCTCCTTCGCGCTGCAGGCAAAAACGCACTGCATACCACTCCGGTCGTTGAATCTACCGATTATGACCTTGTCATCGATGAGATCGTAAAGGACGGATCAGTAAGCAGGGAAACGCGCGAAGCGCTTACGATCAGCCTGTTTGAGCATACCGGTAAGTATGACTTGGCAATAGCCAAATGGATGCGAGAAGAGCGTGTAGCCAAAGCGGATTTTCTGCGCGAGATTCCTGCTGCAGTCGGCGCTCATTAAAAAGAAGTTTGAATTCTAAAAACAAAAAAGCCCCGAACCCGGGGCTTTTTTTCTGCAAGCATGCGATTATTTTCCGCTCTTTGATTTGACGATTATCTCGTCGACGAGGCCGTATTTCTTTGCCTCCTCGGCGCTCATATAATAGTCGCGGTCGGAATCCTTTTCGATCTGCTGCGGCGTCTTGCCGATCGCTTTGGCGAGGATCTTGTTGAGATTCTCTTTGGTGCGGAGGATGTGCTTTGCGGCGATGGCGATGTCGGATGCCTGGCCTTCGGTGCCGCCCATGACCTGGTGGATCATGACTTCGGAATTCGGAAGGCAGAAGCGCTTGCCCTTTGCGCCCGAGGCGAGGAGGACGGCAGCGGCGGAAGCCGCGATGCCGACGCACACGGTCGAGACGTCAGGCTTGATGTGGTTCATGGTGTCGTACATGGCCATGGCGCTCGTGACCGATCCGCCCGGGGAATTGATGTAGAGCTTGATGTCCTTCTTCGGATCCTCGTTCTCAAGGAAGAGAAGCTGGGCGATGACGATATTTGCGACGTTGTCGTCGATCGGGCCGCCGAGAAAGATGATGCGCTCGCGCAGGAGGCGCGAGTAGATGTCGTAGGCGCGCTCGCCGAACTGGGATTTTTCGATGACTGTTGGTATAAGCATAATGGGCAAATGGTTAATTTCTAATACATACTGAAGTATAGTCGTAAAACCCTATTGTGCAACTGGTCTCCTTTGGACTATACTTTGTCATGGTATGAAACACTCCAACATCATCTTTGTTCTTCTCGCTGTCTTCCTCCTGCTTCCTCTGCGGCAAACGCATGCGGCGCTCGTAAATGCGACTGCAGTGTTCGGCCAGACGGATTTTATTTCAGCTGCTGCGCCGAATCCGCCTACGGCAACGAGCTTGTCCAACGGATCATATACCGCGCTCGACAGCATCAATCACCGGCTCTTCGTCGTTGACCAAAGTACGAGCAACAGGAACAGCCGCGTGCTCGTGTATCCGCTCGATTCCAACAATAACTGGACTACTACCACAGCCTCATACGTGTTCGGCCAGACGGATTTTATTTCAAATATAGCCGACATCGGCACCCACGGAAACCAGCTTCACGGTCCGCATGGCGTCGCCTATGACGAGACAACCCAGCGTCTCTATGTATCGGACCTGACCAACGGCCGCGTTCTCATTTATGACGCATCGCCTGCAACGCTTCTTGCCAACGGCAACGGAGAAAACGCGACTTATATTTTGGGACAGCCTGACTGGACGACCGGAGGATTCAATACGACGCGATCAAGCTTCCGCAATCCGCGCGGGCTTGCGCTCGATACGGCAAACCATCGCCTTTTTGTCGGCGACGGCACCAATGATCGCGTCATGATATTCGATGTTTCCGATGCAACGCTTGCAGCTCAAGCCACGGGGTCTGGAACGGCAGAAGATGCGATGTACGAGATCGGACAGCCTGACTTCGTGACGCATACCGCTTCTACTACGCGGAGCCTCATGTCCGATGTGGCAGCGGTCAACTACGATCCGATCAATCAGCGGCTGTTTGTAAACGAGCTCGCGAATAACCGCGTCATGATATTCGATGTCTCTCCGGCGACGCTCGCCTCGGTCAATCCCGGATTCGGCCAATCGGAAAATGCGAGCTATGTGATCGGCCAGAGCGACTTTGTGACCGGCGCTTCGCACCTCACGCAGACAGGATTCACCACGCCGCGGGGGAATACGTATGATCCCGTCAATGGCCGCCTCTTTGTGTCGGACTCGACCCGGGGCCGCGTTATGGTCTTTGACGCATCGCCTGCGAATCTCGCATCGGCCAATCCGGGATTTGGAACGGCGCTGCCCGCAGAAAATGTTCTCGGCCAGTCGGACTATACTTCAAGCACCACGGCTACGACGCAGAGCAAGTTCGGCATCGATCCGCTGCGCGGACTTACGTACAATCCCGCCAACAACACGCTTTTTGTCGTGGACGGAGGCAATAATCGCGGACTGGAATTTTTCTTCATTCGCATCACCAGCAGCGCTTCGATCCCGGCAGGCACTATCGGCTCGTCGTACACAACGAGCGCGGTCACGACAACCGCTTCGCAGGGTACGACCCAGACATTCAGCCTTGCGAGCGGGCCCCTTCCTTCCGGGCTGAGTTTTAATACGGCGAACGGCGTCATTTCCGGATCTCCGCTTGTTGCCGGAACTTTCAATATTACCGTCGAGGCGGATGACAATTTTTCGACCGGCGCTTTCTTTGATCGAATCGCGTACAGCCTTGTGGTGAATCCGCTTATCCCGACGGTGGCGTCTTCGGCTGCAACGGGTATGACGCGGACCACTGCGGTATTGAACGGATCCATAAGTACGACCGGCGGCCAGAATCCTTCAGTGCGCGGATTCAATTACGGACCCACTGCATCCTATGGTTCGCTGACCACAGAGTCAGGTTCGTTTTCGACCGGCGCATTCAGCGCGACTGCTACCGGTCTTTCGTGCGGACAAACATATCATTTCCAGTCCTATGCGACAAATACGGCGGGTACGGGGACGAGCACGCCGGATCTCACTTTTGCGACCGCAAGCTGCCCGCCTGTGGTCTCATCAGCTTCGGCTTCGATTATTCCGCCGCCGTCTCTCCGCGAGATTGCTCCGGTAACATCTGCGGGCAGCTATGCTTTTTATTCCACCGAATCAGGCAGCATCTCCTCTGGCGGAGGATGTACCGCTTCCGCGACGTATGCCGGCCGGGGAGACAATGCAATCTTGATTGCCGGAATGAATCCCAGCTGCAGCATTTGGCTGACTAATCTTTCCGGAAGAAAGAGCAACATTCTCTCGGTCGGGGGCGCAGCCGCCGCGGGTCCTGCCGCTTCCGCTCCGCATGCCTTCGTATTCAGCAAATCTCTTTCATTCGGCATGCGCGACGGCGATGTGCTCGAACTGCAGAAATATTTGAATTCGCACGGAGCTTTGGTTGCACAATCCGGTCCCGGATCTCCGGGCAGTGAGACCACGCTCTTCGGCGCCGCTACCCGGAAGGCCCTGATCGCATTTCAGGAGGCGCATGCGAGTGACATCCTTGCCCCCGCAGGACTTGCAAAAGGCACGGGCGGATTTTACAATCTCACCCGTGCCTATGTGAACGCGCATTCGTAGCTTTTCTATTTCTCTGCCTCAAGAAACTTGAAGATCTCTTCGTTCAAAAGCATGTGAGCGACATACGCTCGGGCACGAAGAGGATCTGCATCCTGGTATGTCTGGATGAGGCGCTTGGTTTCATTTTCAATATTCGCCTCGTCAGGCTTGATCTTTTCGAGCTCGGCGATCTTCATCATGATGAGCTCGATCTTTGAGCGCTTCTCGGCATCGGGCCGCATATCCGTGCGGATCTCAGACTCGGTCTTTTTGATGTGCTTGAGATAGTCTTCGAACGGAATGCCTGCCTGCGCAATATCTGCTTTGAGGCGGCCCATGAGATTCTCGAGCTCGTTCTCGACGAGCACATCGGGAAGCTCGACGGTTGTTTCGCTTGAAACGTTCTCAAGGATTGCGATGCGGCGCTTTTCGCGGTCGTGTCCGGCCTTTTCCATCTTGATGTTCTCGCGGAATTTTTCTTTGAAGTCGGCGACAGTCTCGAACGGTCCGAGCTGTTTTACGTATTCGTCGGTCAAGGTCGAATCGAATTCCTGCTTCTCGAATTCGGCGTGGTCGTGCTTCTCGCCGGACTTGTGGATGGCATCATGCTCGCGCGCTTTCTTGAGCTCTTTGATCGCGCCGTCGAGCTCTTCGTCGGTGACGGCCACGTCTTTGGCGGTGGCGTTTTCCTTTGCCGCGATCTTCTTGTAGTCGGGGAGCGTTACTTCGGGAAGGACGGCTACGGTCGCGGTGAACTCGAGGGGATTGTTCTTTGCGATCTTGGTGATCGTGATCATCGGGCGGCCGATCGCGTCGATCTTCTCTTCGACGAGGATCTTTGGAAAATGCTCGTTGATGGCGAGGTCTGCCATTTCTTCAAGGAGCACCATCGGCTGGAGCTCTTTTTCTATGATATGCGCAGGCGCTTTGCCCTTGCGGAAGCCGGCAATTTCAACATGCTCGCCCGCCTTTGCGAGCGCTTTCGGGCGGTAGCTTTCAAAGACGTCCTCCGGAATGGTGACGTCGATGGCGAGCTCGCTTTTTGGAAGTTTTTTGATGGTTTTTTTCATAGCTCGCTTAGTTTATAGATGATATGGTTTCTTGTCAAAAATCACCCCGCAAGCGGAGCTTGCGGGGTGATATGCGGAAGAAAATTATTTTTGTATGTATTGATAGAGCGCAGAGACGGTGCGGTCTTCGCCGATCTCGCCGCTTGCGCACATGGCGAGGATCTCATCGGGAGCGCACCATTTTCCCTCTACGATCTCTTCGCCTTCGTCATGCGCGTGGGACGCATCTTCTATGCCTTCTGCGACAATATAGTAGAGATCCCATTCGACGGAGGCGCCGCAGGACGATTTTTTGAAGAGCTTCATGCCTTCCGCGGCGAGCTTGGCTTCTTCGAGCAGCTCGCGCGAGCCGGCTTTGATGATGATCTCCATCGGAATGTCTTTTCCGAGATGCTGCTTGTATTCCTCGAACGTGTCGATGACTTTGCCGCCCGGCAGGCGCCAGTCGAATGTCTTTGTCTCGGAGCGGTATTCTTTCTGGAGATAGATTTTGCCGTCTCTGACTGCGATGATGCGCGTGCCCGGCGGACGGACAAAGTGCTCGTATGTCTTTTCGACATAGCCTTCGCCCTGATCGATAAGTACCGGGAATTCTACGATGGCGCCGAGGCGGCCTTCATACGCGATCTTCGGATCGCCGTTCGGAATGGTCTTTCGCTCGTGCGGCTCTCGGGCGCGGACTATCTTCTTGTTCATAGTGGATATTCTACCTGCTCGCGGAGCAAAAAGAAAACCGCCTCTCACGAGGCGGTTTTCTTTTTCGTGTCTTTTATTTCGCGAACCCCGTAGTAGATCTTACCTATGCGGCGAATGCCGCGCACCGAAGGTGCCCAGACAAGGCTCGCTACTGGGCGAATTTTTCCTTGTAGAGCCGGACCGATTCGTTGATGGCTTCGATTGCCTCGGCGCGTCCTTTGAATCCCGGGACGGTCACGACGTATTCTTTTGCGTCGTTTCCTTTGAGGTTCTTGTAGGTTTCGAAGAAGTGCTGGATCTCCTTGAGCGTGTGCGGATTGATGTCTGCGAGATCCTTCACGTTCTCGAAGCGGCGGTCAGCCACAGGCACTGCAACGATCTTCGCATCGGATTCGCCGGAGTCGATCATGTCCATGAATGCCACCGGACGGACTTTGACGAGGATGCCGGTCGGAATCGGATAGGTTGCGATCACCACGACATCGAGCGCGTCGCCGTCGCCCCAGAGCGTCTGCGGCGCGAATGCGTACTCGATCGGATATGCGGCTGCGGAATAGTTCGCGCGATCAAGCTTGATCATGCCGGTCTCCTTGTCGATCTCATATTTGTTCTGGGAGCCCTTCGGGACTTCAACGATACAGTTGAATTCTTCGGGTGCGTTTTTGCCCAGCGATACGTCGTGCCATAGGTTCATATGATACTTTCTTGGTGAAAATTAGTAACAAGACAATTATACCGTTTCAGCAGGAGTTTCGACAGGCGCTTCTGCTCCGGGGACTTCTTCTGAGCTGGCGGCAGGGTCAACGACGGTTTCGCCGTCAGAAGAGGTGACGGTCTCGCCGGCAACGCCCTTGATATCGATCCTCCAGCCGGTGAGCTTTGCGGCGAGGCGCACGTTCTGTCCGCCTTTGCCGATCGCGAGCGAGAGCTGGTCGTCGGCGACCTCAACGGTCGCGGTGTGGTCGGTGTCGTTGATCTTCACATCAAGCGCCTTTGCGGGCGAGAGTGCGGCAGCGACGAATTTTGCAGCGTCGGGAGACCATTCAATGATGTCGATCTTCTCGTTGCCGAGCTCGCTCATGACGGTCGTCACGCGGATGCCTTTCTGTCCGACGCATGATCCGACCGGATCGACGTGCTCATCGGCGGAAAAGACGGCGATCTTGGTGCGGGCGCCCGCTTCGCGGGCGATCGACTTGATCTCAACGGTGCCGCTTGCGACCTCGGGAGCCTCCTGCGCAAAGAGCGCCTGGATGAACTTCGGATGCGTGCGGGAGACCTTGAGCGAAACGCCGCGAGGCGTTTCCTCGACTGCATAGAGATATGCGCGCAGGCGCTCGCCGCGGCGATAGTATTCGTTCGGGATCTGCTCTTCGCGCGGGAGGATGGCGGTGACGCGTCCGATCTCTATATATACGGTGCCGCGCTCAAGCTTCTGAATGATGCCCGAGACGATGTCGCCTTCGTGGCCGCCGAATTCAGACATGATCGCGCCGTGCTCCGCCTCGCGGATGCGCTGGATGATGACCTGCTTTGCGGTCTGGGCTGCGATGCGGCCGTAGTCTTCCTTTGATTCGAGCGGGAAGCTGATCTCCTCGCCGACGGATGCGTCGCCTTTCATTTTCTGCGCGTCTTCAAGGAGGATGTGGTGCTCGGGATTGTAGCGGACGCGCTCGTCGCCTTCAGGAAGGTCCGGAGCGTCTTCGCCTTCATCGACGAAGTAGACCGTGCTTTCATCAGCGACGATCTTTACCTGGTAGAAGCTGGTAAGGCCTGTTTCAAGATCGAAATGGGCGCGGATGATCTGTCCGCGTTTGCCGTAGTCTTTTTTGTATGCGGCAGCGAGCGCCTGTTCGATGGCGTCGATGATCTTCTCTCGGGGCACGCGGCGTTCGGTTTCAAGCTGGTCCAATGCTATTTTAAGTGCTTTCAAATCAAGCATATTTAATTGTCTTCGTCCCTAAAAAGAAAAAATCGCCTCTTGTTGGAGCCGACTACTCTAGGGAACTATTAATAATTGATAACGGAAGTATTATACTCCCGCTTCGGGAAGGTGTCAAATAAAAAAGAAGGCTTTCAGAAAGCCTTCTTTGCTCAATAAAATAATGCACTGCATTACCATTTTACTATCTCTGTATGTACAAAAGGCTGTTTACAGAAATAAATACCAGGAAGTGACGTGCGGGCAAGCGCTGCTGCGTATCCAAGAAGCAAAAGTACGTCGCTTCCTTCTACTGCAACGGGTATCGTTGCGCTTACTCCCACGAGTCTCTTGTCTTTTATTTTTTCGCGGAACCCGCAGTAGTCAATATACTCTGCGAATTTTGGGAACGCGTTCTCACCGTAAATTAACACAATAGAAGTGGCCGGGCTTTCATAAATGTATGTGCATATCTTGGCCATGATATCTGACGTGATATCAGTACTTTCACGCTGGCAAACAGTGATATACACAAATTGTTGAATTCCCAGTCTTGTTTCAAGATAGTTAAAAACACGGGATTCTTCCGCATAGCCGTTACTATCGGCATTTCTGTCCCAGCCTTTTTCGGGGGTTCCTCCAGCGGAGAGGAACAAGATGTCTTGTAGATTCATCGTTTCTGTTTTTTTGGTTATAAAAGAATTGTTACTTTGATCTCGGCTCTTTGGAGTAAATGACTATTTCAATTGCTTTTGCTCCGTAACCTTTGTCGCCAGCGGAATAGAAAGCTACGTCGCATTTTAATATCGCTTCGTGCAGTTCCTTCATCCACTCTCTGTGGTCATCTCCTTTTCCGAGAATTGCGAAACACTCTGGCATAACGTGAAATTCAAGGTCTTCAAAATCCTCTTCTTTAAAATGCAGCAAGTCGTTGAGGGTGGAATATATTTCCTTATACTTGGAATTCACTGCCAAGAGGGTCAATTCTCCTCTTTCTTCGAAGACGAGATCCCCAGGCACCTTTGTTGCCTTGCATTCGGATAATGTTTTTCCCGTACCTTCTATGCCAAAAGCATCTTTAATTTTGAATAAGGGTTCAATGTGGAAAAATTGCATGCTTATTCCACAAAAAGGACCCGTTTTGGTGACCCCTATTAAATGATATGTATCTTCCATTTTGTAAAAGTTTTAGTTAGGTCTATTATAGCAGTTTTATTTATATTGTCAACAAAACATACCAATTATATATAAAAATAGCTTTATATAATAAGCTTAAATTTTATGCTTAAAAATTATGTTAATTTATATTGACACAAAACAAAGTTTAGAATACAATGCTTTTAGCATGAAAGAGCACCTGATAAAGATTGAGGCATTGCTCCAAAAAAGCGGGTTTTTGGACAAGGAAATTGCCGTATATTTGGCTATTTTGGAGCTTGGCCGGGGGACTGTGGCGGAGATATCGCGCAAGGCGGGGATCAACCGCTCAACCGGCTATGTAACGCTTGATAGCTTGGCCGGCCGCGGCATGGCGAGCGTCTCAGGCAAAGAGCCGAAGCAGGAATATGTGGCCGAGTCGCCCGTGAAGCTCGTGCAGTATTTCCACAGGGAGGCCGAATCGCAGAAAAGTCTGGCAAAAGAGGCAAGCGAGCTTCTGCCTGAGCTTGTTTCGCTCTATCGGGTGGGCGATCGGCCGCGCGTGAGCTTCTACGAAGGCCTCGCCGGGCTCGAGCATGTCTATGAAGACACGCTTTCGAGCAGCATGGATATCTATTCCACCTCTACATATGAAGAAATGCACGAGACCCTGCCGAAGTATTTTGATGCGTATTACGAGCGCAGGGCCAAGAAAAAGATATTCATCAATACATTCGTGGCCGATACGCCCCTTGCCCGCGTGCGAAAGGCCAATGATGCCAAAGAGTTCCGCGATACTTCGCTTGTGCCGCAAGACGAATTTCCCTTGCCGACGGACATTGAAATATATGACGATAAAGTCATGTTTGCCTCCTGGAGAGAGAAGCTCGGCGTCATTATTGAGTCGAAAGAGATCTCGACCACGCTCCGGAGCGTCTTTAAGCTTGCCCTCGCCGAGGCGAAGCGGCGCGATTCCAAGTAGTTTTACTTTTCCACACCTCGAAGCTAGTAATCCACTCTCCTATTAAATGGTATGATATACGGGTATGGATTCTCCACAACAGACATCAAGCGTTCCTTCTCCTATTTCTTCAAATTCCCGAAAGCGCAGCATCTTTCTCGTCATCATTATTCTTGCCGCGCTTGCGGCGATCGGATGGGTTGTCCTGAATAAGCAATCTTTGATGAACCAGGGCCCGTCAGCTGAAGATCAGAAAGCTGCGCTTATTCAAGAAGTCAGCCAAAGCTCGGCTGCTATGCCGCAAGTATCGGAGGCTTCAAAGACCGACCTGATCAAAGCGGTCGGAAAGGCAAGCGCATCTTCGACGACGACAATATCCGAATCGGAAAAAGAAGCGCTCCTTAAATCAGTATCATCGCCTCAATAAGTCCTTGCTATGCATACCATAAAAAAAATATTTTTTAAAAAACTGTTTGCGCCAATAATCGGCGGAGTTTTGATAACGGCAGCTGTCATTCTGGGAGGCATGTCATTTTTTGCAGACAAAACACAAGCAGCTTCTGGTTCTGTTACTCCTGGTGATTTACACGGGTATGCATGGAGCTCGACAATCGGCTGGATTAGTTTGAATTGCATGGAAGGAAGTGTGACAGCTCTTCCCGTGTGTCCCGGGTATTCTTCTCCAACCCCAATCTCATATAAAGTAAGTATGGATTCCTACGGTATTCTTTCTGGGTATGCATGGAGCTCGACAATCGGCTGGATTAGTTTTAATGCTGCTGATGTGACCGCATGTGATGCTCTTGGTAGCGGTGCTGCCCGCCCAGGGACTTATGGGTGGTATAGTGGATCGACGACAGGTCACTTTTACGGTTGGGCACGCGCAATTTCCGGAACTTTTGCGAGCGGGGCCGATGGCTGTATCCGATTGGCGCCAAATATCAGTGAGGCTGGATATGGCACTTATGGTATGACATACGATGCAGCTGCCCCTGCAACAGTATCTTATCCGTACACTGGTGCGAGACCACCGATAACTGGTTTTGCGTGGGGGTCAACCAACATTGGCTGGATTAATTTTGACCATGCGTCCTTTGTTTCGTCAGCTTCGCCTGGTTCCCTGCTTCTTTATGCAAGAAATGCAGCTGGTCCTGCTGCGCTTTTTCCGGACTCTACCCCTGTTCCTCTTCCAGGCACAGGTGGTACGGTTTATCTTGACTGGAAGCCGGGAGGCACTACATCTCCTCCGTGTGCCGCCAGTTCGTCTCCGGCAAATCCTATATGGAATGCTGGCGGCTTGAGTGTGTACCCTGATCAGAGTCCTATGGATTGGACAACTGTTCTAACTGATACCTCCCATCCGATTACGTTTCCTCCAAACACGGGCGCGACAACGCTCACCTATACCTTTACGCTAAGTTGCAATACTATGCCTGCCACCGTGCCTCTCCCGACAGATACGGTGACAGTCACAGTAGCGCCGCTAGGAACTCTTCCGGCGCTGACACTCAATGTTAATGGTGCCACAAGCTTGACGCTTCCATCTGCCGGGGGGACAGGTAATCTCACGTGGACTTCTGCTAATGTTACAACTTGTATTGCGTCAGCTTTACCTACAAATCCAATATGGACAGGTTCAAAGCCATGCGATAGCAGTTCCCCTACCGTAATTACACTTCCTGCAAACACGGGTCCAGCAGACTTGACCTATACCTATTCAATTAAAGGCACGCCAACAAATGGTTCGCCCAATATTACAAGCACGGTAACTGTTACGGTTCTTCATAGTGCAGCGGTTCCAAGCGTAAGCCTCCTCGTAAACGGCGTCTCATCGATTACCATGCCAAGCTCTTCGGCGACGCCTTCTCCGCATCTTACGTGGACCTCTGCGAATGTTTCTCCGACTTGCAATGTAGTATCAAGCACGGGAGAGAGCGACTGGACGGGAACGAAGCCCGCTCTATCCTCCGGTCCGTATACGATCGCTGTTCCGGCAAACCCGGGAACAAGCCCGATGACGGATACCTATACCATCATTTGCCATCCGATCGACGGTTCAGCCGATATTTCCTCGACTGCTACTGTGGTTGTCCCGGGACACGTCTCGGCACTGCCCGCGAGCGTTGACCTCCTGGTAAACGGCACCACGGCCATAACGACGGCAGACTCGAATCCTTCGGCTTCCGCTGTGCCGCCGGCACTCTCGTGGACTTCGGAAAACGTAGACACGGGCTTTACCGCTTGCGATGCGCACTCAAGCACGGGAGAGATCGATTGGACCGGCCTTAATTCGCAGCCTGATATCGACCCGAATTATCCGCTGACTATGATTCCGCCAAACACGGGAACTGCGCCGGTGACATACACATACACCATTATCTGCCATCCGATCGACGGCTCGCCGAATGTTTCTTCTACCGTATCGATTACGGTGCCGAACGCGGGAACGAGTACGGGTACCGGAGGAAGCACGCACCACCGTCCGCCGTGGCTAGAGTTCTAGGGATGTTGTATTATTGAGGGGTCACTAAAAACAAGCAAAAAATTATCAGTTAATCTATTACTAACGTATGAATAAGAAAGCAATTCAAATCGCAAAGACCATCCTTGTCGCCGGATCGCTCCTCGGCTTCGTGGCTGTGGCGGGCGCCTCGACATGGACTCCGCCGACCGCAACTCCGCCGGCAGGAAACGTTGATCAGCCGATCAACATCGGATCAGGCGCGCAGGGAAAACTCGGCACGCTTCGCCTTGGCGGAGCAGGCACGGCAACGGCCGGATCGGTGCTTGATGTGCTCGGTGTCACGAGCACGAACGGATTGGTAAACCTCGGAACTTCAGTCTTCAACGGATTGATCAAGATCACCGCAGGCTCGCCAGGCGCAGGCAAAGTCCTCACGAGCGATGCGGCTGGAAATGCTACCTGGGCGGCAGCTGCCGCGGGCGGCATCACCGGAAGCGGTACGCCGACATTCTTGCCTAAGTTCGGTCCGGCAGGAACGACGCTTAATGACTCCCAGATCAAAGACAACGGAGGAGGGGGTATCATCATTGGAACAGGCATTCAATTGAAGCAGGATCAGGGCGGAGCGATGGAGCTTGGCGCCATTGATGGTGCGGCAAACACCGGTTTCAAAAAGCCATATATCGATTTCCACTATGGTGTCGGCACTCCCCAGGATTACAATGCCCGCATCATGAACGACAGCAACAATCATCTTCTGATCGATAGCGCTGTCGGAATCACGGGTAATCTCACGGTAGCCGGACAGAATGTCTGCCGACAAGACGGCACGAACTGTCCAGCAGGATCGGGAGGAACTCCCGGACCGATGGGACCAGCCGGACCTACGGGCCCGATGGGACCTCCAGGACCAACAACTGTCGGCATTTCGATTTACGAACAGCATTGTGCAGGAGGAACATGGTTGAGCAGGCACTCTTCTGCTGATTATCCCGGATGTACGTCCGTAAGTTTTGTCGGACATTTGGTTCCTTAATTCAAAAATAAATCACAGCAAAAGATCCGCACAAGCGGATTTTTTGCTGTGAAAACGGCGGTAACTTGGTATAATGAATGCGACAGCGAGCACTCATGCAAATAAACGGCGACCAACTGAAAAAGTTCATCATCGAATCGGGACTTGTCTCGAAGGCTGATATTAGCGCCGCGGAAAAAGATGCCGACGAGAAGGGCGAGAAGCTCGGCGATTTTCTTGTGTCCGAAGGCAAGCTCAAGAGCGCCGATCTCAAGCGCATCGAAGCATACGTGCTCGGCATTCCATTCGTCTTCCTTGCAAACGAGAAGATCGATTTCTCCGTGCTCTCGCTCATTCCCGAGCCGATCGCCCGCACCAACAATATCGTCGCATTCAAAAAGACCGGCGGCGAGCTCCAGGTGGCCATGCTCGATGTGGACGATCTGCCGACCATCGACTTCGTCAAGAAGAAGACCGGCTTGAAGATCGTGCCGTGCCTGACCGACGATTCATCGATCAAGGCTGCGCTCCAGCTCTACAAAAAAAGCCTGAAGGCGGAATTCGACGACATCATCGCCAAGGAAAGCGTTTCCATGAAGGCTATTGCCGACGAGGGGGAAGACGGCGCTGCGAGCGAGAAAGATCTCAAAGCCCTTGCCGAAGACCTGCCGATCGTGAAGATCGTTGATACGCTCATCTCGCATGCCATCATGCAGGGCGCGTCCGACGTGCACATTGAGCCGGAAGAGGAAGCGCTCATCGTCCGCTACCGCATCGACGGCATTCTCCACGATGCCATGACGCTTCCGAAGGATACGGCCTCCGGCATTGTCGCCCGCATCAAGGTGCTCTCCGGACTCAAGCTCGATGAAAAGCGCCTCCCGCAGGACGGACGCTTCAAGATCACGAACGACGGAGAAAAAGTTTCCTTCCGCGTCTCGACATTGCCGACCTACTACGGAGAGAAGACCGTCATCCGTCTCCTGCGCGAGAGCTCGCACGGGTACACGCTCGAAGGCTTGGGCTTCCATGGCCAGGCGCTTGAGCGCATTCATGACGGCATGAAGCAGAAGACCGGAATGATCCTTGCAGCCGGGCCTACCGGATCCGGCAAGACCACGACGCTCTATACGGTGCTCGACATTCTCAATACGACCGATGTGAATATCTCGACCGTGGAAGATCCGATCGAATATCAGATGCCGCGCATCAACCAGACGCAGGTCAAGCCGGAGATCGGGCTCACGTTTGCAAACGGCTTGCGCACGCTTCTTCGCCAGGATCCGGACATCATCATGGTGGGAGAGATCCGAGACGGCGAGACGGCGAGCCTTGCGGTCAATGCGTCGCTCACCGGACACCTCGTGCTCTCAACCATTCACACGAACTCCGCCGCAGGCGCCATTCCCCGCATGATCGACATGGGCGTCGAGCCGTTCCTCATCGTCTCGACCGTAAAGACCGTCATCGCCCAGCGCCTCGTGCGAAGGCTTACCGCCACCAAAGAAAAGTACATGATGACCGATGTCGAGATCGAAGCGCTCGGAAAGCTCGTCGACCTCGACCGCATGCTCGGCTTCCTGAAAGCGGAAAAGGTCGTCGAAGAAAAGGCGACCTGGAAGACCATCCCGTTCTATCACCCCCAGAAAAACGAAGAGAGCGAAGACGGCTACAAGGGCCGCGTCGGCATCCATGAAGTGCTTGAAGTCTCTACCGGCATCAAAGAGCTGATCTTGAAAGGCTCTTCGCAGGATGCGATCAACGAACAGGCAAAGACGGAAGGCATGATGACGATGCTCGAAGACGGCATCTTCGTGGCGGTGCAGGGCATGACGACGACCGAAGAGGTGCTTCGCGTTGTTTCCGAATAAGGACGCAATCAGGAGTTTAATTGAGTATACTTATCCTATGGAATTTTCTTACAAAGCCAAAGATGCGCAAGGAACGGTCGTCGAGGGGACGCTTGAGGCTCCGGACCGTTTTGTCGCGGCCAAGGAGCTGCGCGAGCGGGGCGAGACGCCGATCTCGGTCGCCGAAGTCGCCGCAGGCGGCGACTTCTCTGCGCGCTTTACGAAGTTTTTTGCAAAGATAACCCTGCGCGAGAAGATCGTCTTCACGCACAATCTCTCGGGTATGCTCACCGCGGGGCTGTCGCTCTACCGCGCCCTCGAAGTGCTCAAGAAGCAGAACAAGAATCCGGCGCTCGAAGAAGTATTGAGCGGCCTGCTCGTCTCGATCAACCAGGGAGGCACGCTCTCTGACGGCCTGACGAAATACCCGAAGGTCTTTTCGACGCTGTTCGTCTCGATGGTGCGCGCCGGCGAAGAGTCGGGCAACCTCTCGGGCGCGCTCAAGGAGATCGGCTCGAGCCTTGAGAAGTCGTACAACCTTTCGCATAAGATAAAGAGCGCCATGATGTATCCGATGGTCATCGTTTCGGCGATCCTCATCATCGGAACGCTCATGCTCATATTCGTCGTTCCGACGCTCACCAAGATCTTCAAAGAGACGGGCGGCACGCTTCCGGCGCCGACGCGGTTCATCATTGCCATTTCCGATGCGGCCTCGGGGCATCCGTTCCTCTTCATGGGAGGACTCATTCTCATTTTCGGCGGCCTCTACGCGCTTGCCACTGCGAAAAAGCTCAAGCGATTCAAAGACAAGATGGTGCTCCGCCTTCCGGCCATCAAGGTGATCGTGCAGGAAGTGAATGCCGCCCGCACGGCGCGCACGCTCTCCTCGCTCCTCGCCGCCGGCGTCGAGATGACCCGCGCGCTCGAGATCACCAAGGAGGTTCTCCAGAATGTCTATTATAAGGAGATCATCGAGAAGGCAAGCGCCATCGTCCAGAAAGGAGGCACGCTCTCCTCGCTCTTCATCGCCGAGAACAAGCTCTATCCGGTCATGCTCGGAGAAATGGTGGCCGTGGGGGAAGAGACCGGCGCGCTTACCCAGATGCTTACCGATGTTGCGACCTACTATGAGGAGGAAGTGGATACTAAGACTAAGAATCTTTCAACCATCGTCGAGCCGGTCCTCATGATGTTCATCGGAGGCGCGGTCGGATTCTTTGCGATTGCCATGATCGCGCCGATGTACTCGGTTCTCAATAATATCTAAAAGAAGCTTGCGCAAAAAAGCCCCGCCATGAAATGGCGGGGCTTTTTGTATGGGAGAAAACCTAGAGCATATCGTCAGATCCGTTCGAGCTGCCCCGTATCTGCCGGATGATGATCCATCCCGCTCCGATTGCGGCAAGGATCCCGAACGTCCACCACCAGAATTTGTTTGAATGCGTTTGGACGGGGGCCGGCTCTGCTGTCGCCGAAGCTTCCGGCGTTGGCGGCAAAGGGACGATGCCGGGAGCAACAATGCCGTGGTCCTGAATATTGTGCGAGATATTCGGCTCGACTCCGGCTGGCGGCGGCTGCGCGCGCCGCGCATCGGGAAAGATGGCCTTTGCCGCCGCTTGTGCGCTGTGCGCTTCAAGCAGAAAGAGCGGAAGAAAGATGAAGAGCGCAGCGATTATAATGGAATGTTTTTTTGTGTTCATGCGGAGGATCGGTTCTATGAATGCTAATCGCTTACCCAGCTCAGCTGCTGGTAGCCCGAGGAGGAGAGGGGGAAGACAGGCGGCGGTCCGTAGATGAGATTGGTATCGTACGTGTCGGTCGTATTGGTATATCCGGAAACGATCGTGCTGCCGCTCACGTAGCTCCATGTCCACAGTCCGTAGCTCATGATGGAGCCGAAGACGGTGATGCTGCTTTTTACCACTCCCGGATTTCCGGAATAGTTGAATGTCTGCACGCTGCCGTTCTGGGCGATCATGGCCGCGTCGATCTCAAGCGTTGACGGAGCGCCATAGGTCACCACGAGATCGTTCTGAGCCAGGAGTCCGAGCACGTTCGTGCCGTCCTTTGCCGCATACACGAGGTTGTTGGGAATATAGATCGTCGGCGCAGTCGATGCGCTGTAGGGAAGATTCGCGGCCGCGACCATGACGCGCCCTTTGACCGTGCCTTCCACCCAGGTATTGTCTTCGACGTAGATGACGCCGTTTGCCGGGACCGCGTAGTTGGTTGCGGTCGAGCGCGCCGAGTAATCGATGTTTTCGTTGTGGGAATTTCCGTCCGTGTCCGTTCCGGTCGGCTCGCTCACGAGCGAAGTCACCTTGCGCACATCGACGGTGCCGTCGGATTTGAAGGTGAGCGAATAGCCGTTGGTGCCCGACGGAGCAAGGTAGATGCCGGTGTCCTGAGCGTTCGACTTCAGGGAAGACAGGTTGGAGGTGAGCGCGGAGAAGTCGACTGCGGGCACGGGATACTGCCAGAAGCTTTTGACGGTGGCCGAAGCGCTGCCCCAGATGCCGGGTTCGCTGTGCGGGCACGGGCTGCCCTGCGAGCTCGGACACGTGTAGGTGGTCTTTGTCGACATGATCGGAGCGTTCGCGCTGCCGTCGAAGCGGATGCCGTTGTTCGACTGCATCATGCCGTTGACCGTCTCCGTGCTGCCGATCCAGATGACGCTGTTGGAGAGGAACGAATAGAGCGCGAGCGACGGAATGCCGTAGCGGGCGGTGATGGTGCGGGTGATGGAGGGATTTGCCGCTGTGTAGCCTTTGGATGCGATGGTGACGATGGTCGATCCGGTCGTGGGCGGCGTGATGGTGAGCGAGTACGTGCCGATGGTCTGGCCGGTGTCGGTGTCGACGTATGCATGCACATACGGTCCGCAGGTCGCGGAGCAGGATCCCGACGTGCCGTCTTTGTAGTCGGCCTGAAAATGCGCCAGGTGCCACTGATAGTAGCTGATCCCGGCCTCTGCGATCTGGAGCGCGAGCTCGCGGTTCTGCGAAGCTGTTCCTGCTCTTGCTTCCGTCGTGACATTGGTGACGATCGGCAGCATCATGGTCGTAAAGAGAAAGACGATGATGAGCAGGTAGATGAGGATCTCCCCGCGGGCGTTTATTTTTTTGGTTAGCGGTGTGTTCATGGTGATTTAATTTCCCAGATTCGTTTTCAAGTTGCGCAATGTCGCTCCGTCGTTGACCGTAAACGTGCTTGTCGAGCCCGTCAGGTCCTGTTTCTGGATGAGAAGATTGAGCTGTACGAATTTCACATCGTTGACGTTGACCGGCTGCGTAAGCGCTGAGCCGGTTCCCGCGTAATCTCCGTCATAGTAATAGAATATCGGCGTCGTCGTGCCGTTCGTCACTTTGTCGAGGACGGCCGAAACCTTTTCGTTTGCCGTGTTGTATGTGGCGGGCGTGCCGGACGGCGTCACTACTCCCTTGAACAGTGTCGTGCCGGAAATATAGTAGCGGACGCGATTGACCGTGCCGCCCGTGTGGTACGGAGTAAAGATGATGATCTGGCTTGTCGATGCCTGCCCGAGCGCAAAAGAAGCATCGGCGCCGTAGGTCGCGTCGCGGATCTCGTTCACGAAATTGGTCGCCATCATGCGCGCCTGGTCGACGGCATTGGAAGCGGCGGTTTCCTGGCGCGTGTTCACAAAGATGTCCTTAAAGACGCTCGTCACCCCGATCATGAGGATTCCGGTGACAGCGACGACGACAAGCGTTTCAACAGCCGTGAATCCGTTTTCCTTCTTTGCCTGTTTTTTGTCTTGGAATATATTCATAAAAATTAGGGCGCAAGCGATACGACGAGGGCGTTGTAGCCGCCGTTCACGGTCATTGAGCTGATCGTCTTGGTCGTGTATCCGGGCATGCTGACCGTAAGCGTATAGCCTGAGCCGGTTGTCAGGTTCGGGAAGATGACTTGTCCCGGCGTGAAGCATCCGGCCACGTAATTGACGCCGACGCTCGTAATGACGGGGATGCGCGTCCAGTTTGGCGATGTCGTGGCTGCGGTTTCGAATATCTTGTAGCGGAGATAGCGCGCGTTCGAGTCAGCTGCGTTGATCGATCCTCCCGAGGTCTTGAAATAGGTGCCCGATGTGCCGTCGGTGCCGTGGAAGTTCCATGGTCCTGCCGGATCATTGCTTGTGGCGATCTGGAACCAGGCAGTGGCAGGCAGCGTCTGCGACGTCGGCTTCCAAGTGAGCGTGGTGAACACCGTAGCCGTGGTGCCGGTATCGAAAGTCGACGATGTCAGATTGCCCGAAGGCACGATCGCGTGAGCGGGAGATCCGCTTGATTTGAGCTTTACGCCCGAGGCATGGTCGATGTTGCCGTCGTCGGCAAAATATCTCGTGACATCCGTAAAGAGATCCTGTCCCGATGTTCCCGACCAGGAAGCCTGCGAGAGCAGGCTTCCGCCCGTATAGAGGATGCTGTCGTAGCCGCTCTTTGAAAGCTCGACGGTCGCATTCTCGATCGGATTTCCGGTTGTCGCATCCTTTACGATCACGAGAAAGCTATTGGCCGTCCATGCGCCGAGGATGAGGGTGAAGAGCTGGCTCGTGCTCGGCAAGAGATTGATCTGCTGGATCGGGGAAGAGCCGTAGATCATATACGTGCTTCCGATGACTGCAGGCGTATAGGTATCCCATTCGATATTGCTGAATGTCGTATTTCCCGAGCCGTCCGTCGTGTGCGAACTGTCGTCGAATTTGTATACCGGCGATACGCTTGTGGTGCCGCCGACGAGCTTTGCGCCGCGCACCTCGAGCCCTACTGATCCGAGCGGAGCGCAGAGCGTATTCTCCGCATTGAATATGAGCGTGCTTGTCAGGTCGATGGAAAAATTCACCGAGGTGATCTGTCCGTTTAAGATGGTCGAGTCAGGCTTCGTCGGATTCGGATTGCCTCCGGTGATCGGATAGGTCGCGTCGGTCGAATAGCCGCTCTTGGTGACGGAAATATGGTACGCATTCGTGCCGACGGGAACCCCGACCTCGATCCATTTTCCGGTCGAGTCGGACGTACGGTCAAGATGAATGGCGGGCGTGATGCCGACGCTGTCGATGCTGATGCTTGCGCCCGGCACCGGATCGCCGTCCGCATCGATGACCGAGATCGAAAGTGCGCCGCCGGAGCCGAGGTTCTCAAGGCCTTTTGGAACAATGTTTGTCAAAAAGTAATATGTTTTGCTTATTTTTGTGTTGGTGATCGAAAGCTTCACCTGCTTGTAGTCGGCGTCGTTGGGGGCGGGGTCGGTACCGAGGGGCGCAGTGCCGTCGGCGGGGTCGTCGACATAGGTCACTTCATAATAGATGCTGTAGGGACTGCCGTTGTAGGTTGTCGATATCGGATGATCTCCGTCGGCCAGAACTCCGTGCGGGATGCCATAGTATGTGCCGACATCCGAATAGGGGAGATTCCGGGCAATCTCGAGATATTGGTCGGCAAGGGCGGAAATACTCGCGCCTTCGCGATTTTGCTGCGTCACTTTGAATACGCTGCTTGCTGTTTGGTAGGCCGCTCCGGCAAGAATGACGAAAACGCCGATGCTGACGACTACTTCGATCAGGCTAAACCCGGACACCAACCGCGACGATGGCGCCTTCGGCGCCGAGCGGAGCTCCTCGTCGCGGTCTGGTGTACGGGTGAATCCGGCATTTCTTGTTTTGCGAGAGAAGAGGCTTTTTTTCATAAGCTGCTCTCATTATTCTACCATAGAGAGTGCCGATTTTTAATGCAAAATATGCTACAATTCGGGAATATGCGAAAGAAACTCATCGTCGGCAACTGGAAGATGAATCCGAAATCCGCGCGCGAAGCCAAAACACACTTTCTTTCGATAAAAAAAGCGGCTTCGGCCTATAAAAACGTCACGGCGGTCATTGCTGCGCCGTTCGTGTATCTTCCGGAGCTCGGAAAGATCGCCTCATCCGCCTGCATGATCGGTGCGCAGAATGTTTCGGCCGAAAAAGAAGGGCCGTTCACCGGCGAGATATCGGCGGAGATGCTCGCCTCTTCCAAAGCAAGCTACGTGATCGTCGGACACTCGGAGCGCAGGACTTTGGGCGAGACCGATGCGCTCATCAATAAGAAAATGAAGATGGTGCTCGCAAAAGGCATGACGCCGATCCTCTGCGTCGGGGAGCGCGAGCGCGATCATGACATGTGGTACCTCGGCGTAGTGAAGACTCAGCTCGAATCCTGCCTTGCCGGCATTCCGAAGAATACGCTCGGAAAGGTGGTCATTGCCTATGAGCCGGTGTGGGCGCTCTCCTCGACGGAAAATCGCCGCGATGCCACGCCTGAAGATTTCGAAGAGATGCGCATCTATATCCGCAAGGTCGTTTCTGATCTCTATGGAGCAGCAGCCGCCGAAGCGGTTACGGTAATCTACGGCGGATCTGTCGACGAGAAGAATGCGGAAGGATTTCTTTCCGTTGGCCGCGCGGAC
>Ga0134121_10000244_pt1 | contig 64852 bp, 51 predicted proteins | sample KB301_FD_96463 | JGI IMG/M metagenome (GOLD analysis project Ga0134121, IMG submission 96463) | Terrestrial soil microbial communities without Nitrogen fertilizer from Kellogg Biological Station, Michigan, USA - KB3-0-1 | ecosystem: Environmental > Terrestrial > Soil > Unclassified ...
TAAGTGTCCGCCGGCCACACACTTTTAGACATTCCGGGGGGCAGGGTTTGCAGGTCCGCGCGGTGGTCAAGCGCGCCGAGCGAGTTGCCCCAGATCTTCCACGTCGCCTTCGACTTGCGCAGTTGGTCCTTGAACCACGCCTTCTGGTCGACACCGAGGATGGTCCGCGGCGGTGTCTCCTTGCGCGGATTGGGAATACGCACATCGCGGAAGTGGAGTTCGTCGGGAGGCTTCCCGCCGTCGAAGGCGCGTCCCGCATCGAGCGCGATCATCGCCTCCTCGGAAAACATTCCGTTGAAGGCAGGGTCATAAACTTTTCCAACCCCCTCTGCGTCAGTTGGGTCGTCGCCGCAGAAGCTGTGCTGGTCGGTAATGAGAAGGTCGAGGTGCTTGCCGTAGCGGAGCGCCCGATAAGCGATCAGGCTGCGGATCGCAGTCAGATTGTTCGGCTCGATGCCGAGCCCGTTCCCGTCCCACTGGTCGATCTTGACGTTCCTGACCGCAACCGTCCCGAATTCGGCAAGCGAGCCGCTCGGCGGCGACACGCGAGCCGGGACATATTCGAACCAGGCCTGGTTGGCGGCGACCTTGACGGTCTGGCCGGGCTGCGGCTCGCCGCCCGCCTGGACGATGCTTTGCCGGCCCTGCCACGAGAATTCGTGATTGTCCCAGATGGCGACGAACGGCCAGCGCGCGCGGGCATCCTGGAGGTCGGGATCAGCGAGATAGCCCTGGTACACGGCGCGATAGCCGTCGACGGTCAGCGGATAGTGGAGCTTGCCGCTCTTTCCCCCATCGGGAATGCGCGCAACCTCATAGATCGTGCGATCGTAGCGTGTCTTCACCTCGTCGGGATACTCGACCACCTCGTAGATGAAATCGCCGAGGTGCAAAACGAAATCGAGCTGTTCGGCGGCGGGAGCGCGTTCATCTTCGTAAATCATCCGGCGATAGGCGTTGAGCTTGCCCTCATTGACATCCTGACAACTGACAAACGCGAAGTTCACCGTGCGGGGATCGTTTGGCAACGGCGCGGTGATCGTGCGGCCGACCCGGCTGCCGTTGCCGTCGGTGTCCGTGAAGCGATACCAGTAAGTGCGTGCTGGCTTGAGTCCGCCAATCAATACGCGCGCGGTCCAGTCCGCGGCGCTCGAGACCGGCGCCTGCGCGTGCGCAATGACTCGGCGGAATGTCTCATCGTCCGCTACCTCGACGGTGAGGAGCTGCCGCGTGCCGTCGGTGAACGGACGCCTCGTCCAAAGGATCACGCTGTGCGGATCGGGATCGCCCGAGGCGACTCCTTGCGGATAGAGATCACGCCGCTCACGCCAGTGCACACGCGAACCTCGAGCCGGTCCGCCCCATGCGAGCGAAGCACCGATTGCTGTTGCAGCTTTGAGAAAGGATCGGCGGGTAATCTTCATCGTCTCACTCCGTGCGGGCTGCAGTTGGCGTCACCTCAGGTTGTTTAATCGATCTCGATTATCACCTTACCACGCGCGTGCCCTTCTTCCAGATAAGAAACAGCATCGGGAACTTCACTCAATCGGTAACGCCGATCGATAACTGGTTTCACTCTTCCTTCCGCGATGAGCGCGCCAAGGACGTTAAGATCGTCCGTGTCCAGTTTCGCCATCAAGCTGACGGATTTCTGACTCACAAAACGCCACCTGACAAGCTCCGGGATCAGACGACTCAATAAACCAAACGTCGACCCGCTGAGTCCTATCATGCCTGCACCGATATAAATTCCCTTCGGAGTCAACGCACGACGGTGCTCGGCGAACGAATGGTTCGCGACAAGATCGAAGATCACGTCGTACTGTTTCCCGTTGCCGGTGAAATCTTCTCGCGTGTAATCAATAACTCTGTCCGCGCCGATGGACCGCACCAGTTCCACATTCCTCGTACTGCAAACACCGGTAACCTCTCCGCCCAACGTCTTTGCGATCTGTGTCGCAAACGTGCCGACGCCTCCGGCAGCGCCATTGATCAAAACTTTCTGGCCCGGCTGCAACTGTGCCTTGTCGCGAAGTCCCTGCAACGCGGTGAGCCCGGCCACAGGCGTTGCAGCCGCTTCCTCGAACGACACTTTGCTCGGCTTGATAGCCAATTTTGACTCGCGTGCGCACACATACTCGGCGAAGGCGCCATTGCACCCTCCGAATACTTCGTCGCCGGCTTTGAACTGCGTCACGTTCCTGCCGACAGCTTCAACCTCGCCCGCGACATCACGTCCCGGCTTAAGGATCTTCACTTTGCTGAGTTTGGCCATGATGCGTCGGATGAAGGTGTGTCTCAAGAAGTGGTAATCGAGTGGATTGAGTGCCGCTGCGCGTATTTTGATTAGCACCTCGTCATCCGCGGGAAGAGGCTTGTCGATTTCTTCCAGCTTGAGCACATCAGCCGAAGCTCCGTGGCTGTAGACGATCGCTCGCATCAGTGTGGTGGTACGCACGCAACGAAAATGAAGTTTCTAAGGGTGAGTCTTGTTCATCCTGAAAATCCTGACATCCTGTCTAAACGCTTCACTGGATTCCAAGATTTCCAGAATTAACTAGATAAGGCGCAGTCCGGCTCTTCGCTGATTTCGCTACGTCGGCCGGCGTTCCCGCAACCACCACTCGCCCGCCCTCATCACCGGCGCCTGGTCCGATATCGATTACCCAATCGCTCCCGGCAACCACGCGCATATCATGTTCAACGAGGATCACGGTATTTCCGGCTTCGACGAGGCCATCGAGTTGGACCATCAGCTTCTCCACGTCTGCCGGGTGCAGTCCGGTCGTTGGTTCATCAAGGATATAAAGAGTGTTGCCACGCTGTATTCGTTGCAGTTCAGTCGCAAGCTTGATTCGCTGCGCCTCGCCGCCGGAAAGTTCGGTGGCCGACTGGCCGAGACGGATGTAGCCGAGTCCGACCTCGCGCAACACACCGAGCGAACGATGAACATGCGGCTCATCAGCGAAGAATTTCCAGGCACTGTCTACCGTCATTTGCAACACGTCGGCAATGCTCTTATCCCGGTACTTGATCTCGAGAGTCTTCGCGTTGTATCGCGCGCCATGACAGACCGGACAAGGCGCATAGACGCTCGGCAGAAACAACAGCTCCACCATCACCCAGCCTTCACCTTCGCAATTTTCGCAACGGCCTTTCGCGACGTTGAACGAGAAACGTCCGGCATCATAACGACGCGCTCGCGCCGCTTTGGTTTCAGCAAAGATCTTGCGAACGTAATCGAAGAGCCCCGTGTAAGTAGCGAGATTTGAGCGCGGCGTGCGACCGATTGGTTTCTGGTCCACCACGACCAAACGCTTTATCGCTTCCATACCCTCGGTTATCTGGCCGCCGAGCGTCGCCACCGCCGTGCTTTCGAGTGTTTCACCTTCGTCCTCATCCGGCTGGAGGTGATGGCCCAGTTGCTCCGCGACCAGTTCCACCAAGACCTGACTCACGAGGCTCGACTTGCCCGAGCCCGACACACCGGTCACGGTGGTGAACACACTTAACGGAAAATCGACGTCGAGCTCGTGCAGGTTGTTGCGCGTGACGCCTTTCAATTTCAACCATGACCTGGGCGTGCGCGGTTCACGGAACGGAAGTGAGACTTCACCGAAAAGATGTCGCCGGGTTTGCGATTCTTTTACGCGCTCGAGTCCCGCGGTTGGTCCACTGTAAAGTATTTCGCCTCCGTGCTCGCCAGCCTCTGGTCCAACATCGACAATCCAATCAGCATGACGAATCACGTCGAGCTCGTGTTCGACGACGAAGAGCGAGTTTCCGGAAGCCTTCAACTGGTCGAGCGCCGCGAGGAGTGCCTCCGTATCTGCTGGATGCAAACCCGCGGATGGCTCGTCGAGCACGTAAACGACGCCAAACAGATTGGAGTGAACTTGAGTAGCGAGTCGCAGGCGTTGCAACTCACCGGGCGACAGCGTGGGCGTACTGCGTTCGAGCGAGAGATAACCGAGACCGAGATCGAGTAACACGGTGAGCCGTGCCGCGAGATCTTCGCAGATTCGCTGCGTCACAATCGCCTTCTCCGGATGGTCTGTCTTCAGCTTTCCAAATCCCGGCGCACTGCCGTGAGCATACGGGTGTATCACAGTCGCTAAACGCTTGAGTGGCAGCCGCGAGATTTCAGCAATGTCGAGACCTGCAAACTTTACTGAGAGCGACTCGGGACGAAGGCGTTTGCCGTGACACGTCGGGCATTCGGTGCCCACCATAAACTGGGCCACGCGTTTTTTCATGAGCGCGCTGTGGGTGTTGGCAAACGTGTGCAGCACGTGACGGCGCGCGCTCGTGAACGTTCCCATGTAGCTCGGTTCTTCCTTGCGCTTCAGCGCGCGTCGCACTTCGTCTCGATCGTAGCCCGGATAGACAGGCACGCGTGGCTGTTCATCGGTGAAGAGGATCCAATCGCGGTCCTTCTTCGGCAGTTCGCGCCATGGAAGATCGACGTCGTAGCCAAGTGTGGTTAGGATGTCGCGCTGATTCTGTCCGCCCCAGGCAGTGGGCCATGCGGCAATCGCGCGCTCACGAATCGTGAGCGAGTCGTCGGGCACCATCGACTGCTCGGTTACCTCGTAGATTCGACCGAGTCCATGACACGTCAGGCACGCACCCTCAGCGGTGTTTGGCGAAAACGATTCGGCGTAAAGAATGGTTTGGCCCGGCGGATAATCGCCGGCTCGCGAGTACAACATCCGCAGCAGGTTTGAGAGCGTCGTGACGCTGCCGACAGACGAGCGCGTGGTTGGGGAGCCACGTTGTTGCTGGAGTGCGACGGCCGGCGGTAAACCATCGATTTGATCGACGTCGGGCACCGCCATCTGGTGAAAGAGACGCCTCGCGTAAGGCGACACAGATTCGAGATAACGCCGCTGCGCCTCCGCATAGAGTGTACCGAATGCCAACGACGACTTTCCCGAACCAGACACGCCCGTGAACACAACCAGCGCATCACGCGGCAAATCCAGATCGATATTCTTGAGATTGTGCTCCCGCGCACCCCGCACACGCACAAAGCCCGTGAAGTCGGTGTCGGCGGCTTCGGCTTCGGAATGAACGGCAACTCTCTGAACGCTAACGGCCACACCGGGCCTTAGGCAACCGCAGTGCCGACCCGTCTATACTTATTGGGACGAAGAAGCTAAGGAAGACTAACCACGGATGACACGGAAAAAATCCGGATTTACGATCCGCGCCATCCGTGGTTGAGTTTTCATCTGCTTAGTTGTGGACAAGGTTCATTCTTCGCAGGATTGCATCAAAGCGGGCATTGCCTTTTAGCTGGGCCAGACGCGGCTCGACTTTGATCCACATCATACGTTCTTCGCGCACCTCGATACATTTTTCCAGAGCCGCCAGCGCTTTGTCGGTGCGTCCGAGTTCTGCGTAATTCTCAGCCAGCGCGTACAGGGCCTTGGTGTCCGTTTCCGCTAATTCTTCCAGTTGTCTGAGTCTCTCGTCTCGCTTTGCATTCTGGCCGGAGCGATGGTGAGACGTTACAAGGAGCGAAAGCCAGACGAACTCCTGACTGTTCCTGGCCGGTAGCTCCTTTTCCGAGATGTTGATTACCTGCGGGTATTCGCCCAAATGAAACAGAAAAGTAGCGACGCCGCGCATACCTCGCCGGTATTCTTTATTAAACTTCATATTCTCCTGTGCCTGCGCGAGGGCTTCCGCGTATTCACCACGACCTTCCAGGATGGTCAGGTAACCCGATTTAACGTCTTGCGAGAGTGGGTCGATCTCCATCGCATGTTTTATTTCGACCAGGGCTTCATCGCTTCGGCCGAGGCACGAAAGCAGCAACGCATAACCGAGATACGCCCGCGCGTAGTTCGGGTTTAGCTCAATCGCACGTCTGAAGTCGCCCTCGGACCCGGCCCAATCCCAGTCGTAAATTCGTTTGACCGTGCCGAGCGCAGCATAAGCTTCCGGCGTTTCCGGGTCTAAAGTCAGGGCCTTCTGAGCCAGCGCTTTCGATGTGGCGTAGAACTCCTCGGCGCTCGCGCCCGACGTATTAAAACCGCGCCGTGTAGAAGCGTCAGCGAGTCCGGCGTAAGCCAATGCGAAGGTCGGATCCAGCGCAACGGCTTTCTGAAATTCGTCAATCGCTTTTTCAAAGTTGTCAGGGTTCTTCGCGTCGAGTATGGCGCGCCCACGGACGTAAGCGCGAAACGCCTCAGGGTTGTCGGTGTAACGCCTTGTCAAAAGCTGGCGGTCTTTTTCAAGCAACTCAGAGACGAGCCCTCTCGTCACTCCGGTGGCGACCGCGTCATGGAGGTTGAAGAAGTCCGCTGCCGTCGAATCGAACGAACCTTGCCAGAGCTGGGCTCCATCCCGCAGATCCCACAACCGTACGTTAACCACTAGCCGATTGTCCGTCTGTTGCAGAGTCCCTTCCAGAATCACATCAACCTTTAATGTTTCACCAAACGTTAGCGGGTCCAGATCGGCTTCGGCATAGTCTCTGACGGAACTCAGCGGGCGCACCGAAAAGCGGTTCAAACTGCCAAGACGTGAAATCAGTGAATCGGTCAAGCCGAGTGACAATGATTTGCTGCTCTCGTCCTCCGCCGACGTCTTCAGAGGTAGGACTGCGACCGTGCGGACATTTCTATTCGTAACCGCGGTGGTCGAAAGTTTTTTTCTCTCATCGAAACTCCGCCAGATCACAAAACCTGTGACAAAGACCAGGCTGAGCAAAACTATTGCGATAAAGTGCCAGCGAATCTTCGGTTTTCGTTGTTCTGATGAAATCGCAGCTTCGACAATCGGAATCGCATTTTCCGCGTGACCGTTGGCCGCCACCTCCAGCACATCGGCGACAAAGCAGTAGCCGCGTTTTGGCACGGTCTGAATGAAGCGTCCCTTGTTGTCTTTGTCGAGGGTCTTTCGGAGAAGTGAAATCGTGTAGGTGATGTTCCCTTCTTCGACAAAGGTGTCGCGCCAAACCGTATTCAGTAACTCCTCTCGGCTGACTATGCTTTCGCGACGGCGCACTAGCAAGAGCAACATCTCAAGTGCTTTTGGCGGTAAGGAGACGAGCTTCTCGTCCCGCCAAAGACTTGGACTCTCCGAGTCGAGACGAAAATCACCAAACTCATAGCGATGGCCGTTTTTGTTGGACATTACGCCGGGTGCGGGAGGCCTCACAGATTCCTAATCTTTTCCAAAGGACATTTCACCGTCGCCAAGATAAATGTCTCCCATCGCGGAACGCAAATATTTTTGTGTGACCCAGCAATGATCAACACAAGGGAGGAAACGAATGAAACGCAGCATCGCATTGGCCGTCGCGCTCGCCGTGAGCGGAATTGTACTGTCACTCGTAAGTTCCAATTCGGCTACACAGGCTCAACTACGTGGTAGATTGTTTCATTGGGATACGGGTGTGGTCTCGCTCGGACCGAACCAGATGCTTCGCATCACGGGCGATTGGAACGGTGATGGTGACACTACCGTGGGATTTAGGGAAATCAAATATGGACAAGGTGCCTGCAACGGTGCGGTATGCAAGCTCATGACGATAGGCACAACGACGAGCGGCCCACATACTGTGGCAGCCGGCGAAGCGATTTCGCTGGAGCTCGTTGCCACCACATACGGGAGAGGAATAGTTACGAGCAATCGCCGAGACGTGCAGGTAACGGCGTCGATCATCAACACTACGACAGGCGAAACCACTTCCCACATCATCATGGCGAATACTGAGGGCGACTTCCACTAGGCGGAACACGACGGATGAAAAAAATAATCTTCGCGGCTTGCATCGTCATCGCGGCGAGCTTCGCCGCAGCAGCGCAACTTGGTACCAACAAAGCGGCGATTGAGTACGACTCGCTTATGAACATGCGGTTCTACGAAGAGACCGGAGGTTTTCTAGTAGAAGGTCTCGAGGTAGTCTTCCCATCCGCGGGCGCTTCGCCGGCGACGTTTGTGATCGCGAAGCCGAATGGCGAGGTCATCGCTAGTGTTCCGCTCCGTCTCGAACCGCTCGAGAAGTTTCCGGCGTTTGGTGTTTTTCGACCGGCGCCTGGCAATCCTGGAAATGTACGAGTTGCTCAGTCCGGAGACTTTGTAATGGCTGTTAGGCTCGGCAACGAGACGATCACGACTCTACCGTTCAGCCTGAAGCAGGAAGTCAGCAGTGACCCGTTCAATCCCTCAAAAAAATTTGTGCGCGATGGGTCATGGCGCGATCTTGCCTTTTTCTCGGTCATAACCGACGACGCGAGCGCCATGCTGCATTTCAACTTCTGGTTGAGTACACGGGAATTGCCGCCCGGTCTGAATCGTCCGAAGGTCACTCTTCACTTGCTCGCGAACGGGAAGGAAATCGCGGCGAGTCGAGCGCCCGTAGTACCGGACACGCTTGATTGGTATTTCTACGAGCGGAAAGAGTTGATAGTGGAGGCGACTCCAAAGCAGCGTTGGCTGGCGCTGTCCGACCTGACAAAACAAGACGGCGAGATAGTTATGATCGTGAAGGCGAACGGCCAGCCAATCAAATCCTACAAGACGCGAGTCGTCGGAGGCCGGCTGCAAACGCTTGAGCGAAATCGTCTGGACACTGAACCCCACAGCGCTTTTATTTCCCCACGCTACGTCGATCTAACCGACAGGTCACGCTCAGACTTTACGATGCGGGACATGTTTTGGATTAAGAAATCCCCATAACCCGCAAGGCAAAAAGAAAAGCTTACTCACCACAGGTCGTCAGCCTGGAGACGTATTCGTCTAGCGGTTTGCCCTGGAAACGAAAACGGACAGTTAGTGATCGTTCACTCACTGCCCGTAACTGTTTTGATCATCTTATGGTGCCGAGGGCGGGAGTCGACTGCGGCGCTGTCATCTAGCTCTTTCTGATGCGATGCTTTGCGGAAGACTTTACCTCCTTGCAGCCTTGCGTGGCTTCCGCAAAATCCTTTTTCGGATCCATTTGCACCATCCTTTGATCGTCGATCTTCGTTAGTAAGTGAGAAGAAATAATTGTTTTAATCACTGCTGAGTCAGGCGCTGTTGTTCGCACGAGGTCGAGGCAGGTAACCATGAGTGATAACGTTCTTATGCGACCGATAGGTTTTGTGAGGAGTCCCTACTCGGAGACTACACAGGTCCCGAAAGGGTTCGGAGCACAACATGAGGCTGAAGGCACAATCGAAATTCTTCCAGAGTACGAGCTTGGATTAACCGACATCGAGGGCTTCTCCCACTTGTACGTAATCTGGGTTTTTGATCGGTCTGATGGCTGCGAGTTGCTTGGCACTCCACCCACCGACACCAAGCCGCACGGTGTTTTCGCCACACGTTCGCCGCGACGACCGAATCCTATCGGTCTGACTGTGCTGAAACTCGTCGGGCGGGATGGTCCAAACTTGCAAGTAGTCGGGGTGGACATGCTCGATGGTACCCCGATACTCGACATCAAACCCTATCTATCGAACATTCCAGAAAGCGATCTGCGGCGTGGTTGGCTTGGCGAAGCTGAAGCGCGTCGCGGAAAGTGAGCTGAGTCACAGGAACTGGGCGAGGACGAAATACACGCCTGGCTTAGGCGAAGCTGGCTCCTTAATTAAATCCACTCAGTCTTATAAACTTGGTGCGTTCCGTCGATCACGTTTGCTTCAATCAACACCATGAATAAAGAGAGAATACAGAAAGGGGTGCTGCGTCTGGCGGGGGCATTCGAGATTCTGGCTTTTATCGCGGTCGTTATGCCACGCAGTTGGATGGAGACATCACACGAATGGCTTGGGCTTGGCCAGATGCCTCATGGCCCAGTGCTGATGTTTCTTATCCGTCAGGCGTCCTATACCTACGGTATGCACGGCGTTTATCTGTGGGTTCTGGCCTTGGACGTGAACCGCTTTCGTCCGCTTATCATTCTAAATGGCATTGCATACCTGCTAGCCGCGCCGGTGTTTTGGGCTATCGACTACACCACGGGAATGCCGCTTTGGTGGACGATCGGAGACTGTGTCGGCTGTGGTGTTTTGGGTGCGGCATTGCTGTGGTGCAGTTTGAGCGGCTCGCGAGTCGAGTCAAACGCCATGAGTCACGGTGCGACGCGACGGTAGTTGAATTCGAAAGAAGAGCAGCAGAAATCTAGCCCTTCATCTTTCCCTCATCACGCCCAAGGTCGGGTCCCTATCTAAAGGTCGCGAACGATGCAAGCTGTTAGCAGACACACAACCCTCACGACTATTTTGCCGGGGTCGCCCCGCGACCAAGGTCACTCCATGCTGCCTCGAAGATACGCCTCTCAGAGTCTGCGGGCGTCTTACTGATATCGAGAAAGCTAAAGTTATTAGTCTTTCCATGAAGCGTGTTGATATCAATGCCGCGTGCGCCTTCGCTACCCACCTGAAAGCAATGAATGTTGTCGCGCAGCGGGGAAAGGGTGTTAATTCTCCCGTGAGACATCATTTCGTTGCGCGTTTCACGCACGCGGAACGCTTTCTTCGAAGCGTAGTCTGGGGCTTCGCCAATAATTTCGAAGTTACGCAGGCGCACTTCACCCTCGAAGCCAAGCGTGCAAACACTAGCGTTCGGGTGGTTGTGTGGGGGGAGTAAAGCACACGGTTCCATGCGCCACTGAATAATGAAAAAGGGCGATCCTCTGAAACTAGGCCCGAACCAAACGCGTGGTTCTACTGTCTTGTAAGACCCGAGTGCACTGTTGGGAATTTCCTTTAGACGTGTTGCCAGGGAACCTATGCGGTAGAGATATTCGTCAACACTGAAGGCTGGATCGGCGATCAGTTGTTGAGCAATGGGTACAGATCGCTTGAGAAACTCATCCCACGCGAGCCCCTCTCCTGTTGTGTCAGTCGACTTGGCTGGTGTTTGGGCTAATAGACTTTTGCGCGTTGCTCTGAGCGCAACGATGGCGGCAATAGTTGCTAACGAATCGCGAAGGAAATAGCGCCGTTCGTAAATACCTGGGAAGACCTCCACTTCATTCGGGAGATGCACGTTTGAAAGAATTTTTCGCATCGTTCTTTTCTCCGAAAAGAGATCAATCACGTTAGGACAACATACATACACCTTCCCGGAGATTTCTTGATGTGCCATTAGTCACTTTCTGTGGTCACCTCGTATGTGACCTGGTGTCAGTCCAAACGTGACTAAAGTCACTATCTATGGCCCGCACATCTGTACTAGAGTGACATTGTCTGCTCGAAGCGATGACGCATGAATTCTAGTCCTCCTGACAAACCAAGCTTCTTCAGCAGCGGCAACATTGCCTTTGTGATTGTGGTCTGTGCCTCGTACGCTTCCGCGACTACGGCCATAATCTATTCGCGACGTCCGGTGCCTGCCTGGGAAGCTGTGGTGCTCGTGTCCGTGGGTGTGGCGTATATAGTTGTCGGCACATACGGCTTCGCAGTCTGCCGCCGCTCCCGATCGCTACTGGCGCGGGTCAGCTACTTTGTTATCCAACTTTTACTCGCGGTCTCACTCATTCTATTACGGGGCTCCACCGGAGAGCTTTCGCTGATACTACTTCCATTAGCAGGACAAAGCGCATTGCTGTTGCCCTTACCAGGGATGGTTCCAGTATGTTTCCTGATTTACGTGACGCTCGTTATGCCTTTGATAATCCGCAGCAGATGGGTTGACGCTATTGCCATCGCACTTATATATGGCACCGGCATTGTCTTCGTTGTCGTTTTCACGCGTGTGGCAGCGAGCGAGCGCGAGGCCCGCACCGCTCTTGCAGAAGCTAACCAGTTGTTGCGCGATCACGCGGCGCAAGTCGAGGAACTGGCAACAACGAAAGAGCGCAATCGCCTGGCGCGTGAGATACATGACAGCCTTGGGCATTACCTTACTGTAGTCAATGTGCAGATCGGTGCGGCGCAGGCGATCCTCGAGTTGGACCGTCAGCGCGCATTGGACCACTTGTCGAAGGCTCAGGCCCTGACGCAGGAAGGATTGGCGGAAGTGCGGCACTCCGTCGCAGCTTTGCGCGCTTCTCCGATCGAGAGCCGGCCACTGCCCGAGGCCCTGGCTAAGCTGACTGAACAATGGTATGCCGCCGGGCTGCGCGCAAAGTTTGTGGTTGCTGGCGCTACTCGCCCTCTAACACCTCAGGTCAATCTCACGCTTTACCGGGCTGCGCAGGAGGCGCTAACGAACGTCGGGAAACACGCTCATGCAAGCAGTGTCGAGCTTCATTTGGACTATAGTGACGAGCGCTTGATCCGTTTGCGGATCAAGGACGACGGGCTCGGCAGCGCTAATTCAGAAAGTGGCTTTGGCTTGCTGGGAGTGCGTGAACGTGTACAGCTTCTGAATGGCGCGGTGCATGTTCGCGCCGGCGCAGGTGAAGGCTTTTCTGTGGAAGTGGAGTTGCCCGCATGAACCCGATCAAGATTCTTTTGGTTGATGATCAGCCATTGTTCCGCGAGGGCCTGTGCACGCTGCTTTCTGTGCACCCTGATTTCGAAGTAGTTGGCGAAGCCGCGAACGGCGCGGAAGCGATCAGGCTCGCGCGTTCGTTGCTTCCCCTCGTGGTGCTGATGGATTTACAGATGCCCGTGCTTGACGGCGTTGCGGCGACGCGCCGGCTGCACGAGGAGCAGCCCGACTGTCGCGTTATTGTATTGACCACCTTCGACGATGACGAATTGGTCTTTGATGGTTTGCGCGCGGGTGCCGTGGGTTACTTGTTGAAGGACGCGCCTTCCGAGAAACTGGCGGAAGCCATTCGTGTCGCGGCGCGTGGCGAAACGTTTCTTCAGCCTTCGGTGGCCGCAAAAGTGGTGGCCGAATTCGCTCGCCTGAGTAGAAAGACATTCACAACTGCTAACCCCGTAATCGAGCCGCTGTCCGAACGTGAAATCGAGATACTTCGCCTTATTGCGCAGGGCGCCAGCAACCGCGAAATCGCCGGCACACTCTTCCTTGCCGAAGGGACAGTAAAGAATCATGTGACGAGCATCCTCGGAAAGTTGGAGGCGCGCGATCGAACGCAGGCTGCTCTCAAAGCTAAAGACTGCGGGCTCATCTAAGACTCGCAGAGCGTCTCTACTCAATCTATCCAGTTGAGAGAACGGCTGACGGCTTTTTTCCATTGGGCGAAAAGAGTTTCGCGAGTCTGTGCGTCGATGAGGGGGTTCCAGGTCCGATCAATACGCCACTGTTCGTTCAGTTCGTCGAGGTCTTTGTAGAAGCCCACCGCAAGAGCCGCTGCATAAGCAGCGCCGAGTGCGGTCGTTTCCTTGACCAGCGGTCGAATGACATCGCGGCCGAGGATATCAGCCTGAAATTGCATTAACAGATCGTCTACTACCATGCCGCCATCGGTGCGGAGAACATCGATTTTAATTTTCATATCGAGTTCCATGGCTTCGAGGACTTCGCGGGTTTGATAGGCAGTGGCTTCCAGGGCGGCGCGCGCGAGATGGCCTTTGTTGGCGTAACGCGTGAGACCGACGATGACGCCACGCGCAGACGACTGCCAATACGGAGCGAAGAGACCGGAGAACGCAGGGACAATATACACGCCACCGTTGTCCTTGACCGTGCGAGCAAGTGTTTCGACATCTGAGCTCGTGGAGAGCAGGCCAAGATTGTCGCGCAGCCACTGAACGAGGGCGCCGGCGATCGCGATGCTGCCTTCGAGCGCGTAGCGTGCAGGCTGCTCTCCAAATTTGAAGGCGACGGTAGTGATCAGTCCGTGTTTCGACTGAACAGGTTTTTCGCCTGCGTTCATGAGCAGAAAACAACCGGTGCCATAAGTGTTCTTGGCCTGACCACGAGCAAAGCAGGTTTGACCGACAAGCGCGGCCTGTTGATCCCCGAGAATTCCGGCGACTGGAACGCCGGCTAATGAAGCGAGTTTCGCATGCCCGTAAACTTCACTACTGGAAACGATTTTGGGGAGAACAGAAGCAGGGATGTTAAATGCTTCGAGAAGATCAGTGCTCCACTCCAACGTTTGGAGATTCATGAGTTGCGTTCGGCTGGCGTTGGTGACATCGGTGACATGAATGCCCCCGTTTACGCCGCCGGTGAGGTTCCAAACGAGGTAGCTGTCGACGTTGCCGAATGCAAGTTCGCCAGCCTCGGCGAGTTCACGGGCGCCGCGAAGATTGTCGAGTATCCAACGGATTTTGAGGGCGCTGAAGTAAGTGGCGAGCGGAAGACCGGTTTGGTTTCGGAAGCGATCCTGACCTCCCTGTGCAGCGAACGATGCTACGTCAGATTCAACGCGTGTGTCCTGCCACACGATGGCGTTGTAAATCGCATGGCCAGTCTTGCGATTCCAGAGGATCGTGGTTTCGCGCTGATTGGTGATGCCGATCGCAGCAAGGTCTTTAGGTTGCAGACCTTTTTGCTGCATCGCTTCTTCAATGACTTCCGTTGTTCGCCGCCAGATTTCGTTAGGATCATGCTCAATCCACCCAGGCTTCGGAAAAATCTGCTCGTGTTCTTTCTGCGCGCTGGCCGACACGCGGCCGTAGCGGTCGAACACGATGAAGCGAGTGCTGGTAGTGCCTTGATCGATCGCGCCAATATAGTTGGACATCACTGAAGCGTTCTTTAAGAATCAAGCACGAAGCGGTAGGCGGCATTCGCTAGCCACTGTAGTTCGCCGCCACTTTCAAGGCAGCACGACATTCCGCAGAATCTTCCAATCGCCGTTCGTCTGGCGCTGCCAGACGGTGAGAAAACGGCCTCCCTTGATCGACAGCTTGTCGTCTTTGAGTATCCCAACTTCTCCATATCCTGATTCATAGGCGAGGTCATTGTCGACGACGAGACTCTTCGAGTTAATTTTTGCCGAGCGGGCCAGACCAAAGCGTGCGAATCGATCGCGGTACATCTTCTCTATTTCCGTCCGACCCTGAACGCAGGCGCCATCGATCGTAATGAAAGACGCATCCTCTATGTAGGGCGCGGCAATCGTCGCGGCGTCGCCGGTCTTTATGGCGAGAATAAACTCTGAGTTCGCTTTTTCAACCGCTCGATCCAGTTTGGTATCTCCCGAGTGGTGCGCGAGCATCTCGGCAGGAACTACAGTTAAAAAGACGACTGTCGCAGTGCAAAGTGCAAAACGCAAACTTCTTTTCATAAGGTTACTCCCACTAAGTACCGTCGCGTAACTACAACGAATCAGAACAGGAAAGGAACCATCCGTTTCGTGACCTTCACATATTCGACATATTCCGGGTACTTCTGCTTCACCAATTGCTCCTCACATATCATTCGCATGAGCGCACCCAGTAGCAACAGTATTCCCAGCGCGACGCTTACCAAAGACCTGTGCACAACGATCGGCCCCCAACCAAAGAGACATGCTGCGGTATAGATCGGATGTCGTATGATTCGGTAAGGGCCTGTAGTAACCAGCCCACCCGCTGTAGGATTCGCAGCGGCATGAAAACTTCGACGTCCAAAGGTTACGCGGGCCCATACCATCAATGCGACTGCCATTAGCTGAAGAGCAATAGCGATGGGCTGAGCCGTGAAGAGCACGCCGACCTTGTAGAGGCCGATCAATGCGCCAATCATCACGACCAGTCCAAGGATAGAAATCTTCCTCCGCATATGCACTCAACTCCAGGTTTGCGCATGAACTGTTCAGTTAGTCGCAAGCACCTACGTTTGCCGAGGTAGCATCTCGCTAACCTGAACAGACCAAGTTGTTCGAAATACTTAAACTTATTACGAGCTATCGGCGTGTCGATTATGGCATTCAAATGCCCTGATTCTTATCGAGTATTATGTCTCTTCATTTGTTCGATATGCGCGACCACAAAGTGGTTGGAGACTCCGACTGGAACCTTCCTGTCGCCCTAAGCAAGAGCTAAGTTAAGAAATCGTGTGAAACTGTGAGTTAGCTATGGTGCCGAGGGCGGGAGTCGAACCCGCACGTCCTTTCGGACAACGGATTTTAAGTCTTGCAACGCGAGTTTTGATGCGTTTTGTTGCGAGCTGATCAGTGCCAATTACTTAGACCCTCTCATCTTCTACGATTTCTCTGCCCCAATGAAAATGAACAGTTTGGTTGGCTTGGCACACAACTGGCACACAAAGCTAGTGTAAGTAGGCCAGGGCGGGGGGCGGTACTTTGCAGCTTGGCCCGGTGCTGGTTGCCCTGAAAGACTCGTACTTTATTACGGTTAAAACAGCTAAGCAACCGTCTCGTACGCCCATACCACTGCACACAAGATAAGAAGTAACGGCAAACTCAAAGCAAACACCAATATTGTTAGACAGCCGGATTTAGTTTCCTTTGCGGCTTTTCTTTGCGCAAGTATCTGTCTTGAAACTTCACACTTCCTATGTAGCGGATTATGTACGGGATACCCCCACGTACCAGCATTTAGAATCCCAATTACCGGCGCGGAACACTGTATACATTTAGAGGTGGAATATTGAGGATCAACAGGATGGCCACATTTGGACCAATTAGAAAAGAAGGGGACTACAAAACTGTCTTCGAGGACGGTCTGACATTGCTCGATGTTCCCGCAAACCGGACAGGTAAATCGAACTGACTGATACTCCCGCTGAAATTCTTCGTAACACCCGGTATCAATCCAATTTCGAACATCGCCATTTCTCGTATCGAGTCCTGCCGATGCCTTCGCTATTTTTAGACATGCCGCACATTCACGGCCAAGAGGATACCTCGTAGCGCACTGCGGACAAGTTCTTGCCTCTGAACTAACTTGGCTTCCACATTCGAGACAGTTCAGTAGTTGAGCCATTCACTTGGCCTCGCGGCTTCTATTTCGCTTTCGCGGCCTCACATTCAAGAGTCTTGAGCGCCAAGTGTAGAAAGCCAGGGATCGCCATCTCATCACGTTCCCATCGCGCAACCGTGTTTCGACTCACCTTGAGCTTGTTTGCAAGCCCCTGCTGAGTCAATCCCATTGCTAGTCGCCGCTCTCGAAGTTTAGCGCCCTTCATGGGCCATTATTCTAACACGTCAAAATGATACATTGCGTATCATGAATGAGGATGATACGATGCGTGTCTATACGAAGCGGGCTGATTTTCGCGGTAACGAAAACCAGCCCTACACAGCCGAATCCTAACACCGTTAAGTAGAAAGGAATCGACCATGCAGGATAATCCTATCACGGACATCACGGAAGACGCGGACGATCAGATTCAAGGGTTGGATATGGATCGCCGCGATTGGGAGATCGCTTTTGAGCCGCTCGAAGGTACAGGCTACGGGGCGATCAGAATGGGATTTAATATCAGGACGCTGCGGAAGTATCTTGACGCACAACCGTTCAAGCCGCGACCAGTCATGGAAGCACTCGATCTAGCCATGGAAGCCTGTTTCCGTTTACCGCATTTCAGAAAACATCATTTGACCTGTTTCTCAAGTACACTGATGGCGAACTCACCTTTGAAGAAGAGCAAATGCTAAACGCGCTCGGCGTCAAAACCTGAATCCGGCGCTTGCTGTCAACCTAACTTCAAGAGGGGCGCTAAAGGTGGTGGGCACTTGTAGCGCCCCTTGCTGGCACCGGTACCTCACCGCAGTGACGCATCAGCGCAGAAACCAGCATAATAAATCCATCTTGCGCTCTCCGATAGCTTGGGCCATGATGTATCCGATGAGTAATAATCTCTCTACTCAACACTCCTCATCGGATGAAATAGTTTTCCCGGAAGTTCCTGACGCCAAACTTGGCCCGTCTAATTTAGTAACTCAAGGGCAAAAAAGCGAAGTCAAAAAACGCCGGGTTCTCGCTGGTGATCTGAAAGCGTACTGCTGGCGGCTGACTGCTTCGTACTTGTGGTTAAGGGTCTTACTCAATATATTCGGCCTTCAAACGATTCTAGATAGCCTCGAAGCTAAGCTGTCAATGCTTTTTGTTGGTTTTCTTTCTTCTGTGGGCGTCGATTTTGCTCCCTTAACCTCACTCAGCTTTCTCACAATTTTCAAACTTGGTTGGCTACTGATTATCACCGGCGTACGGCCCTTGCAGTTGTTCGGGTTTCTGGCCTACGTCGTCGTTTTCCCAATAAGCGCAATTTTCTACGCTATAGCTTGGTTTACGAAGTGGGAAGAAGAAATCAAAAAAGACGCTCGAATCGCCCGCGAAGTTAAGCAGGAACAACGGCGCAGAAGGCGGATCGTGCTATCAGCCTTGTTCCTTTTTACATGGTTGTTGCTTTACGGCGGAGCAAGGACGTTTCGCCAGATTCTACCCGGATTGATTTTTTCTGGTGCGTTCTTTCTCTTTTTAACGCTTAGATTGTTTCAACAAGCAAGGCCTGATAGTGATGCGAGATATTTTCGCCCAATGCTGAGCTTGGCTGACAGTTTAATCTCTGCTGCGCACGGACAAATGAAAACACTATCTGAGAAGGCGAAGGCCAATACCCTCACTCAATCCGATCTCAATGTGCCTCGTGCGCTCGCAAAATGGATAAGGAAAACACTCATGCGCCTCATGCCCGCCCTTCACGGGAAGCTCGGGCGAGAGAGAGTTGCGATATTCGTTTTGCTCGAATATATGACTTCGCTTTTGGTTGTTGCGGCATCTGCCGTTTTATTTTGGGCAATCGCATTCAAATTGGCGGTACATGATTTGACACTGTTTGAGAGTATTTCGTTGAGTCTCTCTCTGTTCTTGCCGGGTATACCTACGCCGCTTGAGGCACCAATTCCATTCTGGATGAGCGTTGGTACTGCTGCGACCTCTTGGATTTTATTTGTCCTGTATATCGGGCCAGCTAGTTCGTTACTTCCACGATGGCAAGATGCAACAGTAAGGGGGCTAGAGAGCACCTACAGTCTTTTTCGGGGCGCGGTTTTGAGTTATGGCAGCATACTCCGGTGGATAAAACGTGTTGAGAAGAACTCACCATCCTAAACGTGTATCGTACTCCTCTCCGAAGCGCTTGTGAGTTTAATTTAATAGCCGCCCGAACGAACCACAATAAAAAGTCAACGCTGCCTATAGCAAACAGATTAGTCCAAATGTAAAGTTAGATTGGCGGCGGGAATTGACTATCAGGCCGTTACTTTCGGGTGGCGAACCAGATTCGCCAGTGGCGGAAAGTGGCGAATAATACGACGAGCCATCCTGATGGAATCGATAGTTAAGGCGCTAAGGACTCTACATCAGGGATTTGATTCATTTCAGCACACCTGCGAATTAAGCGACCGAGTAAGTCAGAGGACTCTGTTACGGCAGTCTGTATGTCGCCCTTGATCTTTGCGCCGTGAACAGCCTTTGAGCGCTGTTTGTATAACTGTTTGACCTTAGCGAACAGTTGTGAACGTTTGGCCTGATCAGCCGGCTCAAGAAATCGAGCGATATAGAGACTTACCCGAAATACAATTTCGGAGTCGATCGCGAAAAGCGCCTCAATTCCCGACCAAATCAAAGCGAGTTGCGACCTTGGGACAGAGTGCCATCTAAAAGTCGCGAGGGAATGCGCTGCGGTTTCGAAGGCCGGATTAGATAGCAGATTACGCGCTGTCGCAAAGTGTCTCTCCAACCATTCCTTGTCTGTAGTTGTCAGTTGATGTTCGCTTAAGGCATGGAAGCCAGCGAGGTGGTAATTGGTTATATTAAGAGTGCTGCTCGCGTCGATCTTTTCTGCTGGGATTTCAGATTGAACATTCCATAACACCGTCTTGTCGAAAAGAGCACTTAGCAAAAGACAATCCCATTGTGCATTCCAAGCTCGTACAGCCAGCTCTTTCGCGTTATCGGCAGTTATATAAAGTTGACTGCGGACGGACGGAATGACGAGTAGCCCCACTGCGAAATCAATATACGAGTGCTTCATCATACCGGCGAATTCGTCATAACTCAGGTGACAGGTGGCTGGTAATAGTTCCGTATTTGCTCTAAGCCTCACAGGAGTGTCCGTCTGGATTCCTGTTAGAAGAAGATAAGTTTCAGTGCCTTTACCGATGACAGCCATTGTTCGACTATAGTTGAATTAAAGAGTTGGCACACCATAGGCACATAGCAGAGAAAATGGCGAGCTTAGAAGGTGATCGGTGAGTGCCTGTAAATTATTGATTCCATTGTGGTGCCGAGGGCGGGAGTCGAACCCGCACGTCCTTTCGGACAACGGATTTTAAGTCCTTTGCCCGCCATTTCACTACCTTCTACTACATGATACCAGGCAGTATTTATCGACGTTTCAGCCGTCAAAGCAAGATACGTCGCAGCAGGTATCAAAACGTAACTCCCTCATCTTTCCCTCATCTCTGACGCCGAAAAATGCTGTTAGACATGAGACCAGGAGTGACGTTTCCTACACGTTCTCATTTATTGATCTAAATTCAACAAAGCAGCCGTCCGAGGATCATTCGCCGTTGATAGATTGCTACTCATTCTCATCCATTGCCCTATGGTCGCGTCAATCTGACGCCAAAATTTAGAACAGCCTTTACCGATTTGGCCGTTACGCAAAACGGATTCTAAGTCCCCTTATGACACCCCTTACGTAGTCTTACGAAACGAGATAAGCCAGTATTTACGCGCCTAGCAGTCTTCAAGGTATCGCTTCGGCTGGTTTGGTATCGAGACGTCCCGCCACCATCTTAGCCCCATCTCCGCACTGAAGTCGTTACCGCACCGTGAACACAGACGGTGGCACCACTACCGCTGCTTCTGGATTGTAGTAATCGTAAAGAGTCGAAGCCGCGGTCTTCGCGGTCAATCCGAATCGTGGTCGAAACTTAAAGTTAAACGAAACACCGCCTGCGTTGGGCCAAAGATAGACCACGACGCGATCGGGCAGCACGTTGTATTGAGTGATGGTCCAATCTTTCAAAGCGGCTTGAAGCGAACTCCGATCGACCTCCGCACCCGGCGGAATTCCAATTTCGGCGAGCATCATTCCGTAGCCACGAAAACCCACGCGAGCAGCTTCAACACGACACGTGATTTCGTCGTTGATCTTTGCTTTAATCTTCTCAAACTTTACTTGCAAACGCAGATCAGGGTTTGAGCTGTTGCTTGCAGGCTTCGAATCGGACTTCGAATGAGGCCAGGGGACGTAATAATTAGCCACTGCCTGAACAGACGCGACCGGAAAACCTTGCTGACGCTTGATTTCAATCCGGTTCTTTCCGACTTTCAGAAATTGGGAAATGTCTACCGTGACTAGATTGTTCAAACGATCATCAATCTGGAGAGTTTGCACGCGGTTCCCGTTGACCACGATATCTGTTGAGGATTGCGCTCCTGTATTACTCGGATGGTTATTCGAAAGCAGTAACAACATCGCATCGAGCACGTTTACAGTCGCTTGCGTTGAGTACCACACTCCGTAACGATCTTTCTGTTTCAGGAGGAAAAGCAGACCGCGATTAATCAACTTCATATCAACGTCGCAGCCGGCAGTTCGCGCCTTGCAGTTTTGAGCGAGTGCCTGCACCACGAGCGCCGTTGTCTCAACGCGTCCAGCGAGGCCCCAACCGTAGAACGGGGTGTTGGTTTCAAGTGTCCAGTAAGTTGTGTTTCCTTGTTCAAGAGCGAGGGTACGAAGTTTCTCGACGGCGGGCTTTGCGTGCCCAATGTCTTTTGTGTCGATAGCGGCTAACACATACGAAGCAAGTAAGTAAGGCTCGTCGATCCGCTGGGACTCTCGGCCGAGAAAATCCAGCGCACGTTTCAATGAATCCGAAACCTCTGCGTCTGTTCGCGCGAGAACGCGGGTGACATACGCTGTAAGCACAACACTCGGACCTTGAGGTTGGCCAACACTCCAATCCGGCTGTCGCCAACTTCCATCGGGTCGCTGTTGTTTCACGAGCCATTCGCGAGTCTGTTTGAGGACATCCTGATCCACCGATGTAACGTCGGCGGCATCGACTAAGAATCGTAACGCATAGGCGGTGAGTGCCACATCCGGTTCACCGTTCCCCCAGTAAGTAAAACCACCATTCTCCGCGCGATAATTGAGCAACCGGCTGTATCCGTCCTTTAAATAGCGTTGCGCTCGTCCGCTCAGAGGAAACCCTTCACCGCTCTTTTTGTAATGGCGTAACAGCAGCAGACTCGGATATGTGGAAGAGATCGTTTGTTCCCCACAGCCGTATGGCCGCTGCATGATCCCTTCGACACCTTCGACCACGTGCGCCAAAAGGTTTGGATAGATCTTCAACTCGCCGCGGCCGGAGTGAGGAACCATGCTTTGCGCAATCTCCAACTCGAGCGAACTTACATCATCGAGAACATCACCGGCTGTAACTGACAACTCTTCGCCATCGGGATGAACATTGACAGGCTTTTCAATCGCGTCGTGATCGTCAGTACCGCGCGCAGAGATGCGTTGTTTACCGTCCTTCACCGACGCAATCACACGGAAGTCGAACGTTTCGCGCATCGCATCGCCCGCGACAACACTCGTCTGCTTCTGTGCTGGTCCAAGCAGTGAAAACCAACTTTCCGGCTTGATTTCCAGATCAACCTTTTGCGCTTGTGACAAGTAGTTGCGCACCACAACGGGCAGGGAAATTTCATCACCTTCGGTGAGCACGCGGGGCGGATCGTGTTCCACAAAGAACGGTTGAAAAGATTTGATCTCCTTTTCAGTTGTTCCGATTCGACCGTCTTCAGTGGAACCGATGACCATCATCTTCCACGTCGTGATGTTGTCGGCCAGTTTGAAGTTGATCTGAGCGCGTCCCTGTTTGTCGGTTTCGATTGAGGGTTGCCAAAGCAGTGTTTCAGGGAAGTACTCTCGTAATCGTGGTGTCGACATCAGTTGCGAGCCAGATCTGGTAACGAGATCTGTGAACTTTTTAGAACTGATCGACACTGAAGACGGCTGGGTTGCCATCGGGGATTCAGCCGCGGCCACAGTTACGGCCTCAGACACGGTGCCTGGTTCCAGGCTCGCGTTCACTTCGGTGATGTTGTGCGAACTGACAACCACCTGAGTGATCACAGTCCGCTTAAAACCAGGTGCATCAAGAGTGAGCTCGTATAACGCAGGTGGCAAACTAGCGAAGCTGTACTTCCCGTTTTCGTTGGTGGACGTTTCGTAGGTTGTGCCTGCAGGTAAGCGCGTCGCCTTAACAGTTACTGCGGAAATAACAGCGCCTGTCGGATCAGTCACGACGCCAACGATCGTCCCGTTGGGCCTGAAAATACGATTGCTGAAGTAGCCACGATGGGCTCAGCAGTATCGCGCGGCTGTTCTGAAATGACACCAGTGAAAGTGGCGACGGAAAAATCGTCGCCGGTCCCCACCTTCGCATCCGGGCCACTACTGCGCAGCACGACAAATCCCAATGTCCGCGTGACGGGTGTGACGTGCGTTCGCAGCGAAGCGGTTTCACCAAAATTTGCCCGTTGCTCGAGCTGCACACGGTCTGCGTAAACGGATTCAGTTCTGAAGGTGCGGTAATAAGAACGCCCCCATGGATCTCGCAAGTTTGCGAAAGAGTCGCCCAAACCTCGTAGCGTTTGGTCCAACTCCTGATCAGATTTTGGAAACGTCTTTGTTCGGTTGAGATTCTCAGTGAGAGCAGCGCTTATTTGCTCGCGCGGTCCGGCAAAGTAATCGATTGCAGACTTCCAAACGATGAAATCATCCAGGACATACCGCTCGTGCCTCGAGAACTGCTTATCGGGTCCACCGCTGCGAATCTTGAGTACGAATTGACTCTCTTCGACCTCAAAGTCCAGCCGGTATGGCTCACCCCAGCGATCATAGATCCGGTCCAAGTTTAAACCGTCCGTTGAAACTTCTTCACGAAGTGTTGTTGTGTCGCGAATGAATTTACCGGTTCGATGGTGATAGCGCGTGACGGCTCGGTCGATTGTTTCACCTATCGAACGAAAATAGGGCCAGCTCATTTGCTCCACGACAAAATCATCCGGAGTGTCGTAGCGTTTATCGGCGCCGATGCTCAAAAGAGTCAACGTATCGTTTTGCTTATCGACGGAAAATTGGGCGTGATAAGACATACCCCACGGATCGCGTACGCTGTTGAAATCGATCCCCGACTGCGACAGCGAACTCAGCAGTTCCGCCTCGTCCGTGGGATAGTCCATCGTGCGCACGTACTGATCGGAAAAAGCTTTCTTCAGTGGTCCGAGTTGATCTTTGATTGAGTCGCCGAACAGCTTTGCCGCATCCTCTTCGAATTCATCGCTGGAATAAAATTCCAGGATGGAATTGCTGGTGTTTCTCAGCAGCACTGCCGCCAACAGATCCAAATCCGAAGAAATGGGTTGTAATGGGTTGAGGCGCTGAAGATCTTTTAAGCTGACGCCCGCTAAGTGATCTTCGAGCCCGAGGAATCGCTGGATGGCATTATCGAAACCGTCAGATCCACCTCCACCGAACTCCTGATCGGTACGAAACCGCTCAACCACCGCCTGGTCCAACACCACCACCCCCAACGCACTCTCTTCCGAGCGATTCGTAGCCGAACGCACACTGAAGTTGAGTTGCGCGTCTTCACCAGGACGATACGTGTCTTTAGAAGATCGCACGTTAACATTCAGCTCGGAATTGTGTGGATATAGAACCGTGCGCGTCCCGACGACGCTCCGCGATTTCGCAGACTCAGGATAAGCAACAACGCTCAGAGTGTTTTTGAACTCGGGCCTGAAAGGAAAAGTGATCGAGGCACGACCGTCGCGCAGTCGTACGTGTTCGGAACGAATCAAACCCGCTTCTCCTGCCAGATCAACAACCAATGTTTCCTCGGAACCGCTAGCAGTAATAACCGCATTGACTGGTTCTCCAGGACGGTAGATTGTTTTATCAGTCTCAACACGCACGTGTGGGTCATCATCAAAGCGAAACTCTTCCGTGCCCGATCCTTTTCGACCGTTGGAGTCCGATGCGGAAAGAACGACATCTACCTCATTTGTATCTTTAAATTCTTTTGGCAAACGCGTACTGATTTTTGCCAAACCATAACGATTGGTCGTGACTGTTGCCATGCGTTTTGTGGTATTGCGGTAATCAATATCACCACTGAACTTGACGTTCACTTTGCTGTGCGCCGGTGATCCGTCAGCATAAAACGTTGACACGTAGAACTGTAGCGGCAGTTCACGGCTGTAGCTCCAATCGTAATTGCCTACGACATAGACGTGGATCGGATCCTTCGTTACACGCAAATCAAAACGACGTTCTTCTGTTCGATTGCTTGTGGGATCAGTGAAGTAAGCAGCGTAAGTGATGTCTTGGAAGCGTTGGTAATCAGAGTCTGCGAGATCCTCATGAGATGACCTTAGATCAAGGTTGGCAACAAAGGATCCATCGACATTTGTTTCTCCTTTTTGTTCGGCCTCTTCTCTGAGTTCCCATTTCTGTTCGCGATAATTCCAGTCGCGTTCAGCTTCGCGCACAACGCGCACCTTCCCACGCAACACTGGCTGCCCAAACAAGTAGTCAGCCCTGACCGTGACTGTTGCGTTCTGACCCGGCAGATAGAACTTTCGATCCAGATCTACATTGACCCTGAAGTTCGGCAATTCGTAACGACTGATGCGAACGTCTCGTGCCGTTTCGTCGTCGCCACCATCAACACCCACCCAGATCCGGTAATCTCCCAAACGCGTGTTTTCCGGAATGCTCCAATCAGCGCTGGCGAGTCCAAAACGTGAAGTAGTGAGGACTGTGCGATACAGGATTGCGCCCTCTGGATCACATATTTTGAAGTAGGTGTCATGGTTCGCCAGCGCTTGCCTTGAGGGGGTGAGGACGAGAGCCCGGATATGCATGACCTGACTTGGTTGATAGAGCGGTTTGTCGGTGGTGATGAGAATGCGCGGAAACTGATCAACGAGAATGTCAGCTTCCGTCTGAACAAGAATTGCACCTTTTCTACCAGTTACCTGAAGCTCACCACCGGCAGGTCGAGAGTGATGGGGAAACGGTGGAAAGCGGCGCGGCAACTCAAAATCGAATACAGCCAAACCTTTGGCATCAGTCATATTGGAACGATTGAGCTTGAGGCTCTTGTCGTCAGCCTCGAGTGTGACTTGGGCGTCGACGCGAACATTCGAAACCGGATGCTGTGTTATGGGATGAACTGTTTGAACGTGGACGCGATATCGATTTCCTTCGCGCACGATCTCAGGCGCCGAGGCTCGGAGTTCAAAAACATCCGGCGTCATCTCGGATAGGGAGATGATCCCATCAGCGAGTGTTTCAGCAGGAGAATCTTGAGCATTGATCCGGTAATGCAGTCGATACCAAAGTATCCGATTACGTTCTTTGTCTTTGGAGCTTGGGAAGGTAAATGGCAGCGACAGACTGATCTTCTGGCTGCCACGAGCTATCGGTTGAACCTTAGTTGTCTTTGCTACGCTTTTATTGCGTGGGTCTAGGAGTTCGAGTTGAACAATTGCATTTAGGGTGGCGGTCGACGGATTCTCAACCGCGAGTAAAACTTCCACCGGATCTTTTTCAAAAACAATACTGCTACTTGTCTCATTAACTCTTAGCTCGCCACGCGCGCGCGTGAGTTGGACCAACGAAAGAAACAGCACAGCAAGGCACAATAGGGAAAGAAGCCATCGACGGCTCATAGCTGCCTCCAAAGACACACTGCCACAAAGTGAAACTGACAAGTTTCAAACTGACAGGCGACTCTTTTATGTTTCGGTTTAGGAGAGCCCGGGAATAACTCGTTCTTAGTACTCTTCATCCAAACGATCGCGAGAAATGGCTCCCCGATTTCGCTCCTGTGATGCGAAAAACCGTAGCTCGGTTGTGCTGAGTAAATTTTTTGAGAGTGATTTGCTTGCTACTTGGCGCATAGACGAAGCTTACTTTCGAAAACAATTTGCGTTGCTACAAGGGCGAATCTTCTTAGCCAAGCTACTCGACCGGTTTGGTTTCCGCGAGCCACGGCAGAATTCCGAAATGAACTAGATCCACTTCTCACCTTACGAGCCAAGGGAAAAATTCTCATTAATCTGAACTAATACCGACCTCTTTGCGACCAATAGCACTCAACCCGTTCAATTCAGTCCCGGTTGTTATTAGACGGGTCTCTGTCTTTTAGTGGGGTAATTTAGCCTGTAGGGCTCTCTTCGTGGAATACCAGGCGAAAACTCTGCACGTTAGTCTTGTCGATGACGAAGTGTCTTGTGTCGATCTCGCTGTGTCTGGCAAAGCATCAGGTGGAGGGTTGGGTTGCTCAATGTCTGATGCCGGCATTGTCTGTTCGAACGTTCAATCAGCAGTTGCAAACCGTAGCGATCAATTCGCATATTGCCCGTTGACGGCTAATTCCAGCTAACTGGCTCGCAGTATCCGCCTCGCTCGCTCAACACGCAGGTAAAGCGTATTTCTATGGATACCTAGAATCCGAGCGACTTCAGAGTGACTTTCCGTCACTGCCAGGAGATGGTTATATAGACCGAGCGTAATTCGCGCAATGAAACCATCGAGTGAATCATCCTCACGAAAGCCGAGGGGGATTTCTGATGGCGTCTCAAATCTTCTGATTTCATTCAGGGCCTGAGAAACATCGTCCTTAGAAATAGTTCCTTTATTATCTGCACCTATGGCCAGCCGTTCGACCACATGACGTAATTGCCTGACATTACCAGGCCAGGCATAACAAGCAAGCGCTGCGATAGCGTCGTCGTTGATACTAAGCTGATTGCCAGCATTCAATTTGGTCTTTGCGTCGTTCAGGAAATATTCTGTTAAGGGTCGAATGTCGGAGGCTCGTTCACGTAATGGCTTTATGTAAATAGTCAGCACCGCGAGCCGGTAGAACAAATCCTGACGAAACCGGCCACGCTGTATTTCCTCGGGCAAGTTTCTATTCGTCGCCGCCACTACCCGCACGTTAACCGGGACTTCAGTTAACCCTCCAACCCGTCGTATCGCGTGTTCCTGCAAGGCTCGCAACAGTTTTGCCTGAGAAGACAAGGCCATCTCTCCAACCTCGTCGAGGAAAAGTGTTCCTCCGTTCGCTGCCTCAATCAGGCCTTTGCGATCACGATCAGCGCCCGTGAACGCGCCGCGTACATATCCGAAGAGTTCTGACTCGAGCAGATTTTCCGTGATTGCGCTGCAGTTGAAACAAACGAGTTGACCATGTCGCCTGGCACTGTTTCTATGAATTGCGCGGGCGACCAGTTCCTTTCCGGTGCCCGATTCACCGGACAGAAGCACCGTAAGGTCGCCCCTGGCTGCGACATTGATCTGATCAGCCAGCGCTTTCATTGCAGGTGAATCGCCGACAATCCCAGCTTGCAGAAGAAAATCCGAGTCCATAAGAAACCTGCGAAATAGTTTCGAACGCCAGAAGTTATGGGGAGCAAATTCTGATGGTCCAAATGTGAGCCGGCTTACTACACTAGTTGCTACTCACCAACACGAATCCGGCCCAGTAAAACGGATGGCGGTAGCGGCGATCTTTGAGGAGACGTAACGACGCTACCCTTAAAGCCTGTGACTTGTTAAGCCCTTTTAGATCTTGCTGCTTGGCGAGCGCTCCGTAAAAATTTTTCATCAATTGCGAAGTACTGGCAGAATTCACTCGCCACTGGCTAACCACGACCGATCGCGCTCCGGCTACAAAGAAAGCCCAGGACATTCCAATCACACCTTCACCCGCACTGATCCTGCCATTAGCCGTTTCGCAAGCGGAAAGGACAGCCAGATCTGCATCCAGGCGCAGCTCGATAATCTCACGCGCCTGTAATAGTCCGTCGTTCTCCAGATCGCCATCAGTCTTTGTCAGCAAGAGATAAGAATTCAGAGGATCTCGATTATCCAGAACACCATGAGTGGCGAGATGAATGGTCGCGTATTGCGGCGCGAGAGTCTTAAAGGTCTTTTCCTCTGCCCGAGGTCCAACAAGCACCGTCTTCATCTGGGTCTGTACAGCCGCTGCGACTGCCGCCACTTCCGTTTTAGTTTCAGGTATCGGATGTAAGTCTTGTTTGAGCTTCTTATCACTTTCTATTACTGGACTGCCGAACGCTATCAATGATTCTTTGCTGCTTTGTTGTTGCCGGCGAAGTGTTATTTCGTTCAGCACACTGAATGAAGGCGCATAGAACAAAGAGTAATCTTGTATGAGGTATTTACCGCGTGTGGTTGTTAAAGCCTGAAACGGCAAGGTCCAGAGAAACTCATCGGGAATAATGCATACCGTCTTGATGTTTTGCAGTTCATTAGCAGCCGGCTCAATTAAGAATTGGTATAGCTCACGTCCCAACGAATCGTAGTCAGGATGCCGTTCTGCCAATGCCGAATGAAACTCGTTTACTTTGCGTTGAAGTTCATCAGCGGCGACCGGAAGGTTTACATACTTAAGTTCGTGATCGGTAGTGAGGCCGTTCCGTTTCAGGATGAAAAGCCCAACCTTGTCTCCCGTGACAACATATTCCAGATACGCTAAGTCGTCTGCACTTACGAGACTATTGAGGTTCGCGTGCGTCAATGAACGAGCAGGACCGATCCGCAGCAGCAAGTCAGGATGTTTCGCAGCAAACCGCTCCTGAAAAACCGCTAACTCCGTGCGCACGGCGTTCAGCTCATTCTGAAGTTCACTTGCAGGTTGATCACTCGTTTGGGATTGGATTCGTTTATTAATGGCGTGGTACTTGTTAATCAAGAGTTCCGCCTGGGCTTTTTCGGTCTCGGTGGGTATGTTTAGCAAATCACGCCTATTACTTCGAACTGCCTCCAGCAACACACGCCCCTTTGCCCGTTCAGCGTAAAGCAGCGCTTCAAAGTTCTTACCATGCGTAGTCAGCAACTTCACCAGAGTGTGATATGGCCCAACCTTGTTTTCAAAGAAAAGGTGGCGACCTTCCAGTCGGCCAGATACCTCGTCGCGCATTTCTTCGACCTGATTGATCGCCTCTTTGAGGGTAGTAATCGCGAGCTCGACTTTATCGTCTGCAGCATAAGCCTCACCGAGTGCGGCCGTGGCCAGATATGTATGCTTCGGCAAATGCATTGAACGAGCCAAAGTCAATGCCTGTTCGGCCAATGTGGCAGACTCATGATAGTTCTGCAATGCATAGTAAATTTGGGCCAGGCGCCAAAGCAGTTCGACTTCGCGAGTTTTGGCGTTCACTCGTCGCGCAAGTTCGAGACTCTGGTTTATGGCGTTCAAGGCATCAGGAAAATCGCGCTTAGCAGTCAAAACAACAGCCAGGCCTTCTCCAGCAGCTATTTGAACGTCGATTGAGTTCATGGCCTGTGCGCGTGCCATACTGCGTTGAAAGAGCTGCACGGCCTCGTCATGATGACCCTCTCGCTGTTCGATGATTGCCAAATTCAGAAGCACTCGGGCTTCCGCTCTCTTATTTCCCAACCATCTATAGATCGCAAGACTGGCATCGAAATTCTTTTGGGCTGCTGCATAGTCCTCCTGCTCAAGGAATAGAGAGGCCTGGCTGCTCATGATATTTGCTCGCGTGTTCTGGTTTCGTGAATTCTTTGAGATTTGGTGAGCTTTATTCAAATAGGAGAATGCTTTTGCATATGGGCCTATCTCGCCGTAGACCTTTGCCAGAGAAATGAACACGTCTGCCATTTGTGTGTTGTATGAGGAACTCGTGTGGTCTAGCCGTTCATACAAAGCAAGTGCCTCACCTAGTTTTTTGATTGCCTCCTTGTGATTCCCGTGACGCAGATCGATTTCACCCAATGTATGCAGCGCTCTCGCCTGGCCATACTCAATCGGCCCTAAAGATTCTTTCGCGGGACTCGATTTCATCGGTCCAGCTATCGCGAGGCTTTGCTCCGAGTAACTCTGCGCCTTCTCATAATCTTCCGCGGCTAAATACAACCCACCGAGCTCAGCCAGCACGTAGATCAGACCATTTTCAATTCCAGCCTGTTCAAATAATTTTCTACTCGACTCGTACGCGTGGATGGAATTCTCAACATCATTCCTCCCTGAGTAGGTTCGGCCAAGGTAATAGTAAGTAGTGGCTACCAGCTCGGGTTTATTAAGTCGATTCGCTACCCGAAGGGTAAGTTTGTAAATATCAAGGGACTTGGCCGTTGATCCCGGTCGTGCTGAGGAGGCGCAGTCAAGCAGTGCATTCCACAAAGTGGCGTTTACCAATTGCGCGTTCTTATTTAGAAGCTCGGTTGTCGCCTCATCATTCGGGTTCCGGCACAGCACCAATGCGAGCTGGCGCTCGGAGTCGATGGTCTGGACCGATTGGGCTGAGACAGAACTTAGCAGCAAGAGTACGATGCCGGTCAATGTCAGCATATTGGAAATGCTGGTCTGGCCGATATTGCTGAGTTGCTGAAGTATCGCGATTTTGGGTCTCGTTTTCTTTTTACCAGTCATATGTGTGCCACTGCGAAGCAGTCCGTTCACTCCCTCGTTATATGTAGACGGGAGAAATTGAGTCCACTTCCAGGAGCTTCAACAAAATTTTTGCAGCTCGGTCTGAATCGAATCGAAATTATTTTGTTCAGGCTGGAAGTTTTAGCTATTTCTCCCGTCATTTAAAGCAGGCCAGAATTTATTAACGAAGGTGCTAGCCAATTAATACGATCACGAAATCGCCAACGCCTCGATTAGACCACGAACTCATCGGCGAATCCGCGCCGATGAAGGCGCTGAACCGTGAAATTCGCACAGCCGCAGGCTGCGATTTGACGGTGCTGATTTCCGGCGAGTCTGGTACGGGAAAAGAACTGGTAGCACGTGCGATCCATTTGCAGAGCTCGCGCGCGCAAAGACCGTTCGTCTCGCTAAACTGCGGCACGCTTAGCGAAACGCTACTGGAACCAGAGCTCTTCGGCTATGAGCGCGGAGCGTTCACCGGCGCGGTCCAGAGAAGGAAAGGCTTGTTTGAAGCTGCTCACAGAGGAACAATTTTTCTGGACTGCATCAGCGAGATCCCGACCAGCTGCCAGGTCAAACTTCTTCGCGTACTGCAAGAGAGCGCCTTTAGGCCCGTAGGCCGATGTGCCGAAACACCGGTGGATTTGCGGGTAATTGCCGCTACAAATCGCGATCTGGCCCGGCAAATGGCGTCTGGTCGATTTCGCGAGGATCTGTATTACCGTATCGCCGTTCTACCTATCAGCACCCCACCTTTACGTGAATGTCCTTCTGACATTCCACTCCTGGTTGATCACTTCCTGCAGCACGCGCAAAAGAGGCTGGCCCGTTCCAGCAATCATATGATTGAGCTCGCCGGTATCGCCGCATTAGCCTCTTACACCTGGCCAGGCAACGTTCGCCAATTGAGGAATGTAGTTGAACGTCTCGTGGCAACATCGGCTGATGGAGTGACGATCACTGAGCATGATATTTACACCGCGCTAGCAGCAGCCACCTTCACCAATGCTAAAGCGGAAACCCCAATCTTCCACGAAAACGATTCGCTCGACGCCATTCTCGATCGAACCATGCTTGGGGTTTACGATCAGGTAATTGCAAAGACCGGCAGTCACACGCAGGCCGCTAAGATGCTAAATACGGAAAGGGTTTCGCTGTACCAACGAATCAAACGCGCTCGCCAGCGTCTGTCGCTAACGAAGTCGTTTTGACATCGGCCAGGGCAGCGCCTGTGAACGCTGAAGCAATTGGTACTCGACATCGACATCCTCAGTTCGTCTGTTTTCTGAGTCTGCGCACACTTTCAAGCAGTTTTCTCGGTAGTTCTGAATGCGCATTAAGTTTGATCAGGTTTTGGAACTCACGCTCGGCTTCGTTCAATAATCCGACCCTCGCGTAAAAGACACCGAGTGCAAGATATGAATTAGATTTTTTGAGACGACTCAACTCTTGTGTATCCGCGGTTGAAAGAACCTCAAATTTCATCTCAGGAGCTGAGGCCGAAGGTGAAACGACTTTCTTCCCGTCCACCATTGCGGTTACAACCCATGAGAATGTCTGACCGCGCCGTAGCGGGGGTGCTTTCCATTGTGTTTGAGTCGGAGGCAGCTCTTCGCTTTGACCAACCTGGTTACCTTCCGCATCCAATACGTAAACTCGATAGCTTGAAACGCCCGGTAAACTCTCCCAACGGAAAACAGGTCTATCCTCGGTTACAACTCTCCGTACGGGATACAACAATCGAAATCCCTGTGGTCCATCATCATTGCCGCGCAAGCCGCTCTGCTCGGTTGAAAGACGTTTCAAAACCTCAGCCGTGTCTATCCGCTCAGATAACACAGCTCGGGCTATGTACTGGCGACTATTCTCAGAAACTTCTTCGAGACCGGTGACGCGACCATCTTTCTCGATCGTCACTTCGCCGCCACGGTCCTTGAGTATGGCAATTTTGGCTGAGTCAGCCGCGCTTGAAGGGCTCGAGGCCACATCCGGTGCCGGCGATGGATAAATATCCGGGCCACGTTCGGTGACAGAATTTCTTTGGTCCTGCTTGCTGGCTTCCAGAGGGCCGGATCTTTTGAGAGCAATCACTCCGATGAGTACCGCGAGAGCGAGAAGCACGATCGTTGCAACGGCATAGACTGGCCGCGACTGCAAACGCTGCCACCACTGAGTAGTTCCTACATGGGTGTCGTGGTACTCGGGTCGAACATAAGAAATGTTCACCTCACGAGCAGTGGCTTCGCGAGAAGCGAGGAAACTGCGAACATCTTCGCGACACGTTTCGCAGGTCTTCAGATGAATATTGACGATTTCTTTTGTTTCTTCGTCTAGAGTCTTATCAGCCAGCTCGACCAGAAGATCAAAATCCACGTGGTCATCCCGGAACCAGAACTCTGGTTCGAGAGTGAAGCTGAACGGTGTTGAACCTCGCTGACTTCTTAGTTCTTCAACAAATCGCTCGTGACAGGACGGGCACTTCGTAGTGTGGACTACGGCCGCCACCGCCTCATCTTCCGGCAACGCTCTCACGGCGAGTTGTTTGACTTGAAATGTCGATAAGTGCTCCGTCATTCAGTTCTTGGTCCTCATATAATCTAGACGGGAGAAAAAGCCGGAACTTCCAGCTTCGCGAAAAATATTTTCATCCTTTCAATTCGGTTTTTAAGCGACGGATGGCGCGGAACCGCCATTTATGAACATTCTGGCGGGAAGCTCCAAGCGCATCCGCTAACCCCGCGCTGTCCATCGGCATCCGCAGGCGGAGCCGCACCACGTCCTCAAGGGAGCGGCCCATCCCGTGGGCGAGTTCGTCCCAGCTCACAATCTCCGCGGCGAGCAATATTGAGAACAAGTCTTGTCCGGCCTCGTCTTTAAAACCCAGAGCGAACGAGTCACGTTGCTCGGCTGGTAGATGGATAACTGCCTGCCACAGACGCGCCAGCAACTCATTTGCTTCTACATGAGACTCACTCGACTGAGTATTAGCCGCGATTATTAACGACGGATCGTTCAGCGATGCGAGCGGCTGATCTTTGATATCGAGCAGGTAAGCGACCATACGGACCAATACATCGATCTCAACCGGTCCTGAAATCCAATCAAAGAGTTCAACGAGGAGTTGTGATAGTGGCGCGAGTCGTACGTCTTCATCTGCAAAGTGAAGCGACTTAAAGGAGTCTAGTTTTGCTTCGATGTCCTCGTACGGTTGATCCGAGAACGGACTCTTCCCGGTATCTCGCCAGGCGGCAACGCCACACAATAATTCGCCTCTGTGTTCCCATGAGGCCAGGTCTTTATGGCGCTTCAGCAGATCTCGAAGACTGTATTTCAGGCGGGTGCGCGCCGGCGATTTTGCCCGAAGAAAGTCTGTGCAGAGGTTTGTCGCGACGCGCGAAACATAGAGCTCAAAGTTTTCTATTTCAGTACCAGTGGGCGACTGAAGCTGGTTAAGTTCCTGCACCACTCGAGTCATTGCTTCCTGGTACAGATCTTCAGCGTCGTGATTGTTTTCATTGATACCTTGCGCGCTCACGTAAAAGCCAAGTCTTCGTAGCAGCACGTTTCTAACAAGCGGCGCGGCCCGAAGCATGAGAAGCTCATGGAGGTGCTGTTGGCGCTCTTCCTCATCCTTCGCATTAAGGTATGGCGCCAGCACGTTATCCATTTGGTTTAGGGGCTTGGACGATCAGATTTCTGAAGCAACGTCAGTCCGAAGTCGCATCTTGATTTCAAGAACAGTGGCAATTTCCATGTTCCAAACAACCAAGATCTTGTAAGAAATAATCGCGCCGCAAGCACTTCAGGTGCCAATATGTTTGTTTCCGCGGGAGCGAAAATCAAAAATTTCTCAAAAAGTTCTTAGTTTGAATCTAAGAATTGGCTATGTGTTCCATTTGAACTTAGTTAGAAGATTCCTTGCCTTGCATGTCAGCGACTTCGGGCTCGGTCCAAATTGGAGCAAGTCGTTTTGTGGTTCTGTTAGATGCCAATGCGATTTATTTTGTCCGATGAGAATATCGGTATGTATATGAACGGCCCGAAAACGGTTGCAGGAAGGCTTGCTGCCTTGAGCTCTCAGATCAGGACCAAATTGCAGATGTTGATACTTGGAGATTAGCAGATCGCTATTTACGCGGTTTTCTGGGCCGTCCCGGTTTTCGGTTCTTCACGAGCGCCAGATCTTTGGGATTGATAACGTAATCGCGGCCCAACTTTTTGGCAGGGAGGCGTTCAGCCTTAATCAAAGCCCTCACACGATCCGGGCTCACGCCAAGACGCTGAGCAGCTTCGGCAGTCCCGATTAGATTCATCTTAAACAATTATAGCAAAACTATCCGGCCCTCTATTATTTCTTTGACAAAACTATCAGGTATGCCGTATAGTTTTGTGCCTCACTTGCTCCCTAACAGAAACTGAATAAGCAGACTTGCGAAGTAAAAATCGTGAAGTCGAAGCGTAACACTGTTCGACGAAAGGGGAACTGATGTCTAACGATACTGCACTCAACTCCAGTACTTCTGTATCCGATCACACTCACGATGAGGATAATCTGAAGGCTCTAAAGCTTCAGGAAGGCGATCTCGATCACTTCGCCACCTATTTTGAGCTGGCGTTTCAAGGTAATGCCCGGAGCATCACGGTCCTCGTGGCCCTGCTGCAACGACTGTGCGCGCTGGAAAAACTGCGCCAGCAAAAGCAGAGTAGTATATGGATCGAGGATATTGTCGCCCGTCTCACACACCGTCTCTATACCAGGTGTGAATCGGGATTTCAGGCTGCTTCTCGCTTCAGAAATGAGGCAAGTGATCTGGCGGAGGAAATTTTCTTAGAGGCTTTGCCGGTCGCGAACGAATCGTAAGCTTCGTTGTTGCGCCTGGCTGACTTTAATCAATGAACCGTGATAACAGGGAAGCGGAAACACAAACCCGCTTCCCGTTTTAGTTTGGTAACTATTCCTTTTGATCCACCTATCTGACAAAAAACGACAGGGTGTATCTCCATTGTTAATACATGGCTCACAAGCTGGCATAGTAATGCCATTGACAAGAAAGGGCTCAAGCAGATGAGAGTGACGATAATAAAATGGGGAACCGGCGCCGTTGTCCGACTCCCCGCTTCGGTCATGCAGGCAACACATCTTAAACTCGATGAGGTAGTTGAAGTGCGTGAAGACAGAGGTCGAATTGTTATTGAGCGAGTAACACCAAGGAGATACGAGCTGTCCGATCTGTAAAGGGTGATCACCAGCAGGAACCAGCATCAAGCGATCGACCTTGGACCGGCTGTCGGTGGAGAGATTTGGTGATGCCGCGAGGGTACGTACACGAAGCCGGTGATATTTGATTGGTTAAACTTCACGCCACAGGCGGGCCATGAGCAAGCGGGACACCGACCGGCCCTTGGTGTTGAATCCGCGCGCCTACAACGAGAAACAAACCTTATGGCTACCGTCCGATGACAACGCAGATTAAGAACTATCCTCGAGTTCGACTCCCGTCCTCGGCACCGTTTCACCAGCAAGCTTAGAATTGAATTTTGAGAGCGAGCTGTGTCGAGCGAGGACCGCCGATTTGATAGAGAGGGCTGAGACCGCCGTTGATTCCGCCACTACCAAGACTTCGCCCAAACATTTGCGTTGACTGGCCGAAAAGGTTGCTACTTAACACGTTGACGGGATTTCCGAAATTGGGATGGTTGAACAGATTGAAGACTTCCACTATGAATTGTAGGTTCAACCGCTGGTTCAGATTAAATTGGCGGCGCAAAGCCAGATCAAACTGGGAGACCCCAAATCCTCGCAGCGCGTTATACCCGAGTGGGTTTTGGGGCCCGTCCAGATTGCTCGTAGCAAATGCAGCTCTGTTAATTCGCCTTCCTCCAGCTACCGCCGGATCGTCAATATAGAGTGGCACTCCGCTAAGCAAATTCGGGCGTCCTAGTTCAAGGGGAGCCACGCCGATTATATCTGTTTGCCTGACGATGTTGACGGGCGTGGCGGTGCGAGCACGCAGAACGGCACCAACAGACCAGTCCCGTAAGATCACGTTCGCGGGTGAAGTGAGGCGTTCGGCCGGCAAGGTATACGAAGCGGCTAAGGTAAACGAGTGACGGATATCGAAATCGGAGGGAGGAGGAGAGAGCTTTACAAACGGAGCTTGGGGAACACTACCAGGCCTCGACGAGAGCGAATCACCGGAAGCATGAGCTATCGAGTGAGACCACGTGTAAGAAACAAGCCCTTGCAACCCCTTGGAGAGACGTCTTCCAGCTTGAAACTGCATTGCGTGATAGTCTGATTTTGCGGCGTTAAGCGTGACACGCACCGTGTGAGCGAAATCCGGATTAGTTGATGGTGCGAATAATGCCCCTTCTCTTAACAGGCGCCGCCCAAACGCGCCGATATAAGTAAGCGCCACGGTGTGGTTGGGATCCAGCGACTTTTCAATGCCAACGTTGCAATGATAAGTGAGAGGCAGTTTAAGATTGGAATCAAACGCCACAATAGGTCCGAAAGGCGGGGCGAAATTGATTGGTGGAGGCGCGGCCTTCTCAGAGTCTAAAGGAAACGCCACACTCGTAAATCGCTTCACGGCAATATAAGGAAAGACATTTCCAAACCCCTGCGCTGCCTGGCCGTTACCAAGATCGAAGAAGAGACCGAGTCCGGTTCTTACCACCATCTCGCGTCCCGGTGTCGATGAGAGTTGATATGCAACTCCGAGACGCGGCGCAAAGTTGTCATAAGTGGTTTGCCAAAGGTCTGTGCCACGAGGTGCAAGAGTAATGCTGTCCGGATCATGAAGTCCCTGGACTGTGAAAGGGTCGTTTCCCCTGGCTTCCGCTGGCGGAGGATTCAATTCCCATCGCAGACCCCAGATGAGCGATAGTTGCGACGTTGTTCGCCAGGTATCTTGAGCGTAAGCAGAAAAATTCGTAAAGACAGGAAATCTTGGACCAGTACCGGCAAATACTTCCACTGAATCTGCGATGCCCGATAACGCCTCCGTAATACTTCCAAAGACCACCGATTGACTATACCTAAGCGCGTTGTAGATCGGAGTCAACCGCCGGTAGTCCACTCCAAACTTTAGTTGATGCGAGCCGTACACAACAGAAAGACTATCAATGAGGTTCACTTGCCGCTGAAGGTTGTCTACATTCCTTCCCAGCGACAGGTTTGTAGTCGTTCCAGACAGAAATTGGAATCCCGCATCTTCAGATACTATTGCAGGTGGGAATATAAGTGAAACCGGAAGTGCCCGGGCCCCACCGAAATCATCGAGCGTGAAAGATGTAGCACCGCTTGCGCGACTCCAGTTGGCACGTAGCTCGTTAATACTGCGGCGGCCGAAGGAGAAAGTGCCACCGCCGGTGAGAGTAACCGTATTAACATCCGCAGGGCTTAAGACATTCAAACTTTGAGTAACATTCAGGTTCATCACTGGTTGGACGCTTAAGCCTGGCAAAATCCGCGCACCTCGTTGAATAGTATTCGACGTTGCATAGTTAAAACGGCCAAACAAAGCGAGTCGCTCACTGGTTACGACATCCATGCGGAGGCTGGTTGCATTCAGGCGAGCAGGGTCTGAATAGCTGGCAGCGAATTCTGCTACGCCAAAATCTCGCTCGGGACCATTCGGAACTGGAAAGGCGTTTAGGAACGGCTTAATCGCTGCCGGTGCATTCTGCCGCGCACGGAGCGAAGGAACTTCGGTAACTGCGACCTGAGGCTGGCGCAGCCTGACCATCTCAGTGGAAAAAAAGAAAAAGGTATTATTCCTGATCACAGGACCGCCAAGCACACCGCCAAAATCATTTAGCCGGCTTGCCGGACGAGGCAAGCCTCTGCTGTTGGCAAACCAGTCATTGGCATCCATTGCCTCGTGGCGAAAGTACTCAAAGACAGAGCCGCGAAATTCGTTGCCGCCAGAGCGCGTGAGGACCGAAACCTGGGCCCCGGGCATCCGGCCAAATTCCGGAGCATAAGTCGGAGTTAAAATCCGAAATTCCTCGAGCGCCTCAAGCGAAACCAGATTGTGGGTGCTGCCCAGCGCGCTTAATGCAGGCAGTGTCCCGGCGGCAGCCTGCCCTGGAGCTGCGCCCGCGCTCACGCCGAAGTTTGCGCTTACTCCATCAACCATGAAGTAGTTTGCATTAGGCCGCTGGCCATTAACACTGAATTGGCCCTGCTCGTTGAAGTTGGTCCGCGTCAAAACGACGCCGGGCGTCAATTCAAACAGCGACTGAAGACTGCGGCTATTGAGTGGCAGATGCTTGACAAAATAGCGATCGATGACGGTACCAACGGCCGCCGAATGCTGAATCCCAGCGACGTCATCGACGATCACTACAGATGCTCCGATCTCGCCAACTTTGAGCTTGATCCTGAGAACCAACTCGTCGCCCGTATTCAATACAATATTCTTAATTACCACGGTGGTGAACCCATCTCGCTGCGCAGTTATGTGGTAACGTCCGGGTGGAAGCAGAGGCACGAGGTAAGCACCTTCTTCATCTGTAGTGGCATGGCGTTGCAATGCGGTGCTTAGATTAAGCAGGGTGAGGTTTACACTTGGAATGCCCCTGCCCGCGTCGTCTATCACTGATCCGCTGAGCGTTGCTCTTGGCGACTGCGCGAGGGTGGACCATCGTTGACTGCTTCCGTCCGCAAGCGGAAGAAGACCGTCCGTGACAATGAGGAGAAATACAGCGCAGCAGAGCCGCAAGCCAAAGGAGTTTTTCCACGCAAAGGCGCAAAGGCGCAAGGGCGCAAAGATAAGATCAGGTAAGTTTACTTTCTTGCGCGTTTGCATGAGAAATATTTCTTCCCACCCAGGTCCCCGATACCATATGAGTATCTTCGTGCAAAAGCTGGATGAATTTTTTTTACTTCTGATAGCGAACCTGAATCGCTTCTGCCAATGCTTCCGCCTCCGCCAGTGAATGCCAGAACTTCGTGGAGTTGAGCACCATACCGGTTTCACCTACCGAAACAGTGAATGCCGAACGAACCGACTCGTCGTTGGCATAACTTAACTGGACCAGATGATCCGCTAAGTGTATGAGACTTTCGTCAGTGCGCATCTTTGGCTGCGTTGACGGGCCCGATTGTTGGAAGATGGGTTTAAGTTCGCTTTGTAACGTTTGCACCTCACGCCTGTACGCCCGCGCGTGCTGATCGATCATTGCCAGCCATTTATTTCGAGCTTCGGGCGTAAGCTCGCGGATTTCTTCGCTCGAAAATCTGGTTACCAAACGCTTCAATGCCGCAGCCTGAAGCAGTGCGTTGCGCGAATGATTCATCGCTCGATTCGCAAAACGTTTGCACTCTTCATCAACAGCTTCGCTCTCTCCGAGGCGACTGGCGAAGTAGGAGCGCAACTGCGAGTCAGCGGGAACTCGACCGTTTGCAACTTCAACTTCACGCACAGTCGCATCGGCGGGGCGAGGACTACCTTGTTGACGTTTAGCAGCCTCGGTGACCGTACTCACCTCGACTCTGATGGCCGGGTTGTTGCTGACTGACACCAGGGCGCTGAGAATTTGGGCTTTGCGGCTTTCGCTTTCTACCAGCGCTTCCACTCGTAGGCTTCCCGCAGGCGTTCGAGTCAAGCTCACCTGTTCGCCGAGATTGGCCTTGATCTCGTTTAGCAGGTAGGTAACCTCGATCTCGAGTTCAGCGGAAGCCCGCACTTCAGAAGGCTGATCGCCAACAGCCGCCTCTTGAGAGCCATCCGTTGACACCCGATTTTTTTCTTTGCTTAGGCCGGATGATCCAAGCAACTCCGCGTCTGGCTGCAATACTTCCGGAGCAACACTCTCTGACGGCTTTCGCTCAAAGCCAGCCTCGATGAATGTGTAAACATGCGCTTCGCCATTGCGCAGTACTGTCAAGGTCTGTTGAATCGCGTGAAGGTCGCTCTTGTTAAGGATCAAGGTAGCGTTGAGTAGGTCGGTTGATGCACCTTTATATCTAATGACGAATGTGTTTGATGTCTCTTCGACCGTTAAGGCGTCAGGTCCTCCGACGAGTTGGTTGAACTGTCCGGCCAGGGCGTCCAATCGCCAGAGTTCCCCAGTCTGAAGAATGGCCTTACCAGCGACTTCCGGGGAGGTACTAGCCTGAGGCCCTACACCGCGTTGATAAATCGTGCTCGTACCATTCGAGTTGGTCCACTCACCAGCAAGCAGGTTGTTCTGATCGTCATAAACGCGGCGCAGCTTGATCCCGTGTAACTTGCTTTGCCAGATCTCGATTCGTTTCCCGATTATGGGATCGGCCCTGTTGACCCGCCGCTCTTCGAGATGAATCGTGCGATGAAGCACTACCTGCGGATCTCTCGCGGCGTCGTCGTCCACCGCAACTGAGCGCTGCAAAAGTTCTGCGGCTGAGACTGTGGTTACTTGGAGCCGGCTGACTATGATTGCTGTAATTAGAATCAAGGCCACTATGGCGGTTACGGTCCCAGGTCGCAACCAGAAAGCTGAATTCACGAAGCGTTTCCAAAAACGCTTCCAGGCGATTGAAGGAGTTGGCTCTTGTGGATGCGTTCGTGAGTCGGTCGCTGATGCGATATTGCGTTGTGTCTTTGGTTCTTCGGCAACCGGATCTGGCAGAGTTTCACCGTGCATCAGCGGATCGGAGTAAATTACTTGCACAGTTTGCCAGGTATCACTGAAGCTGAGTGTAGCTTCAAGCGAACGGTTATAACTCAGTTGCACGCTCGCCGTCTGTTTATTGACTCGCCCCTCAGCCGGATCATCAATCGCTAGGAATAACAGCCGCACATCCTGCTCGCTAAAGATCTCCACGAACTCAATCTTCTCGGCGACGTTGATGTTCAGTGTTTGCTCGTTTAAATCAGAGCGGACCTTCTGCGCGGCCATTGAGTAACCATTGATCGATATGCAGAGCTCAGCGGGTCTGTGCTCAGAGACCATCCGTGCTCGCCTACGGCATTCCCACCGCTCATTTTCTGACGCTCCTCCCGGTGTACTACCGTTGCTGCCGCCATCGCTACCACCTCCATCACCACCCTTGAAACGGCTATCCGTGGCCAAGGTGTCAGTCGGAAATCGTTCATTCAGCAAGGGTAGGCCAAGTGCATCGTTAACCTGGTCCAGACAGTTTGGACAGCTAACCAGGTGGGCCAGGAAAAGACTGTCGATTGCAGAATTCTCAGTCTCATACATTTTTCTAAGCTGCTTATGTGGGAGGCAATCACCTTGCCGAGAATCGAAAATGGTTTGTCGCAACTGGTTTAGAAGTTGATCTGTCGTTTGCGCAAATCCCATCCGCGGAAATTGCATCGACTCAATTTGCGCCTCTGACATAAAGCGCAGGCTTTTAGGATCGTGCAGGTATTGTCTGACTTCGTTGCGTGCTATCCGCAACCGCTCTTCAAAGGCCTCGCGCGTACTTTGCGTTACCTGGGCGATCTCCCTTGGGTAGTATCCGTGCAAAAAACGCAAGATCAGCACGCTGCCCGCTTTTGACGTTTGCTTCCGCATGCAAGCGTACTGACAGATTTGCCGCAGCGCATCCTGCAACGCTATTTGTTCCCGTGGATCAGCCGTCCGAAGGCCAAGTTCGGCGGAATCGTAATCAACGATTGAAAGAACCCTGTTTTGCCTTCGTTGTGACCGTCTTAACCGGGAAACATTTAAATTGCGCATCATCCTGTAAAGGTAACCATTTACGTTTCTAACGGTGTTGAGGTCAGGGCGAGCAAGGGTGAACTGAATGTAGGTATCGTGGACCAGGTCTTCGGCTTGTTGCCGATTATTTTCAGTTAACCGCAACGCCCAGGCGCGCAATTGCCTGTACCTACCGAGGAAGAGTTCCTCATGCTGCTCAAACCCAGGTGTGATTTTCGAGGGCTCTAGCATGGTTTTATAAGAAGACGCTAATTAGCGCCCCAAGCCCACGCTGTTGAGGATCTTTCTTTATCTCCAGTAAAGGTGAAACCAGTGCGTGAAGCAAAACTTCTTACGCGGACGGTGGACAGCCAATTCTGTCCTATCACACTACCGAAGTAAACGTTCGACTCAGTCAGGCGACAAAGAAAACTCCTCTTTGAGCGTGGGCTTCACACCATGACCGACGTCTTCATAGGCGAAACCATGTTCCACCCTCGAAAATCTTATCCGGGTTTGATTGGCGCAAAGCCTGGTCACTGCCTTATCGCGTACCGTCACGCGCGAGAAAAATTAACTTCCTGTCTCCCCGAGAGCCGACTATTACGGCACAACTCACGAACCTGCCCTCATCGGGCGCTCACCAGGAGAATAAAAGATGAAAAGAAAACTGTGTTTGCTCACGCTGGCGCTGATTGTGTCTACCGCTGCTCTTCTCGTAGAGCCCCCTCGAAGTAAAGCCCAACAATCAAAATTCCGTCACACTCAAAACGCAATTCCCAACAAATACATCGTCGTCCTCAAGCCTGACGTCGCTCAGACGGCCATCAGCGCGACGGCCCAGAACCTGGCCGCAACTCATGGCGGCCAGGTAGGTTACGTTTACCAACACGCCCTCAAGGGCTTTTCGATGCAGGCGACCGCAGCTAACGCTATGGCCCTTAGCAACAATTCCTCCGTTGACTATGTGGCTGAGGATGGGGTCGTCAGCATCTCCGGCACACAACTAAATCCCCCTTCCTGGGGACTTGATCGCATCGATCAGCGAGACCTTCCGCTAAATAACGCCTATACCTACAAACCCACGGGTGCAGGAGTTCACGCTTATGTGATTGACACCGGTATCCGTAGAACGCATCAGGATTTCAACGGACGCGCTTTTTTCGCCGCGGACTTTGTCGGCGATGGGTATGGGGGCAGCGATTGCAACGGACACGGCACGCATGTGGCAGGTACCCTGGGGGGAAACTCATATGGCGTAGCCAAGGGCGTCAAGCTTTATGACGTGAGGGTGCTCAATTGCTCTGGCACTGGCACATTTGAGGGCGTCATCGCTGGCGTTGATTGGGTCACGGCAAATCACGCTTCGCCAGCGGTGGCCAACATGAGTCTAATAGGTGGTGGCTTTGATCCGCTCGACCAGGCCGTGGAAGGTTCCATCGCATCAGGAGTGACATACGTGGTAGCGGCGGGCAACTTCGGTGTAGATGCAGGCGCCTTCTCCCCAGCCCGGGTACCAGCAGCTATCACTGTTGGTGCAACAGACATCAATGACCACCGATCTATCTTCGATGGTGGAGCTGCCTCTAACTATGGTGCGGTGCTCGATCTATTTGCGCCGGGCAGCCTTATTACTTCTGCCTGGAATGATAGCGATACTGCGCAGGCGATCCTTTCAGGTACATCCATGTCTACCCCACACGTAGCCGGCGTTGCAGCCCAGTATCTCCAAATCACTCCGAGCGCTTCGCCTGCCGTCGTCAGGAACAGCATTGTCGGTAACGCAACCGTCGGTAGGGTTATCAATCCTGGACCAGGCTCACCAAACCTTCTGCTCTACTCGAACTACTTACCATTGCCGCCCCGCGCAACCAGCACGGACTTCGACAGTGACTTGAAGACCGATTTCGCCGTGTGGCGACCTGGCAGTGGCGTCTGGCACATCTTCTTCCAATCCACCAACACCTTTAGCCACATACAATGGGGCTCACAAAGCGATCAGATAGTACCGGGAGACTATGACGGAGACCGCAAGGCCGACCGCGCAGTGTGGCGACCGAGTACGGGAATCTGGTCTATCCTCAACAGTTCGAATGGCACGTTTCGTTCTGAATTTTGGGGCCTGTCCGGCGATATTCCTGTGCCTGCCGACTACGATGGCGATGGCAAAACTGATGTGGCTGTGTGGCGACCGAGCGATGGTATTTTTTACATCATATCCTCGACCGGCGTGCCATGTGGCGGGCAGTGGGGACTGGCGGGAGATAAGCCTGTTGCTGCCGACTACGATGGTGATGGGAAGGCTGACATCGCTGTCTGGCGACCGAGTGATGGAGTCTGGTACATCCTCCAAAGTGCAACGGGGACGGTGCGTTACGAGGCGTTTGGGGGAGGATTTCTCGGCGATGTGCCGATTCCTTCAGATTACGACGGAGACGGCTCGGCTGATGTCGCGGTGTGGCGGCCTGGCACTGCCACTTTTTGGATTCTTCAAAGCTCAACCGGCTCGCCGCTTGCAGTGACATGGGGCTTCTCCAGCGATATACCGGTGGCGGCGGACTACGACGGTGATGGCAAATCCGATATAGCGATATGGAGACCGAGCACTGGCACTTTTTGGGTCTACCAAAGTTCAACCGGCTCGCCGCTTGCCGTGGCGTGGGGGCTTTCCGGTGACGTGCCAATCCCCTCGGCTTACAATCGCTACTAATTAGGTTGACAGGGAGACAGGGAGACAGGATTACAGGATTTACATGTAAATCCTGTAATCCTGTCTCCGTAAGGCCTCCCTTAAAACACTGTCATTGAAATCGAGCGCCGCTTCGACTATCGACAGACGAGCGAAAAGGCTAGCCTCTGGATACTGAAATTGCTCCGCCGCTGCCATTGCGCGGCGAAAGTCGCTCTTCGCCAAAAGCGCCAGTTCCTGTCCATACTGAACGACGATCGCTCCGAGTTGGCTATTACCAGGCAATGGCATCTCGTTCGTAACGAACATCTCCACCTCGAACCCATTAAGCGTCGCGGCAGCAGATATGAGCTCGTTGAGTTGATCGATGCCCGACTGTAGTAACTCAAAAGTTCGTGCGGGATCGCTGGCGCCTAACACGCGAATGACTTGTAGTTTATTTTGCAGTTGCTCGTAATTCGTTGCTCGACCTGCCACCAATACATACGCCCCGGTCAACTGTTGTCGGGAATGCTCGGGATTGTCCGACTTTGTGCGTTGGGCCAATTGTAAGAGGAGTCGAAGCCGATCGCGATCGGTGGTCGTCTCAGCCAGGGTCCGACGCAGATTTTCAAGTTGAACGGTCTTGTCTTTTCGGACCTGCTCCTGCGCTGCTATCCGTCCAAAAACTGCCGCGCGCATTTCCGAATCGAGTTGGTCGTTGGCGATCTGGCGCGCGTCATCCACGTTTCCCTCGTCAACGGCTTTGAAAGCGGCCTGCTGATAAAGACGATCTCGATCCGCGGGTGGTGCTGTGCTCGCGGCCGTTAGTAGATTGTTAGATGCGCGATGTTGCGTAAGATAAGTAAGACGATCGAAACCGGTGTGAGCGTTTTTCAACTCGTTCATCTTTTGGCGTAGGGCCTGGTAACGTTCCGGCAGGTGTTGCTCGATCTGCGGCAACAGTGGGCGGAGATTCACCAACAAGTCTCTGGCGTTCTCCTGGTCCAGCTTTGGTGATGACGCGTTCTGGTCCTGGACCGTGTTTGGAGATGGTCTGAGCACGGCTGTGGCTGCGGTCTCGAGGAGGCGCCGGTAAGCGGACACACTCAATTGCACCATGCTGCCGGAGGGCGCTTCAGACGTACGTGGCCCTGCTCGCAGCAGTCCCAGGGTGAGGTTAATGGCCTCATAACTGTCGAGGAGGACATCTGCTCGCAGAGAACCGAGAATTTTTTCTGTCAGTTGCGTCGCTGCGCGCTCATCTTGTTTTTGAAGCTGGGCCAGCGTTGATGTAATGGCGAGCGAATAGACGCGGCGGTCGAGCATCTCTTCGGCTTTACTCAGCGCAAACTGCGGATTGATCTGTGAGACTTCAGCAAGCAGGAGCTGTTCGATGTAGCTTTCATTCTCGGCTCTACCTGCTTCCGCCAGTTCAGCCTTTTTCGGTTGAGTTTTCCGAAACAGTTCGTAGGCCAGCACCGCGTCGTGGTGAGCTGCCGTCAAAATAAGCTTTTGACGCAACTCGGCACTTGATTGGTACCGGCTGAATGGTTCGTTGCTCTTGCCGGCGCTTTGTTGCGCCAGTTCCACAACGTCGCCGGCAGCCTGCAAGAACAAAGAGCGAGCGCGCTCCGAATCGCGCTTCCAAAGCAGATCGGCGGCCATCATCTCCAAACGACTGCGGTTTTCCGGCAATTTGAGGGAGCCAATACCCGCGATCACTTGATCGAGCAACAAATAGGCCTGGTCTTCAATTGCCGGTTGGCTTTCTGACTTATTACTGTCAGGCGGCGCTTGGGTGCCGAGATTTTCCTGTCCGGCGGAAGATGTAAAGCTAATGCTGATGATCATGAATGTGAACAGAAAGTGTGTGAGTATTCTCATCTTTCACCTCTCCTTTCTGGCTCGGGAAGATTCATGTCCGGACCGCCGAACTGGGCTGCGGCCCGGACATTCACGTGGGAGGACACGTCTGGTGACCCAGCGTCACTGCTGGACCAGTGTAAAGGTCTCCCACGGTCCAATTGAGGTACGGTTGCAGTTGACCGTTCCGCCGCCGCCATTTTCAGCAACCAGATAATGAATGCCGTTCGGGCCGAGCAAAGCAATGGAATCGCCGTTACCGATTTGGCCTGAGCCAACCACTTTCATTATGCGGAATGTTTCCCATGCCATGGCCCACCCGCTCGTCGCCACGTCCCCACCTCCGCCCTCGAAGGCCATCAGGTAGTAGTTCTTGATGGTTTGGATGTGCACCGTATCTCCGCTCATCAACGAGCCACCGTTAACGTCGATGATCTTGAATTGCGAGTTGAGAGGAGTGATGGTGGTGGCAGTTGCAGTGAAGTCACCACCACCTCCATTAGGTGCAGTAAGGTACCGACCGTTGGCTGTGCGAAATGAATAAGTCGGCGTGCTTGGATCAAACCCGGTCGAGAATTTGAATGTCTGAGAATTCGTTTGATAGACGTTGTCAGGGAAATTTGGAATAGGGGTCGCTGATCTTATTTTGGCTACGACGCGCCACTGGTATCGGGTCGAATAGACAAGTCCACTGACATTGATAGAACAGGTTCCGACTCCGTTACAAGGGATATTCGAAAAGACCAGGTTTTCAGGGAATTCATTTCCGCTGGCGTAGATGTCGTACGTGACTGGCCAACGCGGATCGCGCCGTTGTGAGTCCAATCCATCGCTCCACTGTAGAGTGAAGCTGACGGGTTGATTGAAGGAGTTATGGGGCGGGTTAAGCGGAGCGACCGGAAGAACCCGTGGCTTCGCTGGATAGCCGCTTACGTACGTCCCTTCGTCGGGAAAGGTAGGATCCTCGACAAAGACGGGTTCGCTTACTGGGTAGGTTTCAGAACCCCACGACCAGTCATTACGCCACAGGAACATGTAGTACCAACCGACTCCATCTTCAACATACAAGCTCCACAACCCCGAGGCGTTGGTTGTGGTTGAAGATGTAGTACATCCTCCCGGGATCAAAGCAAAGTTGTTATTCGGGTCAGCCTTACAAAACTTCACGCGAAAGCCGGGTGCAAGACGGGCAAGGCCTCCAGAGATTTCATATCTGGCCTCTCCGAAGACCGGTTGGGCGTTTGCTGGTGAGGCTATTCCAAATAGTGAAATGACGAAAACTGCGCCGCTGAGAAACCACTTCGTAAATGGCGCAATCGAGAAAAGTAGCCCGCGAGAGCGCTCGGCGCAGGGGACCTTATTGCGCCATTGAGCGAGGTTGTTTAGTTTATTCATGGACACTCTCCTTACTTTAGGGATGATGTGTTTGAGGCAAGACAGACTTCGGCCCACTAAGCATGAAACTGTCTTGCCTGTTTTTGTTTAGCTAAGCCTTTACGCAACAAACAGCAGAACTAAACAAAGCGGGAGCGCAGGAGAATGCATTCGTTTGCTTCTAAGCTAAACGCGATTTTTGCTTCGACATTCCTTCAAAAAGTTTAGACGTTCAAACAGGCGCGGTCGGAAACGAGGTTTCGCTTTTGAAGGAGCTTCCGTTAGAATCTGACCCGTCTCACCCAGAGAAGCCCAAGACCATCCACAAGCTGAAGAGGTATATGGCCGCGAAAGGAAAGGTCAGCGAACCAACCGAACCCGACCCTGAACGTGACCCGCCGACGTCCGATGAACTCCTCGTCCGCGTGTACGATGAATTGCGACGTTTGGCCAGAAACTATCTCTGGCGTGAACGTGTGGACCACACACTTCAACCGACAGCTCTGGTACACGAAGCTTACTTACGCCTCGCGGCACAGGATGGTGTGTCCTGGCGCAACCGCGAGCACTTCATCAGCGTTGCTGCCCAGATGATGCGTCGCGTGCTCGTCGATCACGCACGCGGACACACGCGCGATAAACGCGGCGGCGGACTGAAACTCGCTATTGCAGAGATTGATCGCGTCGCGCAAGCGGAGAGCGACGACCTGGTCGCGCTCGATGAAGCTCTGCGACGGTTCGCCCGCCTCTATCCACTGAAGAGCCGCGTCGTTGAACTACGCATCTTCGGAGGTCTTTCTATAGAGGAGACCGCCCGGGTACTTCAGGTCTCGGATTCGACGGTTGAGCGCGATTGGAAGTTCGCGCGCGCGTGGTTAGCGCGAGAGTTGAACCGCGGAATTTCGCATGAGTGAGAACGAACACTCCGAAATAGTAGAGAGACTTTTCCACCAGGCGCTCGCACGCGATGCTGCCAGTCGTGCGGATTTTCTGGCGACGGCATGCGGCGGCGATGTGGCCGTCATGGCCGACGTTGCGTCACTCCTCACTGCTTACGAGAACGATCAGCCTCTCCTCGAGCGACCTACGTTTCACCTAACGGCTTCGGAAATGGCTGCCAGAGTTCTCGACGCGGAGTGGTGGGGATCGTTGGATGACGCTCGCGTCTCGGGTTATGTGCTGGTACGAGAAATAGGTCGCGGCGGAATGGGATCGGTTTATGAGGCATTGCGCGATGACGGCGACTCGCACGAAAGATTTGCCGTCAAACTTGTCAAACGCGAGATGGCTACCGACTTCATTATTCATCGCTTCAGGCACGAACGCCGGATATTAGCCAAACTCGAACACCGCTACATCGCGCGCTTGCTCGATGGCGGGACCACTGCCGACGGACTGCCTTACCTGGTCATGGAATATGTCGAAGGGCAACCAATCGATCAGTATGTTGCTCACGCTGGGTTGTCGACCATGGGGCGGCTCGACGTGTTCCTCAACGTATGCGAGGCGGTGTCTCATGCGCATCAGCACGGCGTGATTCACCGCGATCTAAAACCCTCGAACATTCTGGTCACGCAGGAAGGCACCCCAAAGCTCCTCGACTTCGGTATCGCCAAGCTCGTGAATCTGGACTTCGATGGAAAGTCTGGCGACCATACAGCTACGGCTTACCGCGTGATGACTCCGCGCTACGCGAGTCCCGAGCAGTTAGGCGGGCGAGCGCCGACAGAAGCTAGCGACGTCTATTCGCTGGGCGTGTTGCTTTACGTTCTCCTGACCGGCGAACATCCATACAAGTTTAGCGACCAGGCGCCGGATGTGATTTTGCGGTCCATCGAGGCTCAACCGACACGCAAGCCGAGCGACGTCATCACGGATTCAGTGGCGTTAGGTAGAAACACGGATGAAGTAAACCGCGAACTGAAGGGTAATCTGGACCGGATTGTACTGAAGGCGTTACGGCTCGAACCTGCTCGACGTTACGAATCGGTCGAACAACTCGCAAATGACATTCGTCTTCACCTCGCGGGGCGAAAGATAACCGCGAAGGGCGACTCGGTAGCGTATCGCTCAAAACGGTTCGTTCTACAGCACCGCGCATACGTCCTTCCCACCGTCGTTATTGCCACGCTCTCCGTACTTCTGGGATCGCTGTTGCTTTACATACTGCTGCGATCGCAAAGGGCGAGCGAGGCGGAAGCCCCGGCTCAATCGATGAAGATACGTCGGGTCACGCAGACTGGTCATGTCAACGGGGCGGCTCTTTCGCCAGACGGGCAGAACATCGCCTATGCGGAGAACGAGGGCGAGATGTCGAGCGTCTGGCTTCAGCGAGCCGGGACGAACAACCCCCTGCAGCTCCGCCCTCCGGCGAAAACCTACTACGAATTCCCCTCGTTCTCGCGCGACGGCAACACGCTCTATTACTCCAAGTGCCAACCAAGTTGCCGGCTTCATAAGATGTCCGTATTGGGCGGAGTTGAGACGGCGCTGGGCATCCGCGCCGACGGCCGTGTCACCTTCTCGCCAGACGGCAAGCGGATGGCCTACGTGCGGTCTGACGTGGAACCATCAGGTCTGGTGACCGCCAGACTGTTTGTGGCCAACGCAGATGGCACTGGTGAAGAGTTTCTCAACTGGGAGTCGGGCGGTAGCGTCTACCAGCGCGGCGCGCCCGCGTGGTCGCCTGACGGGAAGGTGATCGCTTTTTCGATAAACGCGACTCAAGGCGGAGGGCGACGCATGAAGGTGATCGGTGTGCGGGTCGCCGATCGTACGGTATCTACGCTCATTTCTCCTTCCTGGCTCAATATCAGAGACGTGGCCTGGGTTCCGGACGGCAGCGCCCTCATCATCAACGGCCGCGACGAAGCTTCGGAAGGCGAACGCCTGCAGGTATGGCGCGTGCCGCTGGCGGGCGGTGAAGCGCGCAGGATCACCAACGACTTGAACAACTATTTCAGCATCAGTTTGTCCGCCGACGGCAGCACGCTGATTGCGCTCCAGTGGCAGTCGACTTCCGGCCTGTGGATAGCGCCCGCCGAAAATCCATCCGCCGCAGCGCAGGTCACGGCTGGGACGCTCGATCGACAAGACGGCCGCTACGGCGTCTCCGTGGCGCCCGATGGGCGGCTAATCTACGTTTCGGATCACAATGGCAAACAGGATCTCTGGTCCGTTAACGCCGATGGTACGGGGCTCCGGCAACTAACCAACGCAACACACAAAGACCTCTCGCCCGTTGTCTCGCCCGACGGGCGCTACATCGTGTTTCAATCGTGCCGCAGTGCGAATAGTGATCGTGCGTATAACCTTTGGCGCGTTGACGCCGACGGGCGCAATCCTATGCAGTTGACGTACGGAACCTATGATAGCGAGCCGGCCTTCTCGCCGGATGGTGAGTCGGTCGTTTATGTCGAAAAGGAAGACTACATTCCGAAACTGCGCCGGGTTCCGATAGGCGGCGGCAAACCCGTGCCCCTGACTGACGAGTTTTCGCAGCACCCTGCCTTCTCGCCGGACGGCAAAGTGCTCGTCTATTACCGCATGAACCAGAAACAGCGGGATCAGCGCCACCTCGTGTTCATCCCCGCGCAGGGTGGCGCGCCTTTCAAGACGCTCCCGGCCCCCAGGAACTTCGGCGCCGTCATGCATTGGGCTCCGACGGGCGACTCACTCTTGTACCGGGACAGCACCATCACCAGCATTTGGCTGCAGCCACTCGAGGGCACACCTCCCAGCCCCGTTCTTAAGTTGCGCAATCAGACCTTATCGACTTTCCGCTTCTCGCCGGATGGTCGTCGGCTCGCTTACTCGAGTGGACCGCAGCTAAGAGACGTTGTGCTGATTACGCGGTTCAACTAGCCCCGTCTTCTATCGTTGCGATCTAACCGACAATGAGAATCGAGTACTTGAACCCCGCGCCCGTAGTAATAAGAGCGGCCAAGCGGCTAACAATCACTTGGTAGCCGTGGAGCGAGATCATCATAAGGGGACTCGAAAACTGAACCCCTTGCCACATAATTGGGACGTCGCTGGGTCGTTGGACCAGGGGGCTCTTCTAGTGAAGATCACAATAGACTGCCCGGTTTGCAGTTCCGGTAACGCTTTCGTCACAGGAATAGCTGAAACGTTGTAGTGTCTCTTTGGCAGAAGCAGATCATTCTACTATTCCTCTCCCTTGGCTTGTCTTTTCTGGGACACCGTCTGTTATGTTTGTGGTGCTCACACTACCGGAAGGCGCGGATTGACGCGTTTATTAATCAGAATAGCTGGCACGGCGGTAGCGTACGTCCTAAGGGGGCCGTTCATTCTCAGTTCGTTCGACGGACAGACAGTGCGGATTCCGCGGCACCAACGACATCACATTGCCAACGATATTTTAGAAGTTGGAGAAGTGTCATTGCAGTAACGCGATTTAGATTAAACGCGAACCGAGAGAGGAGGCGTTTCAACGTTCTCCGCTCCGTTTGAAAACGCCTACCGTCAACATTGCCGTCAACGTTGAAATTCACATTCGTAAGTAACTGAAAAGACTCACGTTTGTGAGCCTGAGCTTATTTACTGAGCCAAGCGGGCAGACATTTCGTTAAAGGCATGCCCTGGCCAGCTAGTTGCTGCGTGGCACGGGTTCCTAATCTTCATCCTCTTCAAACGCTACCGTAGTTTTTAAAGACCGACTCGTCCGCTGGGTGGATCTTGCGATTTGCTTAATCTTATTCCTCGCAGGGATTCTAGTGGTCAGGCAAAGGCGCTTTCTCAAATATTGGGCCACGAGTCCACCGTACGAGCCGCCAAGCACGTGAGCCTGTTTTACCCCTTCCGCTTCTAGAATCTGTGCCAGGCCATGGCACAAGCCTGTCATATTAAGAGAAAGCGCATAAGAAGGGGCGATGACATCGTAATCGTTCTCAAAACCGTTGATGAACGGAAACATTGACTCGCCGACCGCCAGTGCGCCGGAGTAACAGCAGCGTTTGTCCTTTCTGCCCACAAGATATGTACTCCCACTCCGTGTCTTCAATGATGAGCTGCTCATACGGATGAGTGCGCCGGAAATCTTTCAGCCACGCCACCTGTGCCGCTGGAACTCTCGCGTAGATTTCGTCGAACGCCGCGCTTTGTTGTGTTGATGTTTGCGAGGACATCTTTGCTCACTACAACAGAGGCGGGGCGAACTAACCTTCGTGATCCTGCCGGTATGCGCTCACTGCCTCGAGAGCGCCGTCGTGCATTCTCTCAGGCCGAACGTAGAGCCAGTGTTTTTCAAACTCCTCATCAGTCATGGTTGCAGATACGGTTCGTTCTTTACTCTTTAACCATTGCTCGACCCACTGACGGAGTTCCGGGTCACGGTTGAGTGCCATACGCGCTGCATGCATGTTAAGAGGTGTGCTCATAGACTGATACCACTTTCAAAATAGTGTTGCCGTCCGGTCAACGGATCCTGAAACGAAATCGATTTTGCCAGCAGCTTCAACGGCCTGGAAAAATCGTCATCATCCAAAAGGGTCACGGCAGGATAGAATTTGTCATTGATGATCGGAATTCCTAAGGCCGCGAGGTGGAGACGAAGCTGGTGTTTCTTGCCTGTGCGTGGAAGCAACTGATACAGAGTGAGGCGTCCCAGATTTTTGCAGGACCTGATGTGGGTCTCCGAGTTTGCTTCGCCCGGAACTTCTTTCATACGAAAGAACGGTTCTCCCTGCACCATGCGACTTCGCCGGGTAGCGGTGAAGCTCGAGTCTTTGAGAGTTGGCGCCAGCGCCTCGTACACCTTCCTCACCTGGCGATTCCGAAACAGCGCAGTGTAGTGGCCCCTTGTTTTCGGGTTGAGAGAAAACAAAACAACTCCGGCAGTTTCGCGATCGAGACGATGGATCGGCACCAGGGCTTCTGTCGCGTGTTGTTTTCGCAATCTGACCAGCAGCGTTTCATGGAGGAATTTTCCCGAGGGAATGACCGGCAGGAAATGCGGTTTATCTGCAACCAGGATGTGGTCATCCTGATATAGCACCTGCTCCACAAAGGGTATGGTTTTTTCATTCTCCAGCTCGCGGTAATAGAAAATGCAGGCACCAGCTCGAAAAGGAGTTTCTGAATCTACGCGGCGTCCGTTTTCATCCATCACCTGACCCTTCTCCATCCGTCCATTCCAGGTTGTGGCATCTACGTGGGGATATTGTTCTTTGAAAAAATCGATGACAGTTTTCCATGGACCTGCGGGAAGCCATTGGCAGCTTGGACCAACTCCTTCGACGAAGGGAAGCGGGGCGCTCAAATTAACCTCCTGCTTTCTTGTGTTGCTTTGTGAATAACGACTCCGCTTTTCTGATGACACTTGATATACAACCAGACGTCGAAGGTATTATGCGTTAATAGTTGCCGTTCAAACTATTGAGACCAGATGATTATACTGCCTGAATCGGACGAAGACTTATTGCGTGAGTGCGAGGTCGAGACCTTTCGCTCTAGTGGGCCCGGAGGGCAACACGTCAACAAGACGGAAAGCGCGGTTCGGCTGAGGCACGTGCCTTCGGGTGTTGTCGTCACCTCGCGGCAGGAACGCAGTCAACACCGGAATAAGGTGCTGTGTCTACAAAGGCTTCGGAAGAAGATCGCGCAACTAAACTATCGTCCTGCTAAACGCGTCCGCACCGTAATCCCGCGTAGCGTCAAGAACCGCACGCTTGAAGAAAAAGCACGCCGTTCAAAGATCAAGCGATTGCGCTCGAAGCCGTCTCCAGATGAGTGAGCAGTGCAAGATGCTATCATCAGACCAGGGAAACAAAGCGGGACGAGCTGTGATAATTGTTGCCAATTGGATCTGCGTAACGCAGGAATATACTGAGGCGTTCGAGGAGAGGTTACGTGTCCTTAACGGTCCGTCCGGCTTCCACTGCTTTCAGGATCGCGATGATTTGGTGTTCGCTGAATTTGCTCTTCCGCATTGAGGCCTCCTCGCGTCATAGTCACTCGGAAACCTCTAGTTTTCAATGGCAGAGTTTTAAGGGACGGTTACACGTTCTCCCAACAAAGCTCGTAGGCGACAACCGAATCGGCCACACTGAACGAAGAAAGCAACCAGTTCTTTGTCCCATCACTGAACAACGCAAGCAAAAGAACACCGCAGCTCAGCGAAAGATCCAGAAGCTTGATGATGTGTATGTCATTACTAGCTCTTCAGCTTAGGATGTCGGTTAACTCCAAATCGCGCACAGTGGGGCGCAACAAGGTTCTCAGAATCGGATCCTCATACCCTGGCCCACTTCTCTTGAAATCTCCCTTCCCACTGCTGCGATGACCGCAGCAGCCTGTCTCAGCTTCGCAGCTTCCAAACCGGCAGAACGAATTTGACCGGCGGCATCGACTTGACTGGCATAAACGATTCGATTGGCTCCCACTTCCAGTTGATAGCTTTGTTCAACGCCTTGGCGAGCTTCAGCCGCGCCTCGCTGGTACCCTCCGATAGCCTGTCCCGCGCCGGCATTCACGCCAGCGATTTGCGCCCCGGCCTGCTGATCGATCGCGACCTTCATCTCACTCTGATATTTCTCTGCGGAGTACATGACCCGATCGGCAGCAGTCTCGCGATTCTGAACCGATTCGGCGCTAAATGCCGTCGTAGCTTCGTTGGCCGTTCGATTGCGTTTCGTGATTGCGTCGTACCTGGGGATGTCCACCAAACCTCGCGCGAAAGGAAAGTCCATCGGAATCATTCCATTTACCATATTAACGCCCTGATCGATCTTTGCCGCCGACGTATTACCTGCATTCATATACAGTTCGCGTTTTGCGCCGGCGATAGTGTTGCCAATCTCGAGTGATGCGCCAGTCTTAGTATCGCGAACATTACGACCCACTTCGGAACCAACCTGGCTCTTCTGAAATCCCGCCGCAGCCTGAATGATCATTCGCTGGGTAGTGGCGGCGCCCTGCGTAGCCGATATCTGTCCGGTCAAACCTGCCTGGATGGAAGCGAGTTGCGCCATTCGATGACCCTGAGCTCGCATGTTTGCCGATTCCTGCTGCCCCCCTGAACGAGTGACATCAGCCTGATACCCGGCAGTGTATTGAGTCGCCTCTGCCTGACGGTTGAGAGCTGCAGCCGCCTCAGCACTGTATTTCTCAATCCCCGTTCCCACCATCGCCCCCATCCAGCTCGAGGCTACGGTAGCTACCGACTCGTAGACCCGCCCGGAAAGCAGGTACAGCGAAATAAAAGGCGTGCCGTAAAGACAGAGTGCCCCCAGCCCCATGGCAAAGGCGGCCAGAGCGATGGTGTACTGCGGTTGCGCGAGGGGATTGGTGATGGCCCGCATTGTTTCATAGCTCCATATATATAAAGGACTGTTGTCGCCTACGGCCATCGCGACATTGCCCCACATATACGCAATTATCCGGATGATTTTGGAGACTGAAGGCCAAAAGAGCGTGAGAGCGATTACTCCATAGAAGAAAGGATATGTGGTTTTGCTGGCAATGTGCTTATCCACGATGCAGGCGATCATGAAAGGCATCGCCAGTTTCATTCCCAGCGCCAGCGCAGCTCCCAGGATCACCAGAATCAGATCTCCGAATTCAATGAGCGCCCGCTCGAAATTGAGCCAGGTCATCATCGTCGAGAGGTCCCACTGCGACACGTCCGCCTTCTGATCGAAGTTCTGGATTGTGGTGTCTGTATCGACGATGATTCCCAGTATCGACTCGCTGCCCAACTGGATAGGGTTAACGGCTGTCTCCCGGCCGTCGACTTTCACGGTGAACATGTTCTGCTGGAACTTCGCGTAGGATTCGTTGAAGCTGTCGCGCTGGGCCAGGTAGAGACTCTGCAGGATCGAGCGCTGGGTTGATTCATTGCCGTTGGCGATCTCGTACCCGATCGCGTTCAGCCCGTTTACGATCGCGAGGCCGGTCCCCGACAACATGAAGAACAAAGCGAGCCTGCCAAACCACCAGTAAAGATTTCCGCCTTCGCCGTTCTCTTCGCGTGCAATCCTGAGCATCGCGAAGCCGGCGAGACAATTTCCCAGTACCCAGCCGAGCAGCTCGAACCAGCCGATCAGCTTCGAGACGATTTCCTTATCGATGTATGGCAGCAGGGAAGCCGCCCGTTGCGAGATTGCCGCGATATTGTCCGAGAGCGATCGCACCGGTGAGGGCGCCGGAGTTGGACCGGGAGATTGCGCGTGGACCAACACCGGCAGCACTACGATTACAATCATGATGAAAATGATGGTTCTGTATTTCATAGCCGTCTCGCTTAGTCTAGGTACGAGGTTCTTATTACTGGGGAGAAGGTGATGGGACGCCGCCTCTCTGTATCGCTTCGAAGATTGAGTCCTTCACGATGTTCAGGCTGTTCCAGGCTTCGTCCGTTGCTTTCACCCGATTGGCTATGCGCACCCGCTCTTCCATCGTCAGGTTGTAGCGCTTCACGCGGTCTTCGATCTGGGTCGAGAGGTTGGTGATTTGTACATCCAGATCGACAATCATCTTTTCGCAGGAGGCGATCTCCACTTTCAGATCGGAGATGCAACCGGCGCATTGATCCGACTGCGCCTTCGCCAGTTCAGCATCGAGTTTGTCCTTAGCAAGTTTCATCTGTTGGGCCGTTGCCGCTTCTCTGGCTCGAGCGGTTTGTAGATCGTGGTAAAGACGCGCGAGGGTGGCATCGAACATGGCTACACGATTCATGGTGGCGATCTTGTCCTGCGACTGCCGGCCAATTGAGTTGCGCAGGTAGTCCTCGAAGTCCCGCAGGTCCGCTTCGGGATCGAAGATGCCGCTCATCAGTCGCGTCTTGATTGACTTGATCATGCTCAGGCGTGAGACAACCATTGATTCGATAGCGCGCTTGAGGGCGAAGACATCGCGTACGGTCTGCCCGAGCTGGGCCATCGTGCGGGTGAGGTTGTTGTTGTGCAGTACGAGCTTTTCGGCCTCGCCCAATATCCCCTTCATCGTGCTGAGTTGCTGGGCGAGCTTATTAATCTGTTCCGAATACTGCTTGACGCGCTCCAGCCAGCGATTTGCTTCTTCAATCTGCCGCTCGATCTGTAGTGAGTACTGGGCGGGATCGAAAACCGTAAATTGTGCTTGTACAGTTGATGGTAGCAGCAGGTCACCAATGAGCACGCCGAGCAAGAGACATTTCCAGAACTTTTTCATTTACCGGGTTCCTTTCTAATTCTTTGTGTGAATTTATTCTCGGTTAAGCCGCGGCTTCGAGCAGCGTTTCGTCGATCTCTCTCAAACCAACAGCGGTGAGCCCACGCGGATAGTGTTCAGCCAGCCAGGCGTGCACCTGCATCACATTCCAGTTCGGACGATGCGCGAATACACGACTGCGGGCATTACGCTCGTCAGCGTTTGTGGTCAGAGTCCAGAGCATCAACGGACTGAGCTCGTGCTGCACGACCTCAACGACTTGATCGAGACCGGAGCCAATCACCATCACGAATTGCGAGAATCTTCCGGGCGCTGTTTTCAGGTGCGCGATTGCTTCAGCTCCGTTTGGCGACAGCTTTGCGTGGGCCACCATCTTTGAGTAGTCGCCTAGCTGTTTCCCGATGAACAGCACGTTGCCTGTCTTCGAGAGGGAGGCCACGTCCTCGATGTCCTCGAAAGCGTGAGTCGCGAGGATCGTGATCGAGTTTTCTTTTGGTCCCTTGCGTCCGGCATGCTGGAGCACCTTGAAGATGAAGGGATACTCTTCTTTGATCTCCCACATCTCGTCGAACAGATTCGCTGTTGGTGTCCGTGTCCCATCCGTTCTCCTATGTCCGATGGAGCGAGCGACGTGTGCCGCGATGCGGTAGGCCAGGGAGAGCTTGATGTCGCGTGGAAAGTCTTTCAGCGAACCCAGCTCGAAGACATCGAACGGGGATCTGTTTTCATAGTCGGGATGAGTGGGCGCGTCGAGCCACGGGTGACCGGTGTAGTTATTCAGTGCGAGGACGAGGGTCTCACGCCGTTCCCGCACGAGGTCGGAATCGAATGGAAAAGTGCGGAGCTGGGCCACGAAGTGAGAAAGCGTGGGTTCACAGGGCGGTCGCTCTGGGCCGTTCTGGGGAACGATGTTTTCATAGACTTGGGAGACAACGGCGCTGATGATGTCTTCTGCAGTCTTGTCCTCATCCGTAATCCGGGCCAGCATTTTCAGATCGCCAATCACGAGCGCCTTCTGCACGTCGTCCGGCAGCTCACCATCCCTGAGTTGCGGGTAGGACCAGATGTTGATGGCCCGCACTTCATCCGGTTGTGGACGGATGTAACGGCCACCGAGAGCCGTCACCAGAGGCAGCAGGGTCTCGCCGATATCGATGGCACTGATACTCGCATCTCTCAGGCTCGCCAGCACATCGCAGGCGAGCTGGGCCATCAGGATTGACTTGCCGCCTCGAGGGGCGGCGATGATCTGAATCAGAGGTGAGGGAATCTGATTGCGATCGAAGAGATCAATACCTATTAAACGACCAGTGGCGGTTGAAAGTAGCGTGTGAGGACGTGGGGCGCCGCGCCAGGAGCCCTCAGTCGGTGTTAACGCGGCAACGGAACTTGAAACCTCGGTGAGTTCGCGTCCGGTCAGCTTTGGGCTCAGGTCGCCAACGATTGCAGAAGGATAGAGCGCCCGGAGAGCTTCCGGCTCTTCGCGTTCCGCGTTGGCGCCGGGAAGCTGGCGCAGCGCTGCTACCATCTTCTCGCACTGCTCATCGAGTGTTTCGACAGACTTTCTTAGCTCGACGAGATTGCGGGCGCGATCGCCATAGAGGATCACATAGAAGCGTGTGGGCAGGAGCGACTCTCTCGCGCCGGCAACTTCATCACGTACGGCGCGGAGACTGCGTAGCGCCGCAGCGCCCTCCGGGTTATCTCTTTTCGTGAAGGTGCGTTTGACTTGCCGGATGCGCCGGTCCAGACGCTTCGTCTCTTTGCGCTGCTCGGGGAAGAGATATTCGGTGACGATCGTGTGTCTGGTATTGAAGTCGCGCCGCGCAATCAGACTTCTTAGTGCATCAGCCGTAACGAACTCATTCGGTGGCGTGAAGAGGGAGACTATGGCGACGGGATAATTTCCGTGCATCAAATAGTTCAGCTCGCCTTCGATTCGCTCCGCACAGAGATAGTCACGCAGATCTCGGCCCGGCCTGTCAGGCAGCAGCGGTGCAGATGTCGCATTCTGACATTGTCCGAAATAGACGGCTTCCCAGATCTCCTGACGGGTGAAGCGGTGTAATGGTAAAGGCGATGAATTCTCGATCTGACGCCAGATGCTATTGGCGCGAGTGTAGGCGCGTTTCTCATCTTCGAGCGAACGTCGCATTACTGAATCATCGGCCGTGCGCGTGTAGAGCGTCGGCATCTGTCGCAAGGCAGAGGCGAACCCATTGCTCTTGATTTCATTGCGCAGCGCCGACTTGAAATCTGCGAGAGCCACAACCGTTGAGCTCGTGCGCTGCGGCGGCGGTATTCGCACCCACATCGTGAGCACTGTTTGGCGATAAGGAAGATCCCTGGCTGCCTCTTTCAGATAATCAAGGTTTGAAGCCTGTAACAACGATGCCAATGCATGCGTGCCTGTGGGAGCGCGCGAGCCGAGGACCTTAACGATCGCCTGTCCGCGATCCGGAATCGTTGCATAACGGAATTGGATCAGGGTGCCGGCGGGTTTGTCGAACGCGAGCAGGCGCGCCATCTCATCATAGCGATAATCGATCACTGCATCGTCCGCAAACATAGTCGCCGGCATTTCCACTTGATAGGCCACCGTAAGGGCGCCGTCCTTGTGACGCAGCGCATCGTTAAAGATGCCTACTATGGAGGAGTCACGTCTCCGTCCCGGTGGTCGTCGAAGCATTGTGGTGCGTTGCCGCGAGTCTTTTTCTGCAGCTAGATCGTCGTAAGCGAGAGCGGATTTCATCTTTCGTTCCAAGCCTCCTGAACTTCGTAGTTATGGTCCATCACTAGCACCAGGTGTTGGCGCGATGTAAGCGAGGAAGGTTGTTGTTTCTGAGATTGGCCTCCGAAACGGGATCCGTCTGAATCAAGTAGCCAGGAACTGCGGAACCGGCGTTTCTTCCCGTTTGGTAATGCGGGATATTGCCGTTGATGCAGCCAGATGCTCTTGAGTTTGTGTGGTAGCCAGTACGGCCGGCGGCCAACGCGAATGTAGTTAAAGAACGCGATGCTGCCGGCGGTTGCCAGTAACCAGGTCCACATTTGCAGCGGCACATAAAGCACCGTTACGCCGAAAGGAATTGGTGCGAGATAGCTTGCGCACGAGATCAATAGCACCGACAGCCAGTCGCTATCTGCAACTCCAAAGCGCACCACCGGCAAGTAAATGTTTGGTCTTACTGGACGTAGTTTCATCTGTGGCCTCATTGCTCCTGACGTCATTTAGTTCGGGACCGTTAGAACTGGTTATCGAGGGGCACGGTTTCGCCCTGGCTGAACGCATAGACCGCGGCGCAGATACCGCCGAACGCAAAACAGGCCGCGCCGGTGATGAACTTCCACGTCGAGAGGGACTCGCGCAGGCCGGAGGTGATAATTCCCACGGCCACGAAAATGATGCCCGCGATGATCATCGCCGCGGCCAGAAAGAAAGTGATCGAGCGCAGGCTGTTGCCCAGTTGCGCGCTGTTGCCGTCGAAGAATGTTCCCGACGGCGTTTGTGCCGCTACCGAAATGACCGCACTCACGATCACCAGCAGGATGGGCATTACAGTCTTCAGCGAGCTCAGGTAGACGCCGTAGCGAATCAGCCGTTGGCCCAGGTCGATCATTAAGGAACGGTTCAGCTCTGTTAACTGAATGGTGTGTATAAGACTCTTCATGACTCGTGCTCCTTCGAAATCTTCTGAGAAGTTTTTATCGCTCAACTTATTGCCAAGCGATTGATGACGTCGTGATCGGCAAAACAAGAGCTGTGCCATTGGTTGGCCCAGCTCTTGCGATCGACGTAGATCATGGTCCATAGAATCTTTTGTTTGACGCTGATGATGTTGGTAGTAGTGACTGTTGCCGCACAGGATCGCGGGGATGATCGGGCGTTACCTGAGAGAGCGATCCGGCTCGATCCGTTCATTGTTGCGGCGGCGATGCGCTATGGCGTGGACGCTCGCATTCTGCGCGCGATCTGTTTCACTGAATCGCGTTACCGAATCCATGCCGTAAGTCCGAAAGGCGCCCGTGGGCCAATGCAATTCATGCCGGACACGGCTGCTCGGTATGGGCTTCGTGATCCACACGATCCGGAGCAGGCAATTGATGCGGGAGCGCGATATTTCCGCGATTTATTGAGGAAATTCAATGGACGAGTCGATCTGGCGCTGGCGGCTTATAACGCAGGTGAGGGCACTGTTTCGTCGTTCATGACCGGTCGACCATTAGTGTTACGTGATGGCAGGATCGTGAATGCACGTGGGGTTGTAACTGGAGGGATTCCACCGTACGCGGAGACGCAAAGATATGTGCGATCGATCATGATGTTGCTGAAGAATAGTGTGCCCGGGCCTGTCGATAGGTCGAGTCTGCGAGTCCGACTTGATGCGCGACGAGACCCTACGCTTGATGCCTTCGATCTAGCTGAGCGCCCAAAAAAAATATTTCCTACACGTCCGTCGAGCTTCATCGAGGTCCATTGAATGTGCCCTGATTTCTGAGCAGTCGTCGCCACGAATCCCGGCAGGTGGGGGGTCCACTCGGTTTCATCTGCACTCAGCATTACATCAATTCTTCTTTTGCGTTTGCACCGTGCATTGACCAGAAATCTGAATGGCCTTTTCTTCTCCGAGAGCCTGCAACGGCGCCCATTTAGGAAAGCATTTCCTTTTTGAAATCTACCCATTGCTTCAAGGATTCTGGCCAGTCTGAGATCCCCGCTTTGAACACCTTCCATAAAGGCACAGCACTTGAAGCCACCCCGTGCAGATGGCCTCTTGTTCGATTTGATTAAGGAATGAATGCTCCCCACATAATTTCGACTTTGTAAGGCGACGCGCCGCATTCCGGTTTTTCTTTTGGAGGAACATAGTCAGCGTCGCGAAATGTAAACGTCAATGATATGGAATGCGAACCATCATCAGTCGGTCGAAATGTCCAGCGCAACGCCGCTTTTTGTGCGGCCTCTGCCAGTAGCTTGTGGCCAGTAACAACACGCGCGGCGGTTACGGTACCCTTTGGACTAATGTCGACATCGACACGAACGGGACCGCTAATCCGTTTCGCAGCAGCGAGTGCAGGATAGGCGGGGATAACTGATTCGACGACACCAGGCCAATCGAGTTGAATCAGTGATTCGCGAGTAACAGGGCATTTTAAGTGAGCTTCCTCATCTTGAGCATTAACAAGTGGCGTCAGCAAGAACGCAAAGATGCCCGCCATGAGAAATCGCGCCATGTGTTTATGATGCAGCAACATAATGCTGCGTTTGACCGGCTCGCCCGCGCAAGTTAATAAAGAAGCCCGCTCACGGTGAGTCCGCTCCAAGCGCTTGTTAGCTTTCGCCGTTGGGAACATTGATTACGTTGATCTCAACACTCGAGCCTTCAGGAACGTTGTTGATTTGCGTGGAAAAGTCCGCTAGGAAGCTTAGCTGCTCAGGCATCGAAATCGCTTTAGAGATACGCCATTCGCCGCTTCCTTATGAACGGCGGAGAGGCATTCAACAATTGGCCCCGCGTCAGTCATACGCGATTGATTGAACCTCACCGGAAGTATATCTATTTCCTCGATCATTGTGAGCGCCGCAAGGCCGGATCTGTTTAGCGCTCCGACCTGATGCGCTACTTCAATAGCTCGCTGGAAAATAAATTGTGCCCGGGCTGGTTCGCGCATTCGAGCCAGAACGATGCCTTGATTTCATTAAGCAGTAACAATGCGACATAAAAAGCTGTCACTGCTCAGTGAAAATGTCCGGCGGGTGCTCAGTGAGAATGTCCGCTGGTATGCGCAGGCCGCGCGCCCTTGACGCCTCGGCTATGAATGCCCGCGCCGACCGGAGGAGGAAAGAAAGA
>Ga0134121_10000245_pt1 | contig 64625 bp, 56 predicted proteins | sample KB301_FD_96463 | JGI IMG/M metagenome (GOLD analysis project Ga0134121, IMG submission 96463) | Terrestrial soil microbial communities without Nitrogen fertilizer from Kellogg Biological Station, Michigan, USA - KB3-0-1 | ecosystem: Environmental > Terrestrial > Soil > Unclassified ...
ATGCGATTGGCGGACCAGGGTGGCTTCTTCGTCGGCATTCGTCGGATGCAAATGCCGTACGGCACGATCCCACAGGGGCAGATGTTTGTGCAGTACATGATTCCCGCCGAACAGCGATATCCCTACCCCATCGTCATGGTTCATGGCGGAGGCGGCCAGGGAACGCACATGATGGGCCTCGGCCGCCGTCCCGGCTGGGTGCACTATTTCGTGCAAGCAGGTTACGCCGTGTACTGGCTCGACCGGCCCAGCTACGGTCGATCTCCTTACCACCCCGACGCGCTCACGCCCAGCCATTTGCCCAACGTTCCGCCGTACGAGCCGCTCCTTGAAGCGACCAACGTTTTCAAGACGGGGCAATGGCCCGGGCCCGGCGGCATGGAGGATGAGTTTATCAACCAGTTCATGGCATGCGAGTCGGGCAACACGGCCGATGAAGCGTTTCACAGCGATCTCGTATGGTCCGGGGGTGTCGAGTTGGTCGATCGCATCGGGCCGTGCATCCTCCATGGCCACGCTTTTGGGGGATTCTTTGCGTGGGGTGTGGCCGATCGTCGTCCGAATCTCGTGAAGGGTATCGTGGCGATGGAGAGCAACGGCAATCCTTTCGAGCGTCAGCTTCGATGGGGATTGACTGCGGGTCCGATAACCTACGAGCCGCCGGTCACCGACATCTCACAATTCAAGCTTGTGGATCATGTGCCGCCGCCCGATTCGCCCCGGCCGATCGCATTGCCGTACAAGCTGCAGGCCGAGCCGGCCCGAAAATGGAAGAACCTTCAGAATATTCCAATCGTGTGGATAACCAGTGAATTTGGCGCTGGAGGATCCCCCGTGGCGAACGTCGCGTTCCTGAAACAGGTCGGATGTTCCGTGGAACTGCTGAGGTTGCGCGATTACGGCATTTTCGGAAACGGGAATCTGATGCTGATGGAGAAGAACAACCACGAGGTGTTTGCGGTGTTGCGCGATTGGCTAAGCCGCAACGTCGCACCGCCCCGGCCCGCCTGATCCTCAAAGGTGATGCACTCGTCTAGTGTTTCTGGATGAAACCGATAACGGCTCGATTAAAGATCTCTGGCTGTTCCCAGTATCCGGAGTGACCCGCTTCGGGAATGATCATCGATTCGGAGTTTCTGATTCTGGCCGTGAAGAGCCGGAGTAGTGGAGGCGGTGCGTATAAATCGGCATCACCCGTGATGAGCAGAGTATTCACTCTCAGCGTCTCGAGCAGCGAGAAGGTTAGTCGAGTCCGAAGAGGCTGAGCTACCGCTCCGGGCTGGCGGCTCGCCCGTTCCAGTTCGATCCAGTGGCGTGTGCCTTCGGCATCGGCCGCCCGGTACGAAGGTCCGAGTTCTCGCAATTCCGGAGGCAGGGCATCGAACTGGGGCGGCCGGAGCCTCCGTCCCAGTTCCAGGTAATCCTCGTCCTGAATACCCCCAATGCTATTGGCGATAACCAGACTTCGAAGCTGCTCCGGAAATGACAATGCGTAGTCGAAGGCTACAAATCCTCCTCCGGCTGTGCCGACCAGGTGAAAGCGCTCAATGCCCAGCTGGTTCATCAGACGATGCAGGTCGTCGGCGGCCGTGCCGGGCTGCCCGCCGGGTTCTGCGATGGAACGTCCCCATCCTCGCCGGTCATAAGCGATAACACGGTAACCCGCCGTAGCGAATGCAGCAGTCTGGTGTTCCCAGTTGCCGCTACTGCCCGTATTGGAATGCAGGAAGACGACGGGAGTCCCGCTGCCCCCCGTGTCCCTGTACCAGAGACGCACACCCGGAAGATCCGCATACGCTTCGCGCGCAGGAGCTTGTGTCTTGCCGCGGGCCCCAGGAACTAGAAGCGCTATGAAAAACACCGAAGCCAACAGTTGGCCGATTCGTGTCATTTTGTTCGCCTCAGCCCATCTCCTACATCGTTTCCGACTCAGGACACTATGGGATCGTTTCCATTCCCTTGCTCTTGAGAACACGTACCGCGAGGGGTGTCGTTAGAAATTGGATCAGCGCTCTGCCCGCTGTGGGATTTATCGAGCCGGCTGAGATACCTGCTTCAAACGCGACATAATTCTGAAACTCTGCAGGAATCGGACCGGCCAACTCGATTCCCGGCACGGGCAGGATCTCGCTGATGAGCGTCAAGACCAGTTCGGCCTTACCTTCGGCAACCCGCAACGGCGCCTGTCCCGCCGGTTCCAGAAGTGTCTTGCGCTCCAAATCCCCGGCAATGCCGAGCCGGCTGAACATCGCATCGATCGCGGAACGACTGGCGCCGTCTTTGGTATACGCGACTGATTTTGCGCTGAGCAGAGTTCGCTTCATCGCGTTCGACGTGCGGACATCGGGCTTCGTGACTCCCTTCCGGAACCCAACTCCGACTCCGGTGCGCGCAACTCCAGTACGTGTCGTCGCATCGATCTTGCCTTGCTGGACCAGGGCATCGAGGGACTCCCTGGTGACAATGGCGACGTCGAAGATCTCGCCGTTCTCAATCCGTTGCTTGAGTGACGCCGCGGTGCTGAACTCTATCGCGAGCGGATGGCCGATTGCGCGCTCGGCCTGCCCCTGAAGTTCTTCGACAGCCGCTTTTACTCCGTTGGAACTCAGAACACGGATAGGAGCGGCGCCGGCCTGTGGGTTCTGAGCGAATAAGGCCAAACCAAGGCTGGCGGCCCCCACAACGGCAGCAAGCAAATGTAGTCTTTGTCCAGACATAGACTCGTCCTGCCTCAAGAGGAAGGGGCATAGTTTTCTGCCATGCCCCTTCTTCGTACTAGGGCTTTGAAACGGTTTTGAGGAACTCGGAAATTTTCGCTTTTTCGATAAGCGCTTTCTTGAATGTGTTCTTGGCGTCGAAGATGGCGTAGGCCTCATCGCAGTACTTGTTAAACCACGCCCAGGTCATTTGCTGTTTACGTCCCCAGGTTACACAAACCGGCCCGGATGGCGTGTAGCCCGGAACATAGACATAGTGGCCGCCCCAGGAGCCTGGCTTCGCATTGGGTCCGGTGGTTACATCCCACGGCTGGCCGGTTTGCACTTGCTGCTGCGCGGACTTGGGCAGGCTGAGGCCAATTCCAACCCCGACATCGGCAAAAATCGCTTGTTGGACCTGGCTGTGATTGGCGATGTCCAGTTCAGCGTAGGCGAGGATCTTGTAAACATGCTTCCCGGTCTTCCATCCCTGGTGGCGCCATTCGCTCAGTGAGTCGAGCACCACCAGACCGGAGTCGGCTCCTCCAGACTCCTTCAGGTATTCCTTCGTGACTTCCTTGTCCGTAATCATGAGTACCGAACCTTGCTCGATGTCCTCGAAGCGCAACGTTTGATGGGCACGCCCTGAGATGACGCAACAACCATAAACGTCGTTGGCGAACATCGGCGTCGGAATGCCGGGGTGTTTGATGTCGAAATCGTAGGAAGGTGGGAGCGTGGGTGGCTTCGGCTTAAGCAGCGCCGCGAATTTCAGATTTCGATCGTCTTTTTTCGCTGGAGCCTTCCCCAGCTTGAAGATTTTATGAGCCTGAATACCGACTGCGTTTGCCATGATGTGACTCCTTTGTGTGAGTATGAGTAGCGGATTATTAGTGTAATTGATGATTTAAAATGGCCGTTACATCAATAAATGCCGGTGGGTTTGGGAGGTTCAAAAGGGAATCTATGTGATCTTGATTACCTATGCCGTCGCCTTCCAGGCGGCCGGCCGAACGTCAATGATTGGTGTCGGCGTAGAGGCGGCGGAGGCATGGTTCCTGGCGGAAAGCGTAAACGCCCCGGCTCCAAAGCAGCTAGAATCTGTGGCTCTGGATTCAAACATGAACATCGAACAAAAGGTTCTCGATCTTGTGGGCCGCGCGATGGGACGCTTCTCTATGCTCAGACCCAATGACCGTATTGCGGTAGGTGTGTCAGGCGGCAAGGACAGTCTCTCGCTTCTTCACGCGCTGGTGGCCTACAGGAAGCGCGCGCCTTTTCCTTATGAGCTCGTCGCCGTCACCGTGGAGCAGGGGAAGTTCAAGCGTCCTGTTGAAGCGCTTGGCGAGAGGATTCGAGACCTCGGCGTCGAGTGGGTGATTCGCGATGATGCCAAAACTCTGGAACTCATCGAAAAGAACATCCCGCACGGCTGCGATGTTTGCAGCCGCCATCGCCGTTACCATCTCTACAACATCGCGTCCGAACTGAATTGTTCCGTCCTGGCCCTCGGACACACGGCCGACGACTGTTCGGAGTCGCTCTTCCGCAATATTCTTTTCAATGGCCGTATCGCGTCGCTGCCGCCCGTCGCGGAATCCCGCAAAGGCGGCCTCCGGCTGATCCGCCCTTTGGCTTATGTGACGGAAGATCTGTCTACGGAATACGCCCGAGTCCAGGGTTTCCTTCCAATCTCCTGCGTTTGCGGAGAGAAGGAAAGTGTGAGAAAGGAAATCCGCGAGTTTATCGACTCGATGAAGTCGCGGCACCTGGGTATCTCCGACTCCGTCACTGCCGCGTTGGGCAATGTGAACCCCTATACGCTGTTTACACCGCCCAATAACCGAGTGTCTGCCGTGGAGGAGGAATCCGAAACGGCGTAGTCCTACTCCTACGGAAAGACGCGCCGTTGCTGCGCCGCATCCGGCTTTTCCAGCATGAGTTCCGGCAAAAGATTATTGTCCTGGCAGACGTACTCGAAGAGCTCTTGCGAGGAGTTCCATCGAAGCAAAAGTCCGCTCGACCAGGGCGCCGTGTAGGCGCCTGAATCGTCTACAGTCAATTCGTATTGGAGGGTACTGAAATCCGGACGGCTGAAGCGCTCCGTGAGATGGAGCTTTTCCGTATGCGGCAATCCGTGCCGGTCGAACCAGAATCGTTCATTGAACCCGATGGTATCGACGACCAGAGTGTCTTTCTCCCAATGCCCTATCGAATGTCCCAAATAGCTTGGCTCGAGGTCCTTTGGGTGTGACCGGCCATCGATGTAGATTGTCCGCATCGAATGCGGTCCGCCGATATCGACGATGTAGATGCGCCCGAGTTCCGGCTTCTCCATGAGCTCAAAACCGTAGGGTGTGAGAAGCGGGCGTGGTCCGCCGGAGGGCTTGCACCGTGTGTGCGGCTCCCACTGGTTCACCTGATGTTCCTCATACAACGCCCGCGACCACGGCTGGAAGGGAACCTGGCTCTCCGTAATCTTTCCTTTGAACTGCGTTACCGTAGCCGTGCCGCTGTCGAATCGAGGGGTGCGCTGCAGAGGATTCGTGTCGATAGCGAACGGATCCGGGACATTCGTCTCATCCAGTTCTACGAGCCGCTCATCGCCGGCATTTGGCGGAACCCAGACGCCGAGTTCGCCCGGTGGCGGGCCCAGATTCACTGTCCCGTCGGGCATGCGAGGAACAGGCTTTGGGGCTGGGGTTTGCCCCGCTTGAAGAGCGAGCACCAGCAGCGGAGCTAAGAGCAACGCAGTGAATCTCACGGATTTGCGAATTCTACTCCAGCTCTTCCCAAATCTTCACGTGATGCGTCTCTCGCAGAACGATGGATCCGACCACGAACGTAATCCCGGCTACCGCAATCGGATAATACAGCCCCGCGTAGATATTGCCGGTGGACGCCACAATGGAAAGCCCGATCAGTGGGAGCAGGCCGCCGAACACACCGTTCCCGATGTGATAAGGCAGCGAAAGCGCCGTGTACCGGATTTTCGCCGGGAAGGCTTCCACGAGGTACGCCGCGATAGGCCCATACACCATCGTTACGAACAGAACCTGGATGAACACGAGCAGAATCATTTTCTGGGCTGCGGGATTCGCGATGAGTAAAGAGAAACCCGTGTAAGGAATCACTTCCGGCGCGGTCGTGCCTGCCGCGTCCACAGGAGTGAGGGATTTCGCGCCTGTAACCGGGTTGGTTTTCGAGGTGACGGTGACGACGTTCGAGCCGGCCGCAGCCTGCATGGCGTGATAGATCGGGATGTAGGAGAGGGCCGCCACAAGACAGCCGGCCATCATGATCCTCTTGCGCCCGATCCGATCCGATAACGCACCGAATACAACGAAGAACGGCATGCCCAGCAACAGTGCGGCCGCAACGATATAGTTCGCGGAGGTCGCGTTCACTTTCAGGATCGACTGCAGATAGAACAGCGCATAGAACTGTCCGGTGTACCAGACCACGCCCTGCCCGGCCGTCGCACCGAAGAGGGAGATCAACACGTGTTTCAGGTTGTGCCACTCCGTAAACGCTTCCTTCAGCGGTTTCGCCGATGTCATTCCCGCGCTCTTGATGTGCTGGAAGATCGGCGACTCCTTCATCTGCAGCCTTATATAGAGGGAGATTCCGACGAGGAAGATCGAGATCAGGAACGGCACGCGCCATCCCCACGCTCCGAATGCGGCCGTCGACATGGAGTTCTGCACAATCAGGATGACTGCCAACGAGACGAACAATCCGAGGGTTGCTGTGATCTGGATGAAGCTCGTGTAGAAGCCGCGCTTGCCGTCGGGCACATGCTCGGCCACATAGACGGCGGCGCCGCCGTATTCCCCGCCCAGCGCGAGTCCCTGAAAGATTCGAATCAGCAGCAGCGCAACAGGTGCGGCGAGGCCGATCGACGCATATGTGGGAAGCACGCCAATGACAGCCGTGGCGCCACCCATGATCAGGAGCGTGACCAGAAAGGCGTACTTGCGGCCCACAAGGTCGCCGATCCGCCCGAAGAAGAGCGCGCCAAATGGACGCACCACGAAGCCGACAGCGAATGTCGAGTAATACGCGAGCAGGGCGAACGTCGTGTTCCCGCTCGGGTAGAAGAGAACGGAAATGACCGGGGCCAGGCTTCCGAAGATGTAGAAGTCGTACCATTCGATCATCGTGCCCACGGAAGACGCCGCGATAACCTTCCAGATTTTTGTATTCATGCCGCGACAGAATACATGCAGTTCCTCCAGCCATTCTCATATTTTCTTGTCAATTGTGAGTGAACACTAACGGAGCGGACCCGCGAGTCAGGAAAGACCGAGTTCCATGTAGACAACACCGTCCAATGGGTTGTCGTAATACGGCGCGACCTCCAGAAACCCGAGCGATCGATAGAGGGTCCTGGCCGCTCGAAGGGATTCGAGAGTGTCGAGCACCATCCTGCGGTATCCCGCAGCGCGGGCGCGCCGGATGATTTCGACTGCAAGATCGCGGCCGATGCCTGTGCCGCGCGCCGCCGGTCTCAGATAGAGGCGTTTCATTTCGCACGCACCATCGCGGAACGGGCGCATGGCGACGCACCCGACGACACTCTCACTGCTGCGTGCCAGAAGAAGACAGCCGGCTGGAGCGCCATACATGCCTCGCAAGTCATCGAGTTCGCCGGCGAAATTCTGAAAACAGAGGTCCACACCAAGTTCCGAAGCATATTCCTTAAACAGGGTGCGGGCTGCTTCAAAGTCTGCATCAGTCGCCGCCTCACGAATGTCATCAAGCTTCATGGCGATGCCACAACAAGGCGGCAGCCGATGATGTCGAAGATCGCGTTCACTGCCGTTCCATGAGCTCAATGCGGTTTCCAAAGGGATCGGCAACATAGACGTGATCGAAGCCTGGAAGTGGTTCAGCATCCACGATGTCAATCCCCGCTGCCCTCAACCTCAGGACGAGAGCGTTCAGGTCTCGGACAAGCAGGCCGGGATGGGCTTTCTTCGCCGGACGGAAATCAGGATCTATACCCAGATGAATCTTGACTGGACCACTTTCGAACCAAACGCCTCCACGCTTCGAAAGCTGCGGCGGTTTGGGAATTTCTGGAATCTGCAGTAAATCTGAATAGAAACTGCGTGCAAGATTCTCCTGACCGGCCGGCATTGCGAGCTGAATGTGCTCCAGCGCTTCGATCGCCATGACGACAGATTGTAGACCTGAAATTCCCACGGCCCCGAATTCAGTAACAGACTCGTAATGATGTGGCGGTTGCGGGGGGTTGCCTGGGCGAACGGACAGAAGAACCTGAAGCCCGGCGGTCGAAGCAGCGTCCAGTTCGCGAACGACGTCGGAAATAAAAAGAATTTCGGAAGGCGGCATGCCGAAAGTGGCGGCGATACCCGTGTAACTCGACGGATTGGTCTTCGGGCCTGTTGTCGTGTCGAAGTGACCTTTGAGGAACCGCGTGAGGTCGCCGTGAGGCGTCGTCGAGAACAACAGTTTCTGGGCGAGAATGCTGCCAGAGGAATATATACGTATGTCGACTCCGGCATTGTGCCACCGCCCGAGGGCGTCCGGCACGTCTGCGAACACCTCCCCACGCAGGTCGCCCAGCCGGTAGCCCTCTTGCCAGATGTTCCCCTGCAAAGTTTTCAGGGCGGTCGATTTTCGATCCTGGTCCATCAACCAATGCACGTAGTGAATTGCGCCTGAAGACCACGGCGGAGGTGTAAGGCCGTTTGCGACGTCCGCATCGTACTCGTGTTTCAGCGCGCGCTGTTCGTTGTCGCCGAGGTGCTGGTGCGCATGCTTGCGGGCAAACGGAAACAGCACGTCGTAGACGAATCTGATCGGAGTGGTGGTGCCTTCGATGTCGAGGAGAATTCCGCGTGTCATGAAGTTCTTTGTATTTCCGAAAGGAGTTCGTATGAGCGCAATCGGGCCCCATGTTCATAGATTGCCGACACAATCATCAGTTCGTCTGCTCTTGTCTCTGCCACAAAATTCTTCAAGTCGTTTCGTACGGTTTCGACAGATCCCACGACGGAGCGCGCCAGCATGGCGGACACCTGCAGCTTCTCGCCGGGAAGCCAGTACTTATCGATGTCATCGATGGGGGGCTGCAGCTTGCCCCGCATATTGCGAATCATGTTCGTGAAGGCTTGCTGAGAGGAGGTAAAGAGACGCCGAGCCTCGGCGTCCGTATCTGCGGCAATGGCGTTGATGCCGACCATCGCGTAAGGGCGATCGAGTTGTGCCGAGGGTTTGAATTGCGCGCGATAGATTTCGAGGGCCTGCCCGAGATTGCCTGGGGCAAAGTGGGCCGCATATGCATAGGGCAATCCCATTGCGGCGGCGAGCTGCGCGCCAAACAAGCTTGATCCGAGGATCCAGACCGGGATGTCGAGTCCTGATCCCGGCACTGCCTGAACAGCCTGTCCTGGTCTGAGCGGAGCAAAAAAAGCCTGCAGCTCGAGCACATCCTGAGGGAATTGCTCGGAACTAAGAGGATCCCGCCGAAGGGATCGAAGCGTTCGACCGTCGGTGCCGGGCGCCCGCCCGAGTCCGAGATCGATTCGGCCGGGGTACAGCGTCTCGAGGGTACCGAACTGCTCCGCGATCACCAGTGGCGCGTGATTCGGCAGCATGATCCCGCCCGAACCCACGCGAATCGTCTGCGTCCCGCCTGCGATGTGCCCGATAACGACAGAGGTTGCCGCGCTGGCGATTCCGATCATGTTGTGGTGCTCCGCAACCCAGAATCGGCGATATCCCCAACGTTCTGCATGCTGCGCCAGATCGAGACTGTGGCGAAGGGCGTCTGCGGGGGTGGAGCCTTGCGTCACGAATGCGAGGTCGAGGATGGAGAAGGGAATCATGAGTGGGATTTGCGGGATCCTTTCCTATTTTGCTCGTAATGATGATGTGTAGTCGAGCGGGCGTCCCCTCCTCTTGAGGAGGGGTGGCGCGAAGCGCCGGGGTGGTCAGGCACAACGAATCCCTTCCTCATGCGTGACCAACCCGTCTGCTCCCGTTGGTCGCAGCCACGCCTCCTCAAGAGGAGGGGACGCCCGCTCCAGCGCATCGTCGCTATTTACAAAAGCGCTCAACACCCCTCAATGCACGTATGACGTCCCCAGGCAGACGGGTTCAAAATTCTTGTCGAGGCCGCTGTCTGTGTATTGCGGCGTCCAGCCTGCGGAATCCTGGAATAGACGAATCGCGCGTATCTGCTTTTCCGTGCAGAGATCGAACCAGTGCCACGTGCCTCGTGGCACACGAATGAGGTCTCCGGCCTCAACTTCGATCGCTGTCACCGGGCCGCCTTCAGGATGAATGTGAAACACCCCGCTGCCGGCCAGAATGAATCGCACTTCATCTTCGTCGTGCCAGTGCTCGCGGCTGAACTTTGCCAGCATCGCATCAAGTCCCGGGGTTTGCGCCGTGACATTGATGACGTCGGCCACCACGTAGCCGCCGCGGACTTTAAGCAGATCGATTTCTTTCTTATAGGCCTGAAGAATTTCTTCGGGCGTTGCTTCCGGACCGGTGGGATGCTCGGGCGTCCATGTCTGGTATTCGATGTTGATACCGGCAAGGTATTCGATGATCGCTTCCTTTGTTTTCAGCGTTCGTCCTTGTTCGGGAATGCGTACGATCGCCATACGGTGTCCTCACTTTTGATTAAGATTGCGGTTCCATCATCTGACGCCGGCCCACAGCCTCGAGTAAAAATTCGAGAATTTCGACGTGGCGTGCAGCCGTTGCGAGGTCCTTGCCCCAGGTGTACATCCCGTGCCGCCGCACCAGCAGCGCATGAATTCCAGAGGTTTTTGCGAACAGGAGGCGCGCTTCGCCAGCCAGTGCAGCCATATTCTGAGTGTTCTCCACCACGGGCAACCATTCGCGATGTTCATGTGTCGTCACACCCTCGAGGCCCTTCAACATCTCATAGCCTTCGATGTGGAATCCGCCGCGAACGTAGTAGAAGTCCGAGAGTACTGTTGTCCAAACCGAATGCGTGTGAAGCACTGCGGCCGCGCCGGTGGACCGGACTACTTCGAGATGCAAAACGGTTTCCGCCGAGGGCCTCCCGGCATTGCCTTGAGGGTTGCTCACCATTTTCCCATCGCAATCGACTTCAAGAATCTGTCCGGTGTGCATGCGCCCTTTGTCGATTGAACTCGCCGTGATCGCCAGTCGCAGCGGATCGCGCGAAACGACGGCGCTCAAATTCCCGCTCGTGCCGAGCATCCAGCCGCGGCGGTGGAAGTCGCGGCCCAGGCGAACGAGCTCGGCAATCTCGTCAGTGGCATCGCTTAGGGGCATAGCAACTGTCGATTATACTATTTGTCTGATGTTGAACGCGTTTCTCGCCGTACTGCTTCCCATTCTTCTGGTGTTCGGTTTGTATCATCTCTTTACCTGGTTCGATGTCTTTCGGATCAACAGCAGAGTTTATTGGAAACGCGTAGGACTGACGGCGGCGATCTCGCACTTCCTTCTGGTAAGCGGTTTCTTCGTCTTTACCTACTTCGACTGGCAGGCCAACCGTCTCTACGTTCTGCTGGGAATGAATTATTCGACGTTTCTTTTCAAGCATTCCGCATTCTGGCAGCTCCTCATGGTCTTCGACACGGTGCCAGGCATGGGCGTTCTCGCGGCGTTTGCCCTCATGGGCCGCGCCGGGATCTCCACGTTACTTCTGCCGGTGGCGATGGCGATTATCTACGTTGTCGGAACCGTGCAGTGGTATTTCCTGGTCGGCGGAATCGGCGCGTTATTGCAGCGGTTCTGGGAAGGTTTGAAGACCGGAGAAGAAGGGGAGGAATGGTTTCAGTAGCGATTTGGTAGAATAGGCACTCCATGCGCACGTTGCTACTGGCCCTGTTATTATTAGCTGCGCCGTTGCAGGTGTTGGCGGAAGGTGAACTTCCGTATGTGCTGGTACTGGCGACCGGCGGCACGATCGCCGGCGAGCAAAAAGACCCGGGAACTCAGGAGGGCTACGAGATCCGGCGATCGATCGCGGAAGTGATCGCCTCCGTTCCCGAAGCCAGAAAGTATGCGCGCGTCGAAGGCGAGCAATTCACAAACATCCCCAGCCCGAATATTTCCCCGGTGCAATGGCTGCAACTCGCCAGGCGAATCAACAATCTTTTTCGCGAGCGGGCCGACCTGGCGGGCATCGTGATTACGCACGGCACGTCGCGCCTCGATGAGACCGCGTTTTTTCTGAACCTGACGTTGAAGTATGACAGGCCGGTTGTGCTGGTCGGCGCGCAGCGGCCGCCAACTGGAATCAGCCCGGATGGCCCGCTCAATCTCCTGGCGGCAATTCGAGTGGCAGCTGCGCCCGAATCGAGAGGCAAGGGCACACTTGTGGTCATGGACGAGCGCATTCTTTCGGCGCGGGACGCCGAGAAACTCTACGCGCGGAGCGGCGGTTTCGACGCCGGGGAAATGGGAATGCTCGGCGTGGTTGCGACTCACGGCGTGGAGTTTTTCTACTCGCCGACGCGACGCCACACATATCGATCCGAGTTCGACATCAGTGGCGTGACAGAGTTGCCATTTGTGGATATCCACTATTCCTATGCAGGATCCGACGGGCTTGGATCCATCGAAGGCGTAAGGGGGATTGTGGTGGCGACGACGGGATTTACACCCGCTGAGAAGAACTATTACGAGAGTCTTCAGCGTCGCGGCATCATCATTGCTTCGACGTTCCCTTCTGGTGAAAATGTAGCGGCCTTGCCGTCGACGCGCGATGCATCCACCACGATTTCCGTCGAACGCCTTACGCCGCTGCATGCGAGGATTCTCTTGATGCTCGCGTTGACGAAAACCAGCAACCCGGCCGAGATCCAGCGAATCTTCAGCGAATACTGACGGATCTCGGGCGGGAAATGAATTCGGGGCCGTGCTACTCGAACCCCGATCTCCGAACTACAAGAGATCGGGGTTCGAGTAGCACGGCCCCGAATTCATTTTCCGCCCGAGATTGCGGGAACGATCGCGATTTCCGATCCGTCTTTGGCGGGAGTGTTGAGGTTGTCGAGAAACCGCACATCCTCGCCATCAACGTAGACATTGATGAATCGTCGCAGCCCGCCCGTGTCGTCGCAAATGCTATTGCGAATTCCGGGATGCTTGCTTTCAAGCCGGTCGATGACTTCTTTCACAGTGCCGGCGTCCACTTCAACGATTTCGGCGCCCGCCGTGTGTTTTCGAAGCGGAGTCGGGATGACGACCTTAAGCGACATGAGCAACTCCTTTCAGAACCTGCTCGAAAGAATCGATCTTCGCGTCGATGACTTCCGGCGACTCAAAGGGCACGGCGTCCGGTGTTTTCAAGCCATTGCCCGTGATCGCAATGACGGTGACGCCTTCGCGATCGATATGCCCGCTTTCAATGAGCTTCTTCGTGACGGCGATACTCACGCCGCCCGCGGTCTCCGTGAAGATACCTTCGGTTTCCGCGAGCAACTGAATGCCATCTGAGATTTCGGGGTCTGTCGCGTCATCGGCCCATCCCCCGGTCTTCTGAATGAATCCGGACGCGTAGTACCCGTCCGCCGGATTGCCGATGGCCAGCGACTTGGCGATGGTGTTCGGTTTCACCGGGCGGATGTCGATGCTCTTTCTCCGGACGGCATCGACGATCGGATTGCATCCCGCTGCTTGTGCGCCATAGAGCTTCGTCGTGACGGGTTCCTTCAGCAGCCCGATGCTCTCGAGTTCTCCCAGGCCCTTGTGAATCTTTGAAATCAGAGCGCCGCCTGCCATGGGAACGACGATGGATGTGGGCGCCTTCCAGCCCAGCTGCTCGGCGATTTCGAACGCCATCGTTTTGGACCCTTCTGCGTAGAAGGGCCGCAGGTTCACGTTCACGAAACCCCAGGGATGGCGTTCCGCAATCTGCGCGCACAGGCGATTGACATCGTCATAGTTGCCGCGTACGGCGATGACGCGCGCCCCGTAGATCTGGGTCGCGGTAACCTTGCTGCGTTCCAGGCTTTCCGGAATCAGGATGTACGCCGGAATCCCGGCTGCCGCGGCCTGCGCGGCGACAGAGTTTGCGAGGTTGCCCGTGGAGGCGCAACCGACGGCTTCAAGCTTGAATTCGATCGCCTTGTTCACGGCCATCGAAGTAACCCGGTCCTTGAAGGAGAGCGTCGGAAACGAAACGTTGTCGTTCTTCAAATAAAGGTGGGCGAGCCCAAGCTTTTTCGCCAGGCGGTCGGCCCGAACCAGCGGCGTCCACCCGGTTGCCAGCCCCACAACGGGATCGGCCTCCAGCGGAAGCAGCTCGCGATATCTCCAGAGATTTCCGGGGCGCGACCCGATGATCTCGCGCGTAACGGCATGGGCGATGCCGGCATAATCGTAGTGAACTTCAAGTGGAGCAAAGCAATCTTCGCATCCCGCCTGGAGCGTGGCGGGGTATTGTCGGCCGCATTCGCGGCACTGGAGTCCCTTCACGAAACTCATTCACGTCTCCCTATGTTGAGCGATGGTTGAGCTAAACAAAAAACCCCGTACCAAAACGGCACGGGGTTCTTTCTCAATTCCTCTCGGACGTTTAGCAGTTTTTTACGTGGAGCAAGTTGCCTTAAATCGCCACGTAGCATCAAGTTTTCAAAAGATCAAATGGCTTAAAGCCGTCTGAAAAGTTAACTCGGACCGCTGCCTGCGTCAAGTTCTTTCCATGTTTTCAGGCGGGGCATCTCACCCCTCGCGAACGCCGGCTCCGCAGTGCTGGAACTGTCGTGATGCTCCCAGCGATTGCTGGCGTCCACGGCAAAGACGTCGTCGAAGACCATCATGCAAAGCCGGAGAATCAGGATCTTTTTCGGATTCCGCACGCTTAGCGCCGGATAGTAGCCGTCATCCTCAAGGAACTTCCACTGCGCGCGATCCTCATCGCTGAGCACGGCGACGTTGTCGTTAAGGATGTCGCGGAGAAAGCGCAGCTTGAACCCTTCATGCAGGGCATTGGTGGCAATGATCATTTGTGTGCCTTGCTGCACCAGAAGAGCGTGGCTCCGTTTCGGATACGCATAGAGCTGCAACAGCGCGAGTAACAGTGCTGCAAGCGCCACGATGCCCAGCAGGAGGAGTCCCATGCGCAGCGTATCTCCCGCCTGCGAGTAGAGACTCACCGACGACACGAGTGCCGCCATCGCCAATAAGATCGTTAAGAAATAAAGGATGCGGATTCGCCCAAGCTCATTGCGTTCTTGTACAACCATCGGGCGATAGTATATCCGCCTACGGAAATGGGGGACAGAGAGGAATTCCATACCCAAAGAGACCGCTATCGGCGAACTGGATCACGAAACCGGTAGACGGATGCGCTGCCATCGCTGAACTCCAACGTGGCATAAGAGTCGAGAAACGCCTTGTCGAAATAAGGATACCCGGGAACGGACTCCCGCAATTGCGCAGTTCTGACGAGCAATCGCGTGAATCCAGCCTCACGGATGGCTGTCGCGAGTTCTGGCCCCGGCTTCATCTCCGACAATGGCCGGATGGGATTGTCGAGGAGTGAGAGGGACGGAGTTGTAAGCGGCACGTCGAGATAGAAACGCAGGTGCTCCACGTCGGCTCCGAGAATGCGGTCTCCTTCTGTTGCGGTCTTGTTGATGTACATCGCCGACGCATAGCCGTCCAGCGTGCGGAGCGCGAATGCTTCCCGACTTTCCAGACCGAAGGCCACACCGACAGGAAAGCGTTCCGGAATATTCCAGTATTGTGTGGTCAGAGCGGGAAACTGCACCACAACGGCCAGGGTGAGACATGCTTTGGCGGCCCATCCCGCAACCGAAGGGCTCTTTGCCGTCCCTTCGAACACCGTGGCTGCGGCAAAGACCGCGATAGCCGGCAGAATTGCCACGTAGTACCTTGCGTATTGCATGGTGTAAAACAAAACGACCAGATAGACGAACGTAGCGATAAGGACTGCCTGAACGGCTCGGCCCAACCCCGGAAGAAAGCACACCGCAAACGGAAAAGCCAATAACAGGCTCAGGCCCAGTGCGCCTCGGGGAACGGCCTCGCCGAATCGAGTACTGTCGAAGGTTAGACGGAACGGAAACACTGCAAGATTCGACAGTGTTGCGGGAAGACCATACGCTGCCGAATTGAAGACGGCGTTCTCTGTGGGCCACGCCGGACTCTTGAAAACACCGTTGAGAAGAGGGAAGACCGGATTGCCGACGAACCTCCAGGTCACAACGTACGTGGGCAACGCGATGCACAGGAATACGCCTGCCCCGATTAGAACTGTCCGCCATTGGCGTCGCATGCCGAAGGCCATGACCGGCAAGATAATCAGGAAGACAAATGCCGCACTTAATTTCGATCCCACCGCCATGCCTGCGACTATGAAAGTCGCGTTGAAAAAGCACGCTTTGCGAGTCTCAAACCATCTTACGAACAGGAGCAGACCGGTTGCGGCAAACAGCGCGACGACGTTGTCGATGTAGACCGTTCCTGTCAGCCAGGCGACAACAGGCGTCGAATAAAAAAGGGCCGCGGCCCACGCTCCGGCACGAACGCCGAACAGCGCTCTTCCCAACGCATACGTCGCCGCCATGGCGCACAATCCCAGCCCATAGACGAACAGCTTGACGGCGGTTTGTCCGCCGAGCGCGAGCCCGGCAGCAAACAGGAACTCCAGAAGTTTTGAAAGATAAGCATGCAGGAATCGGACATCCACGAGACCCCCGGCCCGCAAGTAGACTTGCGGAATCGCGAGATGGTAGTTGAGCGCATCGAAGTTGATCTCGGGCGCGACGGCCCACGTTAGATTCAGAAGCGCGGAAAACGCAATCAGCGCGGCGGGCAGCACGGATTCTCTCGACACTCCGGGGAAGGTCCGGAAAAGCGACATTCGTTCCCTGACGTTCGGGAGCAAGTGCAGAAGCGTTCCGGCCACAAGGATGCACGTGATCCAGATCACCGAAAGGCGGCCTGCCAGGCTCAGCGCGAACAAAACCAGCGCCAGTGCGGCCATTCCCACCGGTATTGCGACCGCGATGAGATCGACCGGAAAATCGGCGATTAACCCCAGCTTCTCAACAATCGCTAGTCCAATGCCGGCGCAGACCAGCAGGAGCCACAGCGCGATAGCTGCGGGAAACCACGTATGGCTGAATGTGAATACTGCCGCGGCAGCCACGATGCAGACCCCGAGCGTTCCGCGCAGTACAATCCGCTCCGGCAGGAAAGAAACGCCGAGGACTAACAGGCCGCAGAGCAACGCCCATCCCGCGAACCATGGAACGTCCTCTCCTGGATTGAAAGGGTGCTCCAGCGTTTTCCAGATAGTCGTACAGTATCGCGCGGTAACACCCACGAGCCAGATATTGAACGCCCACACCAGGACTTTCTTCATGGGGCTACTTGGTGGGTGCACCGCGATATCCGCAATTCTGCGTTTATCGAATCGTGAAGGGAATCGGCACAGTTGCCGCCGTGATGCGCTCTGTGACCTTCTCGAAAACGTCGATGTCGAAGGGCTGTCCGATGTGATTGCCGGCCAGGTCTTCAATCCCTGTATCGACGATGAGGCGATAGTTGCCGGGCTTCCACGCTTCGCGCGGCGTAAAACGCCACTGAGTTTCCTGCCGCTCAACGGCGATGCTGCCGGCAATCGTGCCCTGTGAGCCGGAGACCTGAATCATTCGCTGAAGCAGGGCATAGTTCATGGGATTGGGAAACTCCACGACAAGGGCGCCGGAAGTGCCAGCTTTGGGCGGGTTGACATTCCACTGCTTCGGGTCTGGCGGAGTTCGTTGCGCTGGGCCGCCGCGATACTGTTTTCGAAAGCCCTCAACCATCGGTAGTCCGCGAGCATCCTTCCACTCGCGATCGATCGTCAGTGTGTAACGCTTTCCTTCCGCGATTGGAGGGCCGATCATTTTGTTGGACGTCAGCTCCCGTTTGATGCGCCCTGGATCGAATGTCATGGTCAGGCGCTGGTAATTTGGGTCCCACAGTTCTTCGCCGCGGAGAAGTACCGCCGCGGCGCCTTCCAGAGCTTTTCCGTTTTCATCAAGGATGTGGATGTGCTGCGCGGCTTCGCCGCGGCTCATCGGGGCGGAAAAATAGATGTAAAGACGGAGTTGATTGCTGGGAAGAACATCCGCGGAAGGGTAAACGTTAACGACACGAGCTCTGGGCGTCGAGTCGCGTTGCGGGCCGTCGAACGTTTTGGTGATCGCGGTGCCGTTGGGGATCTGAAATACAGCGCGATATTGGACGCCGCCGGCGATGGGGTACCTCGGGTGAAAGACCAGAGTGCTGCCTTCAACGGCGTAAGTGCCCAGCAGCGGCGGGACGTCGCCGGTCCCGGCGAAGATCTTGAACAGGGGTGACCAGTCTTTAATGGTCGCTGCCGCCGCATTCCATCCCGTTACTTTGAATGCACCAGAGTCGAGTTGAATGGCAGGAGTTTGAGCGATAGCGGTCACCGCCACGAAGGCGATGACCGCCAGGCATACGAATCGGGCCAGATAAAACTTCCGCAAGGCGTCCTTACGGAAGGGCGACTGTTGTCAGGTTCATAGGCTTCGACGTCGCGACGAGAACATTGGACGCATCGAAGGCCGCGAGGTGTTGCACGTTGGTGAGTGCAGGGATCTTGTCGAACGGAACCCCGGCGACATCGGTCCGCGTGGGCGACTCGATGGCTGGATAGGTTTCAATGTTATCGGCCTTCAGCTTCAGCACTCCGAATGCGCTGTTCGCGATGAGGATGTAGTTGTGGCCGTCCTTCTTGTAGGGAACCATGTCCAGCGGCTGGTTGCCGGCGCCGAGGTCCGCGATCTCCTGACCTTTGACCTTCGCGCCCGGAGTGAGCTGGCTGACCGGGATCTTCACGAGCGGGGTGCAGGTGTATGCCGCGAGGACGTATTGCTGGCCCGCGATGTCGTACGGGACGAAAGTGCGGACCGGCGATTCCGTCTCAAAGCGTCCGTGAGAGGAATGCCAGATCTGGATCGTCGCGCCCTGCGATGCTGTCTTGAACGGATAGGGAATCGAGCGCAGTGCAGAGGACCATTCCTCGTTCGAAAGACCGGCCACCATCAGGTTGCCGTTCACGAAAGCCATCCCGGTGATTGTCTGCATCCGGGGATTCTGCCGGGCATTGGGAGCCGCTGCGGCCGGCGGCGCATCGACCAGGCTGACTGACGCGTGGCGCGCATTGTCGAGCGACAGCACGGTGAGCTTGCCGGTGCCATCAACCTTCACGATCAGCGGTGATGCATCGGGGCCGCGTCCGCGCGAGGCCGACACGTAAACGTTCTTTGAAACGGGGTTGACGGTCACGTCATTGATCAGGATCTGATCCGGCGCGATACCAACCAGGGCCGCAATCTTCGTATCGATGCCCTCTACGTTGATCTTTACCGGGGATGCCGGAGCCTTCGCGTCGGCCGTGTCGATCGCAACGACCGAGGCGCCCACCGAATCTCCGACGAAAAGAATGCCCGCCGGTCCGAATGTCATCGGCCCCGCTGACATCAGTTGAACTTTCCCGTCGGCCATCTGACCCGACTGAACCATAGCTGTAGCCGTCAGGCCCAGCGCGATGCTCAAACACATCGCGATGCCAATGCCAATCCAAGTCTTTGTTCGGCGCATTTGTTCTCCTCAAAAGTTAGCGTTACAAAAGTGTGCGGATCATATCGCCATCGACCTGGGGAGTCAAAGATCGCGGTGGCGCAATCAGCGAGGCTCAAAGGTCCCTAACCCGAAAACATGCTTCGAACGAAATATCGTACTGCGATATACTTTCGTGGTGATGGAGCCTGTCGACTATCGAATCCTCGCGGAATTTCGTTATCAGATTCGGACATTCCTTCGATTCAGCGAGCAGGAGGCCAAGGCGAGCGGACTGCAGCCTCAGCAACATCAACTGTTGCTTGCGCTGAAGGGATTGCCTTCCGGTGTGCCTCCGACAATCTCGAGTCTCGCATCCCGGCTTCACCTCCAACACCACACCGTGGTCGGTCTGGCAGATCGCCTCTGCAAACAGGGCTACCTCATCCGCAAGGGCGTCGATGGAGATCGAAGAATGGTTCATCTGGTCATAACCCGCAGCGGCCACACGGTGCTGCGGCAACTAAGCATTATTCATCGGCGCGAATTGCAATCGGCCGTGCCGCTTCTTCTCAAGACGTTAAAGAAACTCATCGATGAAAAAAGAAACTCATGAACTCGGCGACTTCACGACAAACTCGCGCACGCTCACAATCTCAGCAATTGCCATCGCGATAGGCGCACTGAGCAGCGTCGTCGCGCTGACACTGCTGACCCTCATTCGCTTCTTCACCAATCTTTTCTTTTTCCAGACCGCGGACGTGGTCAATCGCCTGCCTGCGCAACACCACCTCGGGATGTGGGTGGTTCTGGTTCCGATGGCGGGCGGGCTGATCATCGGCCTGATGGCGCGCTACGGGTCGGAACGGATTCGCGGCCACGGCATTCCCGAGGCGATCGAGGCGATTCTCATCAATGGCAGCCGCGTCGAGCCGAAGCTGGCGATCCTCAAGCCGCTTTCATCGGCCATCTCGATCGGATCCGGCGGCCCGTTCGGAGCGGAAGGACCGATCATCATGACCGGAGGCGCCTTCGGATCGATGGCCGCACAGTTCCTTCATCTGACCAGCGTGGAGCGCAAGACCCTGCTGGTGGCCGGCGCCGCCGGTGGAATGTCCGCTACTTTCGGAGCTCCCCTTGCATCCGTCCTGCTTGCCTTCGAGCTGCTGCTTTTCGAATGGAAGCCGCGAAGCCTCATTCCCGTGGCTCTTTCGAGCGCCGTGGCGGCAATTCTGCGGCATTACATTATCGGACCGGCGCCACTGTTCCCGACAGCGCCTCACGTGGCCTTCATCGGCCCCGAAGGCTTCTTTCTCTGCGCTGTTGCGGGGCTGCTGGCCGGCATGCTCGCAGTCGGCCTTACAGCATCGGTGTACTTTTTTGAAGACGCTTTCCTTCGTCTGAAATTTCACTGGATGTGGTGGCCCGTAATCGGCGGACTGGCGATAGGACTCGGCGGACTGATGTTTCCTGAGGCCCTCGGCGTGGGCTACGAAACGATCGGACAGCTCCTGCAGGGAGACGTCGCTTCGAGAGTTCTGATCGGGGTGCTCGTCGTGAAGTGGGCGATCTGGGCGATCGCTCTGGGATCGGGAACATCGGGCGGTGTCCTGGCTCCGCTGCTGATGATCGGAGGAGCACTCGGCGGAATCGAGACAATGCTCTTTCCGGGTTTTGGACTTGGATTCTGGCCGATGCTCAGCATGGCTGCCACTCTGGGCGGCACGATGCGCTGTCCGCTGACTGCGATTATCTTCGCCCTGGAACTCACGCACGAATTCAACATGATGTTTCCCCTGATGCTGGCGGTTTTCGTTGCGTATGCCTTTACGGTGCTGACCATGAAACGATCGATCCTCACGGAGAAAATCAGCCGCCGAGGACTGCATTTGAGCCGCGAGTACGCCATTGATCCCCTGGAGACGACCTTTGTCAACGCGGTGATGCGTACCAACGTTATCGTCTTGTCCCCGGAGACGACGATTGAAGACCTGGCGGCTTCGCTGCCCCATCACGACCGCGCCGGACAAAGGCTATTCCCGGTAGTCGATGGCGGGCGAAGCCTGGTCGGCGTCATTCCATACAAACGCCTCCTCCAGCTCATAGCGGAGAATGGCAGCGGCACGGTTGCGGACCATCTCAATGCCCGGCCCATCACCGTGTCTCCTCAACAACCCCTTCGTAGCGTCGTAAACCTGATGGCCAAGTCGGGGCTTACCCGTCTGCCCGTTGTTGATTCGAACGGCTCGCGGAATCTGGTAGGCATGATTTCGATACGCGATCTTCTCCATGCCCGCGCGCGCAACGACACCGACGAGCATCTTCGCGAACGAGTATTGCGGCTGCGGTTTCTCCGTCGCGCGTCGTAATCTCACAAAATCCAGCGTAAAACCCGGAACGCCGGTGTATAAAGTTTCACAGTCTCAACTGCCACCTGAAAGGAAACCCGTTTATGTCAGATTTCAGAATCGGTCGATACTTACTCGCGGCGCTGGCCATGATAGCTTTCGTCGTTCCGGTCATCGCACAGGCGCCGGCAGCAGCGCTGACAATGAAACAGTTGAAACCCAACGTGTGGGTGGGTCTGGGCGGGTCGGGCGGCAACAGCACAATCATCATCGGGCAGACCGGGGTCATTGTCGTTGATGCCAAGCAGACGGAGCAGGGTGCCAAGGACTTGCTGGCGGAAATTGCGAAGATCACGCCGAAGCCCGTAAAGACCGTGATTCTCACCCATAGCGACGGCGATCACGTGAATGGACTCGTCGCCTATCCGGCGGGCATTAAGATCATCGCCCACGAAAACAACAAGAAGGAGTTGGAAGCGGCTCTAGCTGCGGGAGGACGCGGCGCTCCTCCTGCGGACAGGCTTCCAACACAGGTCACGACCAAGCAGAAGGAGGGCGTGACCATCGACGGTGTGAAGCTCGAGCTTTACCACTTCGCTCCGGCTCACACCAGCGGGGACCTGATGGTCTACCTGCCGGGCGAAAAGATCGTCTCGACCGGCGATATCGTCGTGACGAACCGCGCCGACGACAACCCCAACGTCCACTTTGAAAAGAATGGTTCAACGGATGGATGGCTCAAGACAGTCAAGGGTTTGATCGGCCTCAACGCGGAAACGTATGTCACCGGACACGGAAACCTGGTAACCAAGGCCGATCTTCAGCGAAAGTTTGACGCGACGACGGCCCGTCGCAACAAGATCGCCGCCATGGTCAAGGAAGGAAAGACGCTTGACGAAATCAAGGCCGCACTGCCGGATGCTCCAGCTCCAGGAGCCGCTCCGGCCGCACCGCGAGCGGCTGGTCCGGCGCCCGCCGCTGCTGCCGCCGCCGGCGCACCGCGCGGAAATGCGACTCCCGCAAAAACATTCGTCGAAACCGCTTACGGCGAAATAACCAGGAAATAATTGGGCCCGCGGGATTATGCTCCAGGATTCCAAACGTCTGCACGTGCAGGAGGAGCCTTGAGAATACATAGACCTTCCGTCCGATCGCCATTCACCATCGTCGCGGTATTCCTGATTCTCGCGTGCTGCGCCAGTTATCTCGTCCTGTCTGCAGGTGCGGTGGCGCCTCCGGTGCCGGCGCGACTCACCGATCAGCAGTTCTGGAACCTGTCGCGCGATTCCTCGGAAGAAGACGGCTATTTCCGTTCGGATAACCTGCTGTCGAACGAAACCAGTTTCGAGCACATCATCCCTCAATTGCTGCAGGCCGCCAAACAGGGACGTGTGTACCTGGGCGTTGGCCCTGAGCAGAATTTCACGTATATGGCCGCACTCAAGCCGACAATGGCGATCATTATCGACATCCGCCACGGGAACCTGGATGTCCATCTTCTCTATAAAGCGCTATTCGAACTCTCGAAGGACCGCGCCGATTTTGTTTCGCGGCTCTTCTCCAGAAAGCGTCCCGACGGGCTGACGGCGCAATCGACGGCGGAGCAGATCTTCGACGCGTACGCGAAAGTTCAAGGGAATCGCGAATTCTACGAAGACAACCTGAAGACTATCGAAGACCAGCTTCTCAAGAAGCATGCCTTTCCCTTGACGGATGGCGATCGCGAGGGAATCCAGTGGGCTCTGAGCAATTACTATCGGTTTGGGCCGTCGATCAATTACAGCTCCAGCCTTTCTGCGGGACGGCCGCCGGAGATTGTGGGCGCCATTGGCGGCAACCGCGGCGGGAACAACATGGTTAACTATGGAACGCTGATGACGGCCGACGACGGACGAGGAGAACGTCGAAGTTTCCTCGCCAACGAAGAGAATTTCCTGTTCATCAAAGATCTCGAGACTCGCAACCTTGTCGTTCCGATTGTGGGCGATTTTGGCGGCAACAAAGCGATTCGCGCCGTCGCTCGCTATCTCAAGAGTGTGGATGCTACGGTGTCGGCCTTCTATCTGTCCAACGTGGAACAGTTCCTGGTGCAGGATTCAAAATGGGACACGTTCTGCGCAAGCTCGGCGATGCTCCCAATCGACGATTCGAGCATCTTCATCCGCAGCGGCCGGGGCGGACCCTACAGTTTGAGTACCGGTACCGGCGTGCAGGATTCCTCCACGGGGAATATGCGGTCCGAACTGTCCCATTGCAGCGCGGCGCAACGCTGAACTCTGCAGGACCGAAATACCGGAAAGATGGCGTCATACATCAGGTGCCAGGCATAAGTGGGGCGCGATGACTCCCCCGGCCTTTGCCGGTCCCTTCTTCTTGTGCGAGAATCAATGCCGCATAAGCGACCAATTCGAACACGAAAGGCCGGGCGTCCCGATGCGATCGATAATCACCATCCTATTCGTACTCTTTTTTGTCCCGGCGGCATTTGCTCAAAATAGTCCGGGCACGATCAACGGACTGGTTTCCTATACTGGAGGGCCAGTGGCCGGCGCGTCGATTCAAGCAAAGAACCTTGACACCGGTGCGGTCCACACGGCGACTGCAGGATTGCTGGGAAACTACGCACTCTCTCAATTGCCGCCGGGAAAGTATCAACTCACCGCTTCTTCTTTCGGATTCAAGCCTTATGAAAGAAAAGACACGGTTGTCGTGGCGTCCGGGCAGACGCAGAAAATCGATATTCCGATCGGAGATTTCATCTCATTGGACACGCTGGGAGAAGATCGCCTTACCATTGGAAGACTTTTCCTGACCCGCCCGACGCCACCCGATGGACCCGTTCCTCGCACTCCTGACGGCAAGCCAGACCTCTCCGGTCTTTGGAATGGACCGCTGCCAGTAGGCGCCGTAGCGGTGGAGATGCCGGACATGCTCCCCTGGGCAGAGGCCGTGGCGAAGGAGCGGATCAATAACAATCTCAAAGACACACCGAGCGCGAAGTGTCTTCCGTTCAATGTCGGGCCGCTGAGCGGATTCCTCAATCGAATCGTGCAGTCACCTGACCTGCTCGTCACAGTTATTGAGTACGATATCCCAGGTTATCGCCAGATCTACCTGGACGGACGGCCTCACCCTAAAGATCTGGAACCCTCCTGGACCGGGCATTCGGTCGGAACCTGGGACGGAGATACGCTCGTGATCGACACGATCGGATTCAACGACAAGACCTGGCTCGGAGAAGCCAGCCCGCACACGACGCAACTGCATCTGACCACGCGCCTCCGGCGCGTTGATTTGGGACACCTTGAGATCGATGCCACCCTCGACGATCCCGGCGCGTTGAAAAAGCCCTGGAAAACCAAGGGTGTTGCCACGCTCGCCACAACGAAAGAGGAGATAGCGGACTTCATCTGCAACGAGAACAACCAGGACGTGGAGCACCTGGTCGGCAAATAGAAAGGAGCGGCAAATGAGAAAAGTTGTGATTCTCCTCATCGTCAGTTTGGGTGCCCTCCTGTCGACGAATCAGGTTCGCGCGCATCATTCGTTTACCGCCGAATACGATTCTGCAAAAGTGATGCTGTTTGCGGGAACCGTAACGAAAGTCGAGTGGATGAATCCCCACGCTCGTTTCTATCTGGACGTGAAAAGCAGCCAGGGCGCTGTCGAGAATTGGAATTTCGAGCTCGGCAGTCCGCTTTTCCTGCGAAAGCTTGGATGGAAACAGGACTCCCTCAAGATTGGAGACCAGGTCACGGTTGAAGGCTACCTGGCGAAGGATGGCTCAAAAATGGCGAATGCGCGAAAGGTGAAGCTCGCCGATGGCCGCAGCGTCTTTGCAGGCTCTTCTGCAGACGGAACTCCCACGAAGTAAAACTGTCACTTGGTGACAAAGCAAAAGGCCGGATAACTCCGGCCTTTTCCTGCTTTCCAACGCGAAGCTACTACTTGGGCGTCACATGGATCAGAGCGCCGACATTGGCATCTTCCAACATCCACAGTGAGCCATCGGAAGCCTCTTCGACATCGCGAATGCGTTTGCCCACCGCCCAGCGCTCGGCGGTTTTGACGCCACCCTTGCCATCAAAGATGAAGCGGTTGAGCGTCTGGGTGCCCATGCCGCCGATGAAGCCGTTACCGTCCCATTGCGGGAAGGTTTGCGTGCCGCGGTAGAACATCAGATTGCCCGGCGCGATGACCGGCACCCAATAGATCGCCGGCTTGGCCAGATCGGGCCGCGTGTCGGGGTTGGGGATCGGCACTCCGTTATAGTTCGGCGCGTAGCCGACGAGCGGCCAGCCGTAATTCTTGCCCTTCTCGATCAGGTTCAACTCGTCGCCGCCGCGGGGGCCATGCTCGACCTCCCACAATTCGCCGGTGGGCGAAAACGCCATGCCATAGGGCGTGCGGTGACCGCTGGTCCAGGTTTCAGCGGGCGTCAAGTTGGGGCCGGGGAAAGTATAGGTGCTCACGACCTTCGCGGTCTTGGCAGTTTCGGTGTCACTAGGCGGATCGATCAGGGGAATAGTGGCAGCGCCGGTTTTGCCGAAGTTGGGATTGCCAGGAGCGGGCTTGCCGTCCAGCGTCAGACGCAGGATCTTGCCTACCGGTTGATCCGGATCCTGAGCGGGGGTAAAGCGCTGTCGGTCGCCAACCGTGAGGAACAGGTACTGGCCGTCGGGCGAGAACGCGACCTGACCGCCCTCCTGGCCGCCCTTGCCTCTGGGCATCTGTCGCCACAGCACCTCGAAGTTCTGCAGGCTGGCCGCGGTCGCTGTGACATTCAGCCGGGCGCGAGCGAGTGCGAGCCCGCCGCCATAGTCACCCGGTTCGGCATAGGTGAGATAGATACGCTGGTCGGTGGAGTAACTCGGCGAAATGAAAACGCCCAACATGCCGTTCTGGCCCTGCCAGTAGACCGGGGGCGTATTCGAGACCATCGTCTTTTGTCCCTGCTGGGTCACCAGCCAAACAGGCCCGACTTTTTCGGTGACCAGCATGCGGCCATCAGGGAGGAATGCAATCCGCCAGGGCAGGGTGAACGTGGTCACTGTGGTCATAGTGAAGGGCATGGTGGTTTCGGGCTTCTGTTCGCCGGCATTCACCTGGGCCCAAACGGCTGCCGACGCCAGCGTGAGTAGCAGCGCCGCTGTTGCCAATTTCATTTTCATCGTTGTTTTCCTTGCTTCTGAAGCGCCCGATCTTATTCGATCCGGGAGCATTGGTACCAATCCTACACTACGTTGGAATTCCGCCAAACATGTGTGGAACTGCTGAGATCGAATCTTTAATAGCGGTTTCTCGGAGACGATTGGCACCAGCTGAATTCGATCGTTATTGGCAGCATCTCCAGGAGGGCAGCCACGGCCTCGGCCTCGCGCGGCAGCCTTTCCTCAGTAGCGACATCGAACGGCCGGTTAAAATAGCAGACGTCGGGGGTACACTAACTCGCTCACCCGGCTTTCCTGCCATTCCACGCTACGAACGGGGCGTTTGCAAACAATGCAAACAACGCGTCGCTTTCCGCGGGAACGGTTCTGATGATAGGCTTCCGCATTCGTCCTGAAGGACGGCTCTGATGTCAGCTAAACCCATCGGCCGCTATACGGCCACGTCGCTTGTGATCGCCAATATGGTGGGCACGGGCGTATTCACCAGCCTGGGGTTCCAGGTTCTGGGAATCCATTCGGTCTTCGCCATCCTGCTGCTGTGGATCATCGGTGGAATTGCTGCGACCTGCGGATCGCTCGCTTACGGTGAGCTGGGTGCGGCCATGCCGCGATCCGGCGGCGAGTACCATTATCTTTCGAAGATTTTTCACCCGGCTCTTGGTTTTCTCTCGGGATGGGTATCGGCCACTGTGGGATTTGCGGCGCCGGTCGCCGTGGCTGCGATTGCACTGGGAAATTACGCGACGAGGATCTTCACGCAGCTCCGCCCGTTGCCTTTGGCGATCGGCACGGTAGTCCTCCTCACCGTCATTCATGCCAGCGATGTGCGGTTGGGAAGCCGTTTTCAGGTTGTTTTCACTTCGGTGAAGGTGATTCTCATCGTTTTCTTCATTGGGGCTGGCCTCGCTCTCGGCGGAGTTCCCGGACATCACATCAGCCTTCTGCCGGGCGGCGGCGTATGGAAGGACGTCTTCAGCCGCGATTTCGCTGTTTCGTTGTTTTTTGTGTCTTATGCGTACAGTGGCTGGAATGCGGCGTCCTACATTGCCGGCGAGATCGATCGTCCGCAACGCAACCTGCCGCGCGCCCTGCTGCAGGGAACCATCGCGGTGACGCTCCTCTACGTCCTGCTGAACTATGTTTTCCTCTACGCGACGCCGATGGGGCAGCTCGCCGGACAAGTGGAGGTCGGCTACATCGCCGCGACGAGCATCTTCGGCGCGACCGGCGGAAAGATGATGGGGATTGTGATCGCGCTGCTGCTGGTTTCCAGCGCGAGTTCGATGATCATGGCGGGCCCCCGCGTGGCGCAAGTCATGGGGCAGGATGTTCCGTTGCTGGGGTTTCTTGCCAAGACCACTCGCAAAGGCGTTCCGGCAGTCGCGATCGCGGTGCAGTCGTCGATCACGGTGCTGTTGATTCTGACTTCAAGTTTCGATCGCGTGATCACCTACATGGGATTCACGCTGAATCTGTTCACATTGATGACGGTGGCTGGATTGATCGTTCTTCGAATCAAACAGCCCGAACTACCACGTCCCGTCCGGATGTGGGGTTACCCATTGACGGCAGTCGTGTTTCTGCTGATCGGTATCTGGATACTGGTCTATGGAGTGATCTACAAGCCTGTCGAATCGGTGGCGGGATTTGCCACCGTACTCACCGGGCTGATTGTTTACTGGTCGGGAAAGAACAAATGATTCATTCGCGCCGTTTCAACCTGGTGTGCTGGTCGCTCGTTGTCAGCCTCGTCGTTTTTGGTTGTCAGCCCAACTTCCAGACACCATCCAGCCTTTCCGGCAAATCCGAAAAGACCGCAGGGTCGGCTTCGGCTGGAGCCGTTCATCGCGAGTACAACGACGCGGCGAGATTTATTGCCGGCATGCAGCCGGAGCCTGGCAGCGCTCTGGCGGACCAGTCGGCCAGGCCGGAGTGGATCAAGTACGCGGCATCCTTCGACAAGAACTGGATAAAGCTCGACAAAACACGCATGGAACCGATGCGGAAATGGGCCAGTGAGGAACTGCACCCCGGAAGTTCCGTGGTGTTCTATCCGTTCAGCGGCCCGGACTTTCTGTACGCGGTCACTTTCTTCCCGAAGGCCAACGCCTATATTCTGGTCGCTCTTGAACCGGTAGGAACTTCACCCGATTTTCAGCAGATGAGTCCGGACTCGATGGATCAGTTTTTTGCGACGGTGGACCGGTCCCTGGATTCACTGCTGAGCTTCAGCTTCTTCAAGACGAATAACATGAAGGTGGACGTGAAGCAGGACCTCGAGGGAACGCTTCCCATCCTGATGCTCTTTCTCGTCAGAACCGGAAACCGCGTGGATGATGTGAAGCCGGTCGAAATCGACGGAGAAGGAAATATCGTTGCCGCCGGTTCGGCGAAGCTGGCGGCCGGGGTCCGGTCAGCCAATGGAGTCGACATCGTATTCAAAAGCGCGGATGGTCCCCAGAGGCACCTCTATTATTTTTCCGTGAATCTCCAGAATGACTATTTGAAGAAGTCGGCGTTCAAGAGTTATATGACGAAGTTCAGTGGTGTGAACACATATCTGAAGTCGGCTTCATATCTGATGCACAAGGAGTACTTCTCGACTGTTCGCAGCGCAATCCTCGACCGCAGCGCTTTGCTGGTGCAGGACGACTCCGGGATTCCGTATGGATTGATCAAGGCGGACAAATGGGACGTCTCGCTCTACGGCGTTTATTCGAGCCCCATCGACATGTTCAAGGAACATAGAGAAGCGGATCTTAGCGACGCTTACAAGGAACCCAATCGCGCGAAGCCTCTTCCGTTTGGCATTGGCTACAACTGGAGGGCAGGCCAATCGAACCTCCTGGTAGCCCGCAAGAAGGCGGGAACGTAGGGTGTTTTGGCCACGGACAATTCGGGGACGGTCACCAAATTCGTAAGCGAAATTTCTTCGCGCGACGAGTAATGTCGTACGAATTTGGTGACCGTCCCCGAATTGTCCGTGGCTAGAATGCTTTGCCTACGGCCTGTTCGAATTCCTCGAGCAACTTCATCGCTCCATCATCATAGAAGGGTGTGGTCTGCATCATGACGACGGCGGCGATCCGGCGTGTGGGATCGACCCAGAAATGCGTGTTGTCACTACCGGCCCAGCTGTAACTGCCGGGTGATCGGAGATCCGGATTCTCGTCATTGACGCCTGCGATTTGAAAGCCGAAGCCGAATTTGTCCCGTCCCGCTCCGAAGGGAAAGGGTTTTGATTGGAGAGGGTCGGTCGTCTGCTGCGTCCGAACAAACACATCGCCGATCTGGTTCGTGATCATGAGGCGCACAGATTCCGGCTGCAGCAGCGTCGTATCATGTGATTGGCCTTCATTCAGCAGCATCTGAAGAAATGTCGCGTAATCCGCAGCGGTGGAAAACAGACCTCCGTCACCAACTGCTCGCGATCCCAGTCTTGACGGATTGGGTGTCTCCGTGAACCCGCCCTGGGCGTTTCTGTGGTTTGTCGTCGCCACGCGGCTGAGTTTCGCTGCTGGAACAAGGTAAAAGGTGTCCTTCAGACCGAGCGGTTGAAAGATTCGCGTGCTGAAGAACTGATCGAGCCCAACACCGCTGACTTTCTCCACAATCTGGCCCAACAACTTGGCGCTCATCCCATACGTCCATAGCGTCCCCGGTTCGTGCAGGAGCGGCAGTTGCTCGGTGGCCTTGCCGGTCTTGTCGCGAATAGCTTTGAGCATCGGACTGGAGAATGCATAGCCGAACCCAGAAGTGTTGCTGAGCAGATGACGGATCAGTAATTCCTGCGAGGGCTTCCGTGTAGTGAAGGCGCCGGTGTTTTCATCATACGTGTCGATCACCGTGACGTGGGCAAAAGCGGGCAGGTATTTTGCGACCGGGTCTTCGACACTGAGCTTTCCATTTTCCTGAAGCATCATGATGGCAACTGCAGTGAACGGCTTAGTCATCGAAGCGATCCGGAAGATCGTGTCTGTGCGCATCGCCTTGCGGCCCTTGACGTTCATTTGACCGGCGGCGCCCAGATAAAGAACTCGCTCTGGATTGACCACGATGGCGACGACACCGGGGGCCAGGCGTTGTTGCGCCCCGGTCATAAGCACTGTATCAAGCGCAGGAAAGCTGCTTTGTTGCGGTGACGACCGGGAAACGGCCGGGAGGCTGACGATGGCCGCGAGCAGGAGTGCGACCGAGGGCCAGAGGATCGCGTGAGGTCTCATCAGTTCAAGTGTACACATGAACACGCTTTTGCTTTAGAATCTCCCGAAGTTTTGGAGGTGGGATGGGGTTTTCCAAGTGCAACAGTGTTTTGGCGGCAGCGATCAGCTTTGCCGTTCTCCGAATAGTTGCGCCTCCATCCATGCCGGCTTTCCTGCCGGAATCCGGCGATATCTATGGCAGCACCGCTGTTCCGCCCCGAGTTCAGATGGTCGAGGGCGCCTTCAAGCCTAATTCCACTCTCGTCGCCACTCTCGTCGATCTGGAAGTTCCCAAGGAAATTGCTCACGATCTCGCGCGGCTCATTCAGCCTGTTTTCGATGTAAGGAGTTTTCATGCGGGAAACTACTTCAAACTCGAAAAAGACACGGATGGTTCGCTGCGCGCTTTCGAATACAAAATCAATGACGAGAAGGTTCTTGAAGTTCAACGCGACTCGGACGGCTATGCGGCGAAGGTTTCCAAGGTCGACCTCGAAAGCCGGGATACCGTGGTTACGGCAACCATCACCAAAAAAGAGAACAACCTCTACGCCGCTTTAAGCGAGCACGATAAGCGTGCCGTGGCCCTGGCGGAGAACGTCGCTTCGATCTTTGCGTGGGATGTGGATTTCAATTCCAGCCTGCAGGTTTCCGACCAGCTTCGGGTGATCGTTCCTGCTCTGTACCACGATGGCCAATTCGTGAAATGGGGCAATATCGAGGCGGCCGAACTGGTGAATTCGGGAAAGACCTACCGTGCATTCCGGTTCGAGGATTCTTACTACGATGCCAAAGGGAACGCGCTGAGGCGTTCCCTTCTGGTGTCCCCTCTTCCGTTCCTCCGGCTGACTTCAGGATTTTCCTATCGGCGATTGCATCCAATTCTCGGTACCACGGGTGCGCATCTCGCCCTCGACTATGGCGCTCCTACAGGAACTCCGGTGCAAGCAGTGGCGAAGGGGACAGTAACATATGCGGGTTGGGATGAGGGATATGGGAACCTGATCCGGATTAAGCACGCCGGAGGCCTGTCGACAGGTTATGCGCATCTCTCCCTCATCGCGCCCGGAATTGGCGTCGGCAAGACCGTGGATCAAGGAGAGTTGATCGGTAACGTCGGACAGACCGGCCTTGCCACAGGGCCCCATCTCCATTACATGATGGAGAAGAACGGCAGGGTCATCAATCCGATGACGATGAAATCGGAACCACCCATTCCCATCGACTCGAACCTTCGCCCGAAGTTCGACGCCTCCATCGCGCCCCTCGCAGCTCGATTCAAGACGGGGGGAAATTAGCCGCGCCTGTAATTCGGGGGACAGGAATTCGGGGGCGGGGTCAATTCGGGGCGGGTCAATTCGGGGCCGTGCTACTCGAACCCCGAATTCGTACTTCAGAATTCGGGGTTCGAGTAGCACGGCCCCGAATTGACCCCGGGGTTCGAGTAGCACGGCCCCGAATTACCCGAGTACCGAATTGCCGGCGTATCTAATTCCCCTCTGCTTCTTCTTTCCCATATTTCCAGATTGTGTGCATGGCGAGGCCGAAGACCGCGAACGCGGTAACGTAAGTTGAGAGGTCCAGACGTCCCATATCAATACCTGCGGATTCCCGCCAGATGGCGAAGCTGTTGTTAGCCGCATGAAAAAGCATTCCGGGGAGTACCGATCCCGTCATCATCGCTATCGCAGTGATAATCACACCGAGCAGGGCGGCGGGTGCGATTCGGAACAGTGTGTAGTGAAAAATGCCGAAGACGATTCCCACCAGCAGGCAACGCACGACGGGGTGAAATCGATTTCGGAGCCCGTGCAGAAGCAGGCCGCGAAATGCGAATTCCTCGCAGATCGCTGGTAGAAATGCCATCAGCAAGTACATCTGCCAGATCGGGAGACTGGCAGATGTCATCTGTTTGCTGAATTCGCGCAGCAGTTCGTCAGGTGTGGGAATAACGGTGCTGACGAGCCGGAAAAACGCGATCGCGACGACTTGCGCTGCCGGAACTGCCATCAAGACTGCCGCCCAAACGGGCCATCGGAGCCGGCGAATGCCCAACACCTCGCGAAGTTTTAGCCGATACCGCAGGACCATAAGCAGAGATCCCGCCAGGAAAACGCCCAGCTCGTTAAAGATAAGCTGAGTCCGAATAGTCTGCGGAACGTTCACCGCCACCGCAAACATTACGGCCCACATCACAGCGAACCATTGGAAAACCCGACGCTGAAACAGATTCTGTCCCCCGGCAAGAACAGCCTGGTCGTGCTGAGCTGAAACCACAATGTCTTCGCGGGCCAGCACACTTGCGGAGAATCGAATGAGTCCCGCCGCGGTCACGCTCATGACCACGAAGGTGATGAAAATCATTAGCGGGTCCGGACGGCCCATCAGGACCTCGCGCGCCGCGACGCTCACATTGGCCATCGGAATGAAGGCCACAATGGAGCGGGACCGAAGCCCCGGAAGGACTGCCGCCAGCGCCGGCACAAGGCTGCCGAGATAGAGGGGCAGGAAGTGAAGCTTGGCTTCCTTATAGGTTTTCGCGTATGCCGAAATGATCAGCAAGGCGGCCGAAAGCGCAGCGGCCAGGGGAATGAAAAGAGCAAAAAGCTGAGCGACGCCTTTCATCGACAGATCGATTACAAAACTCTCGGGCAGGCTGATGAGCCGTAGTTTCACGTACACCAGCGCATTCAGCACCTGGATAAACGTAATCGAAAGGGCGACCGAACAGATCGCCAACTGTTTTGCCGTAACGATTTCCGTGCGGCCGGCGGCGGTGGTGATGATCGTTTCGAGCGTACCGCGCTCCTTTTCCCCGGCGATGATGTCCATGGCGGCGATGGATCCAGCGGCGATCATCCACATGACGAGCACGACGGTAAAAAACCGTCCAAGGGTCGATCCCGACACCTGGGACTCCGTCGCGACATTCACGGCCGTCATCGCGAGAATACCCTCGGGATGCGACGGAAAACCCCGGGTCAGCATGACCATGTAGCTTTCATTGCGCCGCGCAGTTCGCATCATGTCGATCATCCGTTCGGCGCCATTCCTGGCGATTTCCTGGTTGGCTCGATAGACGACCTGAAGCGCGGGCACACCCGTCGGACGAGGCGCAGTCTGGGCGGTTGATGGAACCAGTTTGTCGTCGGCAACGTCCTTATCCGCATCCTCCACAGACATTGTCTGCACGTAGAAGTGAAGCGCGCCCTCTGCAAGCGCCGCCTGCGGATCTGTGGGCATCTGCTCATGGATTCGAAGCGTTTTGAATTCCGGTTCGTTCTTGTAGCGATCGATAAGGTCGCGGGCCTGGTCGGCCCACGGCCCTGTGACCGCGTATTCAAACGTCGTTTGATCGATTCTGGTCTTCTGCTGGCTCTGCGCGAAGCGCGAGCCGACGATCATTACGGGCATCATGATCAGCGGGAGAACGATGGCAGTCATGATCGTGCGGCGGGAGCGCAGCAGCATCCGCATCTCATGAATAAAGAGAAGCTTCAGCGTGCTCCAGTTCACGCCGGGCCTTTCACATAGCGGACGAAAATGTCTTCGAGGTAGTGCTGTCCTGTTGTCGAACGAAGTCCTTCGAGCGTATCGCAGGCGAGAATTCTGCCGTTGTGGATGATGGCGATACGGTCGCAGAGTTTTTCGGCTTCGCTCATGATGTGGGTCGAGAAAATCACGGTACGGCCGTCATTGCGGAGTTCCAGGATGGCCTGCTGAACTTCGATTGCATTGAGAACGTCGAGCCCCACAGTCGGCTCGTCGAAAATGAGGATAAGAGGATTGTGCGCGACGGTCCTGGCAATCGAAACCTTCTGCTTCATGCCCGTGGACATCTTTTCGACGCGGACGTCGGCATAGTCCGAGATGCCAAAGCGCGCAATCAAGTCTTCAACGCGTGCCTTCACCTTGTGCTCCGGGTATTGGTTAATACGGGCAAAAAAATCGATCGTTTCGCGGGCCGTCAAGCGTGGATAGAGGGCCGTGCTGGCGGAGTAGAATCCGAGGCTGCGTCGCACTCCGGCGGGATCGCCGACAATATCGTGCCCGAGCATCTGCGCTGTTCCGGAGGTAGGCATGATGATGGTGGACAGCATTCGCAGCGTTGTGGTCTTGCCTGCGCCATTGGCTCCAATCAGCCCGAAAACCTCGCCTTCGCGGCAGTCAAAGCTGACGCGGTCCACCGCGACAATCGCTCCGCGCGATTCGTCGAGAAAGGTTTTCGTCAGCTCGCGGACAACCACCGGGCTCACATTGGGAGATGCTGCGGATGGCCCTGGCGGCCCAGGTGAATGCTCAGCTCGCAACGACCCTCCCTCGTCCGGCGCGCCGGAGCAGCCGCTGCCTGACGAACTTAAGGAATGTGCCGTGGTAACTTCCCGTGACGAAGTCCTCGTATTCCACCATGGTAGTGGCCAGTTTTAACGCCGCGGCGATGCAGGCGAGTTCGACGGCGATAGTGATTCCAATCGGCAACCAGTCATACCGTCCGACGATCGCCTGTCGAAACATCATCGCAACATTGACGATGGGAATAAAGGCGACCCGCAACGTGTATTCCTGGGAAGGACTCTGGATGAACATCAAGGGCAGTACGAAGGCGATCAGAAATGGACTTACCAGCGACTGGCCCTCACGGAAGGTTCTGGCAAATGCAGCCAGGATCAGCATGCCTGCGGCCACAAAAAGCGCAAGCAACGCCGCACCTGCGACGATCACCGGGATCGAAGCCAGCTGTACGCTGAAAGTGAGACCCGATGCGCCACCCAGCGGAGCGAGGTTCGAGCGCATCGCGAACATGTTCGAACGCATCGTGAACATGATGGCCGTCACGTTCAGGCAACCGGCAACGAATGACATCGTGGCGACGTAAAGATACTTGGCCGCGAGGATATTCGAACGCGATGTTGCAACCGTCATCATCGTTTCCCATGTCCCGGTTTCGCGCTCGCCTGCTGTCGCGTCGATGGCTGGATAGATCCCGCCCATCGCCAGCATGACGACCAACATCAAAGGTATGAGCAACGCGAGAACGAAGCGTCCCATCTCGCTGTCCGTGGAGACATTGACTTCATCCACGCGGAACCCCTGGAGCTGCGTTCTTGAGATCCCGAGCTTCGCCGCTTCTCGTTCGATGAACCGGTCGCGGTAGCGATCGATAACTCGCTTTGCGCGGGCGCGCGCCGTGGCGCTTTGGTCGCGCGACGCGTCGTAAGTGAAACGGGCGCCGACGTTGCCTTCAGCGAGAGACGGCGCGTCCTGCACCTGAACGAAATCAATGATAAGGTCCAACTTGCCGTCACGGATGTCCAATTCGGGGTGATCCGAGTATTCGAGGTCAATGCCGGGTTCTGCCTCCAGCAAATGCTGTAGCGGTAGGTGCGCGTCTGGAAGATGGCGAAGCATGACATACGAGGTCAATTCTGCAGTCTGGCCGTTGACGTAGGTGAGGCCCGTAGAGATCAGCCACATCAGCAGGGGATAGAGGACGATCGGAATAACGATACTGTTGACGACGATCCCGCGCTCCCGAAGAGCCGAGCGCAATTCCCGCACGTAGAGAGTTCGGATGTCCTTCCAGTTCATTGAATACTCGCGCTCAGAGAAAGTATCACGAAGAGATAGAATCAAAAACCGGCGCGCGGCGCAGGTCGGCGAAGCGTGAGCCCGGTAGGCTGAAACCCCAGGTAATAGGGCGGAGCCGTCAAGCGTGCAGCGCGAGCCCGATAGGGCGAAGCCGTTAAGGAGGTAAGTGGACATGGCAAAACTTGCGGAGAAAACATGTGTTCCGTGCCGCGGCGGCGTTCCGCCGCTTACGGCCGAGGAAATCCTGCCTCTGCACGCAGAAGTGCAGCAGTGGGCGGTCATCAACAGTCATCATCTCGAACGAGAGTTCAAGTTCCCCGACTTCAAGGCTGCGCTCGAGTTTGTGAATAAGGCCGGGGCCATCGCCGAAGAGCAGGGACATCACCCCGACATCTATCTCGCCTGGGGAAAGGTCCGCATTACGATCTGGACGCACAAGATCGAAGGTCTCACGGAAAGCGATTTCATCCTCGCTGCGAAGATCGACCGGGTATAGCCCAGGATATCTCCTGCGCGAGGTTTGGTTATCGGATTCCGCTGGGTTGACGCGGCCACCGAAAACATGAGCTTCTTAAACAAATCTGACCGCCCGCAGCAGCTTGGGCGATTAGCGTTGGTCAGACCACAACGATTGAAAAGCGAGTGGCGCCGAGGCTTTTGTACCGCTAAGGGCCTTTGTCTGTCGTTCTGGGCTAGGATAAGAGGCGATCATGAGACGGAATTACGAAGATCGACCCACTCCGAAGAAACTAAGCGCATCACAGGTCCGGCGCGACCTCCGAGAGTTGGTGTGGCCGCGGCGCCGTCTGTTTTTTGCAGGGTTGCTTCTGGTCTTCATCAACCGCGCCGCGAGCCTGGTATTGCCCACTTCCACGAAGTACCTCATCGACAACGTTGTTCAGAAGCATAGGCCAGATCTGCTGACTCCACTGGTAGCTGTTGTCGGGGCGGCGGTCCTTGTGCAGGCGGCAACATCCTTCGCACTGATCCAGTTGCTCAGCACGTCGGCGCAGCGGCTGATTGCGGAGATGCGTGTCCGTGTCCAATCGCACATCGGCAAACTTCCCGTTCGGTACTACGACGCCAACAAAACTGGCGCTCTTGTGTCGCGCATCATGTCGGACGTCGAGGGCGTGCGAAATCTCGTGGGAACGGGTCTCGTGGAGCTGATCGGTGGAATCTTCACGTCTATCATCGCCTTCGTTCTCTTGATCCAAAGCAACTCGACGCTCACGTTTGTCGCACTGGGATTCCTGGCAGTGTTCGGATTAATCCTCCAAAAAGCCTTCAAGTCCATTCGCCCCATCTTCCGGGAGCGTGGAAAGATCAACGCCGAAGTCACGGGACGTCTGACGGAAACACTCGGCGGCGTTCGCATCGTCAAAGGCTTTCATGCCGAAGGTCGTGAAGCGGCGGTGTTTGAGTCGGGCGCCATGCGTCTTTTCGAGAATGTCCGGAAGTCCTTGTTTGCGACGTCGGCAATCGGTTTGACATCGACACTGTTGATGGGCATCGTCAGCGCAACGGTGATGGTCATCGGCGGACGCCTTCTCATTCAGGGGGTCATGACGATCGGCGAATTTTTTCAGTTCACACTTCTGCTGGGGTTCATGGTCGCGCCCGTTTTTCAGATCGCAAGCATCGGCACGCAGATCACTGAAGCTTTTGCAGGGCTCGATCGCATGCACGAAGTTTTGAATGAACGTCCGGAGGATGAAGATCCGGACCGCACCGTCGAGATCAGCCGCATTCGCGGACATGTGAGGTTTGAGAACGTCGAATTCGAGTACGACCCGGGAAAGCCTGTGCTTCGCGGCATCACTCTCGAAGCGAAGCCAGGTACAGTTACGGCGCTGGTCGGCTCCTCGGGCTCCGGGAAGAGCACTCTTATCGGCCTCGTTGCCGCATTTGCGAAGCCTCAGGTCGGGCGAGTGACCATCGACGGTGTCGATCTATCGACGGCCCGCCTGGATTCCTATCGATCGCAACTTGGCGTCGTGCTTCAGGATAATTTTCTCTTTGATGGCTCCATCAAGGACAATATTTTGTTTGGCCGGCCCGATGCGTCGGAGGTGGACATCCGCGACGCTGCCGGTATTGCCCGAGTCGATGAATTCGCGGCGCAGTTTGAACAGGGGCTGGACACTGTGGTGGGGGAACGCGGCGTCAAGTTGTCGGGTGGCCAGCGGCAGCGCGTGGCGATCGCGCGGGCGATTCTGGCCAATCCGCGAATCCTGATTCTGGACGAAGCCACTTCAAGCCTCGACAGTGAAAGTGAATCCATGATTCAGGAAGGTCTCGCGGCCTTGATGCGTGGCCGCACCACCTTCGCCATCGCGCACCGGTTGAGCACGATTCGAAACGCAGATCAGATCCTCGTACTAGAACATGGCCTCATCGTCGAACGCGGTTCCCACAGGGAACTTCTGGCAAGCCGCGGCCGATACTTCGAGCTTTACACAAAACAGGCCGGACTGGAGGCGAACCGCTATATCAATCCCGGCGAAACGGATCCGGAGGCGGAAGTGAATAAAGAAAGCGGCGGTAAGGAAGCGGTAACGGGAATCGGATCCGTGGCGCGGGATTTATTGGGATTGAAGAACAGGTAGGCGGGGCTGTCGGACGTCGGGATCTTGCGATAGTGTTCGAACTTTTTTCCCCGGTTGTAAGCACTCGTACCTTGCTCAAAGCTCGACGATCAGTGTGGGATCCTGCTACATGGAGGTCTTCGTGAGCAGTTTCGATCGGTCCGGGAAGCCAAAAAAAGAAAAGTTGGTATCGACGACTGCAAAGAGCCTATCCTCACCACACACGACGCGAACGCAGTTCCTTACGAGGTCAGGGTGATCACAAACTCAGAGTATCTGGACAGACGAAGCCGCTGCTTCGTGCACGACTCGTCGTACACGGTTTACTAGCTCATGTCGGCAACTTCAGGGAATTCATTCTTTGACCGCATCGAATGGCAATCGGACAAATTCCGGCTGGCTGGCCTGACGTTTTACTTTCAATATGCTCTCAAGGACGCGAACGAGGCAGTCGATGGCTTCGTCTTCCACAAGACGCGGCCGCTCGTCGAAGAATACGCTGACTTCTTCGCTACCCACCCGGGCAGTTACTCCAACATTTTGGAGCTTGGGATCTGGGGAGGAGGCAGTGTGGTCTTCTGGAACGAATGTCTCAGCCCGGATAAACTCGTAGGTGTCGACATCCAAACGCAGGGGGACCGGGAGCAATTCCGGCGTTATGTGACCTCCAGGGCACTCGAAGGCCGGATCAAGACGATCTGGGGCGTCGATCAGGCCGATCGGGCACACTTGCGTAGCATCGTGGAGCAGGAGTTCAAGGCGCCGCTCGATCTCGTCATCGATGACGCCTCACACCAATACCTTGCTACGAAGGCGACCTTCGAAACCCTGTTTCCCCGCCTCCGCCCAGGAGGGATTTACTTTATTGAAGACTGGGGATGGGGATACGAAGAGCCGTTTCTCCAAAGCAATCCCGATTGGCGAGAGTTCAAGCCGCTCTCAGATCTTGCGTTGGAGTTGGTGCAGCTCACCGGTACTCATCCTCCACACACGATGCATCTTTCTCCGGTCAAGTCCATTTTAATGTGTCACGGCTTTCTCGCTATACAGAGAAGCGCGCTCACGATCGCGGACCCAGATTCATTCAAGATCACGCCTTGACAGGGCATTCGAGCAGCCAACGCCTTGAGACCAAACCGGAAAGTGATGGGGATGACCCGGTCCTAAAAAGGGGAACGTTCATGCAAGGAGGGTAAATTCGTCGCTAAAGAAGCATCGCTTTGGGCCACTCCTCAGAATCAAGTGAGTGATTTGCGTCCCGCTTATCCTCTCCCACGCCCCCTAATCCAGCATGCCCGGACTCGACGCGCGGATCGCGCGTTCGAGCTTGCCGAATGTCTGGTTCATTTCCGCGGACACGGTGAGCGCTTTGACAATATCCCGCCGGTTTTCAGGTGTGATGCGATGCTGTTGGCCCATCCGATCGGAAATATCCTGAAGCTCGGACTCCGTGACTCGCTCAAGGGCGGCGGTGAGGTCTTCCACCTGGAGGTCTCGCGTGCTCTCGCGAACGGCGAGATAGCCTCCAAGGAATGACAGCACAAAGGGCACGATTCCATACAGCACGATCATCAGCAACTGAAGAGGACGCGATCCAACCGGCTCCGACGTTCCGTTCCACCAATCCCACAAGATGTCCGTCAGCCCGAAGTACACGAGCGTCACAGAGATCAGCGGAGACGCGGCGCAGATTGCGATCAATGCATGCCGCACGGAATCCGAAATGTGCGCGCGGCGAAGGCGCGACCGGCTCATTTGGTAGAGCCCGCCGCACAGCCAGATTGCGGGAATCGCGATAAAGACCGCAAACCACATCACGCTGAACCTGCCCTGAGGCTGGATGATCGCGGCCTTCCAGTTGAGGCCCACGAAGAGCGCAAGCAAAGCGAGTATCGACAGGCCGACAAAGACGCCGGCCTGAAATCCCGGAACTGCTTTCAGGAACACAACCAGGCCATAAAACGCTCTGAGGGGCAGATCCACTCCCCACCTATAGAATGTGCTGGCCCGAACTCTGTCCGCGTTCCCTTTGCTGAGCGAGCCCAGGACGCAATTACGGAGCACGAGCAGAGCTCTGGACGCGATGTCCGCGATTATCAAGGGTGGCAGCCCGCCGTCGAGGACTCCCTCGGAGCCGATTCGAAACTTGTTGAACGATAGGCCGAGGCGGCTGTTCTGCGGGGACTCCTCCAGCGGGCGGCCTTCCGCCATGTCTGCCAGGATCTGCTTTCCGCCGACCACGGCGAGCGCATCGATCGCGGCGCCATCGACGGCAACATCCGTGCCGAGCCATTCCAGCTTGTCGGGGGTGCTCTTGCTGCGACGCCGCACCTGTTTCCATTCGACCTGCTCCTTGATCGAGTCTTCAAAGATCTGCGGGAGCGACTCATGAATGATCCGAAACTGCGCCATTTCGATGAGCAATTCGCGAACGCCGGCAGGCGGGTGCGAATCGGGTTGCGCGCTGTCCTCGGGAATCAATTCGTCCACGGCCTGTTGCCGTATGGTGGCATCGTCGTCGGTCATTTTCAGAATCCACGATTTGATTCTCTGCAGGGCCGCATCGCTGGAGTCCTTGAACCACCGGTCAAGCGGAGAGGGCACGCCAGTTGAAGGCAACAGCGTTTCGCGAGCCCGCAGCCGCGCCGCGTCGCTCTTCATACCTTCGAGAAGCGAATTCTTCGTCATCAGGGTTTCGACCAGCTCGCATACCCCATCGAGGCGGCCCCACATGATGTCGTTCGAACGCCACGTGCGCTTGAAGAACGCGGAGAAGTGTGCCAGCGAATCTCCTGAGGTCTTTTCGTGAGCATCCCGGCGGCTGAATCCGGTTTGCGCATCCAGCGGGCTTACACGACATACCTGGACGACATCCTTTTCGCGGAGTTCCGATACCCACTCGATGGGGAAAAGATGCGCGTCAATGCTGTTGAAATGGAGATACCGTTTCAGCACGGGATCGGCAGGTTCGAGCATCTCATTGAGGAATTCGGCCTCGAGTGCGTCGACGTACGGCAGGATGCTGCGGAATGCGGGAACGTCGAAGATGCTGATCTTGGCTTGTTCGATGCGCCGGTGAAGGATGGTATTGATCTGCTTCAGGTCATGTAGTTGCTCTTTCAGTCCATCTGCCTGCAGAAGCTGGTGCAGACTCGCCGCTGCCTTGTTCCAGATTTCCGCCGCATTGTTCTGCTTCTTGTCGTCCCAGCCGTAGTCGACCTCGTCCACCAGTTGTTCCATGGCGGAATAGAGCACGTTCAGCAGCTCCATGTGACGGTTCAGCCGTCTTAACAGGTTGAGGTAGCGTTCCTGATCCGACGGCGAAGGCTTTCCGGAAGGATGCTCGTAGAGCAGTTCGTAAACGTGATAGATCAGATGAAACACCCGTCGCAGGCGGAACAGGATGTCGAAGTCGCGCAGCGTATCGGTCGCGCCGGTTGTCCGGGTGTCGAATTCCTGAATAAGCGCGGCGCGCTGTTCGCTCATTTTTGGGGAGTTCTCAAAAGTCGAATCCTTGAAGATGCCTTCGAGAACCCTTTCACTGATGGACGCATAGCGCGCCCTCCTGTAGATCGCCCTCTGGGGTTCTTCCACGTCGGGGATGACCGCCCCCCGCTGCGGAGGCGGTTGGCGGTCCGCAGCGTCGTAGATGCGGGTGACATCCTGCAACACCCGGTTGTACTCGCGGACTTTTTCGTTTCGAGTAGACAACGATTTGAGATCGTCCGTGATGCTTTCGTATCCCGGGATAGCAACGAGGGAGTTGAGGATCGGCTTCAGGAAACTCGGCGCATCGGGAATGAAGTCTGTATCCGGGTCGGGGAAGCGCTCGGGGTCCGGCTCGACGTAATAGAGCTTTCGCTCGATCTTACGTTCTGCGGTTCGAAAGAAAATTTCATGGATTGTGTGGGAAAAGGGTTTGTTGTCGATGACCCCCCCATCAATCAAATAGGCGGCGCGCGGTAATGCGCCCCAGTACTGGAGGAGCTCGTTTGCGGACATGCGATCAGGATTCTTTCCCTCGACAGCAGAGTGCGAGACGAACACAGGGGCGAAAGCGCCGGGAAAGCACGACGTGATTCGCGCCAGTTTGGAAAGCGCCATGATCACGGCAGGGTTCTTGCGGGAGTCGAAGTTGGACTTGCGGCCTTCCCGGTACTTGAGCTGGAAAACCGCGCGGTGATCCTTTACTTCGATGATATGGCCTGCGTCGTCCACACGCTGATAGGTGCGGCCGTCAACGTCTGTACCCGTCACGAACAGATCGAGCTCTTTTACCGGAGATGGCGCTTCCGCGTACGCCGTTGTGCCCTCCAGCATACGGAATGCGTTTTCGAGCTCCGTCTGATAGTAGCCTTCGCTATCGAGAACGGACCGGACCGGGTCTCCAGAGGGTCCTGTGGATCTCAGGAGCCGCCGGATGTCGGCCGAATTACGCCAAAGGTCGGCGCATCGCGTGAAATCCTTGCCGTTGGCCAGCGCATAGCCCAGCATGATGCCGTTGATGCCGCCAGCGGAGGATCCGCTGATGATGTCGAGAACGATTTCGGAATCCGTGAGTTCCTTCATCAGGCGGTAGACGCCGTTGCCCAGAACGGCATGATAGAACTCCTGCGATACGCCGTTGATGTACACAGCAAGGGAAACCCCTCCATACATCACCAGGCCGATTCGAGTTTCCCGGCATTTTTCCGGGACAGGTGGACAGATGCCTGGAGTATCGGGACTGCTGGACGTGCTCGGCGTGCTCATTTATACCGCTATCCTCCGGCCCGCGATTGTACATTGGGCAGACTGTTTGTGATAGAAAGGGTCGTCTATGCCGATCGATCCTGCGGTCCTTTCAGACATTAAACTCTTTTCTCTCCTCGACGACGAAGACCGCCGGATGCTGGGGGCGGTGATCGACGCTAAGATTCTTCCCAGGGGGAAATTCCTGTTTGAGAAGGGCGATCCCGGGGAATCGCTTTTCATCGTCCGGAGCGGCGCGGTTGAGCTCTATATCCATAGCGTCACCGGCGAAAAGATCGTGTTGACTGTGGCGGAGTCCGGGGATCTCTTTGGCGAACTTACGCTCGCCGATCAGAAAGCTCGAACGGCAACGGCGGTCGCGCTTGAAGATTCGGAATTGATCGTGATGACGCGCTCGAATCTGCTCCTCTTCTTTAATCGAAAGCCGGACGCCGCGCTCGACCTCATCGCTGCATTGGGGAGTATCATCCGGAAGGCAGACGATCTGTTGCGGACGCGAGTATCGCGCAACGTCAATGAAGAGGTTGCGGAGACGCTCACGCCCCTTGTCCGGCTGGCAGACTGGATCGCGTGGTTCAGCGGCAGCATGCCGTTTCTGGCGATCAACACCGCGTGGTTCGGCATTTGGATCATCATCAACAGTTTCAATGTCGGCGTTCGCCAATTCGATCCTTATCCATTTGGATTGCTCACGATGATCGTTTCGCTCGAAGCCATCTTCCTGTCGATCTTTGTGCTCATCAGCCAGAACCGGCAGGCTGAGAAGGATCGTGTGCGGTCCAACATCGACTACGAGGTGAATGTGAAGGCCGAGATGGAAATCGCCCAGTTGCACGACAAGACCGATCGCCTGAACGAGCGCATGCTCGAGACTTTGGCCCGAATGGAGCAGAAGATTGATGAGACAATAGTTGCCGACAAAGTTGGAGGTGGGGATTGAGCACATCGAAAATTCTTCTTATTGCTGCGGCTGTGCTGGTGGTCATTGTTTTGATCGTCGGGTTGGGAATTTCAGGGTCCTACAACGGACTCGTTCAACTCGATCAGCAGACACAGTCCGCGTGGGCCCAGGTGCAGAGCGCCTATCAGCGGCGGTTTGATCTCATCCCGAACCTCGTGGAAACCGTTAAGGGCGCCGCCAATTTCGAGAAGGACACGCTGACCGCCGTCACTGAGGCGCGTTCGAGGGTCGGGCAGATTACTCCGGAGGCGCTTAATAACGCGACCAACGATCCCGCCGCGCTACAGCGCTTTCAGCAGGCGCAGGCGGGCTTGTCGTCAGCCTTGTCACGGTTGATGGTCGTTGTCGAGAAGTATCCCGAGCTGAAGGCGACGCAGAGCTTCCGCGATCTTCAGGTCACGCTGGAGCAAACGGAGAATCGCATCGGAGTCGAACGCAAGCACTTCAACGACGCCGCGCAGGCCTTCAATACGCGACGCGAGAGTTTCCCGACGGTAATCATTGCGAGCCTGTTTGGAGACAAATTCAAGACCAAAGCCTACTTTGCCGCCGAATCCGGTGCCGAGAAGGCGCCCGCGGTCAAGTTCTGAGGAATTCGGGGCCGTGCTACTCGAACCCCGAATTCGAATCGGGGACAATATGAATATCGCCCCCGCCGAATTCGGTATTCGAGTAGCACGGCCCCGAATTCTGCGGCCCCGAATTCTGCTGGTACGGTCCCGAATTCTGCAGCGCGGGGCATGCTGTGTTCTCCTTCTGGCGCTCCTTTGTCCCCTGCTGCTTGCGCAGGATGTTCCGATTCCGCCAGCGCCCAACCACTGGGTTACCGATACGGCGAATTTCCTCCGTCCCGACGCTGTCGACCAGCTCGACGCCCGCCTGCGGCTCTATGAGGAGCAGACTCACCATCAGTTGATTGTCTGGATCGGGAAAACCACGGGCAGCGATCCGATTGAAGACTGGGCGAATAATGCTTTTGAAAAGTGGAAGCTCGGCCGCAAGGGAATCAACGACGGTCTGGCGCTCTTTGTCATGGTGGACGATCACAAGCTTCGTTTCGAGATCGGCTATGCACTTGAGCCGCAGGTCCCCGATCTTCTCGCGAAACGCATTCTGGATCAGATTGTCACGCCGGAGTTTCGTGCCGGCGATCCGGCCGGGGCTCTCAACCACGCCATGGAGGCGGTCGCAACAGCAATAGGGCAGCCTCTTTCCGGCAGCAGCCCGGTGCCTCGGCAGGTTCGGGAGCCGCGCGAAATCGGCCTGGGCCGCCTGATCCTTTACGGAATCATTGGACTCATTGCGCTGATTATTTTTGCGACGAATCCTTCGATGGCGACCTGGCTTCTGCTGAGCTTCCTCTCCGGTGGTGGAGGCCGTCGTCGAGGCGGAGGCTGGGGCGGTGGCGGATTTGGTGGTGGTGGCGGAGGCTGGGGAGGTGGTGGCGGTGGATTCAGCGGCGGTGGAGGCTCGTCCGGCGGTGGAGGTGCCAGCGGATCATGGTGATGACACGCGAACAGTTGCTGCACTCCATCGATTCGAAGCGCGTCCGTGAAGCGATAGAGCATGCCGAGCAGCGCACGTCAGGAGAAATCGTCGTGTCCGTTTCCCGTCTGTTCTGGGGCAGTGTTGAGAAGGCGGCCCGCCGCGCCTTTGCGCGGTTGGGCGTGGATAAGACGCGCCAGCGGAACGGCATCCTGTTCTTCATCGTCCCTTCCCGCCAGCGCTTTGTTGTTCTGGGCGATGAAGGTATCCACGCTAAGGCCGGCCAGGAGCTGTGGGACAAAGTTGTAGCACGCATGAGCGAGCAGTTTCGCGCGGGAGACTTTACAGAGGGCCTGGTGCGGGGCATTGCGGAAGTTGGGGAGCAGCTCGCGGCGCACTTCCCTTACGATGCTGCCACCGACGTTAACGAGCTTTCGGACGATATCGATTTTGGAGAGCGCCATTGATTTCGATTCTTCCGGGTTTGGAGATTCCCGAGGACGACCTGGAGTTTGTCGCGTCCCGCAGCGGAGGCCCCGGGGGTCAAAACGTAAACAAGGTATCGAGCCGGGTAACGCTCCGATTCGATCTTGAACGTACGACAGCACTTTCGCCTGAACAGCGCAGCCGGATTCGCGCGAGACTGGCATCGCGAATTAACAAGGATGGAGTGCTGCAAGTAACTTCACAGGTCACGCGAAGCCAGGATCTGAATCGGGAAGATGCGGTCACCCGGTTCGGGGAACTTCTTCGTGCGGCGCTGCATCAGGACAAGAGACGCGTTGCAACGAGGGCGACCCGATCGTCGAAGGAGCAGCGGCTGCAGGAGAAGAAGATCCGCACGCAGATCAAGCAGGCGCGGGGGAGTGGGAAGAAGGTATGGGACGAATAGGGAAGCCGTGAGAACGTGTAGTACATGTGAAGCTTTGAGGGTAAGCATGTCCCCTCCTAAGTTAGGAGGAGTGGCTGCGGCATCAAAAAAAAGATGCGATAGCTCCTCTGAGCCGCAGACGGGGTGGTTCCCAAACCGAAACGTTTCGGAATCCATTCTTGAAAAACCTCGGCTCAGGAGCCACCTCGTCAGCGCCGCTAAGGAACTTGAAATTTTCTTACTGGCGCAGCCACCCCTCCTGACTCAGGAGGGGACACCCCCGCGTGTCGGTATCCCCGGCTCTGTCATAGCGATCGTTCTCGCGCTCTGCATGTCGCTCACCCTAACCCTGCTCGCCGCGCCGCAGTCCTCCCCGTACACCCGCATCGCCTACACGCTCGCGATGTCGCATCCGACAACGCATTTGTTCGAGGTGACCCTCTCGCTCGACCTGCCAGCCGGCGCCGTTCCCGCGACGGTCGATCTTCAGATGCCGCTGTGGCAGCCCGGGCGCTACTCTGTCGCGGATTTCGCGAAGAACGTTCAGGAATTTTCCGCCCGAGCGGGGAATCAGGCGCTTTCTTTCGAGAAGGCAGACAGTCAGACATGGCGAATTCAGACCCGCGGTAATCGGTCGCTCACTGTTGCCTACAAGGTTTTCGGCAATGATCTTTCGGGATCGTATGCGCAGCTCGATGGCACGCACGCGAACTACACCGGCGGCGAAATTTTCATGTACGTCGCCGGACACAAACAGGACGCCGTCGAAATCCGGATCCAACCGCCTTCCGGATGGCGCGCGATCAGCGGCCGAAGCGATACAGCCGATCAAACCGCATTCAAATTCCCGAACTACGAACTCCTGATCGACAACCCCACCGAGGTCAGCCCGGACTGGACGCTCGACGAATTCACCACGGGCGGAAAAACTTATCGCGTGGTTGTTCATTCTCGCGGGCCGGAGGGGAACCAGCGGCCGAACCTGATTCGTGACCTCCACAAGATTATCGATGCCGAGGTCGCGATGTGGGGGCCGCCGGAATTCGATCGTTACACGTTCATGTACCACTTCGCCAACGACGGCCGTTCCGGCGATGGCATGGAACACCTGGTTTCCACGCAGATCATCTTTCCCGGCAGTCTTGAGGAGTCCGGCGCAGCGGAGCGCATCCTTGAAGACTCAGCGCACGAGTTCTTTCACTCGTGGAATGTGAAGCGAATGCGGCCCGCGGGCTTCGGGCCTTGGGATTGGACGCGTCCGGCGAATACAAAGAGCCTGTGGATCGCCGAAGGGTTGACGCAGTATTACGGCAATCTCATGATGCGCCGCGCCGGGTTGTGGGATGAGTCGCGCTATCTGGCGAATCTTGAGGAAACGCTCACGAGCGTGGAGAACACGCCGGGAACAAAGCTGATGAGCGCGGTGGATTCGTCGCTCGCCGCTCCGTTTATCGATTCGACAGTGCACAAGCAGCAGACCAACCTGTCTAATACTTCTGTCAGCTATTACCTTAAGGGAGAGTTGATCGGTGTCGTGCTCGACCTGATGATTCGAGGACGCACGAACGGGCAGCGCTCTCTGGATGACGTGATGAAGCAGCTGTACGAAGAAACCTACGTCAAGGCGCTTAACGAGACGTACTACCTGAAGGGTCGCGGTTACACCGAAGAGGACTTCACGAGGGTTCTTTCTGCTGCGGCGGGCACGGATATGCAGGGCTTCTACGATCGCTATATTCGTGGTGTAGAGCCACTGCCTTATGACGCAGCGTTCGCCAGTGTGGGGTTGCGGCTCCGCAAGGAAGCGCTGGAAACGGAGTCCACGGGCGTGGTGCTGGATCGTCCGGGTGGAAGCGCGAGCGTGAGGCTCGGCGCGATGCGCACGGATTCGCCGGCGGCGCGTTCGGGACTGCAGCAGGGAGATGTGCTGGTGTCGATCGCGGGCACGCCCGTGACACGAGCCAACTGGCAGACCGTGCTGGCGCAGTACAAGTCCGGTGATCGCGTGAGGATGCAGGTGCAGCGCTACGGCCGGAGCGTGAATGTCGAGTTGGAAGTGGGGCCGCCGGAACGCTTCGAATTTCAGTTGGAAGACTTGGCGCAAATGTCGGCGGATGCCCGCCGGTTGCGCGCGGGTTGGTTAAACGGGAAATAAGTTGGGAATTCAGCCACGGATTCACGAATTGGGTTTTGTTCGAGTCATCCGTGGACGAACCCTAACCGTGGACGATGTGGAATTTCATCGCAGCGCTCGCTACACGGAGGGCAAGTTGATCGAAGGCTCATAGAGGCGTTCAAGTTCCATCCAGCGCTCACTGGTGATCGTGCCATCTCTGCGTTCATACGGCCGATTCATGGCTTAGGTTTCCAGTTCAGGATGAGCGTAATAGGTGGGGCCGGGCCTTCATCCAAAGCAAGATTCACCAGAAATCGCTGGCCGTCTGCAGACACGGCATACTGCTGCTTGTTCACACCCGGCACGGGACCTCCCGCAATTCGAACCGGAAACAGAGGCGCCGGAGTCGCGGTTTGCAGCGACTGACCATCGGTGGATAGCCGCACCGGAGCGGCCACTAGCTTGCCATCCAACGATACGTAGAAGATCTCCTTGCCGTTCTTGTTCCAGCGCGGTTGTGTCCCGCCATCCGCGGAGATCTGGAACGTCCCGCCCGATCCCAGAAACGGCCGAACAAAAATCTCGAACTGGCCTAATTCGTTCGACTGATACGCGATCCACTTGCCGTCCGGCGAGAACTGGCCCTCCCGTTCCTCAAACGGGGTCTTTTGGAAAGGAAATGGTTTTTTGTCGCCGGACATCGGTAGGATCCACAAGTCCATACCCGTCTTTGGATCAAGACTGCGGAACAACAGAAAACGTCCATCGGGGGACCAGTCCTGCGGCACTTTGCTCTGATCCGTTTCCAGCAGCAATTCATCGGTTCCAGCACCATTCGACAATTTCCAATAGAGATTAAAGATTCCATTTCGATTGGACTGGAACGCCACACGATTCCCGTTCGACGACCAAAGGGGCTTGAAATCGATAGCGGCATCGAAGGTGAACCGTTTTGGTACGCCTTCCTTTTTGTCGATCAACCAGACGTCCGTATTGCCATTAACGGTTCGATATACGGCTACATGTTTTCCGTCCGGCGATAGTTCCACGTCTGTTAAGAGGGCGCTGTCCGGACGTCCAATAGCACCGACGTTGTTTCCGGACCGATCCAACCACGTCAGTTGCCCTGCAACGCTAGCGAAACGGGTTCTGTAGGCCACGTGTGCCGCCGAGACAGAGAGTCCGACAGCGCCTCTTGCCGTAGCATCGGAGGCTACCCGTTCCGCGACCGGAAACGGATTACCGGAAAGTTCTTGTCGGCTGAAGTCAAAGGCTTGCGCGAACAGTGTAGTTTGCTGCACAAAGAGCAGGAAGCCCAAAGGAGACGTTACGGCGGCTTCCGCACTGACTAGCCATTTGGACGAACCTCCATCAAGCGAACTGGCATAGACCCCCGGGGTTCGACCACCCTGGACAAGGTAGATGAAATGGCGGCCATCGGGCAGAAACTGCGGAAACCGGTGGCTCGACGGCAGTTCGGCTTCGAGTCGTGTGACGGCCCCCGGTTCGCCGCCCGTGGCGGCTACCTTAAAAATGGGCGAGGAACCAGTGGGAGTGAATAGGATAGTTCCTTCCTTATTCCACGCGCCTCCGCGTCCAGCTGAGGCGTTGGCCAGTACCTGCGGCGTACCGCCGACGATGCCGATGCGTTTCAATTTACCATCGGCGAAAAAACCGACAGATTCACTGTCAGGCGACCAGAATGGCGAGTCGGCTCCCTCCGTTCCCGCCAGCGGCTGTGCCGCAATGGAGTCCAGTGGCCGAACCCAGAGCTGAGGCTTGCCCTCATTTAGTGCCGAGAAAACCAGCTTGTGGCCGTCCGGTGAAATCGCAAATGAAAACGGATCAGTGGGGTACGGAGTACTCACTTCAGCCCGAATTTCAGAAGCCGCGGTGCGATTCAAGTAGAGAACGGAAACGAAAGCCAGCCCTGAAGCGAGCGCAAGAGCCATGGCCCATGCCAGCCAGTCGCGCCGCTTGGAGCCCGCGGTCACTGTTACATCGGGCATCACTGTCGAACCAGCGAGAACTTCTTCAATTTCAATCCGCGCGTCGCGGATGTCGCCCAGCCGCTGACGCCCGTCCTTCGTAAGCGTGCGTCGCAGCAATCGCTGAATCAACCATGGCGTTTTGGCTGGCAGCCGGTCCCAGTCTGGATCACGATCGACTACCGCGGCCAGCGTGTCCGTGACTGTCTCCCGTCGAAAAGCCTGGTGTCCAGTCAGCAGTTCATACAACACACAACCGAACGCCCAAATATCGGTTCGCTTGTCGACAGGCTTGCCGCGTGCCTGTTCAGGACTCATATACGATGGCGTGCCCTGCACGACGCCCACGCTGGCACTGTCGATAGGCGCGTCTGCGTTCGCCTGCGGCTCCAACATCTTCGCAATCCCGAAGTCGAGTACCTTGATTCTGCCGGCTGCCGAAATCATGACGTTCCCCGGCTTCAGGTCGCGATGTACGATGCCTTGCTCGTGGGCCGCTTCCAGCGCTTCCGCAATCTGCCGGCTGATCTCCAACGCCTCGGTTATCGGAACTAGCCCGCGCTTCACTCTTTCAGCCAACGTTTGGCCTTCGACGAACTCAAGGATCAAACAGCGGATGCCGTCGGATTCCTCCAGATCGTAAATGGCGGCGATGTTGGGATGGTTCAAACAGGCCAGCAGCTTTGCTTCGCACTCGGAACGGCGCATCCGTTTGGGATCGTCTGAAAACTCCGCGGGCAGAACCTTGAGCGCCACATCGCGACCCAATCTGGAATCGCGTGCCCGATACACCTCTCCCATGCCGCCGGCTCCGACGAACGCGCGGACTTCATAGTGGTCAATGGTTCGTCCGACCAGAGTTCCAGGTTCTTTTCGAGTAACGAGGCCTGCCACAACATCCAGCCCCCGCTGCTCCAAGAAGCTCGGCACATTCTCGCGTTGCGCCAATAGCGACTCGACTTCGCGCCGCATATCCGGATCAGCTCCGGATTCTGCCAAAAACCGCGCTCGCTGTTCGGGTGGCAGGTTGATCGAAGCTTCATAGAGCCATTCAATTTTCTTCCAACGATCCGCGGTCATCGTCAGGTCTCTGCTTTCATTTCGCGTGCGAGCCAGACCTTGGCAAGTTCCCATTCCCGTCGAATGGTGCGCGATGACACCTTCAGGATGTCCGCCGTTTCTTCCAGACTCAGGCCACCAAAGAAACGCAGTTCGACGATTCGACTCTTGCGGGGGTCAAACGAGGCTAGCCGTTGGAGTGCGTCGTCAAGGACCAGAATATCCTGCGCGCGCCCTTGCGCAATGGCTGGTTCTTCCTCGATTGAAATGACGCGGGCGCCGCCCCCGCGCTTGGCGTAGTTACGAGATCTGGCGAAATCGACAAGAATCTTTCGCATCAATTGAGCGGACACCCCAAAGAACTGCGCGCGATTCTGCCACTGGACATTCTTCCAACCGATGAGACGCAAATAGGCTTCATTGATCAGCGCCGTCGTTTGCAAGGTGTGACAGGGACGTTCTTGCCGCATGTACCGATGGGCGATCCTGTGCAATTCCTTATAGAGAAGCGGCGTCAGTCTCTCCATCGCTTGCTCGTCGCCCTCGCTCCAGCCTTGAAGCAATCGGGTGATTTCGTCGCCTGTGACCATCAGTGTCTTTTCCTTCGTGGATTTTACACCTGAGGGTTGAGGTGCGTGTCCAGTTTCAGACCCGGTTCACGCCTTCGCGGGTAGGCAGCAAAAGCCGAACTCACGGAGGTCTCAGGTATGAACCGATTCGCAATACTCAGTTCCATATTGTGCTTGTCCCTTGTCCTATCACCCGCTGTGCAGATCGGGAAGTCGAACACAGGTTCCCCCGATCTCGCCGCGAAGCTATGCGAGATTGTCGATGTACTGCGCATTGCCTGGGGGCAGGATTTTGAGTCGAATTATAAAAAATATATGCTCGGCTCATCTCCAACCGTGCTTCTTATTTCCAGGGATGAGATGCGAAAGATCGCCGCGCTCCGTTTGGATGGTCGGCGCAGGGATGGAGAAACAACCCACGGGCTCACTCTCGGACAGAAACCCGACGTTAAGATCGTCGTGGTTTACGAAGGCCTGGCGCCGATTCTGGTGGCAAAGGCAATAGTCCATGAAATCGGTCACCTCGAGTTAAGAGATAAAAGCTTGTCCCGCAACGCTGAAGAGGCTCAGGTGAGAAAAATTGTGGAAACGGAGTTTTTCGAAAAAGTCCTGGGAGGCCGGTGGCTGGAAATGACCGTTGCTGCCCTGCAGAAAAAGGTTCTGGCCGTTGAACAGGGCGGACGAGTCTACAAGGGGCACACTCCGGAGGCCGTGGACCTGCTGTATCGACGGCTTCGAAAAGGGGGGCTGAATATAGGCAAAAGTCCTGCCCACGACCAGATTCTCGCGACCCAGGTTTTCATCTTCACAAACAGTCAGGAGAATCTGGCCGCGGCACTGGATTTTGAGGACCGCAATTGACCACTGGATTGGCGGTTTCATAGCCACGGCCGGAACGTGAACGTTGGACTGGAAGTGGGGGAGCCGGAACGGTTCGGATTCCAGTTGGAAGACTTGCCGGAACTGTCGGCCGATGCGCGACGTTTGCGCGCGGGTTGGTTAAACGGGAAAGAAGTTGGGAATTTAGCCACGGCTGACACGGATTAGGTTTTGTTCGTTCAATCCGGGCGAATTCGGGGACGGTCAAGGACGGTCACCAAATTCGTATGCGAAGTTACCCGCTCGCTGAGTAATGTCGTACCTATTTGGTGACCGTCCCCGAATTCGCCCCGTCCCTCTCATCCGTGGCTGAATTCCTATCTCAGTCTTCGAGCTTTCTGGACTAGCTCGATGAACTCCTGCCGATAGCCGTTGCGATCCTGGCCGCGGCTGCCTTCCGCAATATCCAGGACGGAATCCATCGATGCGGTGCCACGGTACGGCGACTCCCGCAGAATCATTCCGAACTCCGCGACGGATGCCGCAAACCGGAAATCCTGGGTGGCTCTTGCGAACGTCCGGCTCTGATCCACGAGGGGAACGTCCATTCTCGTGCTCGTGCTCGCCTCCGGCAGCTTGTAGCGCACGCGTAGCGTCAGCATCTCATTACTGGAGCCGGCGGGTATGCGCGCCGGCTCTCCATTCGCCGGCGCCAAGGTGTACTTTGACGGATCGATCGACGGGCCCGGGATGTAGCCGCCCTTCGGCACGACTTCGAAGAGCGCCGTCACGGTGTGGCCGGCGCCCATGTCGCCGGCATCCTTGAGGTCGTTGTTGAAGTCCTCGGTGCGCAACAGGCGGTTTTCATACCCGATCAGGCGATAGGCTTCAACCCGTGCGGGATTGAAGTCCACCTGGATTTTGACGTCCTTGGCGACGGTAACCAGTGTTCCGCCCATCTCCTCGACCAACACTTTTCGGGCTTCGTTGATGTTGTCGATGTAGGCGTAGTGGCCGTTCCCCTGATCGGCGAGCTTCTCGAGCGTCGAATCTTTGATATTACCCATACCGAAGCCGAGCACACTGAGGAACACGCCGCTCTTCGCGCGTTCTTCGATCAGACGTGTAAGATCGCCTTGATTGGTGACGCCGACGTTGAAGTCGCCGTCCGTCATCAGGATCACGCGATTGGTTCCGCCGCGGATGAAGTTGGCGACGGCCTGGTCGTAGGCAAGCCGGATGCCCGAGGCGCCATTTGTGGAGCCGCCCGGCTGCAGGCTATCGATGGCCTGGTTGATAGCCTCCTTGCGAATCGCGCTTGTCGGCCGCAGCACAAGCCCTGAAGCTCCGGCGTAGACGACGATCGATACGGAGTCGTTTTCACCGAGACGATCCACCATCATCTTGAGACCGGCCTTCACCAGCGGAAGCTTTGCCGGCTGGTTCATCGAGCCGGATACGTCGATAAGGAACACCAGGTTGCTTGGCGGCCGCCGATCCGCATTGATCTCACGCGCCTTGATTCCAATGCGCACCAGACGGCTTTGCGGGTTCCACGGCGTGGCGGCCACTTCCATATTGGGCTCGATGGGCGCGCTACCTCGGGGTTGCGCGTAGTCGTAGTTGAAGTAGTTCAGCAGTTCCTCAATGCGGACGGAGTCTCTCGGTGGCATCTGATTCTGCGTCAGGAATCGCCTCATGTTTGCATACGAAGCGGTATCGACATCGATTGAGAACGTGGCGAGGTTTTCCTGCGCGGTCCGGATGAACGGATTGTCGACGATCCGATCGTACGATTCCGTGTTCGGGCCGAACCCGTTGGGCCGGTTTACGGGATAGGCCGGAGACGGTGGAGGTGGAGGGGGACTAGCCGCCCTACCCGATGCACGAGTGAGTTCGCCATCGACGGGAGCCAATTGGAGTCGTATCTCACTGATGATGTCCGGGTTGATGGCGGGCCCGCCGATGCCAACTTGGCGTGCTCCAGCAGCAGTCGCGGCTCCGGCAGCGGGTGCGGCCGCGGCACCGCCCCGAGCTGCGCCGCCGCCCCGTCCTCCCCCAGCTGCTCCAGCTCCCGCTGGTAATCCGGAGGCCGATCGCGCAGGTGATGGAGGTGGCGGCGGTGGGGCCGCAGCGGGCGCCGGCATGATTTTGGTCAGTTCCAGCGCGTTGTTGCCGACGAGCGGAAGGTCGGCGATACGCTGTTGAGGGAGAACCTGACCGACCGTTGCGCCCGCCGTTGTGCGGATCTGATCCGCCGCCGCGCTTACTTCAACCTGGGTGTTGATACCGGAAATCGCGAGCGGAAAGTCCTGGCGGAGTCGCTCCGCCGAGCGCACCTCCAGATCTGTCACTGTCCTTGTTTGAAACCCGGGAAGCGAAGCTGTGATCCGGTACGTGCCGGGCGTGAGAGGCGACAAGTCATACACCCCGGCTTCATTCGTCACTGTGGTATTGACGATTCCATTGTTCGTGTTGACTGCCTTGACTGTGACCCCAGGGATAAAGGCTTTCGAGCTATCCACGACCGTGCCCGTGACTTCACCGCCGGTGACTGCTCCAGCGTTACCCTGCAGCAATGTTGCGACTTCGGCTTGCGACAGTACCGGTGCGACGGAAACTGGCGCTGCAGTGGGCCGCGGCGCTTCAGCGGTTGGCGCGGTCGAGGTGACGGTCGGGTAGTCGCTCTCTAGTCGCGCTGAGGCCTGTGCCGAAGTGCCAACCGGAGTCTTCGCCGCTGGAGTCGATACTTCCGGAAGGGAAGGTGGCGTAGTTTGTGCTACCTTCGCCTCGTTCTGGACCACGCTTCGATAACCGGGTTTCATGGTCGGCAACACCAGAACAAGCACGAGCCCTGCCGCTGCGGCAGCCAGTCCCCATCCCCACTTCGACGGGAACATTTCAAACCAGCGTTTTGGAGCCGGCTGCATTGCCGACTCGATCACCGCGCGCTGCTCCGGGCTCATCATCAGCGACGTCATCGGCGCGAGTTCATCCTTCAGCGTCATGGCGGCCACGCTCAGCTCTTCGACCAGAGCGCGTGCCTCGCCGGACGCCTCGAGCAACCGCTCGATTTCGATGCGCTCGGTCTCGTCGAGTTCTCCGAGGACATAGGCCGTCCATTTGGGATCGTCTGGATTAATTCGGGGGGTGTTCATAGCATCCTCCTGGTGGCTTCCGGAAGCATCTGTTTGCGGATGGCGCGCACGGCGGAATGAATCAGGAAGCCGACGTTGGTGACCGAGAGCCTGGTAATTTCGCTGATTTCCTTGTAGCTGAGGTCGCACTGGAATTTCAGGTAGATGACCTCGCGCTGATTCTTGGGCAGCGTTTCGACGACCAGCAGAATCTGGCTTACCGTTCGGCGGTCTTCAAGATCGGGCGCGACTGCGATTTCCGTGTTCCCTAAAGGTGTCATCCGAGCCTCCTTTTTTCGCGCATCGAAGGCCAGGTTCCGGCAAACCGTGAACAGCCATTGCGCGAGGTGTCCCTCGACACGCGCAGGGTCTTCCTTGCACAACCGGAGGAAGGTCTCCTGCACGACTTCCCGGGCACTTTCAAGGTCCGACAGGATCCACCGGGCGTAGCGGATCAAGGAGCTTTGATGAAGCTCCAGGGCTTCTACGATCCAGCGGGATTTCGGATTGTCACTCATGCGCCCTTCATTGGGGATAACTCTGGGGAGACGGTTTTCTTAGACGGGTAAAGAATATATTTGAGGCCGGCAAAAGTCCCCTCCTCTTGGGGAAAGACCCGTCCCCCCAATCGCAAGTCACAATTCGCCATTCGTCAATCACAAAGCCCCCTCTGCCTGCCCTGCTTCAGTCAGGGGGAACGGGGTCTTTGTGATCGACGAATGGCGAATTGTGACTTGCGATTGGGGGACAGCTCTCCTCAAGAGGAGGGCACAATCGGTACTATATGACGATGGATCTGTTTACGCGATGGCTCGAAGCGCTTGAAGAACGTCATATGCGCGCTCTGAGCTTTCAGGCGGTCCGGCGAAGCGTCCAGGCCCTTTCGTCACTTTACATAGAGCGTCGTAACCGGATTGGCCAGGGCGCGGCGCTCGACGGAGAAGGGAAGCGGGCCGCGTTCGCCCTCTACTTTGCGCCGCTTCACTTTCTTCTGGTTCGAGAAATTGTGATGGCTGTCGGCGCGGATCGTCTCAGCATTCCAGCGCTGCTCGACCTGGGTTGCGGCACCGGTGTCGCCGGAGCCGCATGGGCCTCGACGATGTCGCTGTCCCCGCGCGTTTCCGGAGTGGATCGACATCCGTGGGCCGTGACGGAAGCTCGCTGGACCTACGGGGTCTTCGGATTGGACTCCTCAGCCAAGACTGTCGACATCAATATCTTCAAGGCTCCGGATCGCACCGCCGTTGTCGCCGCATTCATCCTCAACGAACTTCCCGAAGAAGCACGCGAGCGCTGGCGCCACTCGATGCTTCGAACCGCCGAACGCGGCCATCCGGTCCTTGTGGTCGAACCGATCGCAAAGAAATTTTCGCCCTGGTGGGACGATTGGGCTGAGGCTTTCACGGCTGCCGGCGGACGCAGCGACGAGTGGCGCTTTTACCCGGAATTGCCGGACCGGCTCGCCTTGATGGACAAGGCTACGGGTTTGAATCATCGTGAGCTTACGGGGCGCTCTTTATGGCTGCCGGCACCTGGAGCGCAGTGATGTCCGATGGGAACCCTAACTTAGCCAGATGTGGAGCGCAGCGCGCGACACACCGGGGGTGTAGACAGAAGATTACACGTTGAACTCGGCCCACATGAACGTGTGGTCCGAGGCTCGGACGCCGCGGCGTGGCTCCATATCCACATCCGCGACGCGACATCTCTCCAGCAAAGGCCGCGTGGCCATAATGTGATCGATCCGCCAGCCTTTGTTCTTCTCCAGCGAACTCGGCCGCAGATAGTCCCAGAAGGTGTATTGCAGCTTGTCCGGATGGAGGTGCCGGAACACATCTGTAAAGCCCCACGATGCGGTTTCCTTGTAAGCCTGGCGCACGGATTCGTGAAAGCACACGTGTTTGAGATGCTTCTCCGGGCTGTGCACGTCGATCGGTTCGGGTGCTACATTCATATCGCCGCACCAGAGCGCAGGCTGGTCTGGGGACAGGTTTTTTGCGAAGTAGCGACGCAGGCGTCCATACCATCTCAACTTGTATTCGTGTTTCGGCGTGTCGATCTTGAAGCCGTTGGGGACGTAGGTATTGACGATGGGGATTCCGCGAATGACGGCTCGCACCAGGCGCGCTTCGTCCGCCTCTTCGAGACCGTCGTTGAAACCGTACACAATTTCGGTTGGAGCTTCCTTGCTGAAAATCGCCACGCCGTTGTAGGACTTCATGCCGCGGAAATTGACGTGATACCCGGATCCTGCAAAGGCCAGTAGCGGAAACTCTTCATCCTGGCATTTTGTTTCCTGAATACAGAGGACATCGGGTTGATGCGTTTGAAGCCACCCGAGCACCGTATCCAAACGGATCCGAAGGGAGTTGACGTTGTAGGTGGCGATCTTCAATTGATTTATGGCTGCGCCCTGTCTCTTAGGGTTTCGGGCTATCGCGCTCACCCTTCTCGCGGGCTTGCATTACCTGATGGTTTCGCCCATCGGGCTCGTATTCGCTCCACTCATTCGCAGCCGCTCATCACTTGATGGCTGCGCCCTATCTCTTAGGGTTTCGCGCTACCGCGCTCACGCTTCGCGCGGGCTTGCATTCGCAGCCGCTCATCACTTGATGGCTGCGCCCTACCTCTTAGGGTTTCGCGCTACCGCGCTCACGCTTCGCGCGGGCTTGCATTCGCAGCCGCTCATCACTTGATGGCTGCGCCCTACCGGGCTTGCATTCGCAGCCGCTCATCGACTCAATAGAACCCGATCGCGCGACCCAGAGCTCCCGTGCCGTACCACAACACCACGGATATCACAGCCGTAAGCGCTCCCAGCAAGTATCCCGTGTTATCGGAACGCGTCACTTTGCGGTAGATCGTGAAGTGGAAAACCACGCCGGTCCAGAAGAATCCCATCTTCCACCAGAACGGAACGCTGTGGTAATACTTGTTCGGGATCGATGAAGTCATCAGGATGCCTGTCACGAGCATTGTTGCCAGGCCTGCGAGGGTGTACCAACTCAGCTGCCTGCCCACGTCGGAGATCTTCTGCTCCTTCATGCTCCAGCCCATCAGGCGCAGCGCCATTAACGATGCGGCGCCGAGCAGGAGGATGATTCCAAACAGGTGGAAAACTTCGATGACGGCGAAGGCGTATTTGGAATCGGCGATCGCTTTTCCGAAGCTCGTCTCACCGAGCCAATTGAACAGCGGGAGTAATAGTTCTTTTCCCATGATCGCTCCTTTTCATTGATCGCTGCACCCTATCGGGCTTGCATTCGCAGCCGCTCATCAGAACGTGTAGGCCATCAGCCGGCCTGCGGAAATCACGACAACCCACCAGGTGATCGACATGAATCCGGCAATGCGGACTCTCAGCGGCGGCGTCGGCGCATTGTCCCAATCGGACTGGCTGCGCTGGGTTCCCAAGTGGAAGTACAGAATATTCAGGCCCGCGAACAACAGCGCCAGAAATTTGATGCGGGCGAAAATATTGGGATAGGCGCGGTCCGCTTCAGCCCAGAACAGCAAGAGGCCGCTGATGATGGCAGCCGTAAACCCTCCGACCATGTACCAATAAACGCCGCGAAAAACTTCAGAAATCGGACGATTCTTCATGCTCACGCCCATCAATCGCAGGTCGAACCACAGGATCATGCCCACCGACATCGCGATGCTGAGCACGTGAATACCTTCGATAGTCGGGAACTCCCAGATCGACTCCCGGATATAGGTGCCGCCCGGAGTAGCCGCGAGCCAGATGCATTGAGCTTCGAGGAACGCATTGATCGAGTCGTACAACTGCATGAATGCAGAGGATGAAAAAGACATTTTTAGAACAACCTCAGATAAATTCCTTCGCCTCCGCGATGCTATACAAGCCGCAGAAACAGTGTCAATTGCTTAGCCCTTGAGAGCCTCTGAATTTTTGTTCAGAAGGGGATTTAGCCATGGATTTCATGGACTGGGCCGAGCTAATTCAGGGACGGTCACCAAATTCGTAAACCATAGTTCGCACGATCAGTGTTGTCGTAGGATTTTGTGACCGTCCCCGATTTAGCCCCCCGATTTAGCCCCTCCCGAATTGGCCCGGCGGTCACTACTTCAGCTTCGTCTTATGGGCATCGAAGAAATCGAAGGTCTTGTTGAGGATGTCCTGCTGCGCCCAGGCATCGGTGTGTGCGCCGCCCGGAACGGGAAGCCACGTAGCGTCAATACCTTTTGCCTTCGCGTGATCCACCATCACCTTGCTGGCATCGAAGACCATCGTTGTGTCCATGTCGCCATGAACAACGAGAACCGGTACGGTCTTCAACTTCTCATACGGGAAGGTCGAGTCTTCCAGAGGTGCGGCACTGGGAGAAATCGCTGTCCAGCGCTCCGGAAACTTGGCGGCGAGGTTCCACACGGCGCTACCGCCGGAGGAATTGCCCATGAGGTAGATGCGGTTCGGGTCCGCGTTGTATTCCTTCGCCATCAGGTCCGCGACGTAGAGGATGTCGAGTTCAGCGCGTTGGAAATCTTCCGCTGTCGGCGGAGCTGCTGCTGCGCCGCCGCCACGTCCACCGCCACCGCCTTGACCCCGTCCGCCACCACCAGCTGCGGCACCAGCGCCGCCACCGGCTCCGCGGCCACCGCCAGCGCCGGCTCCACCACCGGCAGCACGCTGAGAGGCCACCGTAACCATTGCGTATGGCACGTTCCAATGATGAGCATCTGCAGTAGGAACGTTGGTCGCGTTGGCGTGATAACCCGTCACGGCCGCCACGATGTATCCGCGCGCTTCAGCCGTCTTTGCCAACGTGGGGTTGGTCATGGGACGTTGAAAAGGAGCCGTCGAAGGCTGATTCGCGCCGTGCGTCAGGATCACGAGCGGCAGCTTTGTGTTCTTGTCCCACTTCGCTGGAACGTAGATGTGATAGGCGATGCTTTCACTGGTTCCTGGGAACGTGTAAGTGCGATCCTGATCGCCTTTCGACTGATACTTCGGGTCTGCCGGGTTCGGTTGCGGCGCTTGCGCCAGGGCTGTGCCCAGCGAAACCGACAACCCGAGCGCGAGGGCAGCGACGACGGTCCATGACTTGCTCATAAGGTCACCTTTCAAATTAGTTTTAGCGAACCGGGAGTATAGCTCAAAAGTAGCGGGGCTCGTTGCCCGGCTTCCACTTGATGTTGCAGCCGATACTCGGTCTTTGGTCGGTGGACGGCGCGCGCCCTGCGAGTACGGCGTCGGCCGCGGCCCGCAGATCCAAACCCGTCACAGGAACGTTGTTGCGGGGCCGGCTGCTGTCGAGCTGTCCGCGGTAACCGAGCTTTCGTTCGGCATCGAAAAGAAAGAAGTCCGGGGTGCAGGCTGCCTTGAACAATTTTGCCACTGCCTGGGTTTCATCACGCAAGTAGGGGAACGTGTAGCCGGCGGCCTCGATTTCATCTTTCATGCCTTCGGGCCCATCTTCCGGGTAGCGTCCGGTGTCATTAGAGTTGATGCCGATCATGGCGAGGCCTTTGGCTTGATAGTCGCGTCCGAAGCGGCCAATCTCCGCGCGTGTGTGGAGAACGAATGGACAATGAGGACACAGAAAGACAACCAGAGTGGCAGGAGCGCCGGCGAACTGGCTTGAGGAGACGGCTTTTCCGTCAAGATCCGGCAGTTGGAATTCGGGTATCGACGTGCCCAGAGTCAGCATGTTGGAAGGAGTTGCTGCCATAAAATCTCCCTTGTTGAGCTAGAATCATATCAGTAGCGTCTAAGCCGAAAAACCGGGAGGATCCATGAAGGTTAGAACCGTGTCGATACTCGCCGTGGCCCTCGCCGCAGCGCCGATCGTTCCCGCCGCTCTCGCTCAAAGATCTCCGATCAGCGGAGCGACGCCCGTGCCTAATTCCATAATTCTCCCGATGACCAATCCCGTCGCGCCCATGAGCAACCCGATTCAACCGATTCTTCCGCCTCCTTCGACGCGCTCCGGGGGAACAAGGCCAGTCGATGTCATCCCGGAACAATCGAGAGGCAATCGCGCAGGCAACGGACCGGGAAGCAATGGTCAAGGACAACGCGGTCGTGGCAGGGATGTGGTCGCAGTACCCGTCGCGGTCCCGGCGTACTACTATCCGCCTTACTACTATTACCCGGAACTCGAGCCGGCACCGCCTACTATTCCAGGTCAGCTTCCGGGTGTGCGCTACGACTACACGAGCCCGATGAGTTTGGATGTCGCTCCGAACGCGGCTCCTGTTGCTGCGCCACCCAGCGCCTTCATTTACATCCCTCAGACCGAGGTCTATACCGAGCCGCGCTTGATCATCAATGAACCGCGTCCGGATCGTGTGATTCAGCCTCCGGCAATCGGCACCTCGCGTACTGACGTCATTGCTCAATTGGGTCAGCCATGGGGATCGATCAGGGCTCGTGGCCAGGAAACACTCTACTATGATGATCTGGTTGTCCTGATTGGTTCAGACGGACGAGTCAGCCAGGTTCGCTAGAGTGGATCCAGTACCAGGCTCACCCTCGCACTCCATCAAGGTTTCGGGGATTGGCACCGCGGAGCGGTGCAGGAGTTTAGCCGGGGGTAAGCGCGAAAGCGCGCAACCCCCGGTAAAAGAGATCGCCGAATCATCCTCGCGCGCCGCAGGCGTGCGAGAAAGACTCGCGGTTAACATTGACCGCGGGGTATCGCTCGCAATGCTCGCTCAACCCCCTCCAATCCATTCACCGCTCCATGGTGTCCACCGAACTCAGGAGATTGCAATCTCTTTGAGCGCGCGCCGCTGTACTTTTCCAGTTGGGCCTTTGGGTAGATCCTGCAGGAACAGGATTCTTTCGGGAGTTTTATAGTCCGCCAGCCGATTCCTTGCAAATTCCATAAGTTGCTGTTCGCCAACCTCCTGACCCGCGCGCAGGGAAACAAACGCGACGACCTGTTCCCCGTAGACGGGATGAGGCTTGCCAATCACTCCAGCCTGTAGCACGGCGGGATGTTGGTAGAGCGCGTCCTCCACTTCCTGCGGCGAGATGTTCGAGCCGCAGCGAACGATGATCTCTTTCTTCCGGCCCATGAACCAGAAGTACCCGTCAGAATCGCAACGCACCAGATCTCCCGTATAGAGCCAGCCGTCGCGAAGAGTTTCCGCCGTCGCCTCAGGGTTCTCCCAGTAACCGACAAAGTTAGTGGCACTCCGTACGGCCAGTTCACCAGTCTCATTCACGGGCATGGTTATTCCGTTGGGATCCGCTACCCGCAATTCAATTCCCTTGGGCGGACGCCCGATCGAGCCTGCACGAAGGCCCTCGACCGGATCACTGCGGCAGATCGGAGTGCATTCTGTCATTCCGAAGGCTTCCAGGAGTGGGATTCCGAAGAGAGCTTGAAAGCGCTCCTGAAGGCTGACGGGAACCGCATCTCCGCCGCCGTAGACGAGCCGCATGGAACTCACGTCCCGCGGTCTTTGAGCTTGTTCCTCGACCAGGTAATGGATGAGGGTCGGAAGCCCGACGGTGTAGCTGCAGCGAAAACGTTCGATCAGGTCCAGGACGGCGCCGGCTTCAAATGCGGGCGCCAGCACGGCTGTGGTTCCGGCGAGGATGGCCGGCAACAGATCGCAATAAAGTCCGGAAGCATGCATCATCGTGGTCAGCACAAGCACGATCTGGCTTCTGTCCACGCCGATCGAGGCCATGCCTTCCGCTGTGCAGATC